>JGI12109J20283_10844835_pt1 | contig 38479 bp, 48 predicted proteins | sample ElkSlonscriptome_12_FD_20283 | JGI IMG/M metagenome (IMG submission 20283)
GGTATATAGGGTTCTTTAAAGTTGTGAATGGGTCGATCACGCTCACTATTGGTACTGGTTTCGAGTCTTCTGGTGATATTACGGTTACTGTGACTTCTTGCACGGTTGGTCTTGGCCATAGGTCCGTACTCACGACTCTCCCCCCTGAAAAGATGGACCCCGGTGCTCAGGCAAGATTCGCTGATTATGGAGTCAGGACTCTTGGCTCAACCCGCCCGATCATCAATGGTTATCGTCCTTCTGACAGGGACCCGATGACCATCATGGACGTCAGTCAGCCGCTTGACCTGTTCAATGATATAGTAGAACCCAAATTCGGATGGGACCCGTACCAAGTGATAACCATCGAGGAACATCTGCCGTTCTTCAATGAGGTTCTTGGGGTATACGGCAAGCTTAAACAGGGGAGCATCAAATGATCCTCGAAGATTACGAACCGGAAGAATATGCCATCAACGACGACCGATTCTACCGGTTCACGTTCCCTTGTGTCGGGCAGGATGCGGTATTCGTATTCGAGGTACTTTCTACTGGCGAGCGTGTGCCCGTGCGGCAGCAAGATATGGTGGTCAAGTTCGCCTCGGCACCGCGCGATCCGCTCAAGTACCGGGGGTCGGTGCGCTTGTTGCGCCCGCACACGGTCGGCACGGAGCTTGTACGGATTGAGCGCAACACCTTCATGGATCAAGTAGTTGACTGGAAAAGTTTCAGTCCGTTTAACACGCGGATGATCGAGTTTACCTTCGACAAGCTGACGATGATCGCGCAGGAGATTAACGACCGGAAGTGCGAAACCAGCGTGTCTGTGCCGATCACGCAGGAAGTTACCTTCGGCAGCTACTGGTCGATCACCGCCGGGCAGATCAACCGCTGCCTGGAGAAGATCAACCGCATCCTGTTCGAGATTGACCAATCCGGCACAGACTGCCGGTGGAATAACGAACCCTACCCGGAGTACGAGCCGTGACGATTGACAGCCGCTACGAACCGGAAATCCGGCAACGGGACAGCGAGGTAGAGTACCCTTTCACGTTCGAGTCCATTGGCGACCCGGCAGTGAAGGTGTACCTAGTTCGTGACGATGGAACCCGCGTCCTGCTGACGCGAACTGAAACAATCTACGTGGAGAACTGACCATGGCTGATGGTGTATTCAACATTGCAAAGGGCAGCGTGGCCGAACGTGTTCGCCGCGTTGTAAACAACGACCCGGCTAACTCTGCCCTAGTAGTGGTGCTGCTCAAGGCCGCAGAAGCGGACGCGACTCTTGAGGACTATGACGACCTCGACGCGCTGCTCACCGCTGGCGGCAACACCGAGGCGGACTTCACCAACTACGCCCGGAAGACGCTGACGGATGCTGACCTGTCCGCTCCGACCGTAGACGATACGGACAACCGGGTGGATTCGGATATTCCCGATCAGACGTGGACTTCAGCCGGGGGTGCGTCGAACAATACCACGGCAAAGCTGATCGTGTGTTACGACAGCGATACTACTGGCGGGACGGACGCTAACTTGATTCCGCTGACCCACCACGACTTCGTTGAAACGACGGACGGCAACGATCTGGTGGCGCAGGTGAACACTGCCGGGTTCCATCGGGCTAGCTAAGGGGCCGAATAATGGCTGACTGGACTCCCGCAAATATCAGTAGCGATATTCTGGCCCTGTGGCTGGACGCTGACGACGCATCAACCATTACGGAAAGCGGCGGCAGCGTATCGCAATGGGACGACAAAAGTGGAAATAATCACCATGTATCTCAAGCCACAGTGTCGTTACAGCCTGCGCTGTCTGCTGCGGCACAGAATGGAAAGGATGCGATTTCGTTTTCGTCTGACCGGCTGGCTACTTCGGGCAACTTCCCGGTCAGTGGTGACGCAGCGTTTTCTATATTTGTGGCCTATAAGAAAGGGGCGACGGCAGGGGCAGGGTCTGTTCTCGGCTGGGGTTTCACCGGAGCAGCGGCTACTGCGGCTGGTCTCTATGATGACAACAGCCTTGTGGCATGGGCGTTTGCTGGTGCTCGAAATTACAACATTAATACCCTGTCTGTTTCTTCTGCGAAAATTCTTGCTTACACAAAGTCTCCTGGTCCAATAAACACAAGCTCAGGCGCGTGGAAGAACGGAACTGTAGATGGCACCTCTGGACACTCTAGCTCTACCCCGAACATATCATTATTGCCTTTTGTGGTCGGTCGCTGGGCTGATATAACCTTTGGCAGCGATCTTATTGGGGACGTGTTCGAGATTATTGTTCTGTCGAAAGAGGCGACTGAGGACGAACGCGAAACCATCGAAGGATACTTGGCCCACAAGTGGGGTATCGAGGCTGACCTGCCGGGTGGGCACCCGTATAAATCTGCGGCACCGACTGTCGGTGCTGAAATAGCCTTGGCAACAGAAACGGAAACCGCACTGTCGATCACCCCGCAGATTATCGTTGGTGTTCCGGTAGAACAGGCGTCGGAAACTGAAACCGCCCTGCCGATGACGCGATTGGATGTCGTCAAGACCGCCGTTGAAACGGAGCAGGCGCTTGATATTACTCCTCTGTATCCGCCACGCTTTACCGATCCTGCACCGGTAAGCGGCAACGCCGGGGACGTGGTGCAGTTTGCCGTCACCGATCTTGATTCGCCTGCTGGCGCTGGCACGGTTACTTACCAGTGGTATGACCAGGGCGGCCTGATCCAGTTCGCTACGGCGTCTACCTACAATCGCGAGCTCTCACCTGACGACGATGGCGAAGACGTTTACGTGATCGTGTCAAACGATGTCGGCAGCACGACTTCTGCTGATGCAGGTATGACAGTCGCCACAACCGACGACGGTGTAGACGATATTGAGCCGATCACCTACACGCTGCGCCTTGGCCGCTACCGCGAGCCTTTCTACAAGAACGGCACCGTGATTCTCAGCCGTCCGCTCAAGGAAGGCGAGTACCTGTCCATCGAGCGCAAGACACCAATCACCAAGGACATATCGTTTACGACTAGCGAAGAGCCTGACTGGAACGCGTTCGAGTATCAGGTCGATAAATACATGATGATCTGTCAGGAGATTGAAGGCCACATCTGCGAGTGCCTTGAGTGCATCGTGCCAGTCGTCAACCTGACGTTCGAGATCACCGAGCTTCCTCCCGGCGAAACCGAAGGCGAGCTTGTGGTGTCGCCTAACGTGCCGACGACAGCACCGGCAAACTCCACCGTGACGTTTACGGCTAACGTGATTGCTGGTACGCCCCCGTTTACCTACGCGTGGTTCGTTGACGACGTTGAGCAGGTCGGTGAAACCGGGACGACGTTCAGCATCAAGATCAACCAGCCAAGGGACGTAAAGGTTGTCGTATCCAATGAGTGCGGTGAGGATTCCGCGCTGGCCGTAGTTGACGGCACCGACGAAGAAGTGATCGAACCGGAAAACCAGTATGTCTGTAACGCGCTTGAGGAAGAGTTAACGTCCAATGCCGACTACTGGCTCAGGATTTACAGCATCGACGCACTGTTCGAGGATCACGAAGCACCGTTCGGTCCGGTGGCAGACCCCAACCCGTTCCTCGTGCGCCGGTTTGATAACGGGGCCGTAACTAACTACGCATGGCCTACCAACGCATTTAACGCAATCGTGGGGTCGGTGCCGGTTCCTGACGGCTTGCAGTATGACCCCTGTGAGGGGGAGATCACCCGGATCATTCGCTTCAACAGTGATCAGCCGGGGTCGGTGTATTCGCTCTGGCCTAAGTCGTCGCTTGAAGGAAATCACCAGCTTTCATTGGCATACATCGGGTCTTCACTCGATGCCGGTTCAACTGGTGAGTTCATGCGGGTCGGAACGCAGGTGCGCGTGCTGCTTGACAATCCTATCACGGACAGGATTACCCGGTTCGCGCCCCGACTCGAAGTGCGTGCTGTATCTACCGCAGAAGGCATTGAACACCACCTGTACCTGTTTTTCCCAACGCGAAGCCCCAACGAATTGTTCCTGCTGAACATGGGTCTGCCGGGCACAAGCCCGTACCGCGACGACAAGATCAAGTTGATCAACGCCTCGATCACCTTTGGGACCGCGTATAGCATTTCTTCAAATCTCTACATCCCATGGGAATATGATGTCCGAATTTTCCGAGCCCCGGAGCCGGAAGACCCGCTCGATGCAGACCTAACGCTGTTTGAGCAGTCCGGCACTTCGCCAACTGAAGAGATGCCGTATTCGTGGAACCCCTCAGAAGAGCCGTTCAACGGGTTGGAAATTTTGACTGAAGCAGGCTCACCGTCCATCTACCGCAGCCAGTATTTCCTCGGCATGGGTATCAGTATTGTGACGATGGCCGGGCTGACCGGATATAACTCTATCCAGACCTTCGACATCGACGCGTTGGTAGAATCCTTTAGAAAGAACACGGTGACGTAGCCATGGCAACTCAAACCGCACAGTCAATGATCAGCGAAGTGAGCATCTGCAATCAGGCGCTCGGTTATGTTGGTCAAAATCCAATAAGTTCTTTGGATGATCCTCATCCCTCAGCCGAGTGGTGCAAGAACAATTACGACTTTCTCCGCGATGCTGTGTTGGAGGCCGCTGTTTGGAACTTTGCCAAGGGAAGAGATATTAGCACCAGTGGTGATAAAGACGACTGGAACAACTGGTATAAACACCGGATCCCGGAAGAGTGGCTCGCGGTTTACCGGGTCTTTGAAGATTCGGAAGGAAAAATCGTCGCCAAATGGGAGCGTGAAGGCGAGTGGATTCTCTCGGACTGCGAGACGGTCTACCTTTGGGGAATCAAACGGATCATTGATACATCAAAATTCAGTAACTTGTTCGTGCAGGCTCTCTGTGGTAGAATGGCGGCAGAAATGGCGATCCCGTTTACAGAGAATAGGCAGTTGCAAGCGGACCTCTGGCAACTTTATGAAATGAAGCTCCGGGATGCTGTTTCTGGTGACGGGATTCAGGGTAGAAATGAGATCATTTCCCCCGCCAAGGAAAAACCGGGGAAATTGGTCAGTAGGAGGAGAATCTGATGGCCCTAGCAACCATTGCAGCTGGTGTATCTATTGGTTCCAGCATCCTTGGTATGGCCGGAGGTTTGTCTGGCCAAAACAAAGCTAAAAAAGCTGCCAAGAAACAAGCAGAGCTTACCTATATCCAGCGGATGGAAGAAATTCGCAAGCTCCGGCAACAACAACAAGTAGTTATGGGCGAAAACCGGGCTATGGCTTATGCCTCTGGTGTCCGTGTCCAGAAGGGTGGCTCTACGGCCCGGTTCCTGAATCAGGTGCAGTCGGATTTTGCAGCCGATCTTAACTATCGCCGTGGCTCCGCCAAACTAGAACGAGAAGCTATCCGTAAGGGGGCACCGGGCCAAGGTTCTGCGTTTGGTACCATAGCTTCCGGGATCGGCAGCATCGCAAATACTCTGATCAACTACGATAGGCAGGCACATGAAACTCGTAAGGCCCGACCTCGGCGGAACCCCCGCTCTTAGATCAGAAAGTCCTTCCTTGGCGGCACAGGAGGGCCGACAGATCCAGTACGGCATGGAATCTATTGCCCAGGCCGGACGGGCTGCTACTACCTATTTCAAAGAACTTGAGAAAGATCGCGCCAGCACTGAGATGTCGCTCGCCTTCTCCAAGAAGATGAACGAACTGAACGAACTCGGTGAGTTTATCTCGGCTGATCAGGCCCGAGAGCTTGGTGTTGAAGACGAGAGTATGATCACTGATGCCAAGGGGGAGGATCGGGAGGAGATTCCCATTTGGGAAATCCTGCCCGAATACACGAAGAAGCAATATGACGAACTAACGGAGGAATTCGGTTCTCAACTCAGCGGCTCCGGTAATCGTCAGCGCTGGATCAATGCTCGTCGCCAAAAGGCTCAGGAGTACTATGATAAACTAGACGCCTCCCGCCGAGAGCAGCGATTCCTGCGCGAAATCGCCCGTCAGGAAGAAGCAATTGATGATGCCGTCCAGTTGCAGGACTACAACTTAGCTCGGAGTCTCGCAGCCGGTCACCCGGACCCCGAGAAACGCCTACAACTGGTGCAGGACGTCAACAAGGCTGAGGAAGTGGCGGTCGTCAATGAGGCTTACCTGTCCGGCGACCCCCAGGCGATGGAAGATGTTATTGAGTCCCTCAAAAACGACCAATACGCAGGTCAATTGGAAACCGTAGAGCGCACCTCCTATGTAAATATGCTTCGGGCTGAGCAATCTCGAATTGCGGCTGCTTCAAACACAAAGCGGTTCATGGAATTCGAGAACATGCAAAAGCAGTATGAGGTCCTTAAATCTCTTGAAGACCCGAGGGCTTTCGAAGCTCTGAACCAACTGGAGCAGCTGCTCCTCGATAATAACATGTATGACTATAAGGGGAAGGGTTGGTTTGCTGAGGAACTGGGTTCCTTGACCAAGCTGTTTAAAGACGCTCAGGATATGGCTTGGGTGGCCCCAGCATTCTTCTCCAAGGACTACGGGACCATTGACCAGACCGACAGTAAGCAAATCGACGAAATTAATAAAGTGGTAGGTGCGGTTCTTGAAACCGCTGAGTCCACTGGCGACCCAACTGTTATAAACCAAGCCCACGCCCAGATTGCTGACGCCGGGGTTGGGGTGGGTGTTATGCCTGATGTCCATAAGGAAATGATCAGAGATCTGGCCCAACCTAACATTTCCTTGGAGGATATCCAGCTTTATGGGGCTATTTACAATCAATATGCTACCTCAGGCCACCCTAACCTACTCAATGACCTGAGCGACAAGGACCGGTTGATCGCCAAGGAAGTCTTCCTTGCTTCCCGCGCCGGGGCAAATATGGAAGATGCTGTCCGGGATATCCACGCCCGCTATAGCGTAATGACCGAAGACGCTATTTTGCAACGGGAAAAAGAATTCCAGAACATTGAGGACAGCCAGCATGATGTCCTCAAGACTGAGTTGAAGAATAGGGTTAAGGCTTGGTATGAAAAAATACCCATTGCTTCAGCCGTTCTTCGTCAATTCATGGAAGAATCGTTCGCTGAAATTGGATTCCAAGACCAGCAAGACTACAACCAGTTGGTGCGCCACTACATGCTCAACGGGGCGGAAGAAGACGTCGCTTTGGAGGTCGCATTCGAAACTTGGGCCGCAAATCACACTGTGTCCGGGGTAAACGGTCGTGCTCAGCGAATGAGAATGGCCCCCGAGTTTATTTATGGTCTTGATACCGAAGACCTTCAGTACGATTTCAAGAAGTATGTCAAAGACTCTATCGACCCTGAGGACTATAGTGAAACCGGCGAGTACCAAATGTACCCGGATATGATTACTTTGTCCGAGGGCCAGCCGTCCTATGTCGTCTTTCACGAGGACGAGAACGGTATGGTAAATATGATGATGGACGACGAAGGAAATGTCCTGCGATACCGTCCGAACAAGAAACAAATCCTCCAAGAAGCGGCGAGTAGAGATTTGCAGAGGGCCAACAACCTCCGCACCCTTGGCTATGATCCCGTGGCCCGCCAAGAAGCACTTGATAAGTATAGCAACGAAAACATGCCTCGTACTCTCGCTGAGCGCCAGCAAATGGGCTTTGAGAAGGCTTCTTGGGAAAGTAATATGGCCCGAGCTAAGAAACAAGCCGCCAAAGAGCAAAAGATCGAGCAATCCAGGCTTCGTGTCGTTGGGGAACGTAGCCGCGAAATTGCTGCTGAGAGCGCCATTCTTGAAGATTTGGATTCACAATGAAGTTTACTGATAAAGCACTAACTACACCGGGTGGAATGGGAGCAGCTGTTCCTCCCCAGAACTTCAGCCCTGAGGACCTGCAACAGAAAGATCCAGATATGCAGTTCTCCCTTGGGGAGGTATTCCTATCTGGGCAGTTTAAATATAACCCCATAGTATCCGGGACCCGCAAGGCTGCGGACTACATTGGCGCTGGCCTGCATTTGGAAGACCCAGACCCCAATTACAACCCATATGATAACCCCGAAAGATTGGCCGGTTATCCCAAAGATCTATTCATAGACTCTAAATCCCGTCGCCATGAAGATTTTATCAAGTCTCAATACGACCGGGACCGGTACCTGCAGCGGGTTTCTGAGGAATCCGGGGCCATGGGTGTAGCTTCCGCGATTGCGGGCGGGGTTATGAATCCGCTTTACATGATGCCCTATCTCCAAATAGGGCAGAGGATGCGTTATGCGAAATCCTTTGCTGATGCCGCCATTGGTGAGGCCCTGACTGAGGGTGTTTATCATACCGGCGATCTTGATATGACCCGTACCACCGGAGAATCGATTTTCAACATTATGGCCGGGGCCATGATCGGTGGTGTCCTGACCGGGGCAGCCCGAAAGAACGCATTCACCGGGGGCGAACTCAAAGAAATTAAAGCCAAGCTTAAGGCTGAAATGGAGTTTGTCGGCCCGGTGATGCCGGAAAGTGCCGTGATTTCTGATCCTAAGTTTTTTGAAGCCCTATCCAAGAAACTCGGAGAAAAGATTGAGGCAGTACCCGGTCTATCTTCTCAGAGGGACCCCGGAGTTAAGATTACTGGTCAGTTGGATCGGAAAACCGGTCGCATTAAACTTTCTCGCGACCCTCATGTTTGGCAAAAGGCGTGGGATGAAAAAGCTTGGACCAACCCCCGTGAGCTTTCGGACAACCTTGGGGTAAATGGCATCAGTAAGGCCAGTCCCCTTCCCGAGAATCAGTTTGCTACGTTCGAAGAGTTCGTGGAATTCGTGGCCCAGCACGAGAAAGCCCATAAGAAAATTCAGCGTCTGGAAGGTGAAACCCGTGGCGCATACGAAGACCGGGTAAACCAAGCTGCGATCAAGAATATGAAAGGCGCGATGGAGCGAGGGAACACAATCATATCCTCCCTCAAAGACGTTCCCGGTGTCGACCAGATCACGGGCGTAGTTTCCCGGACCATGGCCAAGCTTACTCCCCTTCGGGTCCTGACTTCTCCTTCCGAGAACGCGCGGAAACTCGGAGCACTCCTTGGTGAGCAATCGGTCAAGGGTACCAGTCGCCAGGCGGTGGAAACTGCGGTTAAGATGTACGATGGATATCTTGCCCAGAGCATAATCGATATGCGCGGGGCATTTAACGCCTACCGCCGCCGTATGGGTCCGGGGTCAGGCCGCATGAGTCGGGGTGCTTTTAACGAAGAAGTTGCCAAGGCCATGCGCCGGGGTGACGAGCACCCGATTGCCGAAGTTCAAGAAGCCGCGCGTAAGATCCGGCGTGGGATTATGGACCCTGTTCGGATGAAGGCAAAAGAGGTCGGGGTTTACCTATCCGACGAAGACGTAGCCAAGTTCGCCAAGGGCTACTTCCCCCGGATGTACAACTTCGACAAGATCAATGCCAATAGAGCCAAATTCAAGGCAGACCTCACCAATTGGCTGCAGAAAGAAATGCCGGATCTTGACCCTCTTGATGCGAAACTCGCGGCGGAGGAAATCGCCCGGAAGATCACCCACGAGTTTGACACCCATCATGCCTTGGCGAATCATGCTGTGTTTACCGCTTCGGCGCTCAAAGGCCGGAAGGTTCCTATCCCTGATGAAGTTTTGGAACCGTGGCTGATTTCGGACCCAGATGTTGTTCTCCGTGCTTGGAGTCACAACATGGCAACGGAGATTGAGCTTACCAGAATGTTCGGTGGCACGGAAATCGACGACTTTCTGAGAGAAGTCGAGGATGAATGGGACGAGATCATCACGGAGGCTAGTAAACAGAACCCGACTCAAGCTTCCAAACTTACCCGCCGGAAGAACGATGATATCGCGGTTCTTAAAGCGCTACACTCCCGGCTGTTGAATCGATACGCTCTGCCAGAAAACAGGACTGCCGGAATGATCCGGCTGAGCAAAGCCGCAAGAAACTTGAATGTCCTCACCAAACTGGGAGGTATGACCCTATCGGCGTTCCCGGATCTTGCGCGCCCTCTTTACCATCACCACTTTTCGACGTACGCTAAAGCAATCAAACATATGGTGTTCGCTGACGACACTGTTAGAAAGATGCTTTACCAAGACGCTCGCCGGATGGGCATTGCCCAGGATATGGTCCTGCACCAGCGGCTGGTTGCCATGACTGAGGTCGATTATCTACCCAACCTTGGGAAAAACAGCTTCCTTGATCGTGCGGAGTATAAGCTGGAAAAGGGGGTAACTGGCTCCACGGGCGGGGCGCTGAGCTTCGGCCATCTGTCTCTGATGTCCCCTTGGAACGCGAACGCTAAGATGATGACCTTCCTGATGTCTCAGGATGGACTTATTGCTCATATCAACCAACCGGTCAAGTTCGCTAAAAAACTCAGGCAGGCCGGGATTTCAGATGATATGGCTCGTCGCATCAAGGCCCAATACGACGAGTTTGGTGAGAAAGTTGGGGGCGACTTGAGGGTTGGTCATTCAGACAAGTGGACCGACCTTGAAGCTGCAGACTTGTTCGAGGCCACCCTTATGCGGGAGGTTGACGGGACTATCATTACTCCCGGCATTATGGACAAGCCCCTCTGGATGTCAACCGAAGCCGGTAAAGTCCTACTGCAGTTCAAATCGTTCGCCTTCGCTGCCACCAACAAACAGTTCATCAGCGGGTTGCAGAATCAGGATGCGATGATTTATCAAGGGATGCTGGCTGCGATCGCCCTTGGTGCCATGACTTGGAGCATTAAGCGCCGCCTCGCTGGTTATGACGATCAGGATATGTCTGAAGCTGAACTCCTGATGCGTGGCATTGAATACAGTGGCGTGATCGGTTTTGGCTCAGAACTTGTTACTATTGGTACTGGTGTGGCCCATAACATGGGTGTGTACAAGGGAGAAGGTAACTTCCGCTGGGCTAAGCAAGGTATGTGGGGGACTCTACTTGGCCCATCTGCTGGCCTTGCGGAAGATATCATGCGGTCTGGTCGTTACTTCTTTAAGGACGAACCAAATGCGGGGGACGTAGAAGCGCTCCGTAGGCTTGCGCCTTATCAAAACCTAGCATACATCCGCTGGTTATTCGACGCTGTTGAACAACAGGAAAAAGATCGCCTTGGAATTAAGGAGTAAATCATGGCGGAAGGTGGAGAAAAGCGAAGCCCTACGGCTCACAGAACCCCTGGACAAATAAAAAGGCACGGGCGGACGTACCAAGCGAAGCCCCAGCAGCGTAAGAACCGCGCCAAAAGGAACTCCGCCCGTGCAAAGCTCATGAAGCAGGGCCGGGTGCGCCGGGGGGACGGCAAGCACGTCGATCATAAGCGCCCCATGAGTAAAGGTGGTGGTAACTCACCTAAAAATCTGCGAGTAATGAGTCAGAGGAAGAATCTCCAGAGGGGGAATCGATCCGGCTGAGAAGCTCCACCAACACGCAGGCGTTGAACTGTGCGTGTGCAGCATGGTGAAGCCCAGATTCCGGGTCATGCGATTCCCCGTTGATCATGGCCGTCACATGCCTCAGCAATGAGTCCATGGTGTCGTCCACGTTATAATTCAACCACCCTCGCTCTCTGGCGGGGGTGTATTTCTCCTCCCCGAACTCGATAACGTCGACCATGGCCTTGAGAGCTTCCGGCATCATCATAGCCTTATGAAGCTTAGGTTTTCCTTGATTCTTACGCATTTCGTAGTATCTCCTCCAGCTGATCAAAATTGATGCTGCCGGTCCATATTATCCCGGAATCCGCCATCCAGTCATTAGGATCGGCGCCGTCTGTGATTCCACGATTCAAGAAGTAGGTGTACTCCCACTTGGTGAGGATAAAACACTTTCCTCCTTCCTTGAGTCTCCGAGTATGCCAAGCTCTTTGTCCGGAACGAACGTGGAGTTTGCCTTTTGGGTTCACTACCTTGAGTTCAATCCATACCTCCGGCCCGTTCCTCATTTGGATGTTTACATCTGGGATTCCAGGTGTGATGGGGCCACTCTCCACTCGGCAGCAATGGCCCATTCTCTTCAAGTTGTACCGGAGTTCGTTCCTCCAGAACAACTGTTCTGGCTTACTAGGCGTCTGTGTACTCCCCGACGAACAACTCGTTTTCGAGTTCGATCATCTTCTTATTGTCACGATCAGGCAGTTGGGAAATCAGATTGGTCCACCTTTTGGCACACCAATGGGCTACCTGCTTGCCGTGCCTGTCTACGTGATACTGTTGAATGAACAAGTACGTCTCCAAGACGTCAGCCAGCTTTACCACCATTTCGGTTGTGGTCTTCGGTAATACTTCATCCTCTATGCTATTTTTAGTGTTACCTGGGGTGTCTCCGTTCATAATTTCATCGGTGTCGTGCGTTAAAGCGGTAAGTAGGATATCCCCCTCTTCACCCCATTCATGTATATAACCCAGCCTCATTGCTATTTCATAAGCGAGGATGGCCACCCTACAGGTGTGATCCGCCAAGGTTTGCTCCTTGGCGGTAGCCACGATGTGCCATCGCTTGACGCTGGAAATCCGCATCAGGTCCTGGATTTTCATTTGAACTCCTTCACGTCGTGGAATGTAGGTCCATACCCCATGAGAGTGAGATCAGAGTTGAAGTAATTGGCTACTTCCTCGATGTTCTCTACCAGACCAGCGAGAGAAGTTGGGTCCATATAATTGCAGAAGTTGAGGAAGAGCTTGTCAGGTCGAGTCATGAACATCGCATCCTCAAGCTGATGGCGGGAGAACGTGAACACTCGTCGCTGCCGCCCGGTCACGGTAGTGAACTCGGGGGCCTGACCAATGTCTGACCAATCGATTTCGTTCTGGTCGGGATAGATGTCGCCGCTGTAACCGCCCGGAGTGTTTCCAACCCGGATCGGGTAGGTGCGGAGAGTGCCCCATATGGTCGCCGGTACACGAGGAAGACCCATATCGGCCATCAGGCGCAGCGGGTCGCAGTCCCGGCTGGTACAGTAAGGCCAGAACCGCCCATTTAGACCAAGAGAATACCCTTGGGAACCCTCAGCCACGACCACCTTGGCACTCGCAACAGCAATCATCCACTCCTCATGGGTGCACACCCTGGCGCATCCGTTCGTTTTCCAATCCACCAATTGGTCGTTGTCTCTGGCGATGGGCGAGTTCTCCTGATTTCGGGCCATCTTCTCGAAGGTCGCCGCCATTGACCCCTGCATAGTAGAGGCAATACAGTTAAGGGTCGAGGCTTCGAAATCCCGATGTTCGTCCTTAAGGATCGTGGCGTTGGGGTGAATCCATACTTTGGTGTGCTGCAAATAACCAAATGATTTTGCCTCCCGAATCTCGTCATTCAACCGATCAAGATTGACGACCGACCCTGGCCCCAAGAGAACCGCGCGGAGGTTGGGGGACACGATCGAATTCGGCAGGCATTTGAAGATCATCTTCTGCCCTTCGGAATCGATATATGTGTGCCCCGCATTCGGCATATTACAGTTCACGACCGTATCAGGTCGGTTTACCTCACCAAGGTACCCGGCGAGGAGTCCCTTCCCGGTGCTGCCGTACTGCATATCAAAGATAAGATCAATCTTCATGTTCTTCGTCCTCTAGATCAATTTCAAGGTGGACCCCCTTGGAGGCCAACTTTTCCAAAAGCTCCGCTTTGGGCGGAACTTTGTACGCGTATATTCTCTTCCCAGCCCTCTTGGGCCGGGTAGAATCGAATCCTAGCTCTCTCAAGCACTTACCAAACACAACATCTGCCGGGGTTCGCATTTTGTTTTCAAGGCACCATTGGCGACAGTGTTGATAAGCATCCGAGGTTGAAATCATTTCGGGCCACCCTTTCGACCCCCCTTGATCATCAATATCCGGTATAAGAATCCCTCCCATCATAAGTTGACCTGAAATCCAGGATAGTACCGGGTCCCCGGCAACATACCTGCCCCTTTGATATTGCAGCGCTTTTGTCACCGGGGCCTTACGAAGGTCATTGGTGACTTCACGCTCCATAAGGTCGTGCATCATTGCCTCAACCCCACCGTTGCTCATTTGGTCGTTGATCTGGGTAAAGTATTCCTTGTCGTTGGCTCTATCGGGTGCGACCTCAAGAACCAACCAGCGTCTTGAGTCGGGACCAGCTGGGATAAACCAATCTTCGTTTGAGGATACAACCAAGTGGGCGCAGTTGTGAAACTGGACTGCATCGACTCCCTTGCGCTCGGAGACGAGATACTTCTCGGTAACCATCCCTTTGAGCTTCCCAGCTGTCTTCTTATTGCCGCCGTAAGTAATTTCGTCCGCAAATACGAATATTGCATCAGCAAGGTGTCCATTGAACCTCCCGATCAAGTGCTCTTCGTCCAACAGGTGCTTGAAATGAGTCCCAAATGGCTGGCCTAAATATTGAGCAAATGTCCCCTTACCGCAACCCTCGATGCCGTGCATCACAAGGGCGCACCCTTTGGGATTGGCCGGGTCTTGGTACAGGTCAGCCATCCAGTCCAGTACCCAATCAAACAGGTCTTCGTCCCCAGAGCAGATTATGTCTTGGATGTGACTTCGAAAAAGACTCCAATCTCCGGGATCGGGCGAAGTGGTGAAGCCCTGCCACATATTATAATAGCCCATGTAGCGCTTAGGTTTGTTGGGGAAGAGTCCCATTCCGCTGGGATAGGTTCGCCTATTCTCATGGGCCAAGAATATATCAGCATAGGTTTTCTTAATGGGTCTTCCATCGGCAGTCACCGCAATCTCAGTTTGATTTTCCAATAGGCTTCTGAAACCATTCTTTTTGAGGATGCGGAATGGGGCCTGAATCCTGGAAAGCTCGGGTGGGACGGCCATTTCCTCCAATACGAATACATCCGACCCCAGCGGGATCACGGCAAAGTGTTTATTCAGCTGCTCCACGATCTGGTCGAGCTTATCCGGGTTAGGAGGCTCAAACTTCAGAGTCTTGGGATCGAAATCCGGGGTATCCTGCTTGGCGTAGTACAGGAGGGTAGCAATTCGCACACCCTTATTCCCGTCATAGCTTTTCCATTTGGCGCGGATAAGCCGTGGGTCGTACATCGGTTTGCCATCCGGCCCGGTCCGTTTATCCCGGCTGCTCCACTCGTCCACCAAAGCCAGGCCTTCGTCGTTCGGGTGCTGAGAGTGAATCGCGGCCATACACCGGAACCAGTCGTCGTGGTCTTTTTCCGGGTTGACGCACTCTAAAACCTTGCGGATTTGACCGACACTGAGCTTTTCTTCCTTATCTTCCTTTCCTACATGCTCATTTCCACGACCTTTGGCCTTGGAAGCTTCACGCACGTCCGATATAAAGTACCGGTGGATGAAGTCCGGTAGGTCCGGGACTTCACCACCTTCGATCCATACGTATTGTTCATCACCAACCATGGAGGGCCAGGCAACCACGTGTCCACGGGGCATATCAGATTCCCCGCCTCGGGTGTCTACTCCATTGGCGATCTTGCTGGTGCTGTTGATGCAGCTGTCCATCCATGTGTAGAATAGATGGAAGCCACCACTGGGGGTGCGTTGAACGGGGCCGATGTATTCGTACCCGGCTGGCGCAATCTTCGCAAATTCCTCGCTACCGTTCTTGCCGCCCTTGTTGTCGATATCAACTATAAAGCAACCATCTTCCCGTCCGGCTGCGATCCCGATGTTCCAGCCCTCGAATTTACCTCCGGGACCGAACCACTTCTTGATGCTCTTGGGATTCTTGGTTGCGTGGTAGTAGTTTACTCCGTGTCGGTCACTCGGGAGAAGCTTCCCGCCGCGCCTGATTGGTACGACATAGAAACCATACTCGGCATACATGGTTGCTGCCGCGAATATCTTCTCGTCCCAGTCCTCAATCGCATCGATTTCGCTGATACGGTATAAGTCGATCGCTGCCATTTATTCACCTTGCAGGGCCTCCCACCAATTGGTGCCCATCCCATTAAAGTCAAGAATCAGTGGAACACGCATCCAGTCCCGCTTTTCAATTGCGGCCTTTACGTCCTTCCACGCCCCCTTCCACGCGTCCTTTTCTATGGACATGCTGTAGCTGTCGTGGGTGTTTAGAAGCATCCGGCCCCGATCACCAATGGCGTCGTCGACAATCATCCAATTCTCTTTGTTAATGTCTGCCGCCGTCGCCTGGATCAGGATTCCTGATGCCTTGTAGGCTTTGCTCTTCAAGTGGTTTGGGAACCGGAGCCTACGTCCGTACTTCGTTTTGATATATCCCCGCTTGAGGGCCTTCTTTTTACACCGCTCGGCCAGGGTCTTCACCCCCTGTACCCTGCGATGGTAATCGTTGATGACCTTCATAGCCTCTGGGCTAGCCTTGCGGTACTTGACTATCTTGCCGTCATCCCCAAGGAACTGATCCGGGAAGGTGGGATACCCAAGCTGCTCGGCAATTGAGCCGTTCCCAGAGTTGAAAATCATTGACAGATTTATCTGCTTGGCGTTGGGTCCGCCGTTGGGCTGAGGGTCCCTTGGGACCCCCATGAGTCCGGCTACCCACCTATGGAAATCAGTGTAAGGGTCCTGCCGGTACGCGTCTGAAATCGTTTGGTTATATGCTGCCACAAGGTGAGCAAATGTCCGGACTTCAAAGGAGTTGAGATCAGCGTCGACCCAAACGTGGCCGGGGTCCGGCAGAAAGCAGGGTTTGACCAGCGCTGCCACTTCCTTGTTTCGGTTAGGGATTTGCTGCATGGCTGGGTCAGTATATGAAAAACGACCTGTCTTGGTACCCCCGGTATCTCGGGCAACTTGGTTGATCGTAGGATAGACCCTTCCATCGATTTCGTGTCCAAGGATATGTCCTCCAAGGAAAGTGTCCGCTGTTCGTATCAGGGACCGGAGCTTGATGATCTGGTCTGCCACAACGTCCTTCTCACGCATCGCCTGCAGGACGTCGTTGTTGATGCTCGGATTTCCCTTCTCTGTGGTGCCGCAGATCAGCCCGTTCCTGAGGACCCAATCTCCATCGGCATTCTGGTGCGGGTCATAATATGCCTTGATCTGCGGGGTGCTGTTCACGTTCATATCCCCGCCAACTTCCTTGCGGAGGATGTTGTATTCCCGGTCAATGATCACGTGAAGCCCTTCGCGGGCTTTCTGTGCCTGCTGGATGTCGACCCGGATGCCCGCCATTTCCTGTTTAAGAACATAGGGCAGGACCCGGTGCTCGAAATCCACGATCTGCTCAATCCCTTGGCGACCGATTTCCTTTTGCTGCCATTCCCAAAGGGCGTAGGTGAGTTCGGTATCCTGAATCGCGTACGGAGCAACAACCTCCGGTGGTGCCCGGTGCAGGTTCGGCATCTGGACGTTCTTGGTGGGCAGACCCCCAAACAGGGCCGCAAGATCGTCGTAAATCTCGCTTAATTTCTCGGCCCCGAGATATTTTCGTCCGAGGAAGTCAAGAGAATGAGAAGGCAAATGCTCGTCAATAAGAGCAGCATTGATTGATGTGTCCTCTACTTGGTTGATTGGGATGTACACCCCCTTGGAGTGCAGCATCTTGATGTCGAAGGTGGCGTTGAACAGAATCCACGTCCCTTTGAATTTGCGGGCCTGATCCTGCAACCAAAGGAGAGCGTCGGGGCGCTCGCGAATATCGTAATACTCGGACCATCCCGGCACCGTCACGCTGAACCCAAACATTTCGTCCTTGGGCCAGCGCAACCCGGTGGTTTCGGTATCGATAGCCACTGCATGATAGCGCGTCAGGTCGATCAAAACGGGATATCCCCGTCATCGAAGTTATCATCCTGCTGATCGTTCTGCAGGGCCGGGCTATCCTTGGGAGTGAATGCCAAAGAGAGGAACTGTTGCCCGGTGCGCTTGGCCTTCTTCAACCAGCCTGATACCCAAAAGGGCGTGACGGCCCCGCACTCGGGGCACATGATGTCTGCCTGCCCTTGACGATCCGGGTGGCGCTCGGTCTTTTTCCGGTCGTTCTTGAACATGGCACCGGAATTGGTGTTGTCGTACTCGCTCATATCACTGTTGCTCCCGCCTCCCTGATTTTCTCAATCATTTCGTCCACCGAGTGCTTGGTGTGAATGATTTCCTTATCCATAGTGTATACGTTGGCATACCCTCCATTATTAGGAATTATGGAACGAATCTGAGATAGGGATAGGTATTCTACCACTTCTCTAGTTTTCGAGAAGACCCTTTTTTCGTAGCCCGTCGAGCCATTTTCCATAGGGCCGTACCCGGCAACTTCTTTCGTAATTTCAATGAAAGTGCTCATACATTACTCCGGACTGATTATCTTGACTCCAAGCTCGTTGGCCAACTTATGAAGTTGCTTAAGCTTCTTGGCCTCCCAAGAATTCTGGTCGAGCTTCTGACGACGCTTGTCTTGGAAATCCGGCTTATTACCGAAAATTTGGATAAGACGATCGCACTCTGATTTGTTAAGACAGTGGAATGCTCCTCTTCGGGTGCACATATGGGCAGCTTCAAGAAGCTCTAGACCAGCATTCATAAGGCTATGAAAATCAGGGTGAGAAGGAACTGCATCTGCCATTTTTCTATCCTCGTAAGTTAAAAGATGCGGGCCTTCCACCCGCTCGCTGGTATCCTGTAGTTTGAGCCAATGTTTTAGGTGGCCAACCCTTTCCCTCATCAACGCGGCTCGATCGATTCCGAAAACGCGGGACCTCGTTGAGAGACACTACAGTATTGCAATACAAGACCAGTGCTGTATTTTCCAAAGACCCGCCCTCCCCCGTCAGGTGTCGGGCGGGGAGTACCATGGGCCACTACCCGCATATCCTAGAACTCGTCGTTGTCGTCGTCTTCCTGAGGTTCTGCGGGTGCAGTGCCCTCGGGATCACGCTTGACGTCCATCGCCCCGGTGCGGACCGCATCGTACATCTTCTCAGCGGTCTTGAACAGAGCTTCGGTGACAAAACCAAGCTGGGAGACTTTGAAGTTGTAGTACTCCTGCCCCTGCTTGTTCTTGTCGTCGACAACTTCGAGCTTGTACACCCGCTCCCAACGGTCGCCGCCATTGGCGGTGATCATGGTGTTCCACTTCCGGGACACCTTCATCTGGGACTTGGACATGGAGATAACCGCCTGCTCCACGTGCGGGTTGTCAACCGGGGAGGCCGGATCAAAGATCAGGACGAAGTGCTGGGCCGTATCCACGACCTCACAATCTTCTGCGTCCTCCAGTGCCGACAGGGCCTCGTTGGCTTCATCAGCGGAGTGGTAAGCTCCCATGAATCCGCCACCAACGTCGAGGCTCTTCCAGATCACCCATTCCTTGCGGAACAGGACCGGGACAACCATGACGTCGTTGCCGTACAGTTCGCCCGTCGCCGTGTTGAACATCATCTTCGGCTCAGCGCCTTCGATGTATTCCGGCTTGGACTTCTTGTGCTGCGGCGAGAGGTCCTGAATGATGGAGATTCGAGGAATGGTCATATCATCCGCAGACACACCCTCGTTACCCCGGTTGCTGTCACCCATCCAAGACGGGCGTTCCATCGGCAGGTCGTTACCTACCGTCGCTACTGCTTTCTTCGTTGCCATGGTTCTAGTTCCTTCAGTTCACATTACGATTTCACGAGCGTCACACGGGTGTATGGCTCGTAGTTCACGATTTCGTCCGGGGGTACCGGGCGACCTCCATCCCTGCATTCCTTAACAAAGGCCTTCAGGGTTGAAGGATTGACGACCTCCGTGATAAGGTCCTCAAATCCGTTGTCTTGGAGCCACTGGAACAGTGCTTCCTTCTGTCCCTCTCTGGTGGAACAGCGAGCTTGTTCACTGGCCTGGAATCTGCCGACTCCCTCTAAAGTGATGTTCTTGAACCCATCTTCTGCCATGCGATCCGGGAGAACTTGGGTCGTTAGAACTTCATACCTTTTCCACAGATCAGCGTGAAGCTTCTTAGCTTCGTCCATAGACTCTCTCAGGTATTTGAACTCTTGGGCCAGATCCCCGTAGTTCATAGACCCAAGGGTGTCTTCATAATCTTTAAGATCAGTATTCACGTCTACCTCCTCTATCAGGGACGTCCGTCCAGTATACCACTAAGGCAGGGCCTCGTCAAGACTTATTGCCATATCCGGCGCGAGGTTTCTCTCGACCATGGATGCCACGTCCTGCTTGGCCCCGATCGCCTTCAAGATGATCTGGTCGTAGTGGTGATTTGCTTCAATGTCGATGTAGGTCACCGACTCGGTTTGCCCTTTCCGGTGGGCACGATCCTCGGATTGCTTCCGGTCCTCAAACGAGAAGCTATTCGAGTAATAGATCACCAATGTCGCAGCAGTCCAGGTTTGTCCCATCCCTCCCAATTGGGGACTCGAAATCATGAACCTCGCGTTCCCATGCATGAACCGCTTCACGGCGTCCTTTCTGGAGTCCTCGTCGTCTTCCCCCGTAAAGCTTGCTATCGCTTCCTCTCCGAACTGTGTCGAAATCGAGCTCTTGATTAGCCGGGATTCCGGTTTGAATCGGGTCCATATTATCACCTTGGTGTCGTCACCTATCTCGTCGAGAATTTCCAAGAGAGCGTCTAGTTTGGGGTTCTTTCCCTCAAGGGGCTTGATATCGTAGCCACCGTTCTCTAGGTTGAACGGGAAGTGGCCCCCGATGATCTGCTGGAATCTGGTCAGGCGTTCAAGGATAGTCTCAGCCATGAGCATTTCGCCGCCGTGTTCTACCTCAAACGATTGTTTAAGTTCGTCGATCAGGTGCAGTTGTTCGTCGGTCGGCTCAACCACCACCCTCTGGTACACCTTGGGCGGCAGGTCAAGCACGTCCTCTTTTTTCACAATATCTGAATATGGCCGCACCCGGTCGAATAGGTCGTCAAGCCTCACGTACCCTGTAATTTTGGGCACCGTGATCTGCCTGAGTTTACCATTGATAACCTTCTCACCAATTTTGATTTTTCTGGTGATACAGTACCGTCGCCTGAATATTACAAAGCTGTTGGTGCCAAGGATTCCGGGGTTTAGGAACTGAAATTGGCCGAACAGGTCTTCCACGCCTTGGGTGATGGGTGTCCCGGTTAGGATAAGCCGGTAGACGCAGTGATCGGCAATCGTGATAGCGCGCTTTGTTCGATTTGCCTTGTGGTTCTTGAGCCTGGAACTTTCGTCCGCGACCACCATGGTCGTATTTAGTGCCGCGAATTCCTTGGCGACCTCTGACGCTTTTCCTTGAGACAGGGCTTCAATTCCCACCACCAAGACTTTGAGCGCGTCGAGTTTCTCCTTGGCGAACGCCTTGGCTTGCTTCTGTGGCTCTCGGCCTGCGACTAGGACCTGGACCTTATAATCAACCGGGCTCCATTTTTCAAGTTCTGATTCCCAGACGAGTTTGATCGGGGTGGGGCATATGATCAGAAGGGAGTCGATTTTGCCTTGCTTGTACCTGCCCGCCGCAAGGTTGATAGCGGTATAGGTTTTGCCGGTGCCCATTTCCCAAAAGAGGGCAAAGTCTTTTTTCTTCCACGCCTTCTTGAGAGCACGGCGCTGATGCTCCATCGGTGGAGCTTTGTACGGAAATCCCATATCTAACTTCCTCTGTAAAAGTGCCCCGTTGTGACCACAGGTGGGGCGATCCTGCCAGAGGGCGGTTGCCGGGCGGCAAGCGCTGGTCGGGTTGACCTCTTAGGCGGCTTTTGCCTTGGACTTGGCCTGCTTTTCCTTGGCCTTTGCAGCTGCCGCCGCTTCTTTCTCCTTCTTCGCAGCCGCCGCAGCCTTTTCACGCTGGGCGACGGCATCGCGAATGCCAGAGGAAGCGGACTTGATGAACTTGTCACCGGAGCCTTCCTTCTCCTTGTTCATCTTGTTGACAACACCACGAATCCGGTTGCCCAGGTTCATGCGTTGTTGACCGGCATTCAGGTGGCCGTACTTGGCCTGCAGGTCCTTGGCGGGGGTTTCGGTGATCTCGGCTGCGAGGCTGTAGACCTCATCCAGGTTTGCACCCTGCAGCGCCGTTGCGACCGAATCGCCGTTGTTGTGCGACACTGCGCCGGACGCGGCTTTCGCCTTCTGGTAACCAGAAATATCCGGGCGGATCGTCGTCTTTGCTTCTTCCGTCATGATTGTCCATCTCCTGAGATGTTGTTTGAAGTCTAGGCTATATGCCCAGACGGTCAGTATAGCACCCTCTCGGGTGCCAGTCAAGGTCTATTTAGACCTGTCCTCCTCCTCCTCCAAGTCCCGATTTAGCTCGCGCTGCAACTGATCAATCTGATGCACGTATCCGGTGGGCGAAAGAATCTTGACGATGAAAAAGAGCAGCCTTATTGCTGCTTTCTGTCTGCCTGTCAGTTTTTCACTCATGGCTCTCCTCCACTGCGGCGAGGGCTGCGCGGGTTTCGTCGATTGATTCAGTAACTACTGAAATGCATCGGTCTGTGGGGTCTACTTGCCACCAGTTCCACCCATCAATAATGTCGGTCGCGTGGCCTTTCAGCACATCCCGCTCTGCCGTCACTGCGGCGAGCTGTCTCTCGTAGTGGTAGGCGTCCGCGCTGTAACGCTCTCCCTCCTCCCGCAGCCGCTCGCTCTCTGCCGTCACTGCGGCGAGCTGGGATTCGAGGTCTTCGATGTGAGCAAGTAAACGAACCTCCTCCGCGTATGCGGGGTCTCCGATTTTGTCGTAAGCGTCGTCACTCATCTACTTTTCCTCCTCTGCGGCGAGGGCTGCCCACTCGTCATAGCCCTGCTCGGTGTTTGTCCCTAGCTGGTTCCACCACCAGCAGAAAAACGCAACACAATCTTTCTTGCGCGACGTTTTCAGCGCATCCAGCTCTACCTTGAGCGCCTTGTTCTCCGCTACCAGATCGCTGTAGCGCCTGATTTTCAGTTTGCGCCCGTTGTTCATACCTCGTGTCATTTAAGACTCCTTATACTATGAACATAGCGCCAAAGAACGTGATAGCGCATGCGATTAAAAACAGGCGGAACAACCAATGGATAAAGCCTGCTACGTCTGTATCCGTGATTCTGCGATCGTGTACCATGTCAATCTCCCATTGACCAGAGTGTGAGAATCCAGAGGCCAATTATGACCACTAGGATGACGAATTTAGTCTCGTCCATAAGGAACCACCCTTACCATTTCTACCACGTCGAGGTTTATGTTAATTACCACTTTCCTGCCAGTAGTGTCTTCCTCAATATAAAAAGGCCGGAGGAAGTTCTCTTTTAAAGGCAGATCATTTGGGCTAAATCTGCCGTCTAGTTCCAGGACGGACCGACTCTGGTCTTTATAATAAACCATGAGCGTTACCGGTGGTCCGAATTCTTTTTCATACTCCTTGGTGTGCATTTTCATCGCCTCCTCGACGGATGAATCTGGGCCGAAAAATCTAATCATTGAACTGGAACTTGGCTTTGATTTCACCATCCGACATCACCCTCCAAGTGTCGGGACCATGGGCCACTAACCAATCCCCAACATAGGCATCCGCTGATCCGAATGAATACTCAACCGGCTGCTTAACGCTGAAAATCGGGTATCCGTCTTTATGGTGAAACAGTGTACCTTTTCCAGCCAAGTCAAGTTGCTCCATGACCTCTACGTTAGCAAGGTATACCACCTTGATTTTTACTGGCCTTTCAGTTAGTTCCATGTACAGGTGATCTATATCGTTACTCATTTCATATACCTCTCGTGGCCTCTCCGTGGCCCCCGGAGACACGCTCGCGGGGGCGGTGCATATATACCGGGTCAGTGCGTCGCGTGGCTCCCGTGGGCGCGGGTGCGGTCCGGGACATACGACCAGATATCGTCGAGGGTCCGGCACGTCTGGAGGCGGTGGTCGACACCAAAAATCCATACCTCGTCCACCAGATTCATGGACGCCAGACTCTCGGCGCGCCTGATAGCGCTTCCTACCCTGCGAAAACGATTCGTTTCGATTTCGTCCCGGCAATTGTCCTCGTAGGTCGTGACACACCACCAACTGCCAAGATGCCAAACATCCGCGCGCCTGGACCTGAGCTTCGATTTAACCATCACCACGCCTCCTTGATTGTGGTGTACCAGTGGTCGAGGTCTTCCTTTACTTCGTCGTCCAGCTGTCCGCGCACGAAATCGTAGACGTTAAGCCAAACGTCCATGTTGGGTCGCCCATCCAAGATGCCGGGCGAGAAACCGAAGACCATGGCTGCGATGCTGTAATCATCAAGCTCGTCGCCAAAGTCTTCCTTGGCGTTTTCGATCCGGTGCTGACTGGGTTTGTCGATGAACTCCTCAATCCGCTGATCAAGTGACTTCTTCCGATTGGAGCTAGACTGGATTTGCTCCGGCGGGGGCGTAGTTTGCGTGACCGAACGAGCGTTCGGCCTGTCGGCACCAGAGGGCTGGGGAGCAGAGGTTGGTTTGGCCTTGGCGGATTTCACATCCTCCTTGGTGATGACTTCACCCTCGGCCACTTTGGATTTCACCTCGGATTTCACATCCTCTGGTGCAGAAATCAGCTCGCGAGCAGTAGACCAGCCCATAGCCTCCACCAAGGAGGGCGCGTCCTTAAACTCGCGGGCCATAGCCATGTATGCCGTGCAAGTCCTGGGGGCGAGGTTCGGCAGGACCGACTTGCGCCACTTCCCGAATTCTTGATCCCCGGCGAAGATTTCGCGGGCCTCGTTTAGGTGCTCACCAATGTAGAGGCGAGCGCGGGCCACTGAAATCACAGTCTCGTCGATCTTACCAGCGATCTTCTGCTGGATTTCGTCCAGCCTCTGCAGGTTCTCAGCCGAAATGCCGGAGTGCCACTTACCCTTGGACGCCTCCATGGGCTGCAAGGATCCAAACTTCTGCTCGTATTCGTCACGACCCATGATAGCGCGACCTGTCTTCTGGTTACCCATTGTTGGGATCTCCGTCTAAGTTGGTGGTCATGATTACAAACATCGGCATATGATGCCAACCGGGATGGGTCGGGGCGTAAACCGATACGGCAGGCGTCACCCGTGAAAGCTCATACCTGAACGCGTCCTTGGGGACCTGGAGCTTCTTCTCCAAGGAAACTATCTTGGACTCGATGACCTGAAACGCCTTGTCAATCTCGCCAGTGGTGCCACCAAAGGTGGACGGGAGGAAATAACAATCGCCGTTGAAGCGAGTGGAATCGACCATGACCCGAGTCAGAATCTCAACTTCGGGCATGGGGTAAGGATACTGCTCAGTCCTCATAACTGCGGTCCTCTGGGTTGTCGTTCTCGTAAATCCAGTCGACTAGAGCCTCAATCTGGGACTCGGCCAACCGGGGCAAAATGTCCTCGCCTCGTTCGACGCCTTGCGCCTCTACCAAGGAAAGAACGTGGATGATTTCCGCTTCTGCCGGGTCGCCGGGACACTCGTAAGTGCCCGGTGCGGCGGGGTAATACTTGTACTGGACCTCGACATCCATACCAAGGACATCGGTGATACAGCTGTAAAGCGAGCGGGATGAATTGTACATGATAGCGCGCCTCCTACGCTCCATCTGAGACACCAGTATAGCACATCGGGTGCCTGGTGCCAAGTATCGTTACACGGTCTGGACTGGACCCAGACCTGGAAACCAAGCCCGGACCACCAAAGGGCGCGTCGTGCGGGGGCTGGTCTGACCTGTCTGGGGTGTCTGTATCTCTTAGACTTTTTTTAGGGTATAGGGGGAGGGGAGGGGAGTAAAAAAGAAGACTCCCCCCCCTCGGAGATATATATCTGACCGAGTCGGAGAGAACCCAGACCCCAGACACCCTAGACCCGGCCCCCTCCTTGCGCCCCTATTGGGGCACCTCCCAATCACCCCGCTTGATGGCCGCCCGGATCCGGTTTCCGGCGTTCATCCTCCGCGCCCCGAGATTCAGTTTCTGGTATTTGGCGGCATGGAACCCAGGCACCTCCTCCAGCACCTCGTCCGCCAGTTTGCAGACCTCCTCCCAGGATTTGCCTTCGAGGTACTGCGCGAGGTCGTCTCCGTTGCTCATGGACCGGGAACCGTCAGGCCCAACGCTCTTGGTGTAACCTACGCGGTACTTCTTCAGCTGTTCGGACATCTTGACTTTGCCCGCCTTGGTGAGGTCCTTGGCACGAAACTTGCATTCGCCTTCCTCCTCTCCGAGGTCCACGATAAACCAGCCGCGCTTGTAGTCCAGGATTTCGCCCTCGCCCTTGGGGGTAGAAACACGGTCGCCAGTGTTGAATGCTTGCTTGCTCATGGTCGTATCCTCCGATTTGACCCGGACCGGGGACCATCCCCGATCCATAAAAAAAGTATAGCATATGAAGGCCCGGCGGTCAAGCGACTTACACTATCTCGCTTAGATCATCTTTTCATAAAGAGCAGTCTGTCTATAACCGGGAGTTTAGTGCTCGTCGATGTAACCTCCAGGGGCGTTTCACGTGAAACACGAGCCTGGCCGGGGCCGGGAGTCTTTGGTCAACGCAATGATAGCGCGCCTCTGGCGCAGCCTATTGGAGGACGATCTTATAAACACGTGACTTGTCACAGCTTTTACGATTTTGATTTTTTAGCATGAATTTGGGGCGGGGGCCTTTCGGCCTCCCGCCCCGCTCGGTTAGTCGTCGTCTCGGGTGAAACGTTCGTATGTGGCCAACAGTAAAACCGTCAGCCCCAGTGCCAAGACTCCCATCAGAGGTCCATGTCCAGTTCGTTCAGGATGTCGATCATCGTTACTCCGCCCATTGTTCGTCCTCCTCTGCGGTCATTCTAAACGGCTCCAGTGTGACGTTCTCCAGTAGCCATTCGTGCTGCTCTTCGTCGATCCAGTCTTGCTCCAGCATGTCCTCCAGCATCCGTTGGTAAACTTCGAACAGTCCGTCGCATTCCGAGGCCCATTCGCTCAGTGCGGTCAGTGCCTCTTGGTGCTTGTTGTTGCGTGCTTCGTGCTTGTGATAGCGCATCTTTTTGCTCCTTGCCTTTCGGCTCTTGGGTTTTGGGGGCCTTCCGGCCCCCGTTCGGTGGTTACCTCGCCTTGCGTTGTGCGTGTTCTGTGGCTTCTTGTGCGGCCTGGTCCGCGTCTTCGGCTCTTCTCGTTGCTTCCTCCCCCCGGTTGTAGGCGTGTCGGGTTGCCTCGTCCGCTGCCTCGTACTCCGTGCCTGTCTCGCTTTGTGCGCTGGCGCAGAGTGCGTACGCTGCGTTCATCGCGCGTTCGGCTTGTTCTCTTGCTTGCCTCGCTTCTTTTCGTGCCTCCCTGGCTGCTGCCGCTGCTTCCTTGTGGTCGTTGCGCTGCGCTGCTGCTGCGCTGGCGTCTGCTGCCTCTTGTGCCCGTTTCGCGTGCTCTTGGGCTTTGGCTGCTGCGTCTTTGCTTCGTGCTTCGTGCTTTGCGGTCATTTTGTGCTCCTTGCCTCTTGGGCTTGGTGGTTTGGGTTTTGGGGCGCTGCTCTGTGTGGCTCGCGCCGCCGCCCCCTCCCGCCGCGGGTTCCGGGTTCCGTCCAGGGCCGCTTGCGGCCGCGCTTGCGCGGCGGTTCTCGGCGCGCCGTTCCTCCGTTTCGCTCTCCCGTTGCTCTGATAGCGCGGGCGTCTCCGCCCTCGTCTCTTGGGTTGGGCGGCGCGTCGGGGTTCGCCCTGGGCGGGTTCCGGGTTCCGTGGTCCCCTGGGGCTTGCGCGCGCGTGCCCTCCCCTCTCCTTGTGTTCCCGGCGTTGGTTGGGTCCTCCTCGGCCCGTTCGGTGGCTCCTGGGGGGTGGGGGTGCCCCCGCGCTTTTCGGGTCCTCCCGGCGTTGGTCGTCCCCCAGTCTCACGCCGCGCGTTATATTTCGAGCTTCGCGAAACTTACACAGGGTCCTCGGCTGGGTCCTCCGTTCTGGGTCCTCCGTTCTGGGTCCTCCGGTGCTGGGAAAGGGGTCCTCGGCTGGGTCCTCTTTGGTGTGTGCTCGCGCGTACGCGTGTGGGAAACAGGGGTTGTGCTGTTTTCTTTGGTGTGGTACGATATGGTATGGGCGCTTCCTCAAAAATCCGAGACTTGATGATCGAAGAATTTGGATTCGAGGCTAAGGAGCGTGAGCTTGACAGAGAGTTGATGAGGGCTTATCGTGCAGAGCAACGCCGTATCACCGCCGAGCGATGGCTTGAAAGAGCTAATCGAGAGGAATCGGGAGAACAACTGGCCTGATGTTGAGCATAAGGACAAGCTCTTGGCAAGTGAGTTTTCCGTCGCTGGGAGCCTCAAGGATGCTGCGGCGGCGGTGGGTATTAAACCTGCTACTGCTTCTCGTCGTCTGCGCAACCCTTTGGTGGCTGCGTATCTCGACGATATTCTCGCTGAGATTCGTAAGGACTCGATCCTAACCCGCCCTTTTATCGAGCTACAGATGCTGGAGACATTGGAGCAGGCGAATGGAGACGTTGACGTACATATGGTTGACCGTGAAGGAAATAGCTTTGTGGGTCGCAAAACTGATCTCCAAGCAAAAATCGCGGTTCTTAAAGAAATGCGAGGACTGGCCGGGCTTGATAAAGGCGGAGGTTCTCCTGATGGTTCTGGTGTCCATGTGCATTTTGATCTTAGGAATTTTGGGGTGAGAGAGGAAAAAGAAGTCAAGGGGCGGGTAGTCGATGCCTCAGATTAGTCTACCTCACGAGTGGGAGGCTAGGGAATATCAATTTCCCCTGATGACCCATATGTTGAAGAATGGGTCGATGGACAAGAAGCGGGCCAATTGTGTATGGCACCGCCGTGCCGGGAAGGATTCATGCTCTCTACAGATTGCGGCTGTGGGGACACAAATGCGGGTGGGTACATATTGGCACATGCTACCTACTCTCCAGCAGGGTCGCCGTGTTGTATGGGAGGCCCGCGATAAGTTGGGCCGTAGGATGATTGATCAGGCTTTCCCTAAGGAAATTCGAGCCGGTCGTCCCAACGAGTCCAACATGAAGATCGAGCTTGCAAATGGATCAGTGTGGCAAGTCGTTGGTTCGGATAACTTTGATAGTCTCGTCGGGTCCAACCCTGTCGGGATCGTGTTCTCAGAGTATTCAATTGCTGACCCACTTGCCTGGGAATATTTCCGTCCAATCTTACGTGAGAACGATGGTTGGGCCGTATTCATATATACGCCACGTGGAAAGACTCACGGATACACCCAATACCGTGTAGCGGAAGAGGCTTCTCAGACCAACCCCAATTGGTTTTCGAGCCTCCTGACCGTTGAAGATACCCAGATTCTGAGCCGGGAAGACGTCGAGGAAGAGATCTCCCTGGGGATGTCCCGAGAGAAGGCGATGCAGGAGTTTTACTGCAGCTTCGATGTGGGTATGGAGGGTGCGTTTTACACCGAGGAACTCAACTACGCGGAGAAGTCCGGCAACATTGGTGACTATCCTTGGGACCCCAACAAACCCGTTGACACATGGTGGGATATTGGTTACCGGGACAACACCAGCGTCATATTTACCCAAGACCACCCCTCTGGCGTCCCGATAATCATAGACCATATTTCTCACCGCAACAAGGGCCTACCGGACTGGGCCAAGATAGTGTTACAACAACCCTACGCGTACCGATCGCACAACGGCCCGCACGACATTGGAACTACGGAGTGGGGTTCCGCCGCGACCCGATTGGAAATGGCGCGGGAACTCGGCCTTCATTTTGATGTCGTGGAAAAGATTTCAGTGCAGGATGGCATTGATTCGGCACGTTCTCTGATCCGCAAGGCCAAATGGGACCGGGAGAAAACCCAAACTCTACGCGATAACCTGGCTTACTACCACCGCGAGTGGGACTCTACCCGCAATATCTTCAAAGATAAACCCAATCATGACCATTCCTCGCACGATGCGGATGCATTCAGGACGCTCGCGGTGGGGTATTCAGAAACCAAATACGGATCCATCTTAGTACCGGATGAAGGTGGAAGGTATCGTCCAAATATCCGGGTAAAGCGAGCGCACACTCCGAGGAGATTAAGCCGTGGAATGTAAACTATTGAAAAAACATCTGGAGACGCTCGAAAGTAATCGGAGCGCTCTTGAATACACTTGGGACCTCATCAAGACCTACGTCACCCCGTTTCGAGGTTCCTTCTACCAAGACGTGAGTAACGAGAACTCCGTAGACTGGCGTCGAAACCGCCAAGTGTTTGACGCGACGGCCATTCAGGCCAACAACACCCTTGCTGCGAGCCTTCATGGGGCCATTACGAACCCCTCTCATCAGTGGTTTGATCTTAGGTTCCGCGCGGATCAACTCCAAGATGACAAAGAAGCCGCCCAATGGCTCCGGGACTGTTCACGAGTTACTTTCGAAACTATCCGAGATTCTAACTTTAATCTCGAAGGAAACGAAGCATACCTGGATCTTACCTCGATGGGCACCGCCTTCCTTTCTAAGGAAATCGAAGAAACCAACGGAGACTTCGAGGACTTTATTTTCAAAGCCATCCCCATTTCCGAAGCATATTTCGACGAGGATTCACGGGGTCGGGTACACCGTTTCTTCCGTAAGATGAAGTGGACGCCTACTCAGATTTACCAGAAATTCGGTGAGAAGACTCCCGAGAACATTCGCAAGATGCATGAGGAGGGCACAAGCAAGGACAAAATTAATATTGTGTTTGCCGTGTATCACCGAGATAATGGGGCTACCGCCTATAGGACCTCTGCGCCCCAGAACCGCCCCATCGGTGCTAAATACTTCCTGTTCGAAACCGGCGAGCAGCTGGGAGAAGAAACCGGATACTACAGTATGCCGGTCTTCGCGATGCGCTGGAGGTCCACAACGGACTCTATGTGGGGCAACTCGCCCGCCATGCATGCGCTCCCGGACATTCTGACCCTCAACGAGCTGGTCGAGCTTATCCTCAACTCTTTGGAAAAAGTCGTCGACCCTGCGATTAAAGTCACGGAACGCGCTTTGCTTACCGACCTCGACCTCGGGGCTGCAGGGATTAACGTCCTGCGAAACATCGATGATATGGAGGCGTTTGAATCTCGCGCCCGGTTCGAAGTCGCGGAACTTAACCGCGATCAGCTACAGCGCTCGATTCGAAACATTTTTTACGTGGACCAGCTGGAACTCAAGGAGTCTCCGGCCATGACTGCAACGGAGGTTCAGGTACGTTATGAACTCATGCAGCGCCTTCTCGGTCCTACCCTTGGTAGGCTTGAGTCTGATTTCCTGGACCCTCTCGTTTCTTCTACTTTCGCAGATCTTTACCGCTACAAGAAGATTCCGCAAGCCCCCGACTCTATACTTCAAGGTGGTGACCCATCTTTTGTCATTGAGTATACTAGTCCTATGGCCCGCGCTCAGCGTCTGGACGACGCTACAAACCTGCAGCGGTTCCTAGGTTCTGTCGCCGAGCTTGGGAATATTAATCCCGAGGCTATGACGAAGGTAGACTGGGACAAGGCTGTGGAACTCCTCGCCCAATACCATGGAGCCGAACCTCAGATACTCAAGTCTGATGCTGCCGTGAAACGCGAGCGCCGGAAGATGCAGGAAATGGCGGAGCGCCAGCAAGATGCGCAGGCCATGGAAACTGAATCCAAGGCTATCAAGAATCTGGAGGCCGTACGATGAATCGACACCTTCGGAGCAAGGACCAGATAGATCAGTTTAAAGAGCGTCTTCGGAAACTAGCTGGTTCGTACCGGACTGTATTTAACAGTCACGACGGCAAGCTGGTACTGGAGCATCTGGTCGAAATATTTGACCATGATGACCTAATAGGGCAGGACCCCTATAAAACCGCACAGAACATCGGTAAACGAGACGTAGTGCGGCACATTCAGCGTATGATGGACTACACGGAGCAACAAGATGGATGACGAACATAACCAGGATCCGGGAACTGGCGAAGAAACTGGACAGGGAGCAGGAGAGGGAGGCACGTCCCAAGATTGGCGGAACTCGCTACCTGAACCCCTTCGCGAGGCACCGTTTATTAAAGCTGCCGACGACCCTGAGAAGGCCCTCCAAGAGATTCAAAACGCCGCGTCGTACATGGGTAATGCGCTCAGGATTCCGGGGGAAGACGCGTCCGAAGAAGATCGTTCTGCTTTCTATGAGAAACTTCAAGAGAAAGTTCCGGGTCTTATGCCGAAGCCGAGCGACGACAACTTAGAGGAACTATACAAGTTCCTCCGCCCTGAGTCGCCCGATCAATATTCCTTTGACGCCCCGGAGGGCCGGGAGGTACCAGAAGACTTCGAGGCTTTTTCGAAGATCGCGCATAAACACGGCCTCTCAAAGGATCAGTTCAAGGGCATCTTGAATGACCTTCTCGGTCCCCAATGGGAACAGCAAGACCAACTCAGTGCCGAACAGGCCGAGGCCATGAAATCCCTTGGGAAGGAATGGGGTGCTGCTTATGAACAGAACCTCACGACAGTTAAGAACTTCCTGCGCCTCACTGATGCGCCGGAGGGAATTGTCGAACTTTTGTCTCAAGGAGCAATGTCCCCCGAAGAAATCAAATGGATCCATTCCGTCGCAAAATCAACCAAATCCGAGGCAGAAATTGCTAACCAAGGGAACGGAGATAACCCGGCGATGATTTCTCCGGACGAGGCCCAGGCCCGAATCTCGGAAATCATGAACAATCCCGAGCATGCTTATTGGAACGCAGCTGATCCGGGCCATGCGCGGGCGGTTAAGAAGGTGGTCGAACTACATAAGTTTAAAGCCGGGGACCGGTCCGCTGACCCGTCACTTATATAGGGTTGACACGGGTCCACGGGTGTGCTATACTGGAATTTTTAGGGGGCCATCGCCCCCGCTCACCTGGATTGCCCGTGAGGGTCCCATGAAAAGGTAGGCGAAGATAGCAAAGGGGTCCGTCGAAGACTACGGGTTGCCTAGTAGCGATTAATTGACAACTTTTCGTTATTGGGAGGTCCGAAATGTCGGCCACTATTGACAATGCGTTTATTCAGACGTACGAATCTACCGTACGTCACCTTGCCCAGCAGGGCATGTCTCGCCTTCGCCCTCATGTTATGGAGAAATCCGTACGATCCGAGGGCCACAACTGGGATCTCGCGTCCGCTACTGCCGCTGCCAAGAAAACCACTCGGAAGACGGCCACCCCGGACGATGAAACGGCGTTCAGCCGTCGGAAGTCCATCCCGGTTACCTACCACACCGGTGATGTAACCGAGCAGGAAGATATCGTCCAGCTTCTGATCGACCCGAACAGCACGTTTGCCCGTGCCCAGGGTATGGCCATGAAGCGCGCCTTCGATGACGAAATCATCGCGGCTGCGGTCGGTGCTTCCCGCGATGGCGCAGGCAACTCTGTTACCTTTAACACCGACCAGAACATCGGTGACGGTTCTGCGGAACTCAACTTCGATATCGTGACGGAAGTGAGCGAGAAGTTCATGACCAGCGACATCGACCCCGATGAACCGAAAGTCATGGTCATTGGCCCGAAGCAGGCCCGGAAGCTCCTCCAGCTGACCGAGGCTACCAGCGGCGATTACAACGCCGTTCGTCCTCTGGCTTCCAAGGGTTATGTGGAATCCTGGATGGGCTATACCTGGCTCGTTTCCACGCGCCTGCAGGCACCTGACACTGACGAGATTTACTGCTTTGCTATGACGAAGCGGGCACTCGGCATGCAGGTGAACCGGGACATCACCGTGAAGATCAGTGAAGACCCGACCATCAGCTTCGCATGGCGCATCTACACCTACGCCACTTTTGGCGCGGTTCGGATCGAAGACGAGCACCTTGTGCGGGTCCATCTCGCTGATACGGTAACGTAAGGCGGGCTCCTAGGGGGGACTTCGGTCCCCCCTGTTTTTAATGGAGGTAGCCAATGGCTAACCAAGAACTACACATCAACAAAAAGCCTGGAGTCAATTTCGAGGACCGTAACCGGATCAACGAAATGTGTGCTGCGGGTTACTCTGTTGACGAGATTTCGGACCAGCTTCTGATTGAAGCTTCTGTCGTAGAGAAATTCGGTGACTTCTCGGCACCGGATACGGAAGAAGTCACTGACGAGGTTCCTGACCCCGTTGAAGACGATTCCGAGGAAGACCCCGAGGAATAAATGCCGGAAGTAGCCATGGAGGTGAAGGATGGCAATTGCAGCAGGGACGTATATACGTCTCGGGGCTTCTAAGCCCAAAAAGACAGCCACTGTAAACACGGGTAGTATTACCGTGGCAGCCGGTGAAATGGCTATACAGATCGGCTCCGCCGTCAGTACGGGTAATACCCAGCAACTGGTCGGTACTCTCCACTTGCTCTACCGGTACGCGAAGAACGAGTTCCTTCGCGGTTCGTCTGGTGCCACAACCGCCGTTATCTCTGCGCCCCCCGGTGCCGGGTACTGGGGTATTGTGGAAACGGGCCATACGAACAGTGCAGTATCCCTGCACATTACGGACGAGATTTTTGGCACACAAAAGTCTCACTTCATGGACCGCACCTTCAAGCGGCTCATTGAACTTTTGCTCGAAAACGCCAAGTAAGGGAGGTACCCCATGGCACGTGCAGCAACTATCGTACAGGCGGATGGCAACCAAATCCGCGGGGCAATGATCAAGTTCGATATGGACGGTAACCTTACCGTACCGGACAACTGGGACATTGGTGTAACTGCGGTAACGACCGACGAGGGCGGTACTGACGTTGATGCGTCTGCCGCAATCGCGACTGAAACCACGGCGGTAACCAACAACCAGGACCTTATCGAGGCTCTCGTTGCAGAACTCAACTCCAACCTTACCGGCGCTCGTGCGACCTGGACTCGTAACACCCCCTACGAGTACATTGTCACGATCGAGTGCTTGTCTGGGGTTGCCTGGAATGTGGACCTCAGTTCTGCGGTCTTTGCGGCTCAGTAAATCATGGCCCAGATCAATGATCTGATGTTCGCTGCTCTGCGGGACGCCGGTTATACCGGCGCTCTCGCGGACATGCGCAAAGCTTATCTAGCCGAGCTTGGTTACGGAACTATGCGCGAGTTGTATATCGCCAACGGGTGGGAAAGCGGACACATCAGTGACTTTGCAGCCACGTACTGGGCGGGCACCATCGAGACAGCCCCGTAAGGAGTAAACGTGGAGCCTATCAGAAATGATTCCGATCCGGACAGAAGACATTCAGAGGCGGAACAGGCGGCGTATATACAAGGTCTTCGTGACGGTCGCATTGACGCGTTGGAACATTATGCGGCGCAGCTTAGTGATAGACTCACGAGACATGTTGATAAAACGGACGAGAGGTTCAACGCCATGGACAGGCGACAGGGTGTAGCTGAGAAGCTCCTCTATATTTTGGCGGCAATTGTCGCTTTGAGCGAAAGCTCTGCTATTTTTTCCATTGTATCTTCCTTGTCTTAGGAGCACTAACCATGGCTTATGAAGTAAAGAGCGTTTTGAACCAAGACGTTGCTGGTCTGACCGAGCGCGTTGATGAAGTAATTTACGAGATTGCCCGCAGCCAGTCGGCAAACCTGACTGATATGCGTCCATTTGACCGCACCCGCATCACCGAGTACAACGGGATGCTCAATCGTTATGCGGCTTGGGTGACCGATGCACCGGACATCGACCTGCCGGAAACCCACCCGCGTGACTACCCGATCAAGTACATTTCGGAAGGTGTCGATGCGGACGTGGAAAACAAAGCCCTTCGTGACCTGATCCGCATGTACCGGGCAATCATCACGGAGCTTACCAATAGCCAGTCTGCCCGTGCGGCCAACGGCCTTACCACGCACGACAAGCGCCGGTTCGATCTGGTCATGGAAAAGATCGAGAAGTTCCTGAACGACTACGTGGATAACACGCAGCCGCTCGATATGCCGGAATCTGCGCCGTCTTCTGAGGGCATCGAGTCCGGCTACCTCGGCGCAAGCTGATGTCCGTCTTAGCCACTATAGGCGCTGTCCTGCCGTTCGCCGGGAAACTGGTGGACGGCTGGGAGACCTACCAGCAGCGCAAGAGCGAGGAAGTTGCGGCGGAGCATGAAGCTCGTGTGGAAGCCATGCGTAACGGCGTGGCCCTTCGCAGCCGCAAGTACATCCTTCATATCAGCTTCTGGATGGTGGCTTACCCATACCTCTCCATGTGGATTCCGTGGTGGGGGGTAGCGGACCATACTTTCGCCGTGCTGGCGAAGATCGAGAAGCTACCGCCGATTGCCTTGTGGTCGTGGTTGCTGGTTCTCGGCGCCATCTGGGGTGTCGGAATCAAAGATGTTCCATCTAGGTTGTGGAAGCGATGATTAAGATTAAGACGGGTCCTAATGGTGTAAGGATTAACGACGTTCAGCCCGAGACTATCTTTGGGATGATGATTGCTTCATCAGTATTCCAGATGCACAACCAGGATTTTACGATCACTAGTGTGACTGACGGGGCCGAAGACCGTCTTCCGGGTTCTCTTCACTCAGCAGGGCTAGCGTTTGATATTCGTACGTGGTCGCTGAGTGGCTTTCAACTGGAAAAGATCGTTTATGATCTTCAACAGGCCCTTGGTGAAGAATGGGATGTGGTGAACGAAGAAGACCATATCCATGTGGAGTATGATCCGAAGTGACTAGCTGGCAACATGTTCAGCGCGACTTCTCTGGAGGAGAAATCTCCGGGCGTATGCTTATGCGTTCGGATACTGAGGTATATCGCAAGTCTGCTATAGGCATGATAAACTACATGCCCATGCCTCAGGGAAGCGCGATGCGTATGCCGGGTACTCGGTTCTATGAAGAACTCGAAGACCTTAACGCCAGGATCATCCCATACCTTACCTCAGGAAATGAACGCAGTTTAATCGTTCTTACTCCTGAGGGGCTTCGACTGATCCGCAACGTTACTGAGCGGATTGAAGACGAGGCTAGCTGGGCCAATATCGAAATTAACGGTACCACCATCACGTACCGTAAAAACATCGTTCAGAATAGTCAGTTCCGCCAGGGCAAAGTGGGCTGGACTTTTACACCCGAGCAATACACGGGCGTAAACGGAGACGGCCCCCTTGGTGTTTATATCGAAGAAAGCAATGGCGGCAGTCGCCTTGCACTGCGCCCCCGTTTGTACCGGTACCCTTCCCAAGAAGAAGAGTTGGTCATGGCGGAAGCTACCGCCGAAGTTGACGTAGGTACTGACGTAATAACTCTAAATTACCGAGCTGTTTTCGCTGATCAGCCGGAGGTTGTGCTCAACGGTGGTTACACTTTCAAGGTTATAGTATCTGCCAATTCCGATTATTCCAGTCCTCTGTACGAGGAAACCTACAACGAGGTTACTAACCCGTCCCAGGGTTCTACTTTCGAAGTCCAAGAGAACGTGGACCTTCCCACGGCTGACTGGACTGGAACCCTGTATATCAAGTTCACGGCGGAAGCTACTGCCACCGACGACCAACCTTACTCCAATCCGCTCATCAAGGTAAACTATTTCCAGATATACGCGGACGGAGAAACCACCCTCACTGAGGCTGATCTTTCAACCTCTTATACAGCAGCTGATTTGGACGATATCCAATACGTGCAGTCCCCTTACGCTGATAAGGAGATTGTATTCACCCATTCCCGGCACGAGCCCAGCAAGCTTTATTTTAATACCGGGGGTGGGTCGTACACATTCGAGGCCATTAGTTTCACTGGTACCCCGAGTGAGTGGGGAACAAACAATTATCCAGCTGCATGTACGTCCTACCTTGGTAGGTTGGTCCTCGCCGGGGCACAAACTTTCAAGACTGCTTCCGGGGATCCTGTAGCTACAGTGTCTGAGACGGTTTGGATGACTGATCCGGGTGACTGGTCCACCTTTACCACCACTTCCCCGGTGGCCGCCAGTGACTCGATCAAATTCACGGCGATCTATAGGTCCCCGATTCAATGGGTATATGGAGCAAGGTCGCTTCTGGTGGGGAGCCTCGAATATGAATATTCAGTCCGTGGTGAGGGTATACTTGCTCCTGGCGATATTGGCGTGTTCCTACAGACCACGCACGGTAGCACCAATGTACAACCCGCTGCATTTGGTGAGGGGCTGCTATTTCCGGCAGATGGTGGCACGAAGGTCCGCAGCCTAAGCTATAGGGATGAAACCCAGGGGTGGGTTGCTGCTGACCTTACTCTTTTTAACCCGGCGATATGCAATCCGAAAATCAAGCGTATGGTCCGCATGAGGAACCCGCACCAGATGTGTGTGGTTCTCAAGACCGATGGAACTCTGGCGGTTTTCCATTCCGAGTCCGGGCTGAATGGATGGTGCCGATACAAGCTTGAAGGCGGGATCATCCGGGATATTTGTGTAGTACCGGACAGCAATGGTACTGATGTCTTGTTCATGACGGTTGAGAGAGATATCAACGGCGAGAAGAAGCTTTATCTTGAGTGCATCCCCAATTGGAGAGAAACTCGGGACTGGGACTTTACGCAATCGACCAAACACTTTAATTTCGAGACTCCCACGGATACTATCACTGGGCTGGACCACCTTGAAGGGAAGATTGTCCAGGTTAAGGCCCCCGGTAGGTATATAGGGTTCTTTAAAGTTGTGAATGGGTCGATCACGCTCACTATTGGTACTGGTTTCGAGTCTTCTGGTGATATTACGGTTACTGTGACTTCTTGCACGGTTGGTCTTG
>JGI12109J20283_10030691_pt1 | contig 38335 bp, 41 predicted proteins | sample ElkSlonscriptome_12_FD_20283 | JGI IMG/M metagenome (IMG submission 20283)
TTGCGGGATTTCCGATGCGCGCCTGCGGTGACAAATCACCGTTGCGGATGCGATCACCCAGCGCGCCTGAAAGGCTGGTTAGACTGCCGCGCAATACCGAGGCTGCTGAAATGCGCGCCTCCAAGGCGGAATTGCGAGATTCCAGAGTTTCGCGCTGGAACGAGAACGAGGCCTCTGACAGTTCGCTCGCAAGCCGTCCAAAGTCGATGCCGCTGCCCGCGCCGAGCGCGGAGATAATTGAGGAGCCGGGATTTTCCATATCAGAAAGGACGGCCTTGCGGCCCGAAGTTTAACTGCGAAAAATCAAATGTGCGAAGCGCCCGCATCTGGCCTGCCGTCACCGTCAAAGCGCAGCTCTTTAGGCACGTCCACTTTGGGCCGTTGCGGACGCTCCCCACGCTTCAGAGACAGCACGAAAGCAACGAGCGCCGCGATGGCGACATACAATTCCTCACGCACCATCTGGTTTGCCTGCGTGGTGAAATACACAGAGCGAGCGAGCGCGGGATATTCGAGCACCGGCAGACCTTCTTCGCCTGCAATATCACGCATCGCGAGGGCGGTTTCGCCGCGCCCCTTTGCCAGCACAACGGGCGCGGGAGCCAGGTTCGGATCATAGGTCAGCGCGACGGAGTAGTGCATTGGATTGACGATCACGAACTGCGCCTCTTTCATCGCCTTCGCGACGCCCCCACGGGCAAGATCACGCTGGCGCTGGCGCCGGGCACCCTTCATCTCGGGCGAGCCTTCGGATTGCTTGGTCTCATCGCGCAAATCCTGAAGGCTCATTTTCAGGCGTTTGTCCCGCTGGAACTTTTGTAACGGGTAATCGATCACAGCGATAATCGCGAGACCGATTACAAGCAGCGCAATCAGGCCCATCGCGGCATCCCAAGCATAGGCCAGCTGCACCTTCAATGTGCCGCGCCCGAGCCCCAGAACCGTTGTGAGGTTCTGCGAAAGCCACCACCATGCAAGGCTGGCCATCAGCACCAGTTTGACTACGCTTTTGCCCAGTTCAATCAGACCCTGCGTACCGAAAATGCGCTTCATCCCGCTCAGCGGATTGATTTTGGACCCCTTGAACCCGATCGCTCCGGGGTTGAACCAAGTCCCCTCGCCCAGCAGCACTTGCGACACCAGAGTGATCGCAATAACCGCGCAGCCGATAATGAATACGGGCGGCATGACAGTATCCGCCGCGCGGCGGAAGGCAGCTCCCGGATCGGCAGATTCCAGCGCGGTTGCATCAAACGCGAAGGATGCGACCGCCACACTTTCCAGTCCGCCAAACAGCCACGGCCCGACAAAGCTTAGCGTGGCCATTCCGACCGCAACTCCGGAGGCGGTGCCCAATTCCTTGGACCGCAGAACATCACCCTTTTTGGCGGCGTCCTGTTTCTTCTTCTCGGTAGGGTCAAAGTTCTTTTCGCCGCTGTTCTCACTCATGTTGTCGCGCCCCGCATTTCAACGACAAAGGCGGCCTGGCTCAGGGTCGCCTCCAGCAGGCTGACAAATTGCTCCATCAGGATCGGCAGGCCAATGATCAGCGCGGTGATCCCCGCCAGCGTGCCAGCAGGCAGGCCAAGCGCGAACAGGTTAAGCGCAGGGGCTGAACGCGAGATGACGCCGGTGATGATCTGAACCAGCAAAAGCACCAGCACCACAGGCAGGGCAATCGCCGCCGCCGTTGCGAGGCCATATCCCATGAACAGCACCATCGCCTCGGCAGTGTCCGGCCCCATACTGAAGGAGCCGGCAGGCAGGATGCGGTAGCTTACGATCAACAGTTCAAACCACAGCAGATGCCCACCAATGGCGTAAAACAACAGTGTCAGCAAAAGCCCGAAATAGGCACCCAGCGCTCCGGACTGCGATCCGCTGGCCGGATCTATAGACGTGGCAATGGCCAGCCCCATCGTGCCTGAAATCTGCTCGGCGGCAATCAGCGGGACGGCAAAGGCGATTTGCAGCACAAAGCCTAAGGCTGCGCCGATCACTACCTCCTGCACCAAAGCAAGGATGGCGGCAAAGCTCATCATTTCCGGCGTTTGCACCGGAGGCACCCAGATCGCGATGAACACCGCAAAGGTCAGCGCCAGCAAGGCGCGCACAGTCGGCGGCACCGACATGACGCCAACCATTGGCGCTGCCAATAATGCCGCGCCCACCCGAACCGAAAGGAACAATATTTGCCACAATTGCTGGTCCAGCGGGCCAAAACCGGGATCGAGGAAGTTCATGACAGGATTGGCCCGATGCCGATCACATCGAAATCGCGGCGACCTGAGAGAAAATCTCTCGCAAGAAGTCGCCCAACAGCGCCATCATGGTGCCGCCCAGGATCACGAAAACCAGAGCAACAATTCCAAGCTTTGGCACGAAGGTCAGCGTCTGCTCATTAACAGAGGTTGCGGCCTGTATGATGCCGACCACCAGCCCGACAAGCAGCGCCGAGATCAGGACCGGAGCCACGATCAAAGCGGTCACCCACAAGGTCTGGTCGGCAAGCGCGAGCAGTGCGGCATCTTCCTGCATGGAGCCGGGCACACTCATGAGAAACTCATCGCCAGACTGCCCATCATCAGCGCCCAGCCATCAACCAGCACGAACAGGAGCAGCTTGAACGGCAGCGAGATAATCGTGGGCGAAAGCATCATCATGCCAAGGCTCATCAAAACGCTGGCAACGACAAGGTCGATCACCAGAAAAGGCAGGAAGATCATGAAGCCGATCTGAAAAGCGGTTTCCAGTTCGCTGGTCACAAAGGCGGGCAGCAGGATGGAGAAGGGAATATCCGCCTCATCCGCAAACGGCCCGGCCCCTGCAACATCGGAGAACATGAGTAGATTGGCCTCGCGCGTTTGGCGGATCATGAAAGCATGAAACGCTTCGCCCGCTTGCGCGATAGCGGCATCCGCCCCCAAAGCTCCGCTGGCATAAGGCTCAATCGCGGTCGCATTCACTGCATCAATGGTCGGGGCCATGACGAACAGCGACAGGAACAGCGCCAAACCTACCAGCACCTGTGTGGGCGGGGAACCCTGGAGCCCGATCGCCTGACGCAAAATTGAAAGCACCACCAGAATGCGCAGGAAACTGGTCATCATCAGGACCAGCGCGGGCAGGATCGTGAGCAAGCCCATCACGATCAGAAGCTGGATCGAGGTGCTCAAAGGCGCGGTGTCACCGGCCTCTTCTGCTCCGCCAAGCGCGCGCTCTATCGCAGATCCAATCCCGGCGGGATCTGGCTGAACCGGAGCAGCATGGGCCGCTTGCGAAGCTGCAAACATGGTTAACGCCGCAGCACACACCAATGCAATAAGTCGCAGGGAGCGCGCCATTATGCGTTTTCTTCGCTGATTATGGGGGTGGAGGCCCGCGCCTCAGCTTCTCCCAGGCGGATCATCCCGCCCTTCGAACACCCAAGCAAAATCTCGCGATCATGAAACCGCACGACTGCGAGTTTCATACCGGGGCCAAGAAGGCTGGTTTCAACCAGTTCAATATGCCGCGCCGTACCGCCACTCATCCCCGACATGCGCGTTTGCAGAAAGCGCGTGAGTTTAAGGCTACCCCAGATCAACAGCGCAAGCAGAGGCAACAGCAAGGCCAGCCGGGCAAAATACTCAAGCATCATGGCCGTTGGCCTTCAGGCGCTTCATCACCGGGCGAAGCGGGCTCTGCTGCGGTTTGCGGCGGCGCTGTAAAGGCAGGTTCAGGCGCGTTTGCGGGCGCCATGCCGGTTCCACCCGGAGCTGTTTCTGCAGCGTCACCTTCGCTTCCCGCAAGGCTCACGATCCGCAACGCAAACCGCCCCTCCTGCGCCACCACCTCGCCGCGCGCAATCACCTTGCCATTAGCAGTCACATCGAGCAGTTCATCTGTCAGGCGATTGAGCGAAACAACGCTGCCCTCACTCAGCGAGAGCACATCACGCAAAGGCATATCGGTGCGACCAAGCTCCACCGACAAACGAACAGAAACGTCACCGAACCGGTGCAGAGCGGGACTGAAGGCGGTCATACCGTCGCTCCCTGCGGGCTAAAGGGTGGGCTAAAAGCATCGCTTGCCAAAGCACCCGGCGAAATCGAATTGAGGCGCAGCGCCATACAGTCTTCCAATGTCCCAAGGCTGCCGCGAGCGACCACCTGCTCTCCGATCCGCAAAGGGATTTCACGGCCGATGGCCAACGGGATCTGATCACCGGGAGACAGACATTCCAGCCGACCAAGCGATAGCTCGAATTCAGCCAGAACCGCTTCGAGAGGAAGTGGTATCGAACCGAACACTGCGCGCGAGGTGTCGCTCTGCAAGGATGCAGATCCCGCCAAGACAGCGCCTGTCTCCATACCGGGCAACAGCGCATCCAGATGATCGGCAGGCATGGCGACCTTCGCGCTCCAGCGCATGCCGTCAGCAGCGCCAAAATCCAGGATGAGCAAGACGCAATCGGTTTCAGGACCAAACGGCTTGAGCCGCGTGGCGCTTTCGCTGCGGACAATAACATCGCCTGCCGCCTCACCGTCAGCCCTGCCTCCCGCGCTGACGCGGGTGATGGCTTGCGCAATGAGGCGCGATGCCTGTTCAATCAGTAGGCCGGCGGATCGGGGCAAGCTGGTGATGGCATCCGGCAAAGGCTCGCCCGAACCGCCAAAGCTGCGGTCCGTCAACGCGATCGCAGTCTCAATCTCGAAACTCAAAAGCATCGTCGTGTCAGCGCCGCCGCATCGCAGCAGGCTGTTGGCCGCAATCGCGCCGATCCGCTCAAACACAGCTTCACCCGTCATCATTTCAGGCTCGGCAAGAGTTGCATCCAGCTTTGCACCCGACAGGAGGTCCGCCATGTCCAGTGCCACTTCACGAGCAACATCACGCCGCCACGCTGTCAGATGCTGGGCGCGTTCTTCGGGCCGCGGGCCGCGCTGCGTCAATTCCGTGCAATGCTGGGCAATTGCGCGTGCGGGGGTAAAGGTCTGTGCGAGGTTCATTGGACCAGAAACCCTTTGAAATGGACGGATTCGATCCCGCCAAAACCCTCATTCTTCTCAAGCACGGCGTTGATCGCCTTGGTCAGACGCTTGTTGAGCCGCTCGCGACCTTCGAGGTCGAAGACGTCGGCTTCGGGTGTCGTAGATAGCTGCACGAGGATCGCGGACCGGATCGCCAGTTCATGATTTTTGACCCAGCCCAAAACCCTGCCGTCTCGCTGTGTGGACACGGCGATCTCGACCTGAATGAGAGCGGCTGAATCCGACAGGTTCGAGGTGAAACTGTCCGCGAAGCTGTAATAGGCCGTGCGGTATTCACTGCCGCCTTCGCCATAGATGGCGGCGCCATCATCCTTGTCCTTGATCGGCAAGGCGTAGGGATCGCTTTCGCCCTTACGCACCAATTTCGGCACGTCAGGCCCGCTTTCTTCAGAGCCGCCAATCAGGCCCGCCGCAAAGGCGCCATAGGCCCCGCCAGCGCCAACCGCGAGCAGCAGAACAGCGACAAGCAGCAGCTTAACCATGCCACCCTTTGACCCACCGTGTGACTTTGTGTCTTCGGACTCTTTGGCATCTTTGGCCATGCGGTTTCAGCTCCTGCTAGCGTCGGTCAAAGCGTTGCTGGATCAGGCAAACAATGCCCCGCCCTGCGCATCGTGCGACAGGGCATCGGGCTCATCATCCTGATCCGCAGCAGTCCGGTTTGAACTGCCATCCCCCTCCTCGCCCAAGTATGGTTGCGCTATTCCTTGCGATGACCCTGTGGAAGACCCGTAGCGCGGGTCTCCGCCAGAGAATGTCCCAGCAAAACCGCTCTGGGAATTTTGCTGGGATGACTGCGATCCGCCCTGAGAATTGGGCGAATTATGCGAGCCGGAATCGCTGCCTCGTTGCTGGGACTGGTTCTGCGCCAGCGAACTCTCAGAGGATGCGGCAATTGCGCGTTCGGCCAGAGCAGCCTGCACCGCGGGCACAAAGCCCGGATCACGCGCAAACAAAGTGGCCCGCCAGTCTGCCGGAGCCGCCGCCGCGTCGATCCGCATCGCAACCGTCCCGAATTCACCGTGGCGAATGGTCATCTCGGGCCTGATGGCGCGGCCTGCCTCACGCAGATCCGCGACATGGTCGATAGTCTGCTCAAGCGAAGGGGTGGCAGCAGGCGCTGGCTGAACGGGCGCGTGGGTTGGTGCGGGTGCTTGCTGGGGCGCAGCAATAGAGGTGGTTGTTGGCACCAGGTTGGCGGGAGCCGCAGCCGATGGTGTTAAAGCAGCTTCGGACACGGCAAGCGTTGCAGGCTGGGTGACTGCCTTTTCTCTAAGAGCAGAGCCAGCTTCCTCGATATCTGCCGAAATGGGCCGAGGCAGTGCAACTGTCAAAGCGGGAACTTCTGATATCGCAGCTCGTACGGTCGGCTTGGTGGCGATGTGCTTATTGACGGCGGGCGAGACACGAGGGGGCAAGGCTTCACCGGTCTGCGGCAAGCCTTTGCCGGTGAACTGGGCTGACGGCTGAGCGTGACCGAGCGGTGGTTCGAGCATAGCTTCAAGCGCGCCGGGAGGGGATATCATTGTCACGGACTGGCTGGAGCTGACGTCTTGCTCCGCCTCTGCGTCAAATGGCAGTTCACCTGAATTGAAGGGTTTTGGCAGCGACGTGCGTCCGACCGGGTCCTGCCCTTTCGAAACAAGCTCCCCCGGTATCACGACCGCCTGCTCCAAATCGGCCAGAACAGATGAAAACGGTTCCTTATCAGCGCCTTGATTGGAGCCTCCCGCTGAGGAAGAATGATTTTTCGGCCCTGACTGCAATGTTACTTCGGCAACCGCCGTTTTTTGCAAAACACTCATCGGATCCGCTACAGCGGTATCGGAGGCCGGCAAGGGGTTGGAGCCATTGGCCAAGCCAGAACTCATCGCAAAGGACGCCGCCCCAGGCTTGGCGCTGGCTACGGGATTTAGCTGAGCATTGGGCTGGGTCGAAATCATCTGAGTTTCCTTGTGTTTCCCGGAGCGCCGGATGCGATGCTGTCGCTTTCACAGCTATGCAGAATGCGTGCCAATCCGGCGCTCTGCGTTCGGGGCGATTGCCGGGTCCAGATCACGCCTCGCCTTAATTGCCTCCAGATCGGCGCGCGCTTTGGTCAGCCTTTCTGCATGGCGATTGGCCTTGACCTGCGCCTTGCCCAACGCGTCTGCCTGCCATTGAGCCTGCTGTGCTGCATCGGCGCGCGACTGCTCGGCATCGCTTGCCAAGCCAGCGAGTGCGGCGGTGAAGGCTCCCGTCTGCGCGAGCGTCTCTGCCGGCATCTGGGCATCGCCCGACCTGTCTGCCGCGCTATAACGGCGCACAAGATCGCGACTGCGGGCGGCCAGACTTTCGCTTCGGCCTTCCTCGGAAACCGCATCAGCGAGCGCGCGCATGGCCGTGCGCTGACTGACCTGCGCCAACAAGGCTTGTCTTTGCGCCAGTTTCAGCCGCCGCTTTTCCCTGTTCACAGCAAGTCACGCAATTGTGTGACGCTGTCTGTCAGGCTTACCCCGTCGCCGCGCTTTTGCTGAAGAAACGCATCAAGCTTGCCCGATTTTTCAAGGGCTGTGTCGAGCACTTGATCCGACCCTGCGCGATAGGCGCCCATCATCACCAGATCGCGGTTTTCCTCGCGCGAGGAAATCAGCGCCCGCACGCGGCGCGCCTGATCCAGCGTTTCAGGGCTGACCAAGTCGTCCATCACACGGCTGAGCGATGCAGGTACATCAATCGCGGGATAATGGCCTCGCTGAGCCAGCTCTCTTGAAAGCAGGATGTGCCCGTCCAGAATGGCGCGCGCGGTATCAACCACCGGATCATTTGCGTCGTCACCATCGGCAAGCACAGTGTAAAGACCTGTGACCGCACCGCCCGAACGCGCCGAGTTTCCGGCCCGCTCAACCAGTTTCGTCACCGCCGCCAGAGCGCTGGGGGGATAGCCGCGTGCTGCTCCGGGTTCGCCAAGGACCAGAGCCAACTCACGCGCCGCATGGGCGACGCGAGTCAGACTGTCCAGGATCAGCATTACCCGCTTGCCCTGATCGCGAAAATACTCGGCAACGGCGGTTGCGTACTGGGCAGCGCGGAGCCTCAGATTGGGGGCGTGGTCGGCCGGAACAGCCACCACAACCATGCGACCGCGCTGTGAACCTTGCATATGGCGCGCGACAAAATCGGACACTTCACGGGCCCGCTCTCCGATCAGCGCGACGACCGTTACATCCGCGCTGGAATGCTGCGTCATCGTGTCGATCAGAACGGATTTGCCGACGCCCGATCCCGCGATCACGCCCAGTCGCTGGCCCACGCCCATTGTCGCAAGCGCGTTGATGGCCCGCACCCCGCAGTCAAACGGCTCGCGCACGGGGGATCGCTCAAGCGCACTCTCGCGCCGTCCCGAAAGCGGCCAGCTGCACGTCAGGCCCAAAGACGGCCCGCCATCAATTGGCGCGCCCAGGCCGTCTACCGCGCGGCCCAGCAAAGCTTCGCCGACGCGCACATCGCCCGGCTTTCCGCAGGAGCGCACGCAGGCATCGGGTCGCAAAAGAACAGTGTCACCAAGCAACATCATGAGCGAGTGGCCGGTGCGAAAGCCGATGACTTCGGCAAGGCTCTCGCCGCCATCCTCGCGTTCAATCGCTCCCAGCGAACCGATTGGTAAGGGCAGTCCGGCAACCTCGACAAGGCCGCCATCGCATGCGACTACACGCCCCGTCTGCACCGGACCGGTTTCGATGCGAGCCGCACGCATGCGCGCGAGATCAAGCTGCAATTCGGCAAGCATGTCGTGCCCGTCCCCTAGCTTTGCAGAGCTTCTGCAATGGCGCGCGCCCAGTCATCAGGGCCATCGCGCACAGCTCCATCGGCGCTGGTCAATCGCAATGCCCCCGGTGCCAGGGTCGCATCCTCCAGTACCGTCCAACTCGCCAAAGCCGCTTCATCCAGCACCGCGCGCGTTTCGGGATTGAGGTGCAGGTTGAGATCAGCAGGACCAGCGCCCAGCTTTCTTGCGGCAGCATTGCACCGGGTTATAAGCGCCTCTCTATTGAGCGCATAGTCACCCAAAACCTGGGCACACAGAGCATGAACGGTCGCTTCCAGATCGCTCGCCAGAGCTTCGCGCGCGCTTGCATCCAGTTGCTGAAAACCGAGCCGCAGCCGTCTGAATTGGTCCTGATTTTCTGACAGAGCAGCTTTGGCCACACATTCTGCTTCGGCGTAACCCTGTGCGAACCCTTCCGAGCGGGCCTGTGCCAGGGCATCGTCGCGAGGATTGAGCGTATGATCAGGGCCACTTTGCGCCAGATCGCCAAGCGGCAGAGCGGCATGCTTTTCAAATGGGGAGCCTGCGCGAAAGCCCCCGGCTCCGTTCCTATCAAGCGCCAACGCCGCGATCCATCCGGGCTTTGCGGCAGGCGTTGCGCCTGCCTGCGCCATCCAATCAGACGAATTCGCCATCATCAGCCCCCATTACCAGTTCGCCCTGTTCGGAGAGGTTGCGGGCAACGTCGACAATCTTGCGCTGGGCGGCCTGAACCTCGCTCTTTGCCAAGCGTCCGCGCAGTTCGATCTCGTCGCGGATACCATCGGCAGCCCGGCTCGACATAGCTGCGAAAAACGGTGCGCGCTGCGCATCGGGCAGACCCTTGAGCGCATCGATCAGCGCTTCGTTATCCAAATCGCGCAGCAGGCGACCCATGTTCTGCGCATCCAGATCAAGCAGCATTTCGAAGGTGAACAGTTCCTCTTCGATAGCCTCGGCCAGCGGGCCGTCCGTCTGGGCAATCGAAGGCAGTACCGTGTTGCGCAGATCGCCTTCTGCCATATTGATGAGGTTGGCGGCATCGCGCGGCCCGCCCATGGTCAGCGCGCTGGCACCAAAGTTCGCGCCAATTCGCTGGGACAGGAGATTGTCGATCATGCCCATGGCCTGCGTCGACACAGCGCCCATCTTTGCCACACGGGCGACAACCGCCGACTGGACGTTTTCCGGCAGCGCAGACAGGACTTCGGCTGCAGGCTCCGGCTCCAGCATTAACAGCAGAGCTGCGACGACCTGTGGATGTTCATCCTCGATCAGTTTGAGCACCACGGACGGGGCGAGCCAGCGCGCCATTTCAATACTGCGCGGGCGTGCGTTTGGCTCAATCCGCATCATCATGCTGGCGGCCTTTGTCTCGCCCAACGACTGCTCCAGCAGGTTGCGCACCCGCGATGACCGGTCGCGCGCGGTCAGGATTCCGCGATCCGCCTCGGTCACAAAGTCAGAGAGCGCCTCAGCAATATGGGATTGCTCGATATCGCCAAGCTCGCACATCGCCGCGCCCAGTTTTTCAAGCTCGGATGGCTCCATCCGACCGAGCAGCAAAGCGGCTTCGTCATCGGTCAGCAAAGACAGGAATACAGCTGCCCGCTCGATTCGGCTCATCAACGGTTCCGAGGCCGACCGGCTATCGGGCTCAAGAGTTAGTGCTACCGGCATCAGGTGGTCGCCTGTTCTGGGTCGATTGAGGGGGGTTCAAGCATTCTCTGGAGCGCTTCGAGCGCTCTTTCGGGCTGCTGTGTGGCGAGAGTGCGAGCCAGTTGCACCTGTTCCGGCAAATCGGCGAACGGCTTTTCTTGCCCGTGCCCGGCTTCAGGCGATCTGCGCCCTGCCGCGCCATTGGCGTTACCGGCATCGGCGTCGGTTGCTGCTTCGTTTGCCAAAGCAGCCGCCGAACCTTTTTGCTTCGCCGTTCTTGTGCCCGAAATCAGTGGCCTTACAGCCAGCAGCAGAACCAGAAGAACCGCGATCAGAGCCGTGCCATAGCGCAGCACCTGACCAAACCACGCCTGCTCGTAGAATGCCGGCATCGCGATCTCTTGCGTCTCGAACGCGCTCACGACAACTTCGACATTGTCCCCGCGATCGGTGTCGGCACCAACTGCGGCGCTGACGAGGGACTGCAATTGCTCGGCTGTCAGAGGCGAGGCGGCAACCATCGCTTCCTGACTCACTGCAACCGCAACAGAAAGCTTGTTCAGCCCGCCCGCGCGTTTTGCAGTGACCGCAACCTCCCGGTCCAGTTCAAAATTGCGCTGAATGGCTTTCTCGCTTTCAGACGGCGTCGCAGGGCCTCCATTTGGACCTGGCTGAGCGTTATCCTGGGCGTTACCCTGCGCATTGGCCTGGGGCGGTCCATCGACCAGATCGGCATCGGGCGGCGGAGTGTTCGCCGGAACGCCGGGGACACCACCGGGCGCGCGCGAGGCCAAGCGCGTTGCGCTGCGCTCGCTTTCTGAGCGAACGGCGCCGTCCTTGTCATAGGTCTCGCGGGCGCTTGTCACCTCGCTTTGATCGAGTTCGACCTGCACCTGGCTTGAGAAATTGCCTTCACCCAGCAGCGGTGTAAGCAAAGAGGCCAGTTGCGCTTGTAGCTTGGATTCAAACTCGCGTTGCAGGACCAACCCGTCCATCTGCACATCACGGGCAGAGCTGAGCAGACGCCCGTTCTGATCGACTACACGGACTGCATCCGCGGTCATTCCGGGCACGGAACCGGACACCAGATTGACAATGGCCTCTACTTGCCGCTGGCCAAGCGAGCGACCGGATACCAGCCGCAACATGACCGAAGCGCTGGGTGGATTGCTGGTGCGCACGAACACAGAGCGCTCTGGCGTGGCGAGATGCACGCGGACCGCTTCGATCCCGTCAATCTCGCGAATGGTCAGCATCAATTCACGCTCACGGGCAAGGCGCAGGCGCTCGCCTTCCAGCGTGCGACTGGACCCCAGCGGGATCGCATCAAGCATCTCGCTCGCCCCCTGCGGTGCAGCGAGGCCAGCATCGGCGGCCACCAGCATACGGGCGCGATAGACATCGTCGTCAGCAACCGTGATCGCGCCAGTGCCATTGTCGATGGAATAGGCGATCCCGCCAGTTTCCAGCGCCTGCACCACTTCGGCGCGCTGGCCATCGGTCAGGCTGGAATACAGGATGCGCTGCGGTGATCCGGCTATCGCGAGATATAGCATCGCAAGAACCGCGACCGCGCCCACGCCAATGATCGCAGGCAGAGCCCGTCGAAATGCAGGTTCGCCCGCCAGCGACTGTACGCGCGCTCGCCAATCGCTTGACGCGTTCGGATCGGTTTGGACCAGTGTCGGCCCTGCGGACACTGGCAGACTAACTTCAGCCACCTATCAGGCCCCCATTCGCATGATTTCCTGATATGCATTCAGCAGCTTGTTGCGCACTTGCAAGGTCGCTTCAAAAGCCACTCCTGCCTCCTGACGCGCCAACATGACTTGAGCAATATCAGTGACTTCGCCGCGCTCGTAATCCACTTGCATATCGGCGGAGCGTTTTTGTACGGCGCTGACTTTCTGAAGTGCACCGTTCAGGGTCTCGGCGAAATTGACCGAGGGCGTGCCGGTTGCACCAGAGCCAGTACTGGCGCCCGGCAAAGCAATTGCGTGCCCCTCGCTTGTCGCGCGCACATCGCGCAAGGCCTGACTGCGCGCGAGCAGATCCTGCCGCAAGGCGAGCACTTCAGTGATGCCGCTCATGCCTCACCTCCCGCCACGGCGCGCGATCTGTCTGACTGGCCATCCAACAGGCCGGATTCACGCATCGTTGCCATGCGATATCGCAACGTCCGTTCGGAGACACCCAAAGCCGCAGCGGTTCGCGCGCGGTGTCCGCCATTGGCATCAAGCGCGACAAGAATGGCCTGCGCCTCTGACTGGAAAGCAATATCGGAAAGCGAAGACGCGCCGCAATGCCCTGGCCCGGATTGGGCCACAGATGTGATGCTTTCAGAGATCGGGCATTCAGAAACTGGCCGAACCGGCTGATCGAACACAATGTGTTCGGAGCCGATGCGCGGTTCGTCACCGGCCAGCAGGATCGCGCGGCGGATCACGTTTTCAAGCTCGCGCACATTGCCCGGCCACGGATGTGTCGCCAGCAAAGCGAGCGCTTGCCCTGAAATCCAGCTGGGTTGCGAGAGCACGCCCGCTTTGCCCTGATCACCACGGCATGCATGCCGCAGCAGCATGCCAAAGGCGAGCGGGGCGATATCGCCGGGTCGATCACGCAGTGCGGCAATGTGCAAAGGAAACACGTTAAGGCGATAAAGCAGGTCTTCGCGAAACCGGCCCGCTTCGACTTCGGAGGCCAGATGGCGATTGGTCGCCGCGATCACACGGACGTCTACTTTGATCGGAGTTGTCGCGCCTAGCGGAAGCACTTCGCCTTCCTGAAGCGCGCGCAACAGTTTCGCCTGAAGCGGCAAAGGCAGCTCGCCGATCTCGTCGAGCAGCAGCGTCCCGCCATCAGCCGCGCGAAACAGACCCTCGCGCGCTTCACCCGCACCGGTAAAGGCCCCCTTGCGGTGTCCGAACAAAAGACCTTCCAGCATCGCTTCGGGCATGGCCGCGCAATTGACTGCAACAAATGGACCGTCAGCGCGGGACGAAAGGCGATGGACAAAATTCGCCAGCACTTCCTTGCCTGTGCCGGTCGGACCTTCAAGCAGGACCGGAATCTCTGCTCCCGCGATCCGCTCTGCCAGGGTTAGCAGCGCAAGGCTCTTCTCATCCCGAGCAATCGGCCAGGCGCCGTTCGATCCGCCGCCCTTTGATGCGCCACCATGCGCCGTGATCGCGGTAAGTGCAGCGCGTGCAGGTTCCAGAGTTTCATCACTATAGGTCACCGCGATACGGGCCTCGCCCAGTCGGGCGATGGACGCGGTCTTGCCTTGGCGCAGGTCCAGCTCAAGCCGGTCTTGCGGACGACAGCCGGGCGGGTCTTCGAAAACACCGAATTCGCCGATAGACAACCGCCTGCGCAGCCATTGCGTGCCCAACAGCGGCAAAACCGGATCAAGCAACGCACCATGACGGCGCGCGGCAGTGTGAGCACCGGCGCGGGGTTTGGTGACTCCGGTTTTGGCCCTGCCGGTTGTGTGGCCGGATCTATGAAGTACGGGTTCGGCGCAATCGGGCTGACGCAGTGTCTGGGCTGGATTTGGGATAGGCATAAGGCGCTTTCTTCAGATCACCATTTCTGGCGTAACGTCATGATTTGCTGATCGCTCGCTGGGGACGTGCAGCTCGGCTACGGCCAACAATTGCCGTGTGGCCGTGTAAAATGTGGCAAAGTTAAGCCCCCGTATTTGCCCGCAGGTAAGAACCCGTATCCGGACCGCTGTGCGAAGCGAGAGAGGCGAGGCCCCAAGCCCAGACCGGCAGAAAAACGCCGGTTGTGCAGCCGGATTTTTCGCCTCCCCCATTATAAGGCCGGCCATCTGCACCTTTTCACCTGCGCAAACTTTTTCCCTTAAAGATCACGGCGGGCGGTCGCTCTAAGCCTCAGCAGCAGCACATCCGAAACGCTCTGTCATGACCATCACGGGAGTAAGACCCCAACCACATCGGGAGTATGACCAATGTCCGTTATCAACACCAATATCTCTGCACTACGCGCTCAAAACGCCAGCACTCAGGCCAACCAAATGCTTGGCGACGCCATGGAGCGCCTGTCGACCGGTCGTCGGATCAACAGCGCCTCTGATGATGCCGCTGGTCTCTCAATCGCCACCGGCTTCACCAGCGACATACGCGCCATCAACCAGGGCGTCCGTAACGCCAATGACGGCATTGCGCTGGCCCAGACGGCTGAAGGTGCGCTCGACGAAGTGTCGAACATGCTCCAGCGTGTCCGCGAACTCGCCGTCCAGTCGCAGAACGGTACGCTGGATAACACAGCCCGTGGCTTCCTTGACCGCGAAGTCACCGAGCTTGCCAACCAGATCGGCGACATTCTGTCGAACACCGAATTCAACGGCGTCCAGCTGTTTGGAAGCGGCGCTGACGTGACCGTCAACATCCAGATCGATGCGACGCGCAGTGTGGACATTGTCAGCACACAGATCGACACGACCAACCTTGACGCAGCCGGTCTGGACGTCAGCTCTGCCGCGAACGCGGCAACGGCTATCACCAATGTCGATGCCGGCCTTCAAGCTGTAAACACCGCGCGGTCCTCGCTTGGTGCAGGACAGAACCGACTGGACTCGGCGATCAACAACCTGACCACAACGTCGACCAACCTGGCCGATGCGCGGTCACGGATTGAAGATGCGGACTTCTCGGCTGAATCAACCGCGCTCGCCAAGGCTCAGATCCTCGGTCAGGCATCCACCGCGATGCTCGCTCAGGCGAATCAGTCGCAGCAGAACGTTCTCTCGCTGCTGCGTTAAGCGCCAGAGACACACAAAGCTCCCGCTGGGGCGGTTGGAAAACCCGGGGTCGAAAGGCTCCGGGTTTTTCGTTTGGGAGGAAACGAAATGTGCCGCCACTCGGGCACGGGTGGCGGCACATCGAGAAAGAGCGAAACGGGCGGGCGTTTGGGGGATCGCTGGTGCTTTCTACACCTTAACTCCGTCGATCATTGTCGCGGTCCTGCCAGTCGATCACTTCGAGGTAATTGCGCAGGCGGTTCTCCTCCAGACGCGCAATCAGCGGGTTGCCGTGATAGGGCAAAAGAAACTCTGCAAGAGCGCGGGACCAATCCGCACTTGCATCAAAGATAATGCCAAGGCCAAGCACAGCGGGCACATGGACATAATAAAGCGGGCGTTCTTCGGTATCGGCCTGCGCCAGAAAATCCTCGACCGCGCTCAAGACGCCGTTGCGCTCACCGCCGGAATGCAGTGCCACAGCAAAGTGTCCCATCCCGCGCAGGCCACGTCCGGGGACTGCCTTATCCGTATCAAGTCTGACGCCAGCTTCATAACTGTGCGGGTGACGCCATTCCTGCGGAATGCGATCAGGCGCATAGTAGAAGTCCCGCCGCGCACATGGCCAGGAAACATCGTGCAGAAAGGCTAACAACGGCCTGTCAGCCTGCTTTTGAAGCGCGTCTATCGATGTCAGTTCATGCAGCACAGTGTAGTAATTGTGATCGCCGTCGACGAACCATGCATCCGCCGCCGTGCAATGCTGTAAAGCCTCCAGACTCGGCATCGCGCGGTGTTCGACATGGGATAGCGCCCCGGCCCACCCGGCGAAGCCTTCGGCGGGTTCGGGATCAATGCAGGTGAGTGTGCCACCATTCGCTTCGCAATGATCCGCAAGAGTGCGCGACATACCGCCAAATTCGCTGCCGATTTCGGAAATCGATGCGACTTTCGCCTCATCGAGGCAGGGCATGATCAGGCTTGAAAATTCCGACATGGAATGGATCAACAGGTCAGTCATGCTACCGCCTGCGTCTGCGCCGTGCGCGCGTCAGGTATCATATCGGACGCGTCGCCTTGCCTCGCTTCGCTCCTGCTCAGGATCGGTCGGAACGCAATCTCCACCATCTGGGTACCGGGCAGATCATTCTCCAACGCCTCTGGCACGACCATAATCAGAGCGTTTTCCGACAGGCATTCATAAACGCCGGGCGCGTGTTCATGCAGACCATCGAATTCGACTGTTCTGCAAGGCGAGACACCCTCGTCATCCAGCTTCCCTTGAAGGGAGACGAGCCGGGCCCGAGTGATACCGGCCACTTCGACCCATTTGCATACGGCGCCGATCTGCAAGGCCACAGCACCGACGCCAGAGCTTAAGGGGATCCGCGCGACATAGTATCCATCGTGGGTCGGGCGGGCCTCGATCGTCGTGGCCGCGCTTTGCGCCGCGCCGACATGAAACGCAGGCACTTCGATTATGCGCGTGGTGTAATCCGTGTAAGTCAGCCCAAGGCCAAAGCGCTTTTGCGTCAGCAAGGCGAGCCGGGTGCTCATATCCTCGCGCGCCAGATCGGCAGGCAGGAACATGCGCGATGATCCTTTCATGTAGAACAGGCCGCGACGCTTCATCGCGTCGCAAGCGTCTTCTTGATCAAACAGGGCGACCATGCGTTCACTACCCAGATTGACATCGTGCTCGAAGCTTTTGAGCACTTCGAGCTCTTTGGTATCCGGCAGGAACAGAAAGCGGGTCAGAACTTGCGCAGCGCAGTCGCGCCAGCCGCGTGCCTCATGAACATTTGCGGTGCGGATAGCGGGATTGCGGCGGGCAGCGTGGACAAATTGAACGACCGCATCCTGAACCTCGTCGCGCACGGTGCTTTGCGCGCCTTTGACCTGGCTTTGCTTACGGATAGGCGAGCCATCGTCACCATAGCCGATGACCGAACCCAGCTCGCATGTGGCAAGCTGCTCAATCACGGCGACGGCGCTGCACATCGCTTCCAGAAGGCCAGGGTCAAAGTGGCGGGTATCGATCAGGCCGCTCTTGTCGAGGCCGGTGGCGCTGAGCTCACGGCATATCAGATACCGACCCGCAACATGCACATCCAAAGCCTCGCTGAGCACCGCATCAATCGCATTTTGCGCTGACCCGTTATAGCCCAGATCAACCAGCATCAGTGTATCGCCTGGCTGCGGATTCACGGCTGCGCGCACATGCTGGATCATGCCGTTTGCCATGGCGCGCGCTCGGCGAGAGGTGATTTTCTGGCGTTGTCCGCGCCGCAATTCGGTGAGCAGCCGTTCGCTAGCCTCGGCTCGTTCAATCTCGCTTTGCGGGTCGCGGACAATCCGGGTGATTTCTTCATCATCCATCAGCATCTGCCGCGCCAGCGTTGCCGGGTTCAACCCATGCTCAAGTGCGAGATGCCGATGATACGCCTCACGCGTGATGAGCGAAGCGGCGGTTGCGACAAAGCGGCTTATCTCGACGCGTCCCTTGCTGGTTGGGCCTGCGCTTGCTGCCGGGGTTCCCGCGCTATGCACCAGATCCGGGAGATGCCCGTCGCGCAGCATAAACAGCCAGTGAACTTTGCCGCCATGCACGTTCTGGAGCGCCTCAGCCTCGCCTTGCAGCCATCGGTCATAGGCGTAAAACACCGGCCCAAGGACGCTGTAACCCAGCGCGGCTGCATCATTCGCCAATTGCGGTTCGCCCAACGCCAGCAAAGCGCGATGCGGTTGCAGGCCGATCATACGCGGCTCTGCCTGACCCTGCTCGCCCGGCGCCATCCGATGGCAGGTTCGCTCCAACCGCAGGCGCTGATCGGTCGATTTTTCGAATTGTTGAAGGTGCAGCGCAGGAATTCCCAGAGCGCGCGCACTTTCGAAATCAGCCTTGGGATTGTCGCCGATATGCAGCACTTCGTGCGGGCGCGCTTTCATCGCCTTGATTGCCTTGCCCAGCAGGCCTTCACCTTTGGATATGCCTGCATCGCTGGATGCGAAGACCCGGTCGATAAGGCCTGCGACCTCCTCCCCAGCGCTTTCCGCAATCAAGTCGCGCAATTGCGCAGCACTCAGATAAGTGTCGGAAACGATGATGACCGTCATTCCGCGCGCTTTGGCCGCCCGCATCAGATCAGCCGTCGGCTCAAATGCGAAACAGGCCTGCGCCTCGGCTTCAAGTTCGGCAGCAATCGCCGCCGTGCGCATCGCCGCATCGGCATTTGGCATCACCTGCGCGTAAATATCGCCCAGCGTCACTTCGTTACGGCGCTTGAGGGTGCTCATGGCTTTGCGCGCATTGGCTTCGCCCCTTGCCCGCTGCCCTGGCAACAGCCCGGGCAATGCAGCGAAAACGTCAGCTGGTGCATGGCAGTCCCGCCACAAGAGCGTATCAAAACAGTCGAGCGACAACAGGTTTACGCCGGGAGGCGCATGATCAAGCGCGCGGGGCAATTCGTGCGGGCAAATGGTCTGGAGCATTCGGCGGATCCAATCGGGTCATTAACAATCGAAGACACCGCCAATCGCTAAGCCGACATGGTTACCAGCCTTCGGCCCTTAACCCGAGGGAAGCTCCTTAGGGTTTATACCAAGTGACGCCAGCGATCACGAATCCGCGTCCACTTTCTGCGCCACTCGTCTGGGTTGCTTGCGGACCTTTGCACCGTCCGCTTCCAGCAGCAACAAGGAGATACGCCGGTTGCGCGGATCAGCAGGGTCGGCGGCGATCAACGGCTCTCGATCCGCCACACCTTCGATCCGGGCAAAGCGTTCCTGGGGAATTCCGTTTGTGATCAGCGCCTGTCGTGTCGCTTCGGCGCGGCCGGCAGAAAGCGACCAGTTGTTGGCTACAATACCCGATCGCCATGGCAGCGAATCTGTATGTCCGCGCAGGATCAGCGGCGTGGGGCCATCGGAAAGTGTCTCACCCATCACCTGAAGCAACTGGTTCGCCTCCGATGTGAGCACAGTAGTCCCCAGTGCAAACATCGAGAAATCGGCATCATCAACCAGATCGATGCGGATCCCTTCGGGTGCTCGCATTACGCGAACTTGCCTGGCGAGCCGAGCGAGTCCTTTCCTTTTGGTGAGCTTGTCCTCAATCGATTTGCGAATTTCCTTGATTTTGGCTTCGATATGCTCGGCCTCACCGCGCCCGCCGCCTTCCATCGGGCCACCCGCCGCGCCGCGCGGCACCGTGATCGACATCGTTCCGGTCTGGCCTTGTGAATTGGGATAATTGTCTGCGTCGGTAAGCGAACTGCCCCCGAGCATCCCGTCCGCACCGGCGCCTTGCTGACGCATTTTGACGAGCGTCGGAGTGAAGTAGTCGGCAATGCCCTTGCGTTGGGTTTCCTCCGTCGCGCCAAGCAGCCAGAGCAGCAGGAAAAACGCCATCATCGCCGTCACAAAATCGGCATAGGCGACTTTCCACGCCCCGCCGTGATGTCCGTCACCACTGGCAATCGTAACCTTCTTGACGATTATGGGGGCCAGAGGCTCCGCCGCTGCATTTTCTGTCATGCCCTATCGCCCTCGCATGGAGTCGAGCAGGTCGGTGAGTTTCGGCCGGTGCGCAGGGGGAAGTCCCGAGCGCGCCGCTTCAAGCACCATCGGCTGAGGATAGCCGTGGAGGCTGGCAATGATCACTTGCTTGATTGAATGGAAAATCTGCTTGTCGTGCGTGTTGATCTGTTTCAGCCGACTGGCCAGCGGTCCGGCGAAACCATAGGCCAGCAAAACGCCGAGAAACGTGCCCACCAACGCACCGCCAATCATCTTTCCCAGAATCTCAGGGGGCTCATTGATCGAACCCATAGTCTTGATTACACCCAGAACAGCGGCCACAATTCCGAGCGCCGGGAAGGCATCGGCAAGCGACTGGATCGTGTGCTCGGGCTCTTCCATTTCGTGCAGCTGGGTCTTGATCGCATTGTCGATGATATCCTCAACCGCATGGGTATCCAGCGTGCCCGAAGAAACCACCATCAAGGTCAAGGGATCGCAGATCAGATTAACGACCGCCGGATCGGATTGGAGCCGCGGATATTCGCTGAATATCGCCGAATTGCCCGGATCAGTGACGTGACTTTCCAGCGCGATGGCGCCTTCAGAGCGTAGCAATTTCATGAGCTTGCTGGTAAGGGCGATGACATCAATGTGATCATCGTCGGTGAATTTGGGCCCTTTGAAAACCTTGCCAACACCGCCGCCCAACAGCTTTATCTCATGCATCGAATTGCCGATCAGCACAGCACCCAGGGCAGCCCCGCCGATGATCATGAATTCAAGCGGCAGCGCAGCGATAATCGGTCCTAGGGAACCGCCCGCCAAGGTAAAGCCGCCAAACACCATGACGATCAGGACAACGATGCCGATTACGGCAAACATGGCACAAGTACTCCGTTAGGTTCGCGCTCTAATTTCAAGAATCAAAGTGCGTTGAAGAGGGTAAGATTGCTGACGCGGGTAAAGCTGGACTGGCTCGCCTCAAGTGCGGTCAATGTCTGCTGAAGGCGGGCAATCGCCTCACCAAGATCGGTATCGCCAAGATCGGATTGCTGCTCTGCAATAGTCAGCGCGCGGTCAGCTTGATTGTCCTGGATCACCTCAACCCAGGCAAGGCGCGTGCCCAGTACAGTCTGGTTGCGGGTGGTGGTATCAATCGCCGCATCCAGCCCCTCAATAGCCGCTTTGGCTGCGGCAACGGGATCAGGTGAGCCCCCTGACAGAGCGGCGCTCAAGCCTGCGAGTACGGCGAAGGCATTGGTGGGCGTTCCATTCAGATCGAATTCGAACACCTGCGCGCCTGTCACCCCGCGCTCCAATTCGGTGCCTGCGGCCACGGGCACGCTCGCAATGTCGGAATTGCCATTGTAACTGACCGTCCCGTCCGCTGCTCGTACAAAAGCCGGGCCAGCGGCAGTGCCTGCGAACAACGGTTCTCCGGTCAGCGTCTGGGCGTTCGCGCGGTCAAACAGTTCAAGCTCCAACTGCGCCAGTTCCTCGGCGATGGCAGCACGACCATTTTCGCCCGTGGTGTCATTGGCAGCGCGAATGGCGAGTTCACGGGCGCGCGACAACAGATTCGCCGCGCCTGCTATCTCATCGCCCGCCTCAGTCAGATCACGCGCCAGCTTGTCGGCATTGTCAGCCTGCACTTCTGACAGGCGCTGCGTCCGGGCGAGCGTGCGCAGCCGCGATGCGGCGGCGGGATCTTCGGATCCGCGCGTCAGGCGTTGCCCGGTCGAAATCTGCGTCTGGAGCCGTTCGAGTGACCCGCGCAAGCTCCCCATTTGGGCTAGCGAGCGCTCATAAAAGGCGCCTGTGGAGTTGCTAATAAAGCTCATTGTACCATTCTCCTTCAGCGCAGGCCCAGGATCGTATCGAACATGTCAGAGGCGACCTGAAGGACGCGGCTGTTCGCTTCGAATGCCTGTTGCAACCTCACCAGATTTGCCGCCTCGGTATCCAGATCGACGCCCGTCTCACTCAGCAAGGTGGCTTGAGCATTCTGCGCGATCGCAGAGAGGCCGCTGCGGGTGACATCCTGTGCAGATAGCCTGCTCGACAAGCCCAATAGCAACGCATCGGTGCGCCCGACCGGCCCGTCATCTGTGCCCAATGAGGCAACGAGGCTCGCCAGATTTGTGGTGTTGGCACTCCCCGCAGGTGATCCTGCCGGGGCTGTTGCCAGCTGCATCCCGGATGCCAGCGCGAGTTCCATGTCGCCTGCATTTGTGCCGGAAAAGAACGGCTGGCCCGCCGCACCATTGGCATCCGCGCCGGAAGCCTGCGCAGCATTGGTGCGGGCGATCACATCAGCGGCAATCGCGTCAAGCTGGATCTGGTAATCGGCTTGCGCTTCAAGCGCGGCGGCCTGTCCAGCCAGCGCACCGCCGTTCAGCGACACTGGAGCCCCGCCCACGGCGAAATCAAGCGTCCCATCTACTGATGCTATTGAGCTTATTGCAAAGGTCGACGCTCCATCCACCAATGTCGGACCGGGCGATCCGGCGCTCGGCCCGGCAAGCCTGACATTGGCCGCGCCAGTGTCCGCGAAGGTTACCTCAATCCCGACTTCCGCGGCCAGATCACGCAAGGCAGCATCGCGCGCATCGAACAAAGCGGCCTGCCCGGCTGTTCCGTCACGCGCGTTAACAAGGTTGCGATTGATGCGGCTCAGTTCGGATGTCTGGCGGTTCACTTCATCAAGACTGACAGAGGCAAAATCCTGCACTTGTCGTCTTGCATTGCCCAAGGTCGTGTTCGCAAACTGGAAAGTCGAGGCAAGCTGGCGCCCGGTTTCAAGCGCATTGGTCCGCAGTGCAGGCTCCAGCGGATTGCCTTCCAGCTGAGTTAGCACCGCTTCAAATTCGACTAGCCCTTCAAACAACCGTGATTGCTCCAGAGCCAGTTCGGTATCGCGCAGGCCAACCAGTTCCGCATCCGCCCGCGCCAGAGCGCTGGCGCTGGAACGAGCCTGTTGCTGAACCAAAGTGCTGTCGTTGCGGCTGATACCCTCAATGCTCACGCCATTCAGTGTACCGTTGGAGGTCAGCGAAACACCCACCAGTTCGCGCGTGTTCAGCGATCGACGGGCGTAATCGGGGTTCGCTGAATTGGCGATATTCTGCGCGGTCAGCTCAATGCTGGCGCGGGCGGCGGCGGCACCTGATCGGCCGATCTGAAAGATTGCTCCTGGCATGATTTACCCCTTCTGCACCGAGAGGTGTTGGGAAAGCTGTTCCTCGATACTGCGGGCAAACCCGAAGGCGCCGCTTTCCGAAGCGATATCAGCGAAGTGTTCATCACGCATCTGGGTGAACTGTTGCATGCCACCACCAGTCAGCGGGGTGTCTTCGGCAAAACTGGATGCGCGCGCGCTTTCCAGCATTTTGCGCACCATGATCGCTTCAAAGCCTTCAGCAGCCTTGCGCAGTTCAAGGCGTTCGGGGGACAGCGCGGGGGAGCTGGAAAGAGGGGCGAGAGGCGTCATCACAGCACCACCATTTCCGCTTGCAATGCGCCTGCCTGTTTCAGACTCTCAAGGATCACGACAAGATCCGCCGCGCCAACACCCAAAAGATTGAGCGCATCGACGATCTCGGAAAGGTTCGCAGCGCCCGGCATCAGCGCAACCCGGTCAGAGCGTTCGAATATACTGATCTCGCTTGCTTCCTCGACCGCGGTGACACCGTTGCCGAACGGTTCTGGCTGGACGACGCGCGGAGATTCATCGATCCGGATCACCAGCTTGCCATGGCTGATTGCAGCGGGGCTGAGGCGCACGGCCTGATTGATTACAACTGTGCCGGTCCGGCTGTTCACGATCACTCGCGCGGCCACAGGGGCAGGCGTGACTGGCAGCATTTCGATCTCAGCCAGCCGCGCCGAGCGTTCATCATTGCCAAAAGGAAGGGTCAGCTCGATACTCACACCATCAGCCACGCGGGCCATGCCCGGATGACGGGCATTGACGGCATCGCGCACGCGTTGAGCCGTCAGAAAATCGGCCTGATGCAGGTTGAAACGCAGAGATGATTGTTTGTCGAAGCCGGTCGCGACCGCGCGCTCCACGCTGGCACCATCGGCGATCCGTCCCACGGTTGCGACATTGACAGTCAATTGCGACCCGTCACGGCCCGAAACCCCCAATCCGCCCACCGCAACATTGCCCTGAGCCATCGCGTAAATCTGCCCGTCTGCTCCGTAGAGAGGCGCAAGGACCAGCGCCCCTCCACGAAGACTCCGCGCCTGTCCAAGCGTTGAGACGGTGATGTCGATCCGCTGGCCAGGTTTGGCAAAGGCGGGCAGTTCTGCGGTGATGATCACGGCTGCGGCATTGCGCAGGTTCGGGTTCACACCGGGCGGCAATTGCAATCCGAGCCTGCCGGATATGCCGCGCATGGCTTCGGTAACATATTGCAAATTGTCATCGCCGGTGCCTTGCAGGCCCACAACGACGCCATAGCCGGTCAGCTGGTTGGTTCGCAGCCCTTCAAACTGGCCGAGATCGCGGATGCGCTCGGCTGCCGCCCCGACAGGGGCAATCAGGGCAAGCAGCACGAGCACAAGGGGGAGAAGGCGTTTGAGTTGCATGATAATACCTTCAATCAAAACGGCGAAATCGCAGTGAAAAAGCGCGAGAGCCAGCCGGGGCGGCTCGCCTGCTGGACCGCGCCTTTGCCCGCATAGATGATGCGCGCATTGGCCACCTGAGAGGACGGCAGGCGGTTTTCGACATCGATATCAACGAGGCGAATACGACCGGCGAACTGCACCCATTCATCCCCTTGGCTCAAATTCATCTGCTTCTCTCCGACAACTTCGGCGGTCCCGTTGGGGTAAAGCGCTGCGATGGTGACAGCGATTGTGCCGCTGAGCTGGCTTTGCTGCGCGGCAGTGCCCCCTCCATTGAACGACCCGTCGCCGCTGGCATTAAGGGCATTGGGGTTGAGAAAGCTGAGCGGACCGGATGTTGGAGGGGTCAGTGAGAAGCTGCCGGAACGGTCCGTCTGCCCAGTTGTCGATTTGGATGTGCTGGTGGTTTCAGTCAGGATGATCGTGACCATATCGCCCAGTTGCCGCGCCCGGTTTCCGGTCGCTAGGTTGGCATAGCCATTGCCCGACTGGAAGATCGAACCGGCAGTGTTCTGAGGCCTGACGGGGGCGCTAAAGGGCTGGGTATGCGATTGAGCGCCCACCGATTGCACCGGACCGGGTGGCGGCGGCGCCGAAAAGCCTGGCGCACGCGTTCCTGCTCCCATACACGCAGAAAGCGACACAGCGACCGAGACGGCACAAGCGAGACGAAGGGTCTTCACAGTCAACCTCACAGCGTCTGGTTCGCGTTGCGGAGCATTTCGTCCACCGCGCTCACCATCTTGGAATTGATTTCGTAGGCGCGCTGCGCCTCGATCATTTCCACCAGTTCCTCGACCACATTCACGTTCGATCCCTCCAGCATGCCCTGGCGGATCTGNCCGCGTCCGAATTGACCGGCGATACCCAACTCGACCGGGCCGCTGGCAGCGGTTTCGACGAGGAAGTTGTCACCGATGGCGCGCAGGCCAGCGGGATTAACAAAATTGGCGACCTGCAATTGGCCCAGTTGAACCGGCGCGGCCTGACCGGGCTGGATCGCGCTGACGGTACCATCGGGGGAGACGGAGACGCTTTGTGAACCTTGCGGGATTTGGATCGGCGGGGTTACGGCAAAGCCCTGACCAGTGATCAGATTGCCCTGAGGCGACAAAGTGAAATTGCCCGCGCGGGTGAAGGCGATCTGCCCGCCGGGCGGCAGCTCCACCTGAAAGTATCCGTCCCCGTCCAGCGCGAGGTCAAATGTGTTGCCTGTCTGGTTAAGCGTGCCCTGTGTCTCGATCCGGCTGGTGCCTGTCACCTGCACTCCGGTCCCCAGATTGAGGCCCACGGCATAGGCGGTCTGGTTGGTCGATTGCTGCCCGGCCACACGCTGCTCCTGATAGGCCAGCGTGGCAAAATCGACGCGGTCACGTTTGAAACCCGTGGTCCCGATATTGGCGAGATTGTTGGCAATGACGCGCATCCGCGCATCCTGCGCCTCAAGCCCGGTTCGGGCGACGTGTAGAGCTGAATTGGGCATGGAATAGTTGTCCTGTCAGGATTAACGCATCGACATCAGGCGACTGGATGCTTCATCCAGATCGCGAGCGGTTTTGATGATGCGCGCACGCTGTTCAAAGGCGCGCTGGGCATCGATCATATCAACAAGGGTTTTGGCGGTTTCGACATTCGATCCTTCCAGCGCGCCGCTTGTGACGCGGGCTGTCGGATCAGGGGGCAACACTCCGCCACCGGGTACTTTGAGAAAGCTGTCTATGCCCTTGGCAAGCATTGTGCCTTCGGGAGAAACCAGCTTGAGCTGGTCGACAGCTTCGGCGGGTACATTAGGCGCGGCAGGATCAGTGGCTAGCACGGAACCGTCCTCACCGATGGAAATGCGAAAGCCCTGCGGGACCGTGATCGGGCCGCCGCCGACGCCCAGCACCGCCAGACCCTCGCCATTTTCCAGCACGCCCGTGGCGGTGACGCGCAGGTCGCCACGGCGCGAGTAAAACTCCCCGCCTTCCGGGCTTTGATAGGCAAGCAACGCATCGCCCTGAACCGCCAGATCAAGTGGCTGGCCTGTCGTGTTGATGCGCGCCGTCGTCATGTCGGCGCCGCGCACGTTACCCTTGGCCAAAGCGCGCGCTTCGATGCTGCCATCCTTCAGCGTGGCGGACGTGACCGCAAATATCTCGCCGCGAAAACCCGGAGTTGACGCATTGGCGAGATTGTTCGCCACCGCGCGTTGGCGGTTCATCGCAGCATTCATGCTGGTGAGCGCTGTGTAAATCAGGCGGTCCATCGAGTGTCAGCCAGTCTTACGAACGCAGGTTCAGGACGGTCTGCGAAATCTGCGTCGCGGTATCGATCGCACGCGCATTCGCCTGGAAATTGCGCTGCGCCGTCAGCAACGAAACCATCTCTTCAGCCAGATCGACATTTGATCTCTCTAGCGCGCCGCTGAAGATCGAGCCAAACTGGCCAACGCCCGGATTGCCATAATCGGCGTTGCCGCTCGCACCGGTTACTACCCACTTGGTCTGGCCGATGGGGCGCAGGCCATCATTCGCGGCGAACGTTGCGAGCGCGAGCATCGCGACCGGCTCCACAGAACCATCCGCATAGGACGCGTTTACAACGCCGCGATTGCTGATCGAAACACTCGACAATGCCGCGCCGCCTGCATTCGTGGTCGGTACGTTGATATTGCCGGGTGTTGTGGAAGTCGGATTGCCCGATGAATCGACAGCGAACCCTTGCACATTGTCGCCGATCGAGTCCTGCAACTCACCGGTTGAGACAATGCGCAGCGAACCGTTGCGGGTAAAGCTGACATCACCAGAGACCGGATTGGTCGTCGCGAAAAAACCATCGCCGTTGATCGCAAGGTCAAGTCCGCGACCGGTCGTCTCGAACGTGCCAAGCGCGAAATCCTGCGTGATGCCCGTGAGTGCAGACCCAATGCCGGGGGTCAGACGCGGATCTGTGCCGGCCCCACTGGCAACGAGATCGAAGAAGCTCGCATTGCTTTTCTTGAAGCCGACACTCTCTGCGTTGGCGATGTTTTGCGAGACGACGCCAAGGTCAGTCTGGGCGTTGCGCATTCCGGAAAGGGAGGTGAAAAATGACATGGGTTTTCCTTTGCGTGGTCAGAAGTTGGGAGTGTTGTTGGGATCAGGGAAGCTGCGGCATGACGGCATTTTCGGCTGCATCAGCAGCGCGCGCAGCAGCCTCTGCGGCGAACTGGGCCGCGGCAACTGCGGCCTCCTGGGCCGTCGTCAACGCATCGAGCTTTTCGGAGATTTCGGTCAAAGTGCTGCTGGAATCCGTGGCGGCCTCCAGCGAGGAGAATTGCGCCAGCTGAGCGAGCATTTCCTCGTTGTCGGTCGGCTCGAGCGGGTCCTGATTGGCAAGCTGTGTGGTCAGAAGGCGCAGAAAATCCGCTTGGCCCAGCGATCCGATCCCGCCTTCGCCGGACAGCACCGAAGGCGTGTTAAGCCGGTCGAGGGTCTGCTCGATATTGCCGTTATTCGTGGTCGTATTGGTTGCGGTGGGGGTACCAATAGGGGTGGTCATGCTTACTTGCTCCTCAATGTTTCGAGCATCAATTGCTTGGCTGTCTGAAGCGCCTGCACCATGTTCTGGTACTGGCGCGCGCTCTCCATGATCTCGACCATTTCGGCGCTTTCATCGACGGGGGCTTCCCACACATGGCCATCTGCATCAGCCAGCGGGTGACCGGGATCATAGCGTTTGGTCGGGGCCGTTTCGGATCGCATGAGGCCATCGCTGCGGACGCTGGCAAGGCCGCTTGCCCGGTCAAGTTCGGTGGTAAAAACCGCGCGGATCGGGCGATAGGCCTCGGCCTCGCTGGAGGCGACGGACCCGGCATTGGCGAGGTTGGAGGTCGCCGCGTTCATCCGCACCATCTGCGCAGACATGGCCTTTTGCGTCAGGCTGAACATGGTCATGGGGCGCGCTTCAGGCATCGTCATTCTCCCTGAAGCGCGCGGGTGAGAGTGTTCACCTTGCCCTGCACAAAGCTGAGCGTAGCACTGTAAGCGAGGGCGTTTTCTGCAAAGGCGAGCTGCTCGCGGTTCAGTTCAACCGTGTTGCCATCAAGGGTCGGCATGGTGGGCGCGCGATAGAGGGTATGAGCATCTGCGCCGCTGAACATGTCGACGGTTGCACCATCGCCACCGCGCGCCAGACGATCATCCAACGCAGCGGCAAAATCGATGTCGCGCGCCTTGTATCCGGGGGTTGCCGCATTCGCGATGTTGGATGCGAGGACGCCCATACGCTGCGATCGCACTTCGAGCGCTGCGCCGTGAATGCCAAAGATGGCTTCGCTCATGATTGCAGTATCCTCGTTCTTGGTCCGTGTGAATTCCGGGTTCGCTTTGATTATGCAGAAGCCGTGCCAAACGGGGCAGAGAAGGACACAACAGGGCCATTTGCGCGGTTGTCGGGGCGCAAGGGGCGCAGTCCGGCAAACACTTGCCGCCACAAGTGGCAAAGGCCTGCCTTAACCCTCAAAGAAGCCTGATCCGCGTGAACACTTAATCCGGACGGTTCGCATCCGTTCTTTCATTCATGTCCCTTGACCTGGCCTCCATGTTCGATCCCAGCGCACTTTCCATCGTCATGGCCGGTACCGCCTTGGCCACCCTTGCCAGAGCTGGTTGGAGCAATTGCCTGCATGCGCTGCGATCCGCGATCAGGCTTATGGGTAAAGGTTTCGATGAAAACGCGAACCGCACCGCCCTTGCCCGCATGGCCCGCGCCATTCAGAAACGCGGCGTGTTGGGCGCGGGGGAACCGCTTCCCCCTGATCCTGCGCTGGCGAAGGCGGTTGTCGAACTGGTTCGGACGGGCTCAGTGACGGCGATGGAAGACAGTCTGTCACAGCACAGTGCGAATGGTGCGCATCGTTCCGGGCGGGCCGCCATCGTCTTCGAACAGGCAGGGGAACTTGCTCCGGTCTTCGGGCTGGTCGGCACTTTGTTTGCGATGACCCAAATTGCACCGGGAGCAGGTGCCGACGCTACCACGGCGACCTTTGGCGCGATTGCCACTGCGGTTCTTTCATCGCTTTATGGTGTGCTGAGCGCGCATCTGATTTTTTTGCCGGTGGCGGGCGCCGTTTCCCGGCGCGCGCGGGACGAGGCGGCCACGCGCCTCGCTTTGCTCGAATGGCTCTCGCACGAGATCGCCGAATTTGTGCCCTCTTCAAAAACTACCCTGAAACCCGCAGCCTGATCCGAGCAGTCCATGACCAGAAACCCCTCAAGCTGGCAGCTTATCCTTGCCGACCTTGCGTTGATCCTGTTCCTTGTGACCGCCGCCGCGTTGACGGCGGGCAGCCCGCCCGATGAAGCGGCAAAGGTGGAGGGGCGGGCAGATGCCGCACCACAGGCGCAACCACTAGCCCCCTCGCAAGCGCTCTTCAGGGCTGGTCCGGGCTTGCCAACCCTGGCGCAATGGCTTGCGCTGCAACCGCGTGATCCGCGCGCGGCGCTGACTATCATTGCGCAATATGCCCCTGGTGAGGAAGCACAGGTCTGGGACGACGCGCGCCAAATGGCTGCAACCGCCGCCGCGCAGAATGTCAGGGCAAGAGTGGTGATTCGGCCCGCACAGCGAAACGACCTTTACGCCAGTCTCGCTTTCGATCAGCCGCAGATTATAGCGGAAAACTAGGCGAGCGGCTCAAACGGCGAGAATGCGGTTCCGGCCAGCTTTTTTCGCCTGATAAAGCGCAGCATCAGCCCGGGCGAGCGCGCTACGCGGATCGTCCTGTTCGGTTACCTCGGCGACGCCGCCAGAAAAGGTCACTTTACCAAAAGGCCGCCCCGTCTCGCGGTTCATCAATTGTTTGACCGCAATAGCGCGGCGCACGCCGTCCAGCTTGGCCAAAGCCGCATCCTTGGCGAGCCCGTAGAACAGCAGCACGAATTCCTCGCCGCCGTGCCGCGCAACAAAACAATCGTCGCTCGCGATATTGTTCAGTGTGCTGGCAACGGCGCATAAAATCCGGTCCCCTGCATCATGACCATGCGTATCATTCACCTGTTTGAAGTGATCGATATCGCAAAACGCCACGCAGAGCGGCTCGCCATTTTGCCGGGCCTGCATGTTGGCTGAGGCAAGGCGGCGCTCAAATGCGCGGCGGTTGTGCAGGCGCGTGAGGTGATCGACATCCGCCTCCATCCGGGCCTTGGCGAGGTTTTCGCGCAAGGCAACGGTTTCCGCCTGACTCCGCTCCATCGCGTCTTCGATCTGGGTGATACGTTCCAGCATGGTGCGAGACAGATCAATCACCCGATCCACTTCGACGCGGCCGCCGCTTTGACTGCCGACCTGGTCCAGTCTGTTTATCTGGGCATCGAGCGCGCCGCGATGGTCGCTTGTCTCGTCTGCGGCGGACTTGGCTGTCTGGGCAAACCTGACCAGTGAATATTCCATCTGGTCCATCAGCTTTTCCAGCTCAGCCATACGATCATTGGTTTCCGGGTCCAGTCGCACAATCGTATCAAGCCAGCGCTGGTCGATGGGATCTCCGCCGATCTCACGGGAGGCAAAGGCTTGCGCGAGTTGAGCGTTAGAACCTGACAGCGCGCTGCAGATCGCGCCAAGATTGACGCTGTTGACCTCAAGTCCGTGCTTGAGTGCAAAGCGCGCAATCCGGTCCAGCAAGTCCTTTCGCGCCTCCTGAACACGCGGAGAAACCGACATATCAGCGGCACTCCCCTCCGCGTGCGGATCATTCGCAGTCACAGGACTCTTGTCCTGCTTGCGCTTGGGGCTGGTGAGAAACGACATGCGGCAACCTCTTCTTGACTTTGTGAGGGTCCTAACCCCTCGCCGTTAGGTAAGGCCTGCCCGGTTGCTTAGGCTTTTCCCCTAAAAGATCCGCAGACAAGGGGAAATGTGCATCGGCCGGTCATCGCCAGGTGGGATTTGACCCGCTTCGACCCACTTTGGCACGCGCCTTGCTGTGACATAGGCGCGGTGAAATTCTTTGCCGCGCAGATACACAACCCCAGAGCAAGGAAACCCCCAGCCATGCTTTCATTTTCCGCTAAAATTTCGCCATCGCCCCGTATCCGGATCAGCGCCAAACTGAGGCGGCAATTGGGCCGTGCGCTCACACCGCTGTGCTTCGCGCCAATGGCGGCGATCATGTTCACGCCGCTCTATGCGCCTGGATTTGCCTCTCCCAACCCCGCCCGGTCCGCGATCATCGACCCTGCTGAGATCGACCGTGCTGTACAGGCGTTCACCGGCGCTGGCATTGGCGAAACCGGCGGAGCGCGCGCGGCGGCGGACCGGCGGCTCAGGCTGGCTTCGTGTGCGCAGCCGCTCTCAACCGCATGGCATGGTGTGCGGCAGTCGGCCGTGAGGGTAGAGTGCCACTCCACCATTTCCGGCGCTGGCCCGTGGAAGATCTTTGTCGCAACCCGTCCTGCCGCCGCTCCAATGGCCCAAGCGTCCAACAATGCGGGTGAGCGCGTTGCTACGGGTCCGGTCATTAAACGCGGCGACCCGATAACCGTTCTGGTCCGGGGACGCGGTTTTTCCGTCCAGCAATCGGGAGAAGCCATGGAAAACGGCGCAATCGGTGACTGGATCGGCATTCGCACAGCGCGCAAGGCAAAGCCGGTGCGTGCTCGCATTGAACGCCCGGGTCTGGCGGTCATCCCCTCAAGCTGAGCGGGGGAGCGACGCCCCAAGAAATTGCAAATTTCCTCTTAATATTCCGCTGATCCCGCCGTTCTTCCTAGCAACAGCACTCCGGAGACATTCCAATGCCCTCTTTCGAACTGAGCAAAATGCAAGGGATCAGCGCGACGCGCGCGCTCTCTGAAAGTGATCGTTCGCTGATTGATGCGCGCAGTCGCTCTGCGGGCGACACAAAAGGCGCCAACGGGGCTCGCCCCGGTGTCGCTATCGAAGTCGGCGCATCAGGCGACATTTCTGCGCCGCCCGTTGATGCCGAACGCGTCGATCAGATCCGCAAGGCGATCAAAGACGGAAGCTATCCGTTGGTACCCACCAAAATCGCCGATGCGATCATCGCGGCGCGTGTCGGATTCACGGTGGAAGACTAATGAGCAGCCGCACCACAAACGCAATGATTGAAGTGAGCGAGCTTCGTCGCAAGGCGCCGGACAACCTGCGGCAAATGATTGCCGTGCTGGAACGCGAACGGCAAGCTCTTGCCACACTGGATGCCGATGGCCTGTTTGAGGCCGCGCGGGAGAAAGACCAGTTGTGCGAGGCTCTTAACCCGCTGACCAGCGCGATCCTTGACCAGGAAATGCGCCCGCTGGTGGAAACCGCGCGTGATCTGAACGATGTAAACCGGCGTGTGCGCAACCTGCTGGCTGCGAATGTTGCCTCGCGCCTTGAGGCTTTGGGTGGCCCGCGCGCCGCGTATAAAGCGGGTCAGTTTGCCAAGGCTGTATAGAGGGAGCCGCTTGATCCGGGCGACCTAGGGATGATTGCCTAGAGCCGCCCTCCAACGCTTCAAACAGGGCAAAGTGGCACGGACATTGCTCTGGAACCTGTCGAACCCATTCCACCTGCGATGCGGCCCAATACGAGGCGGCTGACCGGTGGGAGAGACCAGACAGGCAGACACGTGACCCATCAGGCTTTGACATCAGCAGGTTTTCCGGCGGCCAGTATCGCTATCGGTACGCGCCACGCTCAACAGACCACTTTGGAAGAGCGCGCGGCAGGTGGGGCGACACGTCAGATCAGCCAGGCTGATACCACTCGCAGCGTTCAGCAGGCCATCGCGACAGCCGCGCAGTCGACCTCGGTCGATTTTGACTACCTCGTTGCTCAGGCGCAGGTCGAAAGCGCGATGAACCCCGATGCGCGGGCACGCACATCCTCTGCTTCTGGCCTGTTTCAATTCATCGAGAGCACTTGGCTGGGCACGGTCAAGCGGCATGGCCCGCGCTTTGGTCTTGACGATATGGCCGCGCAGATTGGCGTGACCCGCGGCGGCTCTGCCTATGTGCCTGATCCCTCCCAGCGCGAAGCCATTCTTGCTTTGCGCAATGATCCCCAGATCGCGTCCCTAATGGCGGCGGGGCTGGCCGAGGACAATCGCAGCGCTTTGATGCCGATCCTTGGCCGTCAGCCAGAACACAGCGAATTGTACCTCGCTCATTTCCTCGGAGCGGGGGGCGCAGGACGGTTCCTGTCCGCCATGCAGTCCGACCCCTACCAAAGCGCCGCCAACCTGTTTCGCCGTCCTGCTGCGGCAAACCGGGCTGTGTTTTATGAGCGCGATGGCGCGCCGCGATCATTGGCCGGAGTGATGGATTACCTCGGAACCAAGATGGAGCGCGCGATCGCCGGGGCTCCTGCAATGCCCGGCAGTAGCTCTACCAGCTTCACGGTGGCCTCATCTCCGCCTCCTGCCAACCCGGTGCCTTACCTCATCTCCGCAGAGGAAGTCTTCGGGCCGCGCAAACCGCGGCAGATCACCGGCGCAGGCAGTGCATCGGCCTCTGCCGTCAGCACTTTTTCCTTCCCGTCGGTTGGGGCCGCGTCGCCGATCACCCCATCACGGGCGCCGCGCACGATGTCCGGTCTGCTCAGCGCGTCTATCAGCAGCACCGGAGCGGGCGAGCAGACAAGCTCTGACGGCACCGAACACATCCGCCGCGCCTATGACCGCCTGCGCGCGCTCGGCCTTTAAGGGAGCATTGCAATGACATCTGCGTCCAAGACATCCTTTATCGACCAATTGCGCGCCGCGCCCGGAGCGATGGCTTTGCCAGTGGGCATTTTCGCGCTGTTTGTTCTGATGGTGCTGCCCATCCCCACCTTGCTGCTCGACATGTTTTTCGTGCTCAATATCGCGATTGCGGTCGCGGTACTGATGGTGGCGCTGAATGTGCGCACCCCGCTCGATTTCAGCGCTTTTCCGAGTGTCCTTCTGTTTGCGACCTTGCTCAGGCTGGCGCTCAACGTCGCCTCCACCCGCATCGTTCTGGTCAGCGGGCATGAAGGCGGCGCCGCGGCAGGCGAGATTATTGAGAGCTTTGGGCAATTTCTGGTCGGCGGCAATTTTGCGGTCGGCCTGTTCGTGTTCTGCATCCTGCTGATCATCAACATGATCGTCATCACCAAAGGCGCTGGCCGCGTCTCCGAAGTTTCCGCCCGCTTTGTGCTGGATGCGCTTCCGGGCAAGCAGATGGCGATTGACGCGGATATCGCGGCGGGCCTGATCACCGCCGAGGAAGCGCGCGAGCGCCGCAGCCAGGTCACTATCGAGGCTGATTTCTATGGCTCGATGGATGGTGCCTCTAAATTCGTGAAGGGCGATGCGATTGCCGCGTTGCTGATCCTCGGCGTGAATGTCATCGCCGGGCTGGCGCTGGGCATGATCAGCCACGGCATGAGCGCCGCTGAAGCGGGCGAGCAATACATCACGCTTGCAGTGGGCGATGCGCTGGTCGCTCAGGTGCCCGGATTGCTCCTGTCCATCGCGGCGGCGGCCATCGTCACGCGTGTTTCGGATAAACGCGACCTCACAGGACAAATCGGCGGCCAGTTTGCCGACACGCGCACATGGCTGCCGGTTGCTATCATCCTGCTGGCCATCGGGCTGGTGCCCGCCATGCCGCAAATGATCTTCTTCCCCGCCGCCGGAATTGCGGCCGCAATCTGGTGGACTTTGCGCCAGCGCGCGGCCCAGCCGGACGAGCCGGAGACAGAACCTGAAGAGCCCACTCCGCCTGACCAGATCGACCTTGCCGATGTCTCGGACCAGACGCTCGTCACAATCGAGCTGGGATACTCTTTGGTGCATCTGGTTGATACCGGTCAGGGCGCGCCGCTGCTGACGCGGATTACAGGTATCCGCAAACAGTTGAGCCGAGAGCTAGGCTTTGTCCTGCCGCAATTCCGCATTCGGGATTCGCTTGAATCCGGACCACAGGACTACGCCGTCCTGCTGGGCGGGGTGCCGATCGCGCGCGGGATGGTGCGCCCGCAGAAACTGCTCGCGATCAACACCGGCGACGTGCGCGAATTGAATGGCGTGCCGGGTGAAGGCACGCTTGACCCCAGCTTTGGCTGCCCCGCTTTGTGGATTGATCCGTCGGTGCGCGACCATGCCGTGTCCGAGGCGTTCATGGTCGTCGATCCCAGCACAGTCATCGCCACCCACGCAAATCAGGCGCTGCTCGCGCAGGCGGATGATCTGCTCGGACCCGAGGAAGTGCGCGAGCTGCTTGATGTGCTCAAGGAAAGCGCGCCCAACCTCGTCGAGGCGGTCCATCCCGATCCGCTCACGCTCGCCGCTCTCACGCGCATTTTCCGCGCGCTGATCGCGGATGGGATTGGCCTTGCGCATCCGCAACCGCTTTTCACCAGCCTTGCAATGGCATTGCAGAAGACGACCGAATTCGATGCATTGATAGACGCCGTGCGAGCGGACATGGGGCCGCGACTGGTGGCGCGCGTCTGTCCTCTGGGAACGCCGCTGAAGGTTGTCACCCTCGATGCCAATCTTGAAGCGGCCATCCTTGGCGGAATGATCGATCCGGCGACCGGGCAGCCCCTGATAGAGCCCGATTGCGGCGCGATGATCGTCGAACGGATCAATGCCACCATTGCCGAACATGACAGCGCAGTGGCGCTGATTGTGCAGCCGCCCGCGCGGCGCGCGCTTGCCCGGCTTCTGAAACAACGCGCCTCGCGCTGCGCCGTACTGTCGATCCACGAACTGCCCGCCAATCAGGAAGTCGATGTGGTTGCCCTGATCGGCGGTGCAGACCCTGCCCACGAACACACCGCCACTCCTGCTCTCTCATCTCCCGTTCACCAGGCTGAAACGCCGCAACCCCCGCTTGCCGCATGAAGCATGATCCTTCCGCCTTTACCCCCTCTTCGCGATCCGCCACAGCCTATGGGGCCAGCTCTGGCGTAACCTCACGCGAAGTTGTCGAGGACCGCGTCCGCCGCTTTTTGCCGCTGGTGCGCCGCGCAGCGTGGCACATTTATGGCCATGGTGGCGGGCACACAGGCAGGGGTGGCGAGGTCGGGCTGGAAGTCGAAGACCTGATCCAGTGCGGCATTGTCGCATTGACAGAGTGCGCCCGAAAACATGACCGGCCCACCGAAGACGGCTTTGCCGCCTATGCCAAAATTCGCGTGCGCGGGGCGATGCTGGATCAGGTTCGCCGGATGCTGAATGACAGCCGCACCGCGCGCAGACGCCGCGCTGTGTACGAAAGAGCGCTCGACCAGTTTCGAAGCAACCATGGCCGTGAACCCGGCCGCGCCGAAATCGCCATTGTAATGGGGATCAGCGATGAAGACCTGCTGGAAATCGAAGCATCCGCAATCACGCTGACATCCATTGCTGACGAATATGACGAGACCAACACCGCCTTTGCCGCCGATGATCCCAACCCGTTTGAGATGCTCTCCGAAATGGAGGACCGTGAGCGCCTGATCACTGCGATGCAAAAAATACCCGAACGGCTGATGCTGGTGCTTCAGCTGTTCTATGTGGAGGAGCTGAACCTGACCGAAATCGCCAGCGTGATCGAAGTCAGCGTGCCGCGCGTCCATCAGCTGCGCGCAAAGGCCCTGAAAGACCTGCGCGCGCTGATAGAGCGTGAGGGCGGGATTTAGCGCTCAATAAGACGCGCCATCTCCATCACCATCGCCGTGATTGTGGCCACCGCCAGCATGGGTTGCCGCTTCTGAGCCGCCGGCGCTGCCACCCTGACCGGATTCCCACCAATAGGGCATCCGTCCGCCGTCTCCGGTTACGACCTCGCGCATTGTTCTGGCATCATACATCCGCCCGCCCAGCATGACGCTTTCGATCTTGTCACTGTCGCGGATGTTGGCTGTGGGATCAGCGGAGAGCACCAGCAGGTCCGCCAGCTTGCCCACTTCCAGACTGCCGATATCCTTCGCCATGCCCAGCGAAAGCGCGGGTTCGATCGTGGCCGCTTTCAAAGCCTCGACCGGGCTCATCCCGCCGCGCGCAAAGCTCCAGATTTCCCAGTGTGCCCCGATCCCCGCCTGTTGTCCGTGTGCGCCAATCGACACCTTGACCCCGCGTTCGGCGATCTTGTTCGCTTCGCGCGCGGCATTGTCATCGACGAAGGCCCAGTCCGGCGCTTTGGTCCGCCGGGCATTGGCCGCCAGCAAAGCCTTGGGCGGGGTGTGGATCATCAGCGGGTGGTCATACACATCAGTCGCTTGCCGCCAGTACGGATCAGCCGCCAGCCCGCCATAGGTGACGACCAGCGTGGGCGTGTAATTCGAGTTTGACTGGCCAAAGAATTGCAGCACGTCCTCGTAAAACACATCGCCGGGCACATTATGCTCGATAGTCGAATTGCCATCCGCGATCAGGTTCATGTCCATTCCGAACAGTGAACCGCCCTCGGCCACCACAAGCATGTCTTCCGCTGCCGCAGCGCGCGCAACCTGCTGGCGCTGTTCACGACGGGGCTGATTGTAATTCTTGACCGAAATGCCGCCCTGCCCCTTGATCCGGCGCACATGGTCCAGCGCGTCCTCGTAACTGTCGATGCGCGCATAAACACTCGGAGCCTTCGCGCCATAAATGATCTCTCCAGTTGAAAAGATGCGGGGGGCCAGCAGCTTGCCCGCGCGCTGACGCTCTGCCGAGGCGAAGACATGGCTCGCCTGATTGGAGGGGTCATGCAACGTCGTGGTGCCCAGCGCCAGATCCTGAAGCAATCGCCAGTTCTGCTGCGGCACCAGATCGCCTGTGCCATGCGGGCCGTGATGGTGCGCGTCGACAAGGCCGGGCATCACCACTTTGCCCGTGGCATCCACCATGGTCGCGCCTGTTGGCACGTCCACTTCGCCCGCCGCGCCGATGGCCGCGATGCGGTCCCCCTCGATTACGATTACGCCATTGTCGATGACGCCAGCATCCTTGCGGACGAGTCCGGCAGCCATTGTGAGGAT
>JGI12109J20283_10205659_pt1 | contig 38207 bp, 26 predicted proteins | sample ElkSlonscriptome_12_FD_20283 | JGI IMG/M metagenome (IMG submission 20283)
CCGACGGCCATCCGTTCACCGGCTTTCTGTACGCCGGGCTCATGGTCACCCAGGGCGGCGCTCGGGTTCTGGAGTTCAACGTGCGTTTCGGTGATCCCGAGACCCAGCCGATTCTGGTGCGGCTGCGATCGGATCTGGCCGAGGCGCTGCTCGCGACGCTCGACGGCCGGCTTTCCGAGGTCGAACTGGACTGGGATCCGCGTTCGTCGATCGGGGTGGTGATGGCCGCAGGCGGCTATCCGGAGGCCTACGGAAAGGGCGATCCGATCACCGGCCTGGCGCTCGACCGTCCGGATGAAATCCGGGTTTTCCATGCCGGCACCCGGTTCGACGACGAAGGCCATATCGTTACCGACGGCGGGCGCGTGCTGTGCGTCACCGCGCTGGGCGAAACGCTTGCAGGTGCCCGCAGCGACGTGTACCGGTGGCTGTCGCAGATCGGCTTCCGCAACGCGTATTTCCGCAGCGACATCGGCCACCGAGCGCTGGCTCGAGAGATGAAGTGAGGAGGCTTTCACCCGCGCTACCAGGCTCCATCCGATGGCCTCGATGATCCAATTGAATAACAACCTGAAACCCGAAACCGCAACGCGGAAAGCCGACTGAGCGATGGACGTCTCCCACCTGATCGATGACTTGAACGACGCACAGCGCCAGGCGGTCACGCTGGACGGCGGGCACTGCCTGGTGCTGGCCGGCGCAGGCTCCGGCAAGACCCGGGTGCTGGTGCATCGCATTGCCTGGTTGATCCAGGTCGAACACGTCTCGCCGATGGCGGTGCTGGCGTTGACGTTTACCAACAAGGCCGCCAGCGAGATGCGCGGTCGGGTCGAGCAACTGCTGGATATGCCGTCCGCGGGGCTCTGGATCGGCACCTTTCATGGAATCTGCCATCGCATCCTGAGGCTGCACGCCGACGAAGCGGGCTTGAGCCCCACCTTCCAGATTCTCGACTCCGAAGACCAGTACCGATTGATCCGCCGGACCATTCGCGAGATGCAGCTCGACGAGGGTGAGTTTCCGCCGAGAAGCGTGCAGGGTTTCATCAACGCGCGCAAGGACGACGGTGTCCGGCCGGATCACATCGAGCCGGGCGGTAACCCGATGACCATCCAGATGGTCGAAATCTACCGCAGCTACCAGGCGGCCTGCGAACGCTCCGGGCTGGTGGACTTCGCCGAGCTGATGCTTCGCACGGTGGAGTTGCTGCGCGATCATCCGCATCGGCTCAAGCATTACCAGGACCGGTTCTCGCACGTGATGATCGACGAGTTCCAGGACACCAATAACCTGCAGTACGCGCTGCTGCGCTTGCTGGCCGGCGGCGCCTCGACGCGGGTGTTCGTGGTCGGCGACGACGATCAGTCGATCTACGGCTGGCGTGGGGCGCGGGTGCAGAACGTTCAGGATTTTGCCTCCGACTTCAAGCCCGAGGTGGTTCGGCTGGAGCAGAACTACCGCTCGACGCGAACGATCCTGGAAGCCGCGAACCGGGTGATCGACCATAACGACGACCGGATGGGCAAGAACCTGTGGACCGACGGCGAGGAAGGCGACCCGGTGCGGGTGTTCGCCGCCTACAACGAGGACGAAGAGGCCGAGTTCGTCGTCGGTCGCGTCGAGGAGTGGCTGGAGCACGGGCGCAAGCCGTCCGAAATCGGCGTGCTGTATCGGTCCAACGCGCAGTCGCGTCTGTTCGAGTCGGCGCTGTTGCGCGCCGACATACCGTATCGGGTCTACGGCGGCCTGCGCTTCTTCGAGCGCGCCGAAATCCGCGACGCGCTGGGCTACCTGCGCCTGATCCATAACCCGGCCGACGACGCGGCCTTCGAGCGCGTCGTCAACGTTCCGGCGCGCGGCATCGGCGAGCGAACCGTGGCCGGGCTGCGCGAGCGCGCCCGCGCCGAGGATGCCTCGCTTTGGGAGACGGCGGTGGCTCAGCTGCGCGCCGGCACCCTGAACGGTCGGGCACGTAACGCCATCGGGGCGTTCGTCGAACTCATCGAGCGGTTGCGCGAGGATGCCGGCTCCACCGACCTCGGCGGCCTGATCAAGAAGATCATCGATCGCAGCGACCTGATCCAGCATTACCTGTCGCGCGAGCCTGCCGACCGGGCCGAGGCGCGACAGGAAAACCTCGATGAACTGGTGCGCGCCGCCGAAGGTTTCGAGCAATCGATCGAAGACGAACAGGCGGGCTTGAGCCTGACCGCTTCGTTCCTGACCCAGGCCGCGCTGGAGGCTGGCGAGCACCAGGGCGAGAAGTGGGAGGACTGCGTTCAGTTGATGACGCTGCATTCTGCCAAGGGCCTGGAGTTTCCGCTGGTGTTCCTGGCCGGGATGGAAGAAGGCCTGTTTCCGCACCAGAAATCGGTCGAGGAGCCGGGCCGGCTCTCCGAAGAGCGAAGGCTCGCCTACGTCGGCATGACCCGGGCGATGGAGGTGCTCTATCTGACCTATGCCGAGTCCCGCCGGTTGCACGGACAGACGATGTTCGGTCGTCCGTCGCGATTCGTCGGCGAGCTGCCGCCGGAGCTGATCCAGGACGTGCGCCCGCGCGTCGACGTCTCCAGACCGAGGGCACCGCGCGCCGGCGGCAGCGGCCTGCCGTCGCTGGGCTCGAGAGTGCGCCACGCCAAGTTCGGGGCCGGCACCGTGCTGACCGTCGAGGGCCAGGGCGACAACGCGCGGATCCAGATCAACTTCGACGATGCCGGACCGAAATGGCTGGTCGCCGGGTACGCGACCCTCGAAGCCGAGGCCTGATCACCCCACCGATTGCCGGTCCGAGACGGGAATTTACGGCCGATCCGCGTCGGGCTCAGCTTCCGCTCGGGTAGAAGAAGGCGATCTTGAGCACATCGCCGTTCAGCAGGTCTTCGGTTCTTCGACCCGGCTTGCTCGGCTCCAGCGACCCGGACAGCACCCGAACCCGGCCCCGGATTTCGATGCTGATTTCAACCGTGCGCAGCCTGGGGAGATTCTCGCGGCTCAGCACCACGTGCCGGTTCTCGTTTTCAACCGGTTCCGGCGAGATCTTGACGTCGGCCCGTAGTCCCGTTCCGTCGCGTCCGTGAAGCACGCCGGGCTTGAGGTCATCCCCCAGATTGCGCCGCTCGACGTACATCGGCATGCTCAGGCTGCCGAGCATCTTCTCGGCGTTTTCGATCTGTTCCCGGCTCACGCCCGGTGAGAACGCGTCGTGGCCTTTCTCTTCGTCGTCATCTCTCATGGTTTCCGCTCCATAGGCCGACCGTTCGGGCCGACCGTTTTGCTTCGAGTATAGACATGGGTCGAGCTTTCTGCACGCGCTGTGCGCGGCGGGGAAGCGTCCGGTAACATGAAGCGGATTTTCTTCTTCCCCGGTTGCCCGTTTGACGCCAGCCGCCACCGAATGGATTTCCGCCCCCGAACGCGAGCCCTTGGCCGTGCTGCGCTCGGGCGGCAGCGGCGAGCCGGTGATTGCGCTTCACGGCTGGCTGGACAATGCTTACTCGTTCTGGCCGATGCTGGACTTCCTCACCGGTGCCGACGTCGTCTGCGTCGATTTTCCGGGGCACGGGGAATCGATGCCGCGCCCGGCCGCGGCGCGCTATCATTTCGACGACTACGTATTCGACGTGCTGGCCGTGGCCGATGCGCTGGGCTGGGAGCGCTTTCACCTGCTCGGTCATTCACTCGGCGGAGCCGTTGCCAGCGTGCTGACCGCCGCCTGCCCGGAGCGCGTTCGGACGCTGAGTGTGATCGAAGGCTTGGGTCCGCTGACGGCGCCGCCGGATCGAACCGCCCAAGGCTGGCGCAGGGCGGTCGCTGCCAGCCGAACGCGCCCTCGCCGGGTCCACGGCGAACGTGACGCGGCAATCGATGCACGAATCCGCGATTCGGATCTCACCCGGCCCGCTGCCGAGCTGCTGGCCGAGCGCGGGCTGCAGGCAGTCGACGGCGGCTGGCAGTGGCGCCACGACCTGCGCCTGACCTGGCCTTCGACGCAGCGCTACACCGAGCCGCAGGTGCTCGATCTGCTGGCGCATATCGAGGCGCCGGTGCTTTGCGTGTTGTCCTCGCCGCGTTCGCGCGTGGTACCGCACGGCTTCATCGAAAGACGCCTGGCGGCGGTCCGGGATATCGCGCTTCGCGAGATCGCCGGCGGCCATCACCTCCACATGCAGTCACCCGAAACGGTGGCGACATTGATCAGGGAGCATATCCATGAACGAACTCGATAAACCGGCAGCCATCGCGCCCCGTGATCGATTGATCTTTGCGCTCGACGTGCCCGACGCCGAGCGCGCCCGCGCGCTGATCCGGGCGCTTGGCGATACGGTCACCTTCTACAAACTGGGCCTGGAGCTGTTCCTGTCGGGCGCCTATTTCGAGCTGGTCGACGAGTTGAAATCCAACGGCAGGAAGGTATTTGCTGACCTAAAGCTGTTCGACGTGCCGGCCACGGTCGGTCGCGCGGTCGCGCAGCTGGCTCGTCAGGAGGTCGATTTCCTGACCGTCCATGGACAGGACGCCATGCTCGCTGCCGCCGCCGAGAACAAGGGCGCTTCCCGGGTGCTGTCGGTGACTGCATTGACCAGTCTGGACCAGGGCGATCTCGACGACCTGGGTTTTGCCTGCGACGTCGGCCAGCTGGTGCTGTCGCGGGCGCGTCGCTCGCTCGAGTTGGGCTGCGACGGCGTGATTTCGTCGGGTCTCGAAGTGCCCGAGCTTCGGGCCCACTGCGATCCGGCGCTGCTGGTGGTGTGCCCGGGAATCCGCCCGGTCGCGAACGTCGATGATCAAAAGCGCACGATGTCGGTCGCGGCCGCCTTTTCGGCCGGTGCCGATCATATCGTCGTCGGTCGCCCCATCCGCGATGCCGAGGATCCGGCAGCAGCCGCAGCCCGGATCCAAAAATCGATTATGGAAAGTATTTAAAACAGCAGTTTACGAAATATACTGAAGGTATTGCATAAAGATTTCGGAGTCGGTATGATGGCGTCCATCGAAGGCATGTGATGCCTGAGATCGCGCAACAAAAAACGTCGGAACGTTGCCATGATCGTTTCGATTCCATGTTCCGGCCCTGCGCCGGCAGTTGGCAGAACCGCCCGGTTCTGCCATTTTTTTCTCCAGCGACCGCCCGAATCGACACTGGATCGGCAGTGGTACACTCGCGCGCTACCCCGCTTGCATGGATCCATCGCCCCCGACCATGCCGACTCCCGCTCCTTCGCACCGCCGTTTTCCAGGCCAGGCACTCCTTGCGCTGCGGATCCGCTGGATTTCGCTCTGGCGTCGGGTGCTCAATCTCTGGGTGCGCGCCACGGTGCTGCCGGAGGACCTCGCGGACGACGCTTTCGGCAAGCAGGCGCCGGTGTTCTACGTTTTTGACCGCTATGCGTTTTCGTCGCTGCTGATTCTCGAGCAGATCTGCCGGCAGCGCGGCTGGCCGGTACCGGTCGAGACCTTCGAGCACGACCGGATCGACTTTCCGCGCAGCTACGGCGCCAATCGACGCTATCGGGGCATCTTCTTCCGCAGGCCGAGCCGGCGCCGGCACTCGCGCATGGTCAAGGCACTGATCGAGGCGATCCACGCCGGCCAACTGACTGACGCCCGCATCGTGCCGGTGACGGTGCTGATCGGCCGGGCGCCGGACAAGGAACAGTCGATCGCCAAGATCCTGTTCAGTGAAAACTGGGACGTCGGCGGGCGATTTCGGCGCTTGCTGACGACCTTCATCAACGGCCGCGCCACCTTCGTGCAGTTCGGTCAGCCGGTCTCGCTGGCACAGGTCGTTGCCGCCGGCGAGGGCGAGGAAAAGGACCTTCGGCGCGTCAGCCGAATGCTGCGCGTGCACTTCAAGCGCGTGCGCACGGCTGCGATCGGGCCCGATCGGTCGCACCGCCGCACCATGGTCGATCGGATCGTGCACGCCGACTCGGTGCGCAAGGCGGTTGCCGCCAAGTCACGGCGCGACAAGATCGAAATCTACAAAGCCGAAGCGCAGGCGCGGAAGTACGCGCGCGAGATCGCTGCGGACTACTCCTACTCGTTCATCCGGATCGCCGAAATTCTGCTCAACTGGTTCTGGAATCGAATCTATCGAGGCATCCAGGTCTTCCACTTCAGCCGTTTCCGCGAGGCGCAGCAGGGCTACGAGATCGTCTATGTGCCGTGCCACCGCAGCCACATTGACTACATGCTGCTGTCGTTCATCCTCTACCGGCGCGGATTCGTACCGCCGCATATCGCCGCCGGAATCAATCTCAACATGCCGGTGGTCGGACGGCTGCTTCGCTACGGCGGTGCGTTCTTCCTCAGGCGTTCGTTCCGAGCACAGCCGCTGTACTCCGCGGTATTCAATGAATACGTGCGGTCGATCATCGACAAAGGCGTGGCCGTCGAGTATTTCGTCGAGGGGACACGTTCGCGCACCGGGCGCTCGTTGCCGCCGCGCGCGGGCATGCTGGCGATCACGGTGCGTGCATTCCTGAGCGACCGCAAGCGCCCGCTGTTGTTTCAGCCGGTCTATATCGGCTACGAGCGGCTCGCCGAGGGCAGTTCCTACATCCACGAACTGTCCGGCCGTCAGAAGAAGCCGGAGTCGCTTTCGGACTTCCGTAACGTCATCAACATCGTGCGCAAGAACTACGGCCAGGTGTACGTGAGCTTCGCCGAGCCGATCCTGCTCAATCCGCTGCTCGACGAGTATTCCGAAGACTGGGACGAACAGCCGCTGGAGCAGCACGCCAAACCGGAGTGGTTCCCGCCGCTGATCAGCGATCTGGCCGATCGAATCATGGTCAACATCAACGGGGCCGTGCACGTCAATCCGGTCAACCTGCTGGCCGCGGCGCTGCTGGCCACGCGCAAGCAGGCGCTCGACGAGGAGGACCTCGAGGCAATGATCGCGCTGTACAAGCGCCTGATCCGAATGACCGCGTATTCCGATCGTGTCACGATCACCGAGCTGGAGGCCGCCGAAATCATCGAATACGGACTCAAGCTCGGCATCATCGAACGCCAGGAGCATGCGCTGGGTCCGATCATCCGGGTCGATCAGAAGAATGCGGTGTTACTGACCTACTTCCGCAACAATATTTCTCACCTGCTGGCGATGCCGGCGTGGATCGCCTGTTGCTTCCTGAATAACCTGCGCGTGCGCAAAACGCGCGTGCGGCGCTTGACCGAGGCGATCTATCCGTTCCTGAAGAAGGAATTGTTCCTGCCGTGGCCGCCGGAAGAAGTGCCGGTTGTGGTCCAGCGGTGCACCGACGCGCTGGTGCGTCTGGGTCTGCTCGGCATGAGCGGCGACTATCTGCAGCGAACGCCCGGCGGATCGGACCAGACCTACTACCTGCGCCTGCTCGGCAACGCCATGCTCCAGACCTTCGAGCGCTACTACATCACGATCGCGGTGCTGGCCAAGAACGGGTCGGGCCAGCTGAGCCGTCAGCGGCTCGAGAAACTCTGCATCCAGAGTGCCCAGCGTATTTCCTTGCTGCACGAGTTCGACGCGCCGGAGTTCTCGGATCGCACGCTGTTCAAGCAGTTCATCGAATCGCTGCAGGAGATCGACATTCTGGGTCGCAACGAGGACGGCAATCTGACCTTCGATCGCAGGCTGGAGACGTTTGCGCGCGACGCCAAGCTGGTCCTGGACAAGGAAGTCCGGCATACCATCATTCAAATTACACCCCGCGTGCGCGATCTCGACGACTGATCCGGCCGCTTTCCCCGGTTGCCGAAAAGCACTGGTAGAATCCTTGCGATGAGTGCCGTGACTCCGGCCCCGGTTCCCGCCGAAAAGTCGACGCTGTCGGCGTCGGATTGGGAGCGCGCCGCCCTCGATCTGATTGCTGAAAAAGGCGTCTCTGCGCTTGCCGTGGAGCCGCTCGCCAGGCGGCTCGGAATCACCAAGGGCAGCTTCTACTGGCACTTTTCGAGCCGTGATGAGCTGCTGGAACAGGCGCTGCGTCGTTGGGAACTTCGCGACCAGGAAAATCTCGCGCGTTCGCTCAACGATCATCGCCCGGCCGACGAACGCTTGTCGGAATTCATCCTGCGCACCAGCCGCCAGAGTCGCAGTCATGCGATTCACGCAGCGCTTTGCGCGGCCAGCGATCATCCGGTCGTCGAGCCGGTGGTCGAGCGCATCACTCGCCGTCGTCTGGATCATCTGGCGCGAGCTTTCAGCGAGCTCGGGATGACCGGCGAACAGGCACGTCACCGGGCACGGCTGACCTATACCAGCTACGTTGGCTATCTGCAGCTTCAGACTCGCGGGATGGCGCCGGAAAGCGGCAGCGAAGAATTCGAGGCCTACGTTCGCCACGCCATCGAAGCACTGCTTCGACGCCCGAACGCTTAGGACCTTTTCCTCAGATCACGTCGGGGTCGTTCGTCGACGCACCCGGCAGGGGCTTGGAGATCCTTTCGCTCGGGCAGTGAAACGGCGCCCGGCCGCGCGCGCCATGATAGTGGTGGACTTCTCCATTCGCGTTCAGAATGATCCGATACCCCGGCACCAATGCCTCGGTATAGGCCATGCCCGGTCCGGGACAGCCGAGCGCGCCGTTTCGCCAGGTGACGTATTCGGCGCGTTCGATGCCGATGTCGGCAGCCGCGAGCTCGACGCGTTCGGAAAGATCTCGCTGCGCCTGCTCGGCGCGTTCGGTCAGTTCCTGATCCAGGTTCATTGATGAGCGCGCCGCGGTGACGTCGGAAGGTTCATCGGAACCACCGCTGCCGCTCATGCAGCCGGCCAGCGCGAGTGCACCGACCCAGCTCAACAGAATTCTTATCATCGAAGCCTCCGGGTTTCAGAACGGTCTGAAGATCGCAAGCCAGACCACTGCCAGGAACAAGCCCAGCGCGAGGAGATACAGCAGCACGCCGCGGCCCCGATCTTCGGCCCGCGCCGCGCGGAATGCCGCGACGCCGGTCAGGATGTAACCGACGATCAACACCAGCTTCAGGCCGAACCAGGCCTGGCCGAACGGAGACAGGCCGAGAAGAAGCCACAGGCCGACGCCCGAAAACAACAGCAGCAGATCGATCAGGTGCGGCCCGAAGCGGATCAGCGGATTGGCGAGCGGGCGATTCAGCACGACGCGAACGAAGCCCCGCATTGCAAAGCCAAGACCGCTGACCAGCGCCAGGACGATGTGCAGCATGGTGAGGATCTTGTAGGTCGTCATGATCGTTGACTCGAGTGCGCGCTCCGACGAGCGCGATGCGCTGCGACTCCGGTCCGGCGCTGAAAGTGTAGCCCAATCGCAGCATGGCGGATTGCTACCAGCCGCGCATTCTCGGCCACCAGTCCCCGTCCCGGCTTCGACTGCCGTGGAGACGGTATCCCTCGTGCTGCGCAGCGGTCGCGCAGGCGTGGTTGGGCAGGATGGAAACGCGCTGACCGATTTCGAAGGCCTCGGCACCGAGTCGCTCCCCATCTCGCCTCGCGATCACGCCATGCTCCTGGCTGGCGGTCCGCACGATCAGGTCATGGTCCGGGCTGCCGGTGTCCGAAATGACCCGGCCATAGCCGAAGTCTTTCTCCTGGCCGGCGGTTCCACGGTCGGCCGACAGCGCCATCCAGCCTGCGTCGATGAGCCACTCGCCGGCGTGTTCGCGATAGCCGATGATCTCGCCGATCACCGCGATCGCGATGTCGTCGGTCCGGCAGACGCCCAATCCGGCCATCACCAGGTCCATGAACACATGCGTTCCGGCGCGCACTTCGGTCACGCCGCTGAGGTCGGTCGCGAAACGCGCGGTCGGCGTGGATCCGACGCTGACGATATCGCAGCAGAAACCGGCCGCGCGCAACGCTTCGGCGGCTTCGACGGCAGCAGAACGCTCGCGCTCTGCGGCCTGCTCCAGGCAGGCGCGGTCGGTGCAGGCGTAAGCTCCGCCCATGTGCGTCAGGACGCCGGCGATCGCGCATCCGCCGCGCTCGAGAACCTGCGCCGCTTCGATCAGAGCCGGGTCTTCGGGCGCAAACCCGGCGCGTTGGCGGTCGGCGTCGATTTCGAGCAGGACCTCGTAACGGTGACCGACAGCAGCCGCAGTATCGGCCACCTGCCGTGCGGTAGCCGGATGGTCCAGCACGATCCGCAGACGCGCTCCGCGCCGCTCCAGATCGGCGACCGCCCGCAGCTTGGACGGCGCAATGCCGACGGCGTAGATCTGGTCGCGGATCTCGTGGTCGAGAAAGTGGGCCGCTTCGGCGAGCGTCGAGACCGTGATTCCGATGTTCGACCGACCCAGCATCCGGCGCGCGACCTCGATGCTCTTGCAGGTCTTGACGTGTGGCCGCAGCGCGACGCCTAGACGATCGAGACGAGACTGCAGCGTCTGGATATTGCGTTCCATCCGCTCGACGTCGAGGCGGAGGTAGGGCGTGACTGGTTTATCATCGGTGGAGCGATTCATCATGCCTGTTTCAAGCTTCCGCGCGGCGCAGCCTTTGCAAGCTTGGCAGCATAAAGGGACGGCCGATCCGTGGCAAACGAAGAGCATTACGACGCCATCGTCGAGCGCGTGCTGGACCAGGTCGGCCCGCGCATCGTGGTTGGACTGCCGCTGGGGCTGGGCAAGCCCAATCGACTGATCAACGCGCTGTACCGTCGCGCGGCCGGAGATCCGGAGATCGATCTGGAGATCGTCACCGCGCTGTCGCTCGACATTCCCGAACCGAGGCACTGGCTCGAGGCGCGCTTCATGAATCCGATCGTGCAGCGCTTGTTCGGCGAAGACTATCCACGCCTGGCCTACCTGGTCGATGCCAAGCGCGGTGCGCTACCGGCCAACGTTCGCTTGACCGAGTTCTACTTCCAGTCCGGTTCGGCGCTCGGCAATCCGCTGATGCAGCGCAACTACATCTCCTCGAACTACACGCACGTCGCGCGCGACCTGGTCGACCGCGGCGTCAACCTGGTGTGCCAGCTGGTGGCGCGCGGTAGCGAGGGGCGCCTGAGCCTGTCGTCGAATCCCGACGTGACGCTGGACCTGATGCGTCGGATCGGTCCGCGCTCGCGCGACTCGATCTACGCCATTGCACAAGTGCATCCGGATCTTCCTTTCATGCACGGCGATGCGGTGGTCGACGAGACCTATTTCGACGAAGTGATCGACCTCGACCCGGCGCAGATGCTGTTCGGCCTTCCCCGGCCTGGCATTTCCACCCAGGATTTCGCCGTCGGCTTTCATGCCGCCCGCCTGATCGACGACGACGGCACGCTGCAGATCGGCATCGGTTCGCTCAGCGACGCACTGGTACACGCGTTGATCCTCCGGCACAAGCGAAACCCGCTGTATCGGGACGTCGTCGAGGCGCTGGGGCGTTCGGTGCCGCCCGGGCTGGGGACCGAAGACGCGTTCGAGTCGGGGCTGTTCGGGGCCAGCGAAATGTTCATGGACGGCTTCATGCACCTCTACCGGGCAGGGGTGCTGAAGCGCGAGGTATTCGACGACCTCACCGTCATGCGGCGGGCCAATGCCGGCACGCAGGTTGAAACGGCGGGCACCGGCGCGGTCATGGACGGCGGTTTCTTCCTCGGAAGCCGTTCCTTCTACGATTTTCTGAATCGCCTCGACGAGCAGGAACGTCCGCGTTTCCGGATGCACGGCGTGGGCCGGATCAATCAGCTTTACGGCGGTCAGGAGACGCTCGAGGTCGAGCAGCGGCGGCACGCGCGCTTCGTCAATACCTGCATGATGATGACTGCCACCGGTGCGGCGGTCTCGGACGGGCTGGCCGATTATCAGGTGGTCTCCGGCGTCGGCGGTCAGTACAACTTCGTGGCCATGGCACACGCGATGGACGACGGGCGCTCGATCCTGATGCTGCGCGCAACGCGCGAGTCCGGCGGCAAGGCGTCGTCGAATATCGTCTGGGACTACCCGCACATCACCATTCCGCGCCATCTGCGCGACCTGGTGGTCACCGAATACGGCGTTGCCGACCTGCGCGGAAAGACCGATGAGGAATGCATCCAGGCGATGATCGGGATCGCCGACGCGCGCTTCCAGGAAGCGCTAGCCGAGCGCGCTCGATCGGCCGGCAAGCTCGATCCGGCCTGGCGGATTCCCTCAGCCGCGCGGCGCAACACCCCGGAAACGCTGGAAGCGGTTTTCGCGCCGTTCGTCGAACGCGGGCTGTTTCCCCAGTATCCGTTCGGGAGTGACCTGACGCCCGTGGAGCAGGTGCTGGTACCCGCGCTGACCGCGCTCAAGGCGCTGCCCGCCAGCAAGCTGAACCTGATCAAGGCGCTGTGGCGGGGGCGCCCGGAACGCCACCGGGAGGCGCTGGGCCGGCTGGGCCTGGATACGCCTTCGGGGCTGAAGGAACGACTGCATGCCCGGCTGATTGCGGCCCTGCTCGACGACGTCTGACGGTCGCTCCTGGCTGGCGCTCTATTCGGCGGAATCGTCGCCTGACTTGTCCGGCGCGAAATAAATCACGCGCCAGCCGTTTTCGGGTTCGAACGGCAGTTCGGTGGAGTACAGCCGCGGCGCGCCGTTGGGGCGCACACAGCCGAGCAGCAGCCAGTCCTGACCCGGCTCACCGAGTCGCTCCGACAGATCGTCCAGACCGAAATCTTCGGCCAGCTTCGTGGACTGTACGGTCCAGCCCTGGTCGATGCGAGCCTGGAGCCAGTTGAAATCGCAGCCATCGCGGAACGCCAGATGCCCGCGCTGGTCGGCGGTTAGACGACGCGACTCGCTGCGCGCGTCTTCGGCCGTTGCCAGCTGCAGCGTGCGATGGCGGCCGAATCTTGCGCCGAGGGCATTGCAGACCAGGGCGTTGTAGAAATCGTTGGGCGTTGCGCACAGCAAGTGCCCGAGGTGGTGGGTGGCGAGCGACTGCTCTGCGTGTTCGGACAGGATCTCCCCGAAATAGACGTCGATGCCGTCCATGCGCGCGGGTTTGAGCCGACGGTAGACGCCGTCGACCATGACCACGTCGAGGTCGAGCTGCTTCAGCGCACGCGACAACTCCAGCGAAAACGGCGACGCACCGACGATCAGAACGCCGTTGTTGTCGGGCGCGGCCAGATCGAGCTTGCGGCCCATCGGACCGAGCGTCAGGCCGTGGCAGATCACTGTTGCGATGATCACCGCGAACACCAGCGGCAGCAGGATGGCGGCATCGGCGTAGCCGGCCGCGACCATCTCCGGACCGAACAGGCCGGCGGTTGCCGCGGCGACGATGCCGCGCGGTGCGATCCAGCCGAGCAGTACCCGATCGGCGCTGCGCATGCCGGCGCCGAGCGTCGACAGGCCGACCGCAACCGGGCGAATCAGCAACAGCAGCGCAAGCACGAACAGCCCGGCGCGCCATTCCAGCAACAGCAACTGGTCGAACTCCAGCCGCGCGGTGATGACGATGAACAACACCGAGACCAGAACGACGGTGAGATTTTCCTTGAATCGCTGCAGGTCCTCGCGGCCGGCAAGCTTGACGTTGCCCAGCACCATGCCCATCAAGGTGACGCTGAGCAGGCCGGCTTCGTGCTGCACCTGGTTGCTCGCCGTGTGCACCAGCAAGACCAGCACCATCAGCAGCGGCGGCTTGAGGTGTTCGGGGACGGCGCCGCGCTGATACAGCCGCCCAATCACCCAACCGCCGACGCCGCCGAGCAGCAGCGCGACGAGCAGCGCGCTCCCGAGCGCCAGCGCGGTGTCGGAAAAGCCTTCGCCGGACAGCGTGAAATACTGGTAGGTCAACACGGCCAGCAGCACGCCGATCGGATCGTTGACGATTCCCTCCCACTTCAGAAGCGAGGCGGATTGCTGGTTGAGACGGGCATAGCGAAGGATCGGCTGGATCACGGTGGGTCCCGTGACTACCAGGATGGCGCCGAGGACCAGCGCGGTCGGCCAGCTCAGGCCCAGCATCCAGTGCGCGGCGGCTGCGGTCATCATCCAGGTCAGCGGCACGCCGAGTGCGACCAGCCGCCCGACGCCGCGTCCCGCTTTCTTGAGCTCCGCGAGCTTGAGATCCATCCCGCCCTCGAACAGGATGATTGCCACGCCGAGGCCAATCAGTTCGGTGAGTTGTTCGGAGCCGACCTCGAATTCCAGCACGCCGAATACCGGTCCGAGCAGGATCCCAGCCGGGATCAGGATCACGATCCCAGGCAGGCGCAGCAGCGAAGCCAGCCACTGGCTGACCAGCCCGGCGGCGAGAACGATCAGGAGCAGTGAGGCGGTGTGCACTCGAAGCCCTCGTAGGTGCAAGACCGGCCCAGTATGCCGACTGCCGGTAAAGACGTGGCGGCCGGTGTTGGGCGAGGGGTTGTCGAAAGCGGCGAGCGGCGCCTACAATCGACGGGTTTTTCCCAATCTATGGACAATGCTCCGATGCGCAAAACGCTTTTGCTTCCGTTGATGCTCCTGCTGGCCGCTTGCCAAAGCGAGCCGGCGCCCGAATCTTCCGCGCCCCCTGCGTCCCCACAGGAATCGGCGACAGCCGAGTCCGCGGTCGCCGAACCAGTTGAATACGGCGGGCCCGAACTGCTGATCGATCGATCCCGTCTGGGCATCTATTACCCGGTGGAGCTCAATCCCGATCTCTCGGGCCTGTCCGAAAACCAGCTGGAGATACTGCGCCTGCTGATCGACGCCGCCGGGATCATGGACGATCTGTTCTGGCGCCAGTCGTTCGGGGATCCGGCGCCGCTGCTCGAGGCGGTCGAGGACCCGGAGATTCGGGCCTTCGTCGAGATCAACTACGGACCCTGGGACCGGCTGAACGGCAACGAGCCGTTTCTGGCCGGCTTCGGTGAAAAGCCGGCGGGGGCACAGTTTTATCCCGCAGACATGACCAAGCAGGAGTTCGAGGTCTGGAACAATCCGGACAAGGGCAATTCGTACAGCCAGGTTCGCCGGCTGGATTCAGGTCATATGCTGCTGGTGCCCTACAGCGCGCAGTTCCGTGAGCCGCTGATGCAGGCTGCCGAGCTGTTGCGCAATGCCGCGGACCTGGCCGAGAGCGAGGCGTTCGCGAAATACCTGCGCCTGCGCGCCACCGCGCTGATGACCAACGATTATTTCGAAAGCGACATGGCCTGGATGGACATGCGCGACAACGCCATCGAGCTGGTGATCGGGCCGATCGAAAGTTACGAAGACCAGTTGTTCGGCACCCGCACCGCGTTCGAGGCCTTCGTGCTGATCAAGGACGCCGAATGGTCCGAGCGGCTGGCGCGGTTCGCCGAGCTGCTGCCGCAGCTGCAGCGCGGGCTACCGGTCCCGGAGGCCTACAAGGCCGAGGAGCCGGGCACCGATGCCGATCTCAACGCCTACGACGCCCTGTTCTACGCTGGCGACGCCAATGCCGGCGCCAAGACCATCGCCATCAACCTGCCCAACGACGAGCGCGTTCAGCTCGAAAAAGGCACGCGCCGGCTGCAGCTCAAGAACACGATGCGCGCCAAGTTCGACCACATCCTGGTGCCGATCGCCGATCTGCTGATCGATCCGGCGCAGCAGGCCAACATCACGTTCGAGGCGTTTTTCGCCAACGTCATGTTCCATGAGGTCGCTCACGGTCTCGGCATCAAGTTCACGGTCGAAGACGAAAGGCCGGTGCGCGAAGCGCTGGCCGAGTACCAGTCCGCGATCGAGGAAGGCAAGGCCGACGTTCTGGGCCTGCACATGATCAAGCAGATGGTGGCGATGGACGAGTGGAGCGGGGAGCTCACCGACCACTACGTCACCTTCCTTGCCGGGATTTTCCGCTCGGTCCGCTTCGGCGCCTCTTCGGCCCACGGCCAGGCCAACATGGTGTCGTTCAACTGGTTCTCCGAGCAGGGCGGCTTCACCCGCGATCCGGAGTCGGGTCGCTACACGGTCAACGTCGAAGCCTTCGAGTCCGCGATCGACAGCCTGTCGAACAAGCTGCTGACGCTGCAGGGCGACGGCGACTACGAAGCGGTCGGTGCGTTTCTCGAGCAGTATGCGACGATGCCGGAAGCGTTGACCGCGGATCTTGCCCGGGCGAGCGAAGCGGGCATCCCGGTCGATATCCGACTCGTGCAGGGCAAGGAACTCGTCGGCTTGTAGCGGCGGGTTGATCGGGGCCGGGCGTCAGCGCTCGGCCCGCTATCCGTTGTGAGCGTATGAACGCCTGTGGCCTACGTGCAGGGTCACGACGGAACAGCGTCTTTCTGGCCGTTCGCGTTGGGCGCGTCCAGCCAGTCCGACACCGCCGAGGCGGTGGCTCCGGGCGATTTCAGCCAGCGAAAATGATCGGTGGGCGCGCCCTGTTGGCCGGGATCGATCACCATCCGATCGATCCGGCCGTGACGCAGCCGGAAGAGCAGTGATTCCAGCGACTCCGGCGGTACGAACCAGTCCTCGCTCATGCGGACCGCGAGCACCGGCACGGCGAGTTCGGCCAGCCGGGCCTCTTGGCCGGGCGCCAGCGACGGCAGATCGTAGCTGCCGGTCAGTCCGGTCCGGGCCCAATCGCGCATCACCCAGCGCGCTTCGGTGCCGGCGAAGCCCAACCGCTTGCCGGGGTAGTAGCCGACGGCGTGGGCCATCGGAGGAATCGTTCGAAAGATGAAGTGGAGCGCCAGCCTCAGCGGCCATGGGAATACCCGGACGTAAGGCGCACCGCCGGCGATCAGCACCAGGCCGGCAGCGCGTGCGGGGTGTCTCGCCGCCACAAGACAACAGAGCTGCGAGCCGAGGCTGTGGCCGCTCAGCCAGATCGGTTTCCCTTCGCTGAGCTCGACTGCGGCTTTCAGCGCGGCCTCGAGGTCGATCTCGATCAACTCGTGATAGCCCCAGTTGCAGGAACGGCTCGCGCGCATCGACGACGATCCGATGCCGCGCCACTCGTGGATCAGCACGCGCGTTCCGCGGTCGGCCAGGCGCCGAGCGAAAGCGATGTAGCGGCGCGCGCTGATGCCCATGCCGGGCAGCATCAGCAGCGTGCGCCGAACCGGCCGGCTGCAGACGTCGACCAACTCGAAGCGATGCCCGTCGCTGGACTCGACGCGGACCACAGGCTGGTCGTGCGGCATGCTACTGGACCAGGGAAACGCCCAGCCCGATGGTGGTCTGGCGGTGGTTGTAGTCGATCAGCGACTCGCCGTAGCCGGTGAAGACCTGCAGATAGGCCTTGAGGTCGCCGATCAGTGGATAGTGCCAGTCGAACTGCAGCGCGCCGCGGTTGTGGCCCGACGCCCAGCGTCCGGTGATGCCGACGTCGTGCCGCGCGCCGCGCCATACCAGTCGGACGTCACCGTGGCCGAGGAATTTCTCGATGTCCGGATTATCGTCCGGTCCGGGCGCTTCGACGCGCAGCCAGGGGCGCACGAACAGCTCCCAGTCCCCGCGCTCGAAACCGAGCGTGGCGTAAATCCGGTTCCAGCTCCGCGAAACCGGGTCGCTCTGTCCGTTGGACTGGTGCATGAATCCGAGATTGACCATTCGCCAGCGCATCACGCCCAGATTCAAACCCGTCCGCCAGGTCGTCCAGATTTCCGGGCTGTAGTTGGTCTCACGAAACGGTTCGGAATCGTCGTCGTCGTAAGCCTGCCAGTTCGACTGCTGCGTGTACCCGACCCAGACGTCGCCGTTGTTGCCGATCAGGTTGTCCGCCAGCTTGGTTTTCAGGCTGATCTGGAACTTGGCCTCGATGGACTCCAGCGGTCGGCTGGGCGCGGCGCCCAGCGTCGAAGATTCGGGTTGCTCGTTCGGCCGCGTCGAATAGCGCGCCGGTAATACGTAGACCGGGTTGTGGCTCCGAACGCGGAAGCGGCCGCCGTTCGTCGCATCGTCGAGTTCCCAGCGCCGGGTCATCCGAGAGCGCTGAAGCGGCGTCTGGTGTGGCGCTGCGAACAGCGCTGAGTCCGACGGTGCGTCTTCAGCAGTCCGATCGGAAGCCGAAGCGTGCGGCGTTTCTCTCAGTTCGACTGGATCGCCGGTGACCGAGGCGCCGGGGATGGCGTCGTAGCAGGCCAGTCGTTCGTGGGCGTCTTCGAGAATCCGGCACGCGTCGACGGCTTCCTGCGCAAGGAGCGTCGTCGGGTCCTGCGCCCATGCGGCGGAAGCGAGACCGGAAAGCGCGAAAATCAGGGCGATGCGATTCATGGCTGCACTCGTATGGGGCAGGGCCAGCCGCGTATTTTCCAGACCACGCGGCTACTGAATCAGCGCGCGGTTGCTTGGCCGCGCGACCGTCGAGAATCATGGTGGGCGATGCTGGGTTCGAACCAGCGACCCCTGCCGTGTGAAGACAGTGCTCTCCCGCTGAGCTAATCGCCCGTACGCGTAATGATACTGACTTCCGGGCCGGGATGGGTTTCGATCACGCAGCGCCCGCGCGGTCGCCGAGGCGCATCAGCAGGCGGTAGAGCACTGGAATGACCAGCAGCGTCAGCAATGTCGAAGCCAGCAGGCCGGAGATAATGGCCCAGGCCATCGGAGGCCAAAGCGTCGAGCGGGTCAGCGTCAAAGGAATCAATCCGGCGATGGTCGTCGCGGTGGTCAGCAGAATGGGGCGCGTTCGACGCGCGACGGCCTGCTCGATCGCATCGCCAATGNCGGCGCCGCCGATGCGCAAACGCTCGGCCACGTCGATCAGCACGATGGCGTTGTTGACCACGATGCCGACCAGCGCGACGATGCCGAGCATTGCGGTGAAGCCGAACGGCTGCCCGGCAAGAATCAATCCGGGCACCACGCCGACGGCGGCCAGCGGCACCGTGACCAGAACGATGCCGACCAGCCGGTAGGAATTGAACTGCCACAGCAGGAAAACCAGCAGCAGCAGGATGCCGAGCGGGAGTGCCGAGAACAGCGCGGTGTTGGCCGAGCCGGCNTCGGCCGCGGCGCCGGCGAATTCGATCCGCACGTCCGCGGGCAGGTCGAGTTCGGACAGCTGCGGCTCCAGTGCGGCCAGCACGTCGTTGTAGGTCGCCCCGGGCTCGGTTTCGGCCAGAACGCGCGACATGCGCTGCAGTCCGTAGTGCTCGATCACCGCCGGCTCGAACTCGACGCTGCGCTCGACGAACAGCGCCAGCGGCATCGGTCCGACGTCGGTGCGGATCATCAGCCCATCCAGCGCTTCGGCCGGAAATTGCTCTCCTTCGGGGCTTCGAATGCGCATCGGCACCGGTTCGCGCCCGAGGCGCCAGGTCGAGAACTGGCGCCCGCGCGTGGCATCGGCCAGCAGCTGTCCGATGCGTTCGCGCGACACCCCGTAGCGGGTCGCCTCGGCGTCGTCGATGGAAAACGCCAGCGACGGGATGCCGGTGCCCAGCGTATGCCGGACGTCGATCGCGCCCGGGGTGTTGCGCAACGCGGCCATCAGTGCGTCGATCGCTCGCTGGCGCGATCGCGCGTCGTCGCCGTAGATCCTGAGTTCGACCGGTGCATTGATCGGTGGGCCCTGGCCCAGCCGGTGCGCGACGACCTGCGCCTCCGGAATTTCGATCGAGGCACGGCGCCGCGCCTCGGCCATCACCGAGTCGATCACCCCGGCATCCCGGGTGATCACGACGAGTCGCGCAAAATGCGGTGAGGCGGGAATCTGGACCAGGTTGTAGAAGAACCGCGGCCCGCTGAATCCGGCGAAGCTGTGGACCGCTTCCACGTCTTCGCGCTCGCTCAAGAGCTCGGCGAGCCCGTTGGCGGCGAGCGCCGCGTGGCTCGTCCGGGTTCCTTCCGGGAAGCTGATATCGACCAGTAGCTGGTTGCGGTCGGTGGAAGGGAAGAAGTCCCTGGACAGCCACTGACTGCCGAATGCGCTGGCCAGTACCAAAGCCAGCGCGGCGATCAGCACCACGGCGGGTCGGCGTCGGCCGAAGGCGCCGAGCGTGCGGCCGACGGAATCGACGAACGGCTGCTCGCGGGCTGGCTCGGGTTTGAGAAAGCGGTTGCCGAGAATCGGGGTGACGAACAGCGCGAAGAAGTAGCTGACCGTCAGCGTCAGCATCACCAGGATCGGGATGCCGCGGGTGAAGTCGGCGGTGTCGCCGGACGACAGCAGCAGCGGGGTGAACGCCGCCAGCGTCGTCCCGGTGGCCGCAACCAGCGGTCCGGCCAGCTCACGAACCGCGGTGTTGCAGGCGTCGCGGCGTGAGCGACCCTGGTCGAGATGCCACTGCAGGTTTTCGACCATGACGATGGCGTTGTCGACCAGCATGCCGAGCGCAATCACCATGCCGGCGATCGCGATCTGGTGAAGCGTGCCGCCGCCGACCGCGAAGATCGCCAGCGCGCTGAGGGTGACCAGCGGCAGCAGGCTGGCCACCAGCAGGCCCATTCGGGCACCCATGAACAGCAGCAGGATCACGGCTACGATCAGCACGCCGAACAACAGTGACCGGCCGAGCTCCGAAAGGCGTTGCTCGACCCAGCGCGGCTGGTAGAACATTTCATTGATCCGGAGCGGCGCGTGCTCGGCGCGAACCGAACCGACCAGTTCGCGTACCCGCTCGCCGATCTCCACTGCGTTGACGCGACGACTGGGAATGACCACTCCGAGGCCGACCGCCGGGGTGCCGTCGAACCACATCCGCTCGGTGGCCGGCTCTTCGACACTGCGGCGCACGTCGGCCAGGCTGGACAACGGCATGACGACGCCGTCGGCGATGCGCACCGGCGTGTCCATCAGCACCTCGAAGCTCTCGAATTCCGTGCCGGGGTCCAGCACCAGGCTGCGGCCGTCCATATCCAGCGTGCCGCCGGCGAGCGTACGGTTGCGCGCTGCAAGCTGAGCGGCGAGATCGGCAGCATCGAGATCGCGCGCGGCCGCCACCGCCGGATCGATGGTGATCAGCAGTTGTTCTCCGGGGTCTCCGATCAAGTCGACAGCAGCGATTTCGGGCAGCCTGAACAGGTCGCGCCGAAGTTCGCGCGCAGCGTCCAGCAGCTCGAGCAGGTCGTCGCTGCCGCTGACCGTCAGCACGATCGCGTGGGCGTCCATGGACCGGTCGTCGACGCGCGCCGGCAGCGGGCCGGGAGGAAACTCCAGCTCGGCGTCGTCGACGGCGTTCCGAATCCGGTCCCACGCGGCGTCGGTATCGTAGATGTGCTGCTGGATGCCGACAAAGACGTGCGCGACGCCGAGCCGAACCGTGCCGATGATCTCGACGACTTCTTCGAGCTGGGCGAGCTCTTCTTCCAGCGGATCGAGCACCAGCCGCTCGACCTCGGACGGATCGGCGCCGGGCCATTCGATCAACACCTGACCGTAGCGATAGGGGAAGAACGGGTCTTCCTGACGGTCCATCTGGAGCCAGGCGAGCAGGCCGATGGTGGCGAGCAGCGCGGCTAGCGCGAGCACCAGTCGCCAGCGTTCGAGCGCGTTGAAAATCAGGCTCATGGCAAGATGCGGACCGGCTCACCGTCGAGCAGGTGTGCCTGGCCGGCAACCACGATTCGATCGTCGGCGGCGATTTCTCCCTTGACTTCCACCCACCCGCCGGCAAGCCGGCCCGGCAGCACCGCGACCTGGTCGGCGCGACCGTCGATGACCCGGAAGATCCGCGCGTAACCGGTACCGGGATCGATCACCGCACTCAGCGGAACCGCCGCGACGCCCGATCCGGCGACTTCGAGGTGCACGTAGACAGGCGCACCGGCGTCGGATTCGACGGCGTCATTCGATTCCGGTCGGACGATGATCGGCACCGGCAGTCCGGGTTCGGCGCGCCCGATTTCGGCGATGCGCGCCGGCAGCCTCCGGCCCGAAGCAGCGAGCGAAAGCGTCGCCGGGTCGCCGGCAGCCAGCTGCTGAGCGATTTCCGGCGTGACCTGGACCTCGACTTCCAGCGATCCGCCGTTGGCCAGCGTCAGCACCGGCTCGCCGGCTCGCAGGAAGTCGCCGGGCTCGGCGAAAACGCGGGTGACGATGCCGGCGAACGGGGCGCGCAATGCCGCGTCGGCCAGCTGCGCGCGCGCCTGCTCGAGCTGAGCCTGGGCTTGCTCGAGCGCGGCTCGGGCCGCATCGCGACGCGTGCGGGTCTGGTCCAGGTCGTCGGTCGAGATCAGGTTGCGCTCGACCAGCGCAGCCTGGCGGCGGGTGTCGATCTCGAGCTGCTCCAGTCGAGTCCTCGCTTCTCGCGCGTCGGCTTGCGCGGCGGCCACTCCGGGCTGCAGTGCGGGGTTGTAAAGGACGGCGAGCGACTGGCCCTGCTGGGCCTGATCGCCGGGCGCCGCGGAGCGCTCGGCCAGGTAGCCGTCATTGAGGAACGCCAACTGTGCGCGCTGTTCGGCGCGAAGCGCGCCCGGCAGACGAAGCGCCTGCGGCCCGGTGTGGGCGCGCGCCTCGACGATTCGAACCGGGCGGGGCGCCGGCTCAACGGTCGAATTCCCTTCCGCGGGCTTGCTGCAGCCGATCAGCAGCGGGCTGATCAGAATGGCGATCAGTGCCGCCCGAATCAAAAGCAAACTGGCCGACCAGTCAGTATCTGGAGTCAAGTGAAAACGTCGGGTGTGCATAAGGGTCTCTAGCAATTGAGTGGGTGGGTCAGCGTTGTGGCGCCAGTCCGCGCATGAAGATCTTCAGGAAGTCGTCGAGAAATTCGTCGTCGCTGCCGATGCCCGGCCACTGCGCGTGATGGCTGCGCGCCTCGAACCACTGCAGGCAGGTCATGACGAAGGTCGTGACCACGTGAGTCGGGTTGAGATCGTCGCGAAACAGACCGTTCTGCTGGCCCTGACGAATCCGGTGGGCGCCCAGGCGCACCAGTTCGGCGTCCATCTCGCCGCAGCTCTCGTCGCCCTCCAGGTGCGTCCACGCCAGCAGGCGAACCACCTGCGGGTTGTCCTTCAGGAACTGGAAATAGTTGATCACGCTGCGTTCGAGCAGTGCCGCATCCGGATTTTCGGCTTTTTCCAGTTCGGCCATCTGCTGGTCGGCATAGCGCCCGAACGCGCGATCCTTGACCGCGTCCCACAGCGACTCCTTGCTGCCGAAGTGATGGTGTATCAGGCTCTTGGTGACGCCCGACTGCTCGGCGATTTCGCGCATCGCGACGTCGGCGAATCCCTTTTCGACGAATTTTGCAAAAGCCGCGTCGAGAATGCGCTGCCGGGTCCGGTCGGGATCACGCGTGGCGGGTTGATTCATGAGTCGGACGATATCATTAACTGGCCGACCGGTCAATTGTTGGCGTTTCGCTTTTTCGTGCGCCCGGGCCGGCAGCGGCTCCGTCGGCTCCAGGCTGCAGAACGCATTCCGACCTGCGCTGCCCCCGCGCGGTCGGGTACGCTGTAGCGCCTGTTTTTTTCCGGAAAACGTCCGGACAACCGGACTTCAAGAGGAACACAACATGAGCGCCAAGCGCAAATCGAACAAGACGCGCATCGCGTCGAAGAAGCCCGCCGTCGCCCGGAGCAAGAAATTGCAGCCGGACGTGCCGGTCGCGGTCCTCGCCGGACTGGGTCTGCTGGTAACCGGTTATCTGGCCTGGACCTCGGGCATCGGCGGTTCGCCGGCGTTCTGCGCCGAAGGTTCCGGCTGCGACGTCGTGCAGTCGAGCCGCTATTCGACGCTGTTCGGTTTGCCGGTCGCGCTATGGGGCTTCGGTCTGTATGCGCTGATCGCCTGGACCGCAACCACCTTGCCCCCGCGCGTGACCCGCTGGCGCCGGCTGGCCTGGCTGAGCACGCTGGGTCTGGCCATCAGCCTGTACCTGACGGTGACCGGCTGGATCGCGCTGGATGCGTGGTGCGCCTGGTGCATGACCTCGCAGGTGATCATGCTCGTGCTGTTCGGACTGGTGATGCTCAAGCGCCCGGAAAGCGCACCGGGAATGCCGCCGCTGGTGTTCGCGCGCAATCTCGTGATCGTGACCGGCGTCTCCGTGGCCGCGTTGGGCGCCTGGCAGAACGGTCTGCTTCAGCCGCCGGAGAACCCGCGCCTCAAGGCACTGGCTGAACATCTCGAGGCCACCGGCGCACGCTACTACGGCGCCTTCTGGTGCCCCAGCTGCCAGGATCAGCGCCGGCTGTTCGGGCGCTCGGCCGATCGCCTCCCGTACGTCGAGTGCTCGCCCAACGGTCGCCAGGGCGTGGTCGCGTTCGCGTGCGTTTCGGCCGACATCAGCGGCTATCCGACCTGGATCATCAACGGGCGGCGCTATCAGCAGGTGCTTTCGCCCGACGAGCTTGCGCGCTATTCGGGATTCGAGTACGCAAAGGACGACGCATGAGGGCATGGTGGATTGCAGCAGCTCTGGCTGCGGTAGCCGGTCTGGCCGAATCCGACCAAACGATTCACGATGGATTCGACGAGCTGGTTGCCGAATACGAGCGGTTCCGTGCTGAATCGGACCCGATTCGGTCGGGACGGCGCGGGGACCTGTCGGCAGCCGCACGCTGGCCGGATGCGTCGAGACAGGCGGTGGCCGCGCGCAACCGGCGTGAAGCCGAATTCCTGGCGCGGCTCGACGAGATCGACCCCGGTGCGCTGGACTCGAACCGCGAGGCCAGCTACATCGTGCTGGACTACCTGCTGCGCTCGGCAACTCGGCTGGCGCCTTTCGAGCCCGAACGCATTCCATTCACCAACGATTCGGGCTTTTTCAGCACGCCGCTGACGGTCGCCGCCTCGATGCGGCTGGCCTCGGTCGATGCTGCCGAAGCCTGGCTGAAGCGTCTCGATGCACTTCCGACGTATCTCGCCCAGCATCAGGCCTGGCTGAAAAAAGGCATCGACGACGGTTTCGTCCAGCCCAGGTATGTTGTCGAGCAGGTGCTCGAGCAGCTCGAGGCGATCGCCGCCATGGCGCCCGCCCGGAGCCCGCTGATGGCGCCGTTCGATACCCTCCCGCCGGGCGTTGATAGGACCGGGGGCCCGGCGCTGCGCGCGCGCGGTCTGGCGCTGGTCGAGGATCGCGTCCTGCCGGCCTACGCCGAACTCATCAAGTTCATGCGCCAGCGCTATCTGGCCGCGGCGCGTGAATCGATCGGCATCAGCGCGGTGCCCCGGGGCCGCGCCTACTATCGTGCGCTGGTCGAGTATCACACCACCCTCGACACCACGCCCAAGGCTATCCACGAGCGCGGCAGGACCGAGGTCGCCCGCATTCGCGCCGAAATGGAAGCGTTGATCGACGAGCTCGATTTCGACGGCGACTTCGCGGCGTTTCTGAGTTTCATGCGAACCGATGAGCGCTTCTACGCCGACAGCGAGGAAGAGCTGCTGCGCGAGGCGGCGTGGATCGCCAAGCGCGCCGACGACGCGATGCCCGAGCTGTTCGGACGCCTGCCGAGGCTGCCGTACGGGGTGCGGGCGGTTCCGGCGCACATGGCCCCGACCTATACGACCGGCCGCTACTGGCCCGGCGATTCCGATTCCGGCGTGGCCGGCGGCTACATGGTCAATACGCACGCACTCGACCAACGGCCGCTCTATGCGCTGCCGGCGCTCACGCTGCATGAAGCCGTTCCCGGCCATCACCACCAGATCGCGTTGTCCCAGGAGATGGCGGATCTGCCGCAGTTTCGGCGCGACACCTACATCACCGCCTTTGGCGAAGGCTGGGGTCTTTATGCCGAGCGCCTGGGCGTCGAGATGGGAATCTACACCACGCCCTACGAGCACTTCGGTCGACTGACCTACGAGATGTGGCGAGCGTGCCGGCTGGTCGTCGACACCGGGATCCACTATTTCGACTTTTCGCGCGAACAGGCCGAAGCGTGCCTGCTGGAGAACTCGGCGCTGGCACCGCATAATGTGCGCACCGAAGTGGCCCGCTACATCGCGTTTCCGGGACAGGCGCTGGCCTACAAGCCCGGTGAACTGCTGATTCGCGATCTGCGTGCACGCGCAGAAAGCGAACTCGGAACGTCCTTCGATATTCGGGCTTTCCACGACCACCTGCTTGCCGAGGGCGCGATGCCGCTGAACGCGCTGTCGCGAAGGATGACGGCCTGGATCGAAGCCCGCGCAAGCGAGCGGTAAGCGCAGTAAATCAGAGTCCGGGCGGAACGGCCAGCAGCGCGATTTCAGCCAGGCTCCAGCCGATGACCGCTCCGACGAGTACGTCGGTGGGGTAGTGCAGGCCCAGGATCACGCGAGACATCGCGATCAGGATGGCCAGCGGCACGAGCACCGCGGCCAGCGCCGGAAACCAGGCCACGCCGATGATGGTGAACATCACGGCGTGCAGTGTGTGGCCCGAGGGAAAGCTGTAGCGGTCCAGCGGTGCGGCGCGCATGGAAATCGCTTCGGGGAAGCTGATGAATGGCCGCTCACGGATCAGGCGATATTTCAGGAGCTTGTAGATGGCCACGCCGGTCAGACCGGTCGCGGCCATTACCGCGGCAGCGCGCATCCCGGGTTCTCCCTGGGTCAGGGCCATCAGCGCCATCAGGCTGTACCAGACCACGCCATCGCCCAGCCGGCTGACCGCCCCGAAGAAGGCGCGGATCGGCGCGAAGCGCGCCCAGCCGTTCAAGTGAATGCAGAGGTCCTGTTCAACGCGTTGAATCCGCGCGATTCCACGGCTGATCGAGGATGGTGCGTGCAGGTCCATGGCCGTCACCGTAAACGCTTTCCGACACGTTCGCATGTCGTCACGGTGACAATTGTGTTTCAAACGAGGCGCTGGAATCAAGCCTCCCGGGATTTCAGGTCAGCCGCGGGCGAGGTCAGTCCGGTGGTTGGTCCTGGGCGTCAGATGAAACACATCGCGGCTTGCAGCATCTGCGGATTTTCGCGACGGGCGCTCGATCGGATCCGAGGGGCGCCGAAGTGGAAGCCCTGTGCGAATCGGATTTCACAGCGTTCCAGCCAGTCGGCTTCGGCCGCATTTTCAACGCCGGCAGCGATCACTTCAGTGCCCAGCGCTCGGCAGGTTGCCACGATGCCCATCACGATCGCCTGGCGCCTCGGGCTGTTTTCGATGCCGTGGATCAGGCTTCGATCGAGCTTTGCAAAGCTCGGGCGAAAGACCGCCAGCCGCTTCAGGCCGACTTCACCGGACCCGACGTTATCGGCGAGTACCCTGAATCCGGCCTGGCGTGCGATTTGATGCGCGCGGTCGAGTTGGGTTGGCGTGCCCAGCGTCTCGAGGTTCCCGAATTCCAGCACCACCCGGCTCGGGTCGATTCCGCTTTGCTTGGCTGATTCCTGCGTTGCGGCCACGGCAACGGCGATGTTGTCGGGCGTGATGCTCGAGCAGTTGAGGTGCAGATCGCCCTTCAGTCCCACTTCCGCGGCGGTCTGGAGTGCGCGGATCCTGCAGGCCTGGTCGAAAGCCAGCTGGTTTTCGGGCGCGATGGCCGAAATCACGCTGGCGGCCGACTCGCCGTTATGGCCTCGAACCAGCGCTTCATGTCCGATGGTTCGCCCATCTCGTCGGTCGATGATCGGCTGGAACGCAAAGCGGAACCCGGAGTCGACGGCTTCCGTGCAGTCCGAGAACAGCGAGCGAGCCTGGTCGTTCAGTTGCGCTTTTGAATTCATCATGGTCGGATCCCTTTTTGGTCTTCGGGCCGGTTGAGGCGGCCCATGCCTCGTCAGGGATAAAGATGCAAGAAACGCGCCAACGACAGAATTCCTGCTGATTGGTCGTCATAAGTCATCGGGGTCTGGGGGTGACTGCAAGTCCCGGAACGGGTGCAGCAGGTTCAGGATCGCGCATTTTTGCAAAGCTTGACGGCGCGCAGTGTCAGGTCCCGTGCCAGGCCTCGATTTCGACCATCAGATCGCTTCGACAGATGTCTCCGCGCAGCCCGCACAGCTTCAAGGACGGCCATCGCTTGTGCAGTCGTTCACGGATCGCCGGCCAGTCCTCTGCGTGCCGCACGTAGACCCTTGCCAGGCTGCGTGAACCGAACGAGGCCAGGCCGGGATCGCCGGTTGCGCCGGCAGCATGCGAAAGCAGCGCGTCGAGGTTGCTGGCGGCCTCCTCGGTCTGGGCCATCGCATCATCGGGATGAGCCGTGGCGTGCCCGACCACGCTGGCCGTTCCGGAGATCAGCAGCCCGGTACCGCCATCGGCCAGCCGAACGGCGGTGGCTCGCGCGAATGCCGGCTGACGCGGTCCATACTGTCTCGGATAGTTCCAGGCACTCACCTGGCGGGGATTCTCGATCGACAGCCCCGGGGAGTTGCCGCAAAGCGCGACGACCTGCATCCACGGCTGGTCCCCTCCGATCGCGGTAGCGGCGCACATCTGCGCGTCGTCGAGACGGGCGGCGCTCAGTGCCCGGCCTCGGCCGATACAGAAACGCCGATAGCGCTCCTGGTCTCCATCGCCGACGTTGATGGCTGGAAAGTAGTTCCAAAGGCGCAACGGGTAGCCAAAGTCCGACCCGTGCAGCTTCTCGATCAGTTCGCTGTAGATTCTTTCGGCGGTCGGCGCGGCGTCGCGATCGGCGTCGTCGGGCTCGCGCAGGACGATGGCCGTCAATTCGTCGCCGGCGGCACACCACCACTCTCGGTCAAAGTCGCCGCCGAGAAATTCCAGCCCCGGACCGGTCGGCGATTCACTACCGTCCAGCGGGACCTCGAGCACGGCGTGCTCGCACGAAGCCGGCCTGACGTCCAGCCCATAGCCATGCCCGGTTGCTGAAGGTTGCCCGCTCATCGGCCATCGGTCCACTGCGGTAGCCGTAAAGCATAACGGCCGGTTCGCAGCGGTGTACCATTTTCGTTCCTGCATCCGATCACCGGGGAGTCACGCGATGGATCTTGATCGAGCCGCAGTCCGCATCGACTCGTTGTGGAACGACAGTATTACCGATGAGTTGGTCGAGTACGTGAGGATTCCAGCCAAGTCTCCGCATTTCGACGCCGACTGGGCCGAAAACGGCCATATCGACGACGCCGTCGAACACATCGCCCGCTGGTGCCGCGAGCAGCCGATCGACGGAATTTCGGTCGAAGTCGTTCGGCTGGACGGGCGCACGCCGGTGATCGTGATGGAGGTCGAAGGCAGGCTGGACGATACCGTGCTGCTCTACGGGCACCTCGACAAGCAACCCGAAATGACCGGCTGGGCAGAGCATCTCGGTCCCTGGAAGCCGGTCATCGAGAACGGTCGCCTCTACGGCCGGGGCGGCGCCGACGACGGCTATGCCGCGTACGCTTCGCTGGCCGCGATCGCCGCGCTGCAGGAGCAGGGCATTTCCCACCCGCGCTTCGTGCTGCTGATCGAGGCCTGCGAGGAGTCCGGAAGCTACGACCTGCCGGCCTATATCGACCACCTCTCCGACCGCATCGATTCTCCCTCGCTGGTCGTGTGCCTGGACTCCGGTGCGGGCAACTACGAGCAGCTCTGGATCACGACCTCGCTGCGCGGCATGGCGGCCGGCACGCTCAGCGTCGAGATCCTGACCGAGGGCGTGCATTCCGGTTACGCCTCCGGCATCGTGCCGTCGAGCTTCCGGATCGCCCGACAGCTGCTGTCGCGGATCGAGGACGAACAGACCGGCGAGATCCGGGTCGATGATTTTCGCGCCGAGGTGCCGCCGCAGCGACGGGCTCAGCTCGAGGCGGTCGCCGACACGCTGGGCGACGATGTCCATACGGCCTATCCCTGGAAGGACGACGCCCGGCCGATGGGCGACACGCCGCTGATGCGCCTGCTGAACCGTAACTGGGGTGCTGCGCTGTCGGTGACCGGCGCCGGCGGATTGCCTGCGATCGATTCGGCCGGCAACGTGCTTCGCCCCGGAACCGCGTTGAAGCTGTCGCTGCGCCTGCCGCCGACGGTCAACGGCGAGGCGGCGACCCGGCGCCTGAAGCAGCTGCTGGAGAGCGATCCGCCTTACGGTGCAAAGGTTCGATTCGAGCCCGAAGCCTCGGCCACCGGATGGAACGCTCCGGCGGTTGCCGACTGGCTCGACCGCGCCTGTCAGGACGCTTCGAACGCGGTGTTCGGCCGCCCGGCCATGTACATGGGCGAAGGCGGCACGATTCCGTTCATGGCCATGCTCGGCGAGACGTTTCCCGAGGCCCAGTTCCTGATTACCGGCGTGCTCGGACCGAACTCCAACGCACACGGGCCGAACGAATTTCTGGACCTGCCCTACGCACGGAAGCTGACGCTGGCCGTGGCCGCTGTTCTCGCCGCTCAGGCCGAGTCACTGGAAGACCGGCAGCGCGCGGCGTAACGCGGCCATTCGCCGGAAGCGTGGCATCGCCGAGCCCGACCGGCCCGGTCCGGTAGCCGGACCGGGACGAGCCGTGAACCTGATTCACCGAAGCAGCGGTAGCGGCGCGCCGGACATCCAGGGGGCGCCGGCGTCGAGCAACGCCCGCTCCAGTGCCGGGATGCGCGTTTCGACCAGCCGATCCAGCTCGGATTCGACCTCGGCGAACTCCCGCTCGGCGATATCCAGGCTCATCTCGTGCGTGGGCGTCGGTCCGTAGGTCGAGTTGCCGGTGCCGACCATCGCCACGAACATCCGCTCGCCGATGGTCGGGGACTGCGGCTCGTTCAGCCGCTGCATGCTCTGCCTGCCTTCGAGCTGCTCGGCGATTTCGTGCAGCCGCTGCGAGATCTCGTACAGCTCGGCATCGAGTTCTCCCGCCTCGGCGGTCGATCGAGCCAGTGCCGTGGACATCGCCTCGACCTTGTTGCGCGCCTCGTCGATCATCTGGCCGGCCGCTGAAGTCTTTCGCATCATGTCCGACAGGCGCTTCCAGAACGCCACCGTTTCGGCCGGTTCGGCGCCTTCCAGCGCACCGGTCCGCATGCGAACGACCTCGAAGTCTCTGGGCTCGGCCAACTGCGTGACCTCGCCTTCGACGCGCTTGGCCAGTTCGACGGTGTAGCGGCCCGGCATGACCATGAAGCCGTCCGGTTCGCCCCAGCCGCCGCTGACGCCGAGCGCGTTCGGCGCCGGGAAGCGAAGGTCCCAGGCCACGCGGTGCAGTCCGGCCGAAGCGGGGCCTTCCAGCCGCCGAACGACGTTGCCCTCGCTGTCGCGTACCGTCAGCAGAACCGTGGGTTCGGGCTGCCGCTGCTCGGCTTCGATGGCGTCCCAGTCCGGGAAGGCCACGTCTTCGCTTGCCGCGACGGCTGATTTTTCCTGCTCCCGCCGCTGCTCTTCGCGTGTCTTGTAGCCCTCGGCGAGGTGGTAGGTAAATATCGCGCCGAACGGTGGATTGTCGGCCAGATACAGGCCGTGGCCCTGCGAGCCGCGTCGATTGCGGCCCAGCGGCGTGCGCTCGATGTACCACCACGCGTCGCGGGTGTCGAACAGCGCAGCTTCCTGGGCCAGCGTCTCGTCTTCGATTTCGCGCAGCGCGCTGTAGTCGTCGAGAATCCAGAAGCCGCGCCCGAACGTCGCGCCGATCAGGTCGTTCTCGCGGCGCTGGATGGCGAGGTCGCGGAACGAGATCGTCGGCGCGTTGCCGGTCAGCGGGCGCCAGCTCTCGCCGCCGTCGATGGTTACGGAGATGCCGAACTCGGTCCCGACGAACATCAGGTCGGCATCGACATGGTCCTGGACCAGGCGCCAGACCAGGTGCCGGTCGGGCAGGTCGTCGGCGATGGAGGTCCAGCGACGGCCGCGGTTGGTGCTCTTGAGCAGGTAAGGCTTGTAGTCGCCGTACTTGTGGTTGTCCAGTGCGACATACACGGTGTCGGCATCGAACAGATCGGCCTTGATGTCGTTGACGAACGCGGTATCGGGCACGCCCGGCAGGTCGCCGACCTCGATTTCGCGCCAGCTCTCGCCGCCGTCTTCCGAGACCTGGATCAGGCCGTCGTCGGTACCGGCGTAGAGCAGGTTCTCGTCCAGCGGCGACTCGGCCAGCGAGGTGATGGTGTTGTAGACCGACATCGCGAAGGTGTCCCAGGGCGCGTTCCAGCCCCAGGTCCTGCCCATGTGCTGGACGTCGAAGCGGTCCTGATTGCGGCTCAGGTCGCCGGAAATCATGGTCCAGGAATCGCCGCGGTCGTCCGATCGCCAGACCCGCTGCGAGGCGTGGTAGATGCGCGCCGGGTCGTGGGCGCTGACCAGAATCGGTGCGTCCCAGTTGAATCGATTGGGTGCTTCGTTCTCACCGACCTGGGGCTTGATGTAGACGTTCTCGCCGGTGGTGCGGTCGTGGCGCATCAGGTTGCCCTGCTGCCATTGCGCATAGACGATGTCCGGATTGCCCGGCTCGGTGGCCGGTTGGTGTCCGTCGCCGCCCAGCGTGACCACCCAGTCGGAGTTGCGGATGCCCGAAACGTTGTCGGTTCGAGAAGGACCGCCCTGCGTATTGTTGTCCTGCGTGCCGCCGTAGACGTTGTAGAACGGCTCGTCGTCGTCGACTGCGACCTTGTAGAACTGGGTCACCGGCAGGTTGTCGATGTATCGCCAGGTCTCGGCGTGGTCGAAGGACTCGTAAAGGCCGCCGTCCGAACCCACCAGCAGGTAATCGGGATCGTCGGGCCGGAAGGTCAGCGCGTGATCGTCGACGTGCCTGGCCGGGTCGGCGATCGACTCCCAGGTCGCGCCGCCGTCATGGGAGACCGAGGAGCGCACTTCCAGGAAGTAGATGCGGTCGAAGACGTGCGGACTGGCGTAGATTTCCTGGTAATAGTGCGGGCCGGTGCCGCCTGCGATTCGATCGGACATCTTCGTCCACGAAGCGCCGCGGTCGGCCGATCGCCACACGCCGCCTTCGCGCTGATCGAGCTCGATGGCCGCGTACAGCACGTCGGGATTCTGCGGCGAGATGGCCAGGCCGATCTTGCCGAGGTTGGCGTCCGCGTCGCTGCTCGGCAGTCCGTTGGTCAGCTCGGTCCAGGTCTCGCCGCCGTCGGTGGAACGATGAATCCCCGAGTTCGGACCGCCGCCGACGTAGGCCGCGACGGTGCGATGGCGCTGCCAGGTCGCGGCGTACAGCACGTCCGGATTGCGCGGGTCGATCTCGATATCGGTGACGCCGGTCCAGATATCGTCCCCTTCGTCTCCGACCAGCGTGCGCGTCCAGTTCTCGCCGCCGTCGGTGGTCTTGTACAGTCCGCGCTGTCCGCCCGAGCTCCACAGCGGCCCTTCGGCGGCCACCCACAGCGTGTCGGAATCTTCGGGGTGAACGATGACCTTGCCGATGTGCTCGGAGGCTTCCAGACCGGCGTTGTTCCAGGTGCCGCCGCCGTCGTGGCTGACGTAGAGCCCGTCGCCGTAGCCGACGTGCCGTCCGCCGATGTTCTCTCCGGTACCGACCCACACGGTGTTGGCGTTCGACGGGTCCAGCACCACGGTGCCGATCGAGTAAGAACCCTGACCGTCGAAGATCGACTCCCAGGTGGTGCCCGAATTGGTGGTTTTCCAGACCCCGCCGGAGCCGACGGCTACGTACCAGACGTTGTGGTTTTCCGGGTGGATGACCACGTCCGCGATCCGTCCGGACATGAACGCCGGGCCGATCGTGCGCAGCTCGAGGCCCGCGAGCGCGGCTTCCAGCCGATCGGCTTCGCCGTCCGCGTCCTGAGCGATCGAGGGGATGAACGGCGTGAGCGTGAGCAGCAGCGCCAGCGCGAACTTGATTCCGAATCGGTCCATGGGTCGTTCTCCGTCAAGGCGATGGGCGAGTGGGCTTCAGCGATCTATGGTACCCGCTGGTCGCGCGATGCTGGAGATCGACACCGTGTCGCGCGATTCTGAGGCCCGGTCTGCAGATTTCGTGGTTGAATCTGATCCGTTCCAGCACGTTTTCTCGTCAATGAGGGATGACGGAGCCGCGCGCTCTGCCGGCACGCTTTTGCCGACGCGCCGCGTGTCGGTCCAGGAACTTCGCCGTTTCACCATTCGGAGTCGAACCATGGCTGGACAGCCCAACATTGAAGCCGCCCTCGCGTCGAGTCGTCCTGACGGCGACCCGCAGTGGCCCGGTACCCGTCGAGACGTGCTGGCCGAAGCCGTCAGGGGCGCGCTGCTGGGCGCGATCGGGCTCGGGGCGTGCGTGAGTGCGAGCGCGCAGCTGTTTCCGGCGTCGCTGGATCTATCGAGCCTCGACGGCTCGAATGGATTCACGCTCGACGGCGTGGCCAGCGGTGACGGAGCATCCGCTGTCAGCAACGCCGGGGACGTCAACGGCGACGGCATCGACGATCTGCTGATCGGCGCCATCGGGGCCGATCCGAACGGCATGTCTTCCGGTAGGACCTACGTCGTATTCGGTTCGAATACGGCGATCGACGGCGGCTTTCCCGCCCACTTCCAGCTCTCGTCGCTGGACGGCAGCAACGGATTCGCGCTTGCCGGTGAGTTCGCCTACGATCTTTCGGGCCGCGCGGTCTCGGCCGTCGGCGATCTGAACGGCGACGGGATCGACGATATCGCGATCGGTTCCCGGGATTCGGATGCCAACGCCGATCGTTCCGGTCGCACCTACGTCGTGTTCGGTCGAAACGTTTCGGTCGACGGCGACTTTCCGGCCACGCTGCAGCTCTCGGCGCTGGACGGCAGCAACGGATTCAAGCTCGACGGGCAGTCGGCGATCGATCTCGCGGGCACCTCGGTCAGCGGTGCCGGCGACGTGAACAACGACGGGATCGACGACCTGATCGTCGGCGCATCGGGTGCGGATCCGAACGGCGCGGAGTCCGGTCGAAGCTACGTCGTCTACGGCCGGGACACTTCGGTGACCGGCGACTTTGCCTCGGTGCTCCAGCTCGCGTCGCTCAACGGCAGCGACGGCTTCGTGATCAACGGCGAGTCCGCGGGCGACTACTCGGGAACCGCCGTCGATTCGGCGGGTGATGTCAACGGCGACGGGATCGCCGACCTGATCATCGGGTCGCAGAGCGCCAGCGTCAACGGCACCCGTTCGGGGCGTACCCACGTGGTCTTCGGCCGCGATGCCGGAACGGTCGGCGATTTTTCCTCGCCGCTGGAGTTATCCGGTCTTGACGGCAGCGACGGCTTCGAGCTTCGCGGCGAGGCGGCGTTCGATCGCTCCGGTGGTGCCGTCAGCGGCGCCGGTGACCTCAACGGCGACGGGATCGACGATTTGCTGATCGGAGCTCGGGGCAATGACGGCAACGGCAGCTCGTCCGGGCGCACCTACGTGATATTCGGCCGCGACGTGAGCTCGCAGGGCGCGTTTCCCGCGCAGCTGGAGCTATCTGCGCTGGATGCCAGCTCCGGCGTCAAGCTGGACGGCGCGGCGGGTGATCAGGCGGGAAAGGCGGTCGACGCCGCCGGAGATGTCAACGGCGATGGGTTCTCGGACCTGATCATCGGGGCTGAAGTCGCCTCCGTGAACGCCGCTTACGACGGCCGCAGTTACGTGGTTTTCGGCCGCGACGCCGGCGCCGGCGACCCGTTTCCGTCGATCGTGCTGCTCTCTGCGTTGAATGGCGTCGATGGGTTCTCTCTGATCGGCGAAAACGGCGGCGATTACTCGGGCAACTCGGTCGCCGGTGCCGGAGATATCAACGGCGACGGGGTCGACGACGTCGCGGTGACGGCTACCGAAGCCGAACCGAACGGATCGAGTTCCGGCCGAACCTACGTGATCTTCGGCCGGCGCCTCAGCTCCGATCTGTCGCTGCGCATGCGCGATTGCCGTGACCCGGCCCGACCCGGGGGTGAGATCGAATTCGGATTCTCGGTCCGGAATGCCGGTCCCGACGACGCCAATGACGTGTTGCTCGAGTCCGCGCTACCGGCCGGGCTTTCGCTGTCGAGCGCCAGCCCCGGCGGTCTGTGCAGCGACAACGCCGGCAGCGTCACCTGCGACATCGGCTCGGTGCCGGCCGGTACGTCGTTCTCGCTCGGATGGGTGGTGTCGGTGGATGTGGGTGTTTCGGGGCCGATTACTACCGGCGTCGCGGTCAGCACGCTGAACGAAGATCCGCCGTCGAACAACCTGGCCAGCGAGACCACGCAGGTACTCGCCGACCTGGTCTTCTTCGATAGCGCCGAGAAGTGCGGCCCGTGAGGTTTGATCAGTCGACGATCGGCGCAGGCGATTGCGGCGGCCGGAATCCGCCGGCGGCGTCTTCGTAGCCGCTCGCGATCTCGATCAGCACCGGTTCGCTGAAGCGGGCGCCGAAGATCGAGAGCCCCACCGGCAGGCCGTGGATCTGGCCCATCGGCACGGTGATGTTGGGGTAGCCGGAGATTGCGGCCAGCGATGAGCTGCCGCCGATGAAGTGATCTCCGTTGACCCGGTCGATGGTCCACGCCGGCGAGCCGGTCGGTGCGATCAGCGCGTCCAGTTCGTGCTCGGTGAGCAGTTTGTCGATGCCGTCTGCTCGCGTGGCCTGTTGGACCAACGCCATCGCCTCGACGTAAGCCGCATCGCTCAACGGACCCTTGGCCTCTGCCTGCACGAAAATCTCTTGCCCGAACCAGCGCATTTCTTCGTCGGCGCGATCGCGGTTGAATTCGATCAGTCCGGCAAGCGTTAGCGAAGCCAGTTCGGGATCCGGAAGCCTCGACAGGTAGGCGTTGAGGTCGTGTTTGAACTCGTAAAGCAGGACGTCGTAGGCGCTGCCGCCGAAGCCGTCCGGCGATTGCCATTCGAGGTCGTCGACGATTTCGGCACCGGCCTGGTCCATCGCGGTGATCGCCGCGTTCAGAAGCTCGTCGACATCGGAATGGAATCCGGCCGAGGATCGCAGAACGCCGATGCGTTTGCCCGAAAGGCCGTCGCCGCCGACGTGGTCGATCAGTGCGGATGGTTTCCAGTCGGGACGTTCGGTCGTGGCCGGGTCTTCGGAATCCGGACCGGCCATTGCCGCCAGCAGCAGCACCGCGTCGCGCACGTTGCGCGTCATCGGGCCGGCGGTGTCCTGGCTGTGTGAAATCGGCACGATATGCGTGCGGCTGACCAGTCCGACGCTGGGCTTGATGCCGACAAGACCGTTTGCCGATGAAGGGCAGACCACCGAGCCGTTGGTTTCGGTGCCGACCGCCAGCACCGCCATGCCCGCGGCCACTGCGGTGCCCGAACCCGAGCTCGAACCGCACGGCGAGCGCGCCGGATCGTAAGCGTTGCGCGTTTGCCCGCCCACTGCGCTCCAGCCGCTGGACGAGCGCTCGGAGCGGAAGTTGGCCCACTCGCTCAGGTTCGCCTTGCCGAGTACGATCGCGCCGGCCTGGCGCAGGCGCTCGACCAGCGGTGCGTCGCGGCCGGTCTGGTTGCCTGCAAGGGCCATTGATCCGGCCGTGGTCGGCTGGGAGCGTGTTTCGATATTGTCCTTGAGCAGCACGGGGATGCCGTGCAGCGGCCCGGCCCAGTCGTCGCCGGCCAGGCGGCGGTCCAGTTCAAGCGCCTGCGCGCGGGCCGTCGGATCCACCGCGATCACCGCGTTCAGCTCCGGGTTCAGCAACTCGATGCGCGCAAGGTGACGCTCGACCAGCACTGCCGCGGTGATTTCGCCGGCGCGCATCGCGGCATGGATTTCGGCCACGCTTGGCCACGGTTCGTAACTCGGCGCGGAACCGGAGTCGGCGATCGTGTTTCGTAACGGCGCCACAACGGCCAGCGCGACCAGGGTCAGGCAAAGGATTCGGTTCATCGGTGAGCTGCTCGGTTCTGGGGTTTGCGGCGATCCCGGCCGGCGGCGGAGATCGGGTTTCATGATGCCGGAGACCGGCGCGGGAGACAAGCGCCGGTTGGCGCGGCGCGGGAGTCGGTCAGGGTCGGACCTGGCCGCTGCCGCGCACGATGTACTTGAACGTGGTCAGCTGCTCCGGTCCAACCGGGCCGCGGGCGTGCAGGCGACCGGTGGCAATGCCGATTTCGGCGCCGAAGCCGAATTCGCCGCCGTCGGCAAACTGGGTCGAAGCGTTATGCACAACGATTGCGCTATCGACCTCGGACAGGAACGCGGCGACGACCTCGGGATCCTCGGCGAGAATGCCGTCGGTGTGGCCCGAGCCGTGACGTGCGATCCAGGCGATCGCCTGTTCGGGTCGATCGACCACGGCGACCGACAGGATCGCGTCGAGATACTCGGTATCCCAATCCGCCTCGCTTGCCGCTTCGATCCGCGAATCGAAGCGTTGCGCGCGCTGGTCGCCGCGAACCGTGCAGCCGCGCTCCTGCAGCGCGTCGACGATGGCGGGCAGCCGGCCGAGGCAATCGGCATCGATCAGCAACGTCTCCAGCGCGCCGCAGATTCCCGGGCGACGCATCTTGGCGTTGACCAGCACTTCGCGCGCTCCCCGCTCGTCGGCCGATGCATGCAGGTACAGGTGATTGTTGCCGTCCAGGTGGGCGAAAACCGGTACGCGCGCGTCGGCTTGCACGCGTTCGACCAGCGAGCGCCCGCCTCGCG
>JGI12109J20283_10042834_pt1 | contig 38187 bp, 24 predicted proteins | sample ElkSlonscriptome_12_FD_20283 | JGI IMG/M metagenome (IMG submission 20283)
CCATGCTGCCGCCCGCCAAATAGACTACCTTTAGACCAGCGTCCGTGCGGCCCAGTCACCAAAGGCCTCACCGTCGGCCCGCTCGCGTCGCCACTGCTCCAGCAGCCCCGCCAGCAGATCCACCAGCGCCTCCGCGCGCACCTGCTCGCGGTAGAGGCGCGCCAGCCGGGTGCCGACAAAACTCCCGCCAATGTACACATTGTAGAGCGCCAGGCTGCGCCCGATAATGCCAATCTCGGCGGTAGGTGGGCGTGAGCAGGAGTTGGGGCAGCCGCTCATGCGAATCCAGACCCGCTCATTGCCAAAGCCACGCTGCTCCAGCTCGCCGATCACGTCGGGCAGGAAGCGCTCGCTCTCGGCTACTGCCAGCCCGCAGGTGGGCATTGCCGGGCAGGCCATCGCATAGCGGCGCAGCACACTTAACTCGCCCTTCCCGTGCTGCGTTCCATCCCCGGTTGCCAGCCCATACGCAGCCAGCAGTTCCGCCACGCGCGGCTTATCGGTGGGACGGATATGGGTCAGAATGACATTGTGATGCGCGGTGAGGCGCACCCCCGGCTGAAACTCGGCGATGATGGCGCGTAACCCGCGTTTGGTCTGGTCGTGCGGCCCATCTTTGATCCGCCCATTCTCTACCCAGATGCCCACCAGCCAGTTGCCATCGGCCTGCTGCTGCCAGCCCAGGTGATCATGCACATCATAGTTAGGCACCTCGGCGGGTGGTGCGAGCGGCGCACCCAGCCGCTTGCCCAACTCCTCCTGGAACCAGGGCACACCGCGATCCTCCAGTACATACTTGAGGCGGGCATGCCGCCGGTTCGTCCGGTCGCCATAATCCCGGTAGATCGTCGTGGCGGCTTCCAGCACCGGTAACGCCTGCTCCGGCGGCAGGAAGCCGATCCGGTCGCCCAGTCGGGGGAAGGTTTCGGCTTTGCCATGCGTGCTGCCCAGGCCGCCACCCGCCACCAGGTTGAAGCCGCGCAACGCCCCGTCCGCGCCGATAATCGCCTCCAGCGCCAGATCATGGGTAAAGAGATCGATGCAGTTATCGTGTGGCAGGCCAATCCCGATCTTGTGCTTGCGGGGCAGATAGTTGGGGCCGTAGAGCGACTCACTACGTTGCTGCTGCACCTTGACCGAGGTGCCGTCGGCCAGGATCTTCTCGCCATCCAGCCAGAGTTCGTAGTAGCTGGTTGACTGGGGCAGAAAGCGGTCGCTGACCTCCTGCGCCAGCGCCTGATAGTCGTAAGTATGACCGGGCAGCAGATCGGCCACGGGGCAGGTCAGGGTGTTGCGTGATACATCGCCGCACGCGCCGTAGGTGCTGATCCAGCGCTGATTCAGCGCCCGGATCAGTTGCTTCAGATTGGCCTTCCCGATGCCGTGAAACTGAAATGCCTGGCGGGTGGTAATGCGCAGCGTGTTATTGGCATAGGTCGTCGCCAGTTCATCCGCCAGCAGATACTGCTCGGCGGTCATGCGGCCGCCGGGGGTCTTGGTGCGTACCATAAACTGCCAGGCGCGGTCAAGCCCCTGCTTCTTGCGCTCCTTGCGTAGATCCCGGTCGTCCTGCTGGTAACTGCCATGGAACTTGAGCAGTTGGTAGGCGGCTTCGGAGATATGATCACGCTCCTCGTCGCGGATCTCCTCCAGGAGCAGCCCGCCCAACCCTTCGCTGGTAACTTTGAGTTTTTCCACCTTTGAGAGTTGCGGTTGATCGTTTGTAGGTGTATCTGAACCTGTTTGCATAATGCCTGTACCTCTGTATGATTTAGAGATGAATGCCACACTCCGTTTTGGCATGCTCGGCCCAGCGACCCGCGCGCGGATCTTTGCCGTTGGCCGGGCGGGTGCAGGGCATACAGCCCAGGCTGGGGTAGCCCCGGTCAAGCAGCGGGTTGTAGGGCACCTCGTGGGCGTGAATATACTCCCAGACCGCCTGCTCGCTCCAGAATGCCAGCGGGTTGATTTTGAGCAGGTTGTGGCGTGTATTCCACTCAAGCAATCGGGTCTCTGCCCGCGTCTTTGATTGATCCCGGCGAATGCCGCTGATCCAGGCCTGGTAGGGTTGCAGCGCTTCGGCCAGGGGCGCGACCTTGCGAATGCCGCAGCAGCGATCCGGTTCACGCTCGTAGAGGCGCGGACCTTCTAGCCGTTCCTGATCTTTAAGCGAGAGCGCCGGGCGACGGCGTTCAATCGTGACGCCGTAGCGTTGGGCGGCCGCTTCGGCCAGCGCGTAGGTTTCCGGGAAGAGCAGATCGCTATCGAGAAAGAGCACCGGCGTGCCGCGCTCCAGGCGGGCCACCATATCCAGTAGCACCATGCCCGAAGGTCCGCCGAAGCTACAGGTCAGCACAATCTGCGGCCCAAACTGCGTGGTGGCCCAGTCCAGCAGCGTCGCAACCGGGCATGTTTCAAACTCCCGGTTCAGCCGGTTCAGTTCGTCTTCCGTCCATCCGGGTGCCGTTCCATTGCGGGTCATGGGTTGCTCCCTATCACTCGTCTTCCCCAAAAGAAAACGGGCATGACGAGGAGCCCACTGCTCTCGTTATGCCCGTGCATCAGCGCACATTGGCTATCTGTGGAAGAACTGCTGAAATCTTAATTTACTTGCTTGACTTTGTCAAGTAAGTTATAATCCGCGCTGTGATTGGCAGGAGTTACGTGGTCACTTCTTTGGAACCGGATGCTGTCGCAGGCGACGGCTATGTATTCGACTGATCAAACATCCGGTTTGAACGCCCACCGCGTACGTCCTGTCGTATGGATAGTCCCGTCTATCTTACCGCATTTCACCGTTCTTTTTGTCACGGAGCAGAATGTATGCCGGCTCAGGGTTTTATCTCGCTGATTGGTGCCGGGCCGGGTGATCCCGATTTGCTGACGGTAAAGGGGTTGCGCCGCCTGCAGACCGCCGATGTAGTGATTTATGATGCGCTGGTGAGTCGTGATGTGCTGGATGTCTGTCGCGCCGATGCCGAACTGCTCGATGCGGGCAAGCGGGCCGGTCAGGCGACCCGCTCCCAGGCCACAATCAATACCTTATTGATTCAAAAAGCGCGGGCGGGGTTACAGGTTGTGCGGCTCAAGGGAGGCGATCCGTTTGTGTTTGGGCGGGGTGGCGAAGAGGCGGCCGCGCTCCAGGCGGCCGGGATTGCCTGGGAAGTGGTCCCCGGTATCAGCTCGGCCATCGCTGTCCCGGCGTATGCGGGCATTCCCGTGACTCACCGCGCCTGTGCCTCGTCGGTGGCAATTGTCACCGGCCACGAAGATCCTGCGCGGGAAGGCTCGCGCATCAACTGGTCGGCGCTGGCAACCGCCACCGATACGCTGGTCTTCCTGATGGGCGTCGGGCGGCTGGCCTATATCGCCGCGCAACTGATCGCGCATGGCCGGGCACCCGATACCCCCGCCGCCGCGATTCGCTGGGGCACCACCGCCGAACAGGAGACGGTGACGGGAACGCTGGCGACGATTGCGGCGGAGGTTGCGCGCGCCGGGTTAACGGCCCCGGCAACGCTGGTTATTGGCGAAGTGGTCCGGCTGCGGGAACAGTTGCGCTGGTTCGATGCGCTGCCGCACCTTTCAGTGCTGCGTATGGCCGACGTAGTGCCGGTTGATGAGGTTTGACGATCAATGGCAGTATCTCCTTCAACGGCAGGTAATTGAACGCCCCATAGCGCAACGCAGCAACGGCGGTCTCCAGTGAGCCATGCCCGGTCAGCACGTCGCCCTGATTTGTAGTGACCGGGCCGGAAATTGTCCCCTATCGCGCGAGTAAGATTGGGTTGGCTCGCGTCATCTCCATCGTGTACAATAATCTGTGAATGTAGACGCGTCTTTCTGAAGGAGGGTTTGTGGCCGCTGATCCAGGTGGGTGGCACAGGCGCGAAGATGCGATCATTCAGTGACAGGACTTACGTGGTCCCTCTCCCGGAAGTTGATATCGCCGCCGGCAGGGCGGAAGCTTCTATGCTTTTTCACAACAATGTTGCACGTTGTGCAACATTAGTTGTGAAAAAGATCCATAACCTACCACGCTGCCGCAGGCGAAGACGGCCATGACCGTGCTCGAACGCCCAGTTTGCAGATCCACCGCGTAACTCGTGTCAGTGAACGGTGTCATTGGGGCGAGTACGAGGTCGTCTGGCGTGAATGAGTCCAGGCTGGCCCGGCTGTGCGTGTGGAACCGCTGTACCGCCACTCGTAGTATGCCTCACGCATAGTATCATAAAGCTACATCGTCAGGAGTTAACCCATAATCGTTAACCCGTAACCGTTAACCCATACAGAAAGACAACAGCATGCAACTCAACCTGGCAATCGAAGACCTGGCATCTGATATCCCGCTCCCGCCGCTCTACCGGGTGCGCCAATGCTGGGATACCCAACCCCTTGCCGATGTTGCCGGCGCGGTGCGCGCACAACTGGACGCCGTTGGCCTGCGCGCGCAGATCACGCCGGGGATGCGGGTTGCCGTTACCGCCGGCAGCCGGGGCATCCGCGATATGGTGCAGATTTTGCAGACCAGCGTTGCCTGGCTAAAGGAAGCGGGCGCGGAGCCCTTCATTGTGCCCGCCATGGGTAGCCACGGTGGCGCAACGGCGGCGGGGCAGGTGCGCCTGCTGGCCGATCTGGGTGTCACTGCGGCAACGATGGGCTGCCCCATCCAGGCCACGATGGAGGTGGTTGAACTGGGACACCTGGACGATGGCACACCGGTTTACCTGGATCGTCACGCTGCTGAGGCCGACGGCGTGCTGGTGGTCAACCGGATCAAGCCGCATACCTCCTTCAAAGCCGATATCGAGAGCGGCATTGCCAAGATGTGCGCGGTCGGGTTGGGCAAACGCCTCGGCGCGGAGATGGTCCATCGGCGCGGTGTGGTCGGGTTGCGTACGCTGCTGGTGCCGATGGCGCGTATGGTCGTCAGCCGGGGGAAGGTGCTGGCGGGGTTGGCCCTGCTTGAGGATGCCCGCGAGCAGACGGCGGATATTGTCGCGCTGCCCCCGGCGGAAATCGGCGGCGCGGGGGAGGCGCATCTATTGGAGCGCAGCAAAGCGCTGATGGCCCGCCTGCCCTTCGATCAACTGGATGTCCTGGTGGTTGATGAAATTGGTAAAAACATCAGCGGCACCGGCATGGATACCAATGTGATCGGGCGACTACGTATCCCCGGCGAACCGGAGCCGGCTACCCCCCGGATTACGGTTATTGTGGCCCTGGATCTGACCGATGCCGGCCATGGCAATGCCACCGGCGTGGGCCTGGCCGACCTGATTCCGGCACAACTGGCACAGAAAATCGACTTTGCCGCCACCTACATCAACAACGTGACCTCGGGCCTGATCGGGCTACGCAAGGGTGCGTTGCCGATGATGCTGCCCACGTCGCGCGCGGCAATTGCGACCGCGCTACGCATGTGCGGTCAGCCTGATCTGCATGCCATCCGGCTGGCACGTATTCCCAACACCCTACTACTGGAAGAACTGCTGGTCAGTCCCGCGCTGCTGCCCGAAGTCGCGGTGCATCCCGGTCTGGAGCTGCTGGGGCCAGTGGAGTGGATGGGAGTGGATGAATAGCGAATGCGCGATCCGCAGGCACTATGCCTCGCGCACACACTCCCGTACCAGGGCCGCTACCCGCGCGATAATCTCGTCCGTTGCCACTTCAGGCCGGTGTGTCACCGTGAGTGTCACCCGGCCTGTGCCTGCGTCCGGCTGGTAAAACTCGACAAAGCGGAGGGCAATTACGTCGGGGACCAGCTTCGGCAGATAGCGCTCGTAGAAGGCGGGCGCTAACAGACCTGCTGCCGGTACATTAATATCCCGTCGGATCAGCAGCACATTCGCCGTGATCCAGGCCTGCAACTCCTCATCGGGCAAGATGCGCAGGTTGCGCTTGAGCAGTTCAAACTGCTTGAGCCGACCGAAGGCAATCCCCATCCGGGCATAATTCTGCCGCGTCTGCGCATTGCTGTAGAGCGCATAGCGGCGGTCGGGCATCTGCCGGGTACGCTCTTCAAACAGCACCCGGTCAGCGGCGACCACGCGAACCACGCCAATGTAGACCCGGCTGGTATCGGCCCGCTGCAGGCCGCACACCTGCCCCGTTGCCGCCAGGTCAAACAGGCGCTGCTCGATCTGCTGCACGCTTCCGATGGCCTTGCTCGAGATGGCAAAACACTCCGCAATCTCGGTGCCACTGAAAGGCTCTCCCAGTTCCTGGATCGCACCCACCGCCGTTGCCAGGTCACGCTCCGGCCCCAACCGCTGATGCAGATCCTGTGCGGCATGCAGCACCGCCGCGCGCAGTTGTTCCGCGCCGCGTAGCCGCTGGATATTGGCATAGGTCAGCGCATTACTACCGAGCAGCCGTCCCGCAAAAGCGCTTAAAAACATAAAGGGCGGCGTGCGTACCGACAGCAGCGCCGCCATCGAATGCCGGTTCTGCACCAGGACGCGGGCAAAGGTCAGCAAGAGGAAATGCGTCAACACCTGCACATAGAGCATATACTCATCATGCAGTTCCGGCGGCAGGTGCTGGACGAGACAGCCGCACTCCTTCAACGTGTCCGCCATCCAGTTGTGGCGCTCGTCCTCCGGCGCAAAGCCGGTCAACACGACGATCTGACCGATGGGTGAGGCGACCAGCGGCCCGAACAGCGGATGCATGCCCAGGATTGCAAGCCGCCCCCCGGCATATTCCGCCATGATTGCGTGCGGTTCAACCTTGACCGAAGACATATCGGCGACCAGGCAGCCATCCGGGAGCAGCGGAAAGAGCGCGGCGCAGGTTGAGCGCAGCGCGCTGATCGGCACCGCCAGGATAATCGCGGCGTTGGGCGCGAATGGAGGTACACCTGCGATCCGCCCCTCCCGATAGCGAATCTGGCGCGTGGTGACATTCGGGGCGGCCGGTGGGTCCGCCGGCAGATCAATATCGTAGACCGTCACCGGCAGCCCGGTCGGGCGGAATACCTGCTCAACAAACCAGCGCCCGATGCCCCGGGCACCCCCAAAAACATGGATGTGTGTGATTGACATAATATCAGGCTGTTCGTCAAAGTAGAAATAAAGTTTGAAATGTAATCTGGTCGTACAATGGTCTAAAGTCCTGGCTGATGAATGTTAAATCCGGACAAATCAGGAGTCCCGGCTTCAGCCGGATCGGGTTTTCCCGTCAGGATGCCACTGCGGAGGCAGGCATTCAACTGGCTAATGAACGTTGAGTCTTTAATCCGGATCTCGCCGTTCAGGAGTCCCGGCTTCCGCCGGCTCAGGCTTGCCTGGCAGGATGCTGCTGTGGGGGCAGGCATTCAACCGGCTAAAGCCGGGACTCCAGGTTATGCATATCCAGGTTATTTGTTCAACATTCATCAGCCGGGACTCCAAGGATGAAGGTTAAATCCGGACGGGTCAGGAGTCCCGGCTTCCGCCGGCTCAGGCTTGCCTGGCAGGATGCTGCTGTGGGGGCAGGCATCCCACCGGCTAAAGCCGGGACTCCAGGTTATGCCTACGGTAAAAATCTGCACAAGCGAGAATCGCCAACGGCCAATCGCCAGGCCCCAATCGCCAGTCGCTACCCCCACTCAATCCCGATCCGGCGTCTGGATCTCGCGCTGCGTCGGGTAGGCAAACTCGATGTCGGCATGCTGGTCAAAGGCATCCAGCACATCCTCCCAGATGGACTGAGCCTTGTCGCGCCGCTCTGCCGGTTCACACAGGTAACGCAGGGTCAACCGCACACCGCTCTCGGCCACGCTGGTGTAGACCGACGGGGTCAGGCGGGGCTGCGAGATCATAAAGCGCTGCCCGGTGCGGCTCAGGCGCTGCTGGGCGATCTCGCTGAGATGTTCCGCATGCTTTAATACAATGCCCTCAAGCAACCCCTTGGCCTTACGCCAGTCACTCTCAAACGTAATCAAAATCGGCGTTTCATTCCAGATATAGCGAAACGCCTGACTGTAGTTGGCCTGCGACTGCCGAAAGATCTGCCCGTTGGGGATATGAATAATCCGCCCGGTGGTCTGATCGGCATCAACCCAGTTCCCCACTTCCATCAGCGTGAACTGTAACACATCAATATCGATCACATCCCCGGTATGCTGACCGATCTGAATGCGGTCGCCCAACTGAAAGGGTCGCCGCCAGATAATAAAGAGCCACCCGGCCACGCTGACCACCAGCTCCTGTAGGGCAATTGCCAGACCCGCCGACAGCAGGCCCAGGTAGGTCGCCAGCGACTGAATCCCCTCGAACCAGGTGCGCCCGATCAGCACTACCCCGATGGCGATCAGCGCGTAGGAGGTCGCCTTGCGCAGGCGATAGCGGGCCTCCAGCGTATTGGTGCGCCGGACAATGATCCGCATCAACACCTGGTGCAGGATCCAGAGAATACCAATTCCAATAATTGTTGTGATAATCCGGCCCTGGACCGTTGGTGTCAGGCCAAGAATCTGTTCGATCCAGTCGGAGAAGTCGCCCATAATGTTCTGTTCCTCCTGATATTATGCGGCACAGTGGAGGCATTGTACACCGATAGATCTATCGCGGCAATTAGCCTGCTCCTGCCGGCCTACCGTGTAAGCGTTTTATCACCTGGCTGGAGTTTGCCTGTACCGACATACCGTTAATTTGTGCAGACTGTCTAATAGACAAGTAGGCGGGAACGATTTACGATGAAAAGTAGTGTTATTCCCTGTCCTTTTCCGCCAAGCGCTTTCTGCGTCCTGAGCGTCCGCCGGGCGCGGGTTGCAGGCGGGACCGCCATGCTGCGGTCGCTCCGGCCATGTTCGCCCGACGGGACAGGGTAGCACACTGAATCATTGTTGTCTGGTGACGTGCGCGCCTGTTGAGCGGCACGTCACCAGTACTTGTGGCTATGTGTTCCTTCCATAACGTGCGTCGTGGACGTTCAAACCGAACGTTTGACCAGGTGGAAGCCCGATTCGCCTGTGGCAGCGTGGTACGGTTTTCTCTTTTTCACGAAAAAGATCGGGAGTCCTCCGCCCTGCCGGAGGCGATATCTCCTTCCGGCGGTAGAGGCGAAACATCTTTCGCCTCTACCGCCGGCGCATATTACGGTATGCGCGCTACATCGGCAGCGCGATTGTCCGGGTAGAAAACGTAGACCCGATCGCTGCCGGCGCGGTAGATGCCCCACGCGCCCCCCCGAAAGTATTGCGAGTCGCCCTGATCAGCCTGTTCCGGCGCAGTGGCCCAACCCAGCGTATTGCGGACATGCTCATTTTCCCGCCAGAGCTTTCCAAAGCCGTGGATCGGCGCAACAGTCCTGCCGGGGGTGGTGCGCCGCCCCGCTCCGGATCACCTTCCGTATGTGAATAATTGTACAACTGTGACCTGATTTCTTGCTAAAGCGGAAATATCATCGGGCTGACGCTCCGGTTGGATGGCGCTCAGATCGTTGCCCGTAGCTGAGACCGGCTTTTACTCTGATTTAATATGTTCAGTATTGACTGAACATATTAAACGAAATATAATATCTATGAACTGATACCAATTTGCCGTCAAACGTGCAAAAAACCACGAAGCTCACAAAGAGCGTGAAACAGTACACCTGATGGATCCCCCGATCATACCCACGATGCAACCGTTCGTGTTCCTTCGTGCTCCTTCGTGCGCTTCGTGGTTGGTCTGATGGTTGCCGTTTGGCAGTCAAATTGGTATGAGGTGTATGACAGGGTTTGCAACAGCATGACATGTCGAGTCAATGCCTGAAGCAGGAGTAGCGGATGAGGAACGGTCAACGAGAATCGGAACAGCAGCAGTTTATCGAAGCGGTCGGCCTGTCGTTTGAGCAGGCCGGGTTGCCGCGCATGGCCGGGCGTATCCTGGGCTGGTTGCTGATCTGCGATCCGCCGCATCAGTCGCCGGGCGAACTGGCCGAGGTGCTTCAGGCCAGCAAGGGCTCGATCAGCAGCATGACCCGGCTGTTGGAGCAACTTGGCGTAATTGAGCGCCTCAGCCTGCCGGGCGAACGCCGTGACTACTTTCGGATCAGGAGTGAGTCCTGGGCCGCACTATTTAAACGACGGATGGAGTTAGTTTCAAACTTTCGCCAACTGGCCGATCGTGGGCTGGAGTTGCTCAGTGAGCACACCCCCGAACAGCGGCGGCGACTCGAGGAGATGCGCGATATGTACGCCTTCTTCGAATATGAAGTCCCCCGACTGCTGGAACGTTGGGAGCAGGAACGCCGATCTCAATCAGAATAGTCCCTGCTCCCGGAGGAGAAATCAATGCTGAAATGGCTCTTCCAACGCGATACACGCAAGATATCGCCGGATGGATCATATCGCCACGGGAACACGCAGTTGATCGAACTGCGCCATGTTGAGAAAGTCTACGCCGGCGCCGCCGGTCAGTTCCGGGCGCTCAAGGATATACATGTGCAGATCAATACGGGCGAATTCGTCGCCATTGTCGGAAAATCGGGGAGCGGGAAATCTACCCTGATCAATATGGTGACCGGGGTTGATCGTCCCACCTCCGGGGAGGTCTTTGTGGGTGATACCGCCGTCCACACTCTGAATGAAGACCAGATGGCACGCTGGCGGGGGCGTACCATCGGAGTGGTCTACCAGTTCTTCCAACTGATGCCCTCGCTGACGGTAGTCGAGAATGTGATGCTGCCGATGGACTTTTGCCATACCTATCCGGCCCACACCTTCTATCGCCGGTCAATGGAGATCCTGGAACAGGTTGATCTGGCCGATCAAGCGCACAAGTTTCCCTCGGCGATTTCGGGGGGACAGCAGCAGCGCGTGGCGATTGCCCGGGCGCTGGTGAACGACCCGGCGATTATTATGGCCGATGAGCCGACAGGGAATCTCGACTCGCGCACGGCCGATGCCGTATTCCAACTCTTTGAACGTCTGGTTATCCAGGGCAAAACCCTGCTGCTGGTGACGCACGACCCGGACCTGGCCCGGCGAGCCTACCGCACCATTACCATTACCGATGGTGCAATTGTCGCGGACCAGGCCCGGGTACGGGACGATCCGCCGCCAATTACTGCCGATGCGGATGGATCAGCGTCGGTAGCCGGGCAGGCCGTGGTGACAACGGAGGCATACCATGCTGATTAGACCACGCTGGCGTAAGATGCTCCGCGATATGTGGGGCAACAAGACGCGTACGCTGCTGGTGGTGCTGTCGATTGCCATCGGTGTTTTCGCAGTGGGCATGATTGCAACATCACGGACGATTCTGGCCGAGGATCTGACCGCCAGTTACGCCGCGACCAATCCCGCCAGCGCCCGCATTGCCGTCTCCAACCCGCAGATCGGCGGCAGCAGCGATGGGTTTGACGAAGATCTGGTTGAGGCCGTCCGCCGCATGGATGCGGTTGCGGCGGCGGAGGGGCGGCGCAGTCTGGGGGTGCGCCTGCAGGTGGGGCCGGATCAGTGGCGTGACCTGCAGCTCTTCGCCATTCCCGACTATGAAGATATTCAGATTAACAAGATCTGGCCGGAGAGCGGCGCATGGCCGCCACCGGAGAAGGAGCTGTTGATCGAGCGGGCTGCGCTGGGGTTGACCAATGCCCAGGTGGGTGATCGCGTCCTGGTCAAGATGCCCGACGGCACCGAGCGGGAGATGCGGGTGGCCGGGCTGGTGCATGATCTCTCGCAGTTGCCCTCGTTCCTGGATGGTACGATCTATGGCTATGTGACGTTTGACACGCTGGAGTGGCTGGGTGCGCCTCGGGATTTCAATGAAATGAATATCGTCGTTGCCGAGCACAAAGCTAACAAGCAGTATATTCAGTATGTTGCCAACGAAGTCAGCCACAAAATCGAGAAGAGCGGCCACAGCGTCCTGATGAAGATCGTCCCGGAGCCGGGCAAGCATCCGCTGAGTGATGTCATCCAGACAATTGTGCTGCTGCTGGGGGTGATCGGCATCTTTGCGCTGCTGTTGAGCGGTTTTCTGGTGATTAATACGATCTCGGCGTTGCTGTCGCAGCAGGTTCGCCAGATCGGTATTATGAAGGCCATCGGTGCGCGCTCCGGCCAGGTGATGGAACTCTACTTCATTATGGTGGTTGTGTTTGGGCTGCTGGCGCTGTTTGTGGCCGTGCCGCTGGGAGCCGGGGGCGCTTACCTCTTCTCCGATTTTATGGCAACGCAGTTCAACTTCGACCTGAACAACTTTCACCTGCCGACGTCGGTGCTGCTGCTAATGATCCTGGTCGCGCTGCTGGTGCCGCTCCTGGCTGCGCTGCAACCGATCCTCTCCGGGACGCGCGTCACCGTCCGCGAAGCACTGAGCAACTATGGCCTGGGCCGCGGTCGGTTCGGCAAGAGCCTGCTTGATCGCCTCCTGGAGCGGGTACGCTTTCTGTCGCGCCCGACGCTGCTCTCGTTGCGCAATACCTTCCGGCGCAAGGGCCGGCTGGCGCTTACCCTGATGACGCTGACGCTGGGCGGCGCGATTTTTATCAGCGTGTTTAGCGTGCGCGACTCGATGATGCTGTCACTCGATGACCTGTTGCAAACCTGGCAGTATGATATCCAGGTAACGCTGAGTCGGCCCGAACGGATAGAGCGCATCGAAGCCGAAGCGCGGCGTATTCCGGGCGTGGTGGATGCGCGGGGCGCCGGGTTGACCGCGACCCGGCGGGTACGCGCCGATGATACCGAGAGTGAAGCGCTGTTTATGCTGGCCCCGCCGGTTGAGGCCGACCTGGTGAACCCGGTGGTCGTGCGGGGGCGCTGGCTACGCCCGGAAGACGACCGGGCGATTGTCGTCAGTAACACCTTCCTTCAGAGCGAACCCGATGTCACGGTGGGCAGCAACCTTGTGTTGAAGATCGACGGGCGGGATACCACCTGGCGGGTGGTTGGCATTGTGCAGTTTCTCGTGCCCATGGCCTATGTGGACTACGACGACTATGCGCGTGCGACGCGGGAAGCCGGCCGCGCTACCAGCGTGTGGGTCGTCACCGAGCGGCATGATCTGGCGTTCCAGTCAGAGGTGGCGCAGATCCTGGAGCCGCACTTCGAGCGGCAGGGATTGCGCATCAGCTCGATTGCCAAGATTGCCGAGGAAAAAGTCGAGGTTGAGGGCACCTTCAACATTATTATCTCGCTCCTGGTGGTGATGGCAATCCTGCTGGCCGTTGTCGGTGGCCTGGGACTGATGGGGACGATGAGCATCAACGTGCTTGAGCGTATCCGCGAGTTTGGCGTGATGCGCGCCATCGGTGCCTCAAACGGCGCGGTGTTGCAGGTGGTGATGGTTGAGGGTATCCTGATCGGGGTATTAAGCTGGTTGATCGGGGCCGCGCTGGCGATCCCGTTAAGCCAATTGGTCTGCTATGCGGTCGGGATGGCCTTCTGGCAGGCTCCGCTGACCTTTAGCTTCTCGCTGAGTGGCGTGCTGATCTGGTTCGCGGTGGTGGTGAGTCTGTCGGCTGTCGCCGGCTTCTGGCCGGCATGGAATGCCGCCCGCCTGACTGTGCGCGATGTGCTGGCGTATGAGTAGGGATGTCAGGGGTTAACGGTTAGGGGTTAACGGTTAGGGGTTAACGGTTAGGGGTTAGGGGTCGGCTGTGTGCCAGCCCTGATCGTTTTTCGGGTAGAAACAGACAGTCGGGCAGTTCATACCCGTTTGCCGGCAATCCGGCAATCAACGGGAACGTGTTCAACCGGTGCAAGGACGGCACGGGCCCTTTCATCATCTCTGTGAACTCTGTGGACTCTGTGGCTAGAATAACAAATCCGTATCAGACACCCGGGCAGTTCATACCCGTTTGCCATCAAACCAGCAATCAGCGGGAACGTGGGCAACTGGCGCAAGGGCGGCACGTTCCCGTGTATCATCGCTGTGTCCTCTGTGAACGCTGTGGCGAGACAACAAATCCGTATCAAAGGTTGCCGGCGCTTGACTTTCCGGGCTACTCCTGCTATGCTACCAAAAGTGAACATGTTCATTTCTGAAGTCCATGGGCAGAGCTGCACGACCCGGCTTACCCTGGGAAGAGTAGAAACGATGAGTTTAACTGCAATGAGCATAGCTGCGACCCGGTACGCTCTGAGTGCGCCGGAAATTTTCGCACAGGCGCGGATTACCGCCGATCTGGAGGAGGTTGAGCAGGCGCTGCTGGAGCGTAGTGTGTCGCGCTCGGCAGTAATTACGGCGGCCGGCACGCACACCATCCAGGCGGGGGGCAAACGGTTACGCGCCGGACTGGTGCTGCTCGCCGCCCGGCTCGGCCAGTATACGTTGGAGCGGGTGATGCCGGCCGCCACAACCGCCGAGTTTATCCATACCGCTTCCCTGGTCCATGATGACCTGGTGGATCAGGCCGACCAGCGGCGTAACCGAATTACCGTTCACTCCCGCTGGGATAGTGATGTCGCGCTGATGGTGGGCGACTATCTCTTTGGCCGGGCGGCGGCCGAAATGGCCCAGGCGGACGATCCGCGCGTGATTACCTTTTTTACCGATACGGTGCAGACGATTGTCGAGGGTGAGTTAAACCCGGTCACCGATGTAGCTCCGCTGGAGATCGCGCTGGAGCAGTATCTCTTTAAGATCGGCTGCAAAACGGCCTCGTTATTTGCAGCCGCCTGCCAGTCCGGTATGGCGCTTGGTGGCGGGAGTGACGCCGATATTACCGCGCTGGAGCAGTATGGTTATGATCTCGGACTGGTGTTCCAGATCGTGGATGATGTGTTAGACTTTACCGGGAATGAGGCAACGCTGGGGAAACCCGCCGGGAATGATTTACGGCAGGGTACGATTACGCTGCCGTTGATCTATGCCGTTGCCCATAGCAGTAGCCCGCTACTGCATGATATTGTTAACCGACCAAACCTGTCGCACGCTGCGGTCGCCCAGGCGGTTGCCGAGGTTATCCGGTGTGGTGGGGTGGAACGCGCGTATGCCGACGCGGCGATGTATGCCCGGCGTGCCGTGGCCCACCTGGATCGGTTTGCCCCCTCACCTGCGCGCCAGGCATTGACCGAACTGGCTACGTTTGCGCTGGAGCGTGAGACGTAGGGGCTTTGTAGGTAGAGTCACACAGGTATGCATTCACCAGCCGGTTTAACGCCCAAAGGCGAGCGCACACGCGAGCACATTCTCGATACGGCGCTGACGCTGTTTATTCAGAAGGGGTATCACACGACGACCATGCGTGATATCGCCGCCGGCGCGGAGTGCTCCATCGGGCTGACCTATCGCTATTTTGCGCGCAAGGAAGATCTGGTGCTGGCGCTCTACCGGCGGATGGCGCAGGATCTGGCCGCGCAGGTTGACATGCTGCCCGCCGCGCCGCTGGCAAATCGCTTTGAGCAGATTATGCGCTTTCGGATCGGGCAAATGCAACCCTACCGCGAGCTTTTCCGGGCCATCCTGGGTGCTTCGATGTCGCCGGAGAATGAGTTGGGCGTGTTAGGCACCCAGACTGCCGATGTGCGCGCGCTGTCCGGGGATGCCTTTGTCGCGCTGGTGGCGGGCGCAACCGATGCCCCCCCGCAGGAGGCGTTGCGCGATGTCGCCGTTGTGCTGTATGCGGCACAACTGGGGATGCTGCTCTTCTGGATGTATGACGGCACACCCGGCCACCGCGCTACTGAACAACTGCTGGCGTTTGCCCGCGATATGCTGCGTCTGGGCCGGCGACTGCTGCGCCTGTCGCCGGTTGCCAATGCGTTTGCCCGGCTTGCCCGCACCATCGAGCCGGTGCTGGGGCCGTGGGAATAGTGCCGGGAGCTATTTACTAAATCGCCTCCAGCAGGCTGGGCGACGATTTTTCAAATATCCTGACGAAGCACAGGGACGAAAGCATGATGCGCTTTCGTCCCTGTGCTCACTCTGTTCCAGACTTACTGCCCCGGCAGCCGTACGCCCGGCAGCGGTACCGCTGTCCCCGGCTGCGGGAAGATTGGCCGCGGCTGCGGGTCTTGCGGCGGTGCCGGCGGTGGCTCCTGTGGCGGTGGTTCCGGCTGCGGCTGCGGTTGTGGCTCCTGCGGTGGTGGTTCCGGCTGCGGCTGCGGCTGCGGCTGTGGCTGTGGTTGCACCGGTACATCGGGTTGCGGGGCCGGCTGGCTATCCGGGCCGCGGATGCCCAGCACTACCGTCGTGCCGGGGAGAATCCAGGCGCCTACTCCCGGCTGTGAGCTAATGACGGTGTAGGGCGCATACTGGTCGTAGATATTCGGGATGCGCTCACGCGACTGGTAGTCCGCGTAGATTGCACTCACGCCCAGGCTTTGTAAGACCGTCCGGGCCTGGTTCTCACCCAGACCGATGACATTCGGCATACGGACGGCACCTTCGGCCGGCGCGGGGACGGCTGTGGGTGGCACAGGCGTATTGGTTGCGGCTGCCGTTGGCCGCACAAACATACGCGACGAACAGAGCGGGAAGTTGCCGCCACCGGCACTACCGCTCGACCAGACATACTGGACCCGCACATTCGGCTCGGTGGGAGGAGTTTTCCAGATGGTGACACTCGTCAGCATACTGGGCGGATAGCGGTCGCCCGATCGCGGAATACAGTATCTGACGCCACTGTTACTGCCGGTGCGCACCACGGTAAACCGCTGATAAAAATCACATGCGCCGCCGATCTGCCCCTGCAACTCTGCGTCTTCGTTGCCTTCTTCACGGGCATTGGCCCGGATCATATCGGTTGTGAACAACTCCTCGTTGTAGCCGCCAAACGGTCCCGGCAGCCGACATACCGATTTGTTCTGGACATTGGCCGCTAGCGTAAACTCTTCCTGGATATCGTCACCGGGGAAAGGTTCACTAAAGAGTTCGCGGTACTTCGGATCACTCTCGATCCAGTCAAACAACTCCTCCATAACATTATGCCAGATGATCCCGCCACCCTCGAGACTCTCAACCTTGCTCGTCGGCTCGTTGTTGTTGTTGCCGCTCCAGACACCCACGGTGACAAAGGGCGTAAAGCCGAGCGTCCAGGCATCGCGCCAGTCATTACTGGTACCGGTCTTGACGGCCGCCGGGCGCGAGAGTTGTAATTTGCTGTTGCGCCCCCAGATTGGCTCGCGCGCCTCGTCATCGCTCATCATATCGGTGATGATGCTGACCATACCCGAGTCGACCACCTGCTCGCCCCGCCCGGGACGATACTCTTCCAGCACATTGCCGTCGCCATCGGTGATTTTGAGGATTGGTGTTGACGGAATATAACGCCCGCGATTTGCCAGCGTGTTGTAGGCGGTCGTCAACTCCAGCAGCGTCACCTCGCCGCCGCCCAGCGTCAGCGACAGACCATAGAAGCCGTCGCCCCGCTTGAGGCCCGACTTGATGCCCACCCGGTCGAGGAACTGCAGGGTGTAGTTCACTCCGGCAAACTTGAGCGCCTTGACCGCCGGCATATTGAGCGAGTTTGCCAGCGCCGTACGGATTCGCACTGGCCCGTTCCAGCGACTGTTGTAGTTCTCCGGCGCATACCACTCGCCATTTGTCAGCGGAAACTCGGTAGGCACATCCCACAGAATCGAGGCAGGCGTCATGCCCTGCTCCATCGCCGCCAGGTAGGTAAACGGCTTGAGCGCCGAGCCGGGTTGCCGTTCGCGGGTGGCAACATTGACCTGCCCATCAAGGACATTGCCATCCTGGCCGGGTGTGCGGGTAGATTCAACCGCGTTATAGTCGATACTGCCGACCATGGACAGGATCTGCCCGGTATTGGGTTGCACTACCACCACGGCGGCATTATGAATATTGCGTGCATCCAGCCCATTAATATGTTCGGCAGCTTTGGCCTGCACCATCCGCTGCATATCCAGATCGAGCGTGGTATGAATCTCCAGGCCACCCCCGCTGACCAGTTGTTGTCCGTAGCGCTCCTGGAGCAGGTTGCGCACATAGAAGACAAAGTGGGGCGCATTGAGCGGGACTTCCTGGGGCGCAAACTGCAGATCCTGCGCAATCGCCACCCGCGCCTGGGTCTCGGTGACATAGCCCTCATCCACCATCTGGCGGAAGACTGCGATCTGCCGCCACTTGGTTGGCACAATCGTCGCCGGCAACTGGTAGGCCGGACTGACCCAGCCCTCTTCGAGCGTCACCCCCGGTAGCACACCCACGCCACTCTCTTCATCGCGCTGGAGATGGTTGATCGGGTTATATTGAGTGGGCAGTTGCGGCAGTCCGGCCAGCAGGGCGGCCTGGGCCAGGTTCAGATCTTTGGATGGAATCCCAAAGTAGGTCTGGCTGGCCGCCTCAATACCATAGGCCAGATTGCCATAGAAGATCTCATTAAGGTAAAGTTCCAGAATATCTTCTTTGCTGTAGAGTTCGTTGAGTTCTTGCGCCAGAAAGATCTCTTTGACCTTGCGCTGATAGCGGTTCTCATACTGCTGTTCCTCGTCGGTCAGGACAATATTTTTGATCACCTGCTGGGTAATTGTCGAAGCGCCACCGGTCTCCTCGCCGGCGCTGAGGCTGCTGTAGAGTGTGCGGACAATCCCTTCGTAGTCCACGCCGGCATTGGTGAAGAAGGTTTTGTCCTCAATTGCTACAGTTGCACTGATGACCAGCGGCGAGACATCAGCTAGATCAATATTGGTACGTCTGCCGGCATCAAAAAACTCGTAGAGCAGCGTCCCATTTCGGTCATAGATCCGCGATGTCTCAAACACATCACGGTTGTTCAGTGCGTCCAGGCGGGGTTTGAGCGAAGCGGTAATCTGCGCATAGGCGCTGTAACTGCTGAGGGCAAACGCGGCAATCACCACTACAGCCAGCACAAAGAAAACGCCAATTCCCCGCATGATAAAGCCCGTCATCGTGGAATGCGGACGATTGACGGCCCGACCACGTCGCAGCAAACGGGGGTAAGTCGGGCGACGTGGCACCATCTTACCAGCATAGGTTTTGCGCGTATAGCGGTCTGATGTCATAAGTTCTATCCACCGATTAGCAAATGTGCGGTTCCATATCAGCCGGAACTATGCCGGGTCAAACATTCGGCATAGTATAGCATACACGTCTACTACAAAGGCTGATAAATGTGTGATATTCAGACGGCACCCTGGCTCTAGTTTACCACTGTTTGAATTCCCGTGGGTTGGATCTGAGAATAGTGTGAGATAGCGTGCTATAATTTGGGGTGGTTGCGTTCAAGTTGTTGAGAAATCGTCGAACAATCATCTCGCAATTGTTGATAGAATAGCAACATCTTCGCTCACGGTATGTGATTACAGGTGTGGTGGCATGCTTAACGCGCTTATCAATCAGCATCTTGGGCGGTACAACATTACCGCGCTCCTGGGGCATGGCGGTATGGCGGCCGTCTATCGCGCGCATGATGCTACCCTCCACCGCGATATTGCCGTCAAGGTGCTCTATCCGCAATATCTGGCCGACAAAACGCTGGTTGAGCGCTTCAAACGCGAGGCAATTACTGCCGCTCGTCTGGATCATCCCAATGTTGTCCCGATCTATGATGTTGGCGAGGAACAGGGTGTTGTCTTTATCGCCATGAAATTGTTCAGCGGACCGTCCCTGCAGGAGGTATTGAACGAGCGGGGAACACTCCGCCTGGAGGAACTGCTGCCACTGCTGGAACAGGTTGCCGGCGCTCTGGATTATGCCCACACGCAGAACATCGTCCACCGGGATATCAAGCCCGGCAATATTCTGCTGGAGTTCGCGCCCGCCGCGCCGCCCGTGCCGCGTCTGGATAGCGCAACCGCCCATCTGAGCGATTTTGGGATTGCCAAGGTGCGCGATACGCCCGGCCTGACCACAACCGGCGCGCTGATCGGCACGCCCGATTATATGGCCCCCGAACAGATTGGCAACCGCGCCGTCGATGGGCGGGCGGATGTCTACGCGCTGGGGATGCTGGGGTTCCGCGCGCTGACGGGTCAGTGTGCCTTTACCGGCAGCACGCAGGAAGTGCTGATGGCGCATCTCTACCAGCCGCCGCCGGCACCCTCAACGCTCAATCCCACACTTTCACCGGCAGTGGATGCGGTGCTGTTACGGGCACTCGCCAAGAATCCCGACGAGCGTTATCCGACGGCGGGTGTACTGGTGCAGGCGTTGCACCAGGCGCTGGTTGCGCCGCCGCCGGCTGCCTCCCATCCCTCCATCGTCGCACCAACGGTGCCCGGCACGCCCTCCTCGGCCACACAGACGATGCAGGTCAATCCGCCCACACCAGCCACCCGCTCATGGGGCCGGTTGATCCAGGTGCCGCTGGTTGCCGTCCTGCTGCTGCTCGTCATGGTCGGGGGGCTGGCGCTGGCCTTTCGCGATGATGGGAATGAACCGGAGCGAGGCGCGGGCATCATTTCAACTGAGATAACCGAACCGACGGTACCCGTGGGCGCAACGACCGCGCTGCCGGCAACCGACCCGGCCATCCTACTGACCGATACAGCCGCGGCTGCGGTAATCGACACGCCAACCGCGCCCGCACCACTTGAGCCGACAGCAACCACCGCCCCCCCACCCAGTACGACGGTACCCACAGCAACCGCTGCGCCGCCGCCACCGCCCATCCGCGCGCCGACCGATGTGCCGCCACCGCCGCCGCCCACCCGTGCGCCGACCGAGACGCCTGTCCCAACCAACACCCCGGTGCCGCCGCCACCGCCAACCGCCACACCATTGCCACCACCGACGGCCACGCCCTGCGCGCGGGAGTTACTCCAGGGGGGCTTTGGGAAACTCTACGATGAAAATGTGGGTGTGCGGGAAAAAATCGGCTGTCCGGTGGCGGCGGAAACGGCGGGACGGGCCGTAATGCAGTTCTTTGAAGGCGGCAGCATGTACTGGTGGGAGCCGACCGATACAATCTATGTGTTGCTTGATATCAATGCGGGGAATTATCGGAGTGTCGGACCTGAAGAAGCGGCAACTTTACCGGCACCAACGCCAAACCCGGATAATCCCATAATGCCGGTGCGAGGTTTTGGGCGGGTATACATCGGCATTCCCGGAGTCGCCGCTGCTTTAGGCGCACCGCTTACGCCCGAAGTTGAACTGGAACCGTACGGTGTACGGCAGGAGTTTACGCAGGGGCAGATGTTCTTTACACCAACCTATACCGCACCATTACGTACCAATTTTGAAAAAACCATCTTTGTACTCTATGCCGATGGTACCTTTGTGCGTTACAATGATACCTATCAAGATTGATGCAAGATTGATGCAAGATTGATGGATAACATGAACCCGGCATCCATCACTATGACCATTCGCACATTATTACGACAGAAGAAACGATGATACCAGTCACATCGGAAGAGAGAATGGCCCGGCTGTTGCCGGCCCTGATGCCGTTGAAACTTGTGCCCCCCCAGCCCCGGGGCGATACTCTGGTGCGCCCCGATCTGCAGGCACTGTTGTCCGAGGCCCGGTTGCGCCCGCTGACCCTGGTAGTTGCCCCGGCCGGCTTTGGCAAAACCACGGTCCTGGCGCAGTGGGCCGGCGCGTTAAGCCATACCAGTGTGCCGGTTTGCTGGCTTACGCTGGATGAGGGCGATCGTGATCCGGCGTTACAACTGGCCTACCTGGTGCGCGCCTTCCAGATGCACTTTCCCAATGTCGGTGAGCAGGCCTGGCGTATCCTCCATAGCGTCGCCGATCTCCAGCGTGACTGGCCGTTGGTAGCGGGCGCGCTCTGTAGCGATCTCCAGGCGAAGTTGGCGCGTCCGACCTTTCTTTTCCTAGATGATCTCCACTTGATTATCGATGGGCCGATCACCGGGCAACTGATCGGCTACCTGCTACGTGCCGCCCCGCCAACGCTGCATATTGTGATGGCCTCGCGCCGTCCCATCAATATTGCGCCGATCCCCCGCCTGCGCGCCGAGGAAGCCCTGGTTGAAGTTAGCCAGCATGACCTCTCGCTGACGGTTGACGAGGCACGCGATCTGCTGGAGCGCAACAATGTCGCACTGACGGATGCGGAACTGGATCTGCTGCTAACTCACACCGAGGGTTGGGCCTTGAGTGTGCAACTGGCAGTGCGCGCCCTGTCGCGGCAGGCTCCCAACCAGCGCGCCAGTTTTCTGCGTTCGCTGGAGGTTAGCCAGCAGCGGTTGGGCCTGTTTGATTACCTGGCCTCGGAGGTGCTGGCCGATCTGCCGAAGGATCTACTCGATTTCCTGGCCCTGACCGCCCTCCCCGCGCAGTTTGATACCGCCCTGCTGACGGAAGTGCTGGCACAGCATAATGTTCCCGGTCTGATTGCCCGCGCACAGCAGATGGGGTTGCCCCTGGTTGCGCTCAACGAAGAGGGATCGCTGCTGCGGTTCCACCCGCTCTGGCGGGAATTGCTGCTGCGCCACGCGCAGAGTGTGCTGGACGCCGATGCCTGGGCCGCATTCCAGCGCCGCTTTGGGCGCGCCCAGGAGCGCCGGGGCAACCTGGAGGCGGCCCTCCAGCACTACACCACCGCCGGCGAAATCCGCGAGGTTGCCCGCGCGCTTCGGGAGCAGGCCTGGCCGCTGATCGATACGCCCCAGCGTGATAGTATCCGGGGTTGGATCGAGCAACTGCCCGATGCCATGCGTGCCATCGATCCGGAACTGCTGCACATGTGGGGCTGGAGCCAGTGTGTACGCGCACCCGAACAGGCCGCCCGCGCCATCAGTGAGGCTGCTGAACTCTATCAGGCCCAGGATCGACCACAGCGGGAACTCCGCGCGTTGAGCGATCTGGCGGCGCTGCTCTTCTGGGAGGATCGCCCGGACGATTTTGCCGCGGTCTGTATTCGCGCGGTGCGTGCCGCAAATCATGCCCGTGATGCCTGGGCGCGTGGTACGGCTCTGGTCAGTGTGGTGGCGCTGCTCTACAACTCCGGGCGCTATAATGCCGCGCTGCGCGTGGCCCGGCATGCCGCCAATCATCCGCGCAGCCCGTTCTGGCATTGGCTGCTGGCCCTGATTGTCTCCGATATCTCAATTCAGCAGGGCCACCCGGCGGCCGCCCTGTCAACCGTAGACGAGGCACTCTCCGTCCCGCATATCGACCGGGATGACCGTATGCGCCAGAATCTGCTGCGTCAGCGTGCCCTGGCGCTCTATCAGCAGGGTCACGGCATCGAGGCGACGGAACTGGCGCTGGCGGCCCATACCCAGTTGAGCAACTACTACAATGATGGCTCGATTGGGGCCGGCGCGGCCCTGGTTGCGCTGCTCTTGCTGGAACAGGATCGCTTTGAAGAGGCCGCCACCTACATGGCCCAGGCCCGAACGGTTGCGCATCGTGCGGGGACCAGTACGCTGCTGGCGCGCGTTACCGCCCTGGAAGCCTACGCGCTGCTGCGCACAGGTCAGGCGCAGGCCGCCGCCGCCGCGGCCCTCGATGCCCTGCGCTGCCTGGATGATACTGAGCGTGTGGCTCATAGTTTCTGGGTGCGACTGCTCCTGCTGCTTGCATTGGGCGAAGGCGGGGAGGTGGCGCGGGCGACCATGCTGGCGCAGGAACTGACCCGGCAGATGGAAGAACGCGGGGATGGTCTCTTCCTGGTGGTTGCGCAGCTCTACCGGCGGGTGCTGGCCCACTATACCGGCGATGTTGAAACCGGTGTTGCGGCGCTCCAGGCCGGCTGGGAACTGGCCGAGATGCACGATATCGCCTTCTTGCCGTTTCTGCCGGCGGATGCCCTGCAGATGGTGGTTGCGGATGCGCTCCGTTCCGGACTGGCGCCCACAGCCGCGGCCGGCGTGCTGCGGCGGCAACTGGCCGATCAGGCGACAACGCTGCTGATCGGGCTATTGAAAGATAATTCGCCCACGACGCGGGCCCGTGTGGCAACCCTGCTGGGCGACCTGGGAGCCGCCACGGCCTACTCGTCGCTGCGTAGCCTGCTCAAGGATCGGAATGCACAGGTACGCAGTGCCGCCGAACACGCGCTGGAGCATCTGGTCTACCGCCCGTCGTATCAGTTGCGGGTGCGGACGATGGGTTCATTCCATGTCTGGCGGGGGGAGGAAGAAGTCCGCGACCGGGACTGGCGCAGTATCAAGGCGCGCCAACTGCTGCAACTGCTGCTGGTGGAGTATGGACGGATGCTCTCGCGTGAACGTATTATGGATATGCTCTGGCCGGGGTTGGATACGGAGGCGGCGGCAAATAACCTGCGGGTGACGCTGAGTCGGTTGACGAAAGCGCTGGAGCCGGAGCGGCCGGAAGGTGCGCCCGCCTACTACATCCTGCAACAGGGTGACACCTACGGCTTCAATATTGAGAGCGATCACCAGCTTGACTCGGCCGCCTTTGCTGCCGCCGTCGCGCGGGGCCAGGTGGCTGAACATACCAATCAATCGCAGCAGGCCATGGAAGCCTACCGCGCGGCAATTACGCTCTATGGCGGGATCTTCCTGCCCGATAGTCTCTACGAAGACTGGTCGGTGGTTGAGCGGGAACGGCTGGCGCTACTGTTCAACAAAGCCGCCCTGCGTCTGGGCACGCTGCTGCTGGCGGAAGGAATGGCGCACGACGCCATCGGCTTGGCCTGGCGCGTTGTTGAGTATGACCATGCCCAGGAAGAAGCCTATCAACTTCTGATGCGCGCCCATATGCATCTGGGGGAGCGCAGCACTGCCTTGCGTCTGTACAGTCGCTGCACCGCTGCACTCCGCTCAGAGTTGGGTGTGGAGCCATTGCCGGAAACCGTGGCGCTCTACGAAAGCTTGCGCGGCGGTGAGGATGAATCGGTATAAAACGGTGCCGATGTTGTCGATGTGACTGACGTAATCTCAACCGCGCCGAGATGCGACCGAATAAAGGCAACCACATCCTGAAGCTGCTCGACGGACTGCGAGCTCCCGGTGGCAACATGTTGAATGCGACCATGCCACTGCGTCGGATCAATGGACCCATCATCTTCGACCACCAACCGCAGTAAAAAGGACTCAACTCTGCGAGCACTCATAATCTTTCCTCGTCGGTTACAGTGAGCGGCGACGGAAACAGGAGACTGCAACCTAACCTGTAGCCTGGAGTTCATCCGTTGAAACTCGTATGCAGTGTACCGTGGGCCAGTTACCGTGATGTTACCAGAACTGTCGGGGTTGGCACGCACAGGATTAGGTTCTTCGGTCGGGCGGTGGGCCATCGCCTCCGGCAGGGCAAAACGAGACTTTCTTTTTTACGAATCCTTGCTTGGAGAGCAACAATTTGTGAGAGACTGTCTGGAAAGGGTTGGTCATGGGGATGTTGGCCCGGCCCCCCGTCCTGTCCGTCATGCGGGAGCGATCATGAAACCATGAGTCCGGATATGGAGAGCGCTCCCGCCCGGCTCTGGAGCCGGGACTCCTGGGGCGCTGTCCGGTGTCGCAGGGCACCCAGCATGCCGTGGGACCGACGTGAATCAGCTTTTCAGACAGTCTCTGACAAAGAAAAAGAACTATCACGCTGCCGCAGGCGAATCCGGCCGTTCTTGGAATGACAGGCCAGACGCAGATGCTCACCGCGTAATGGGTTCAAGCGGAAACGGGTAGGTTACAGCAATTCCCGGACATTTTCGGCGATAATGAGCAGGCCGGCCAGGAGCGTGAGGGTAATTATCACCGGCCAGAAAAACTCGTATACCAGCACCAGCGCGGCGAGCAGGGCCAGCCCGACCACCAGGTAGCGGATCAGGATCTGTACCTGGCGGCGGAAGAGCGCCTCGATAAAGAAGTAGATTCCCAGTAGCACCAGCAGTCCGGTTTCCCAGGCGCTGGCAAAAAATTGCGTGATGACCACAAACCCCACCAGCAGCAACCCGATGCTCAAAGCGCTCCAGGTCTCGGCCAGGCGGCCCAGCCGTAGATCCGCCGGGCTGGAGGGCACCTGCGGCAGCCGCAGATGTGATCGGGGCGAACCACGCACGCCGGTCGCCAGTTGCCGGGCATAGAGCTCAAAGCCCTCCAGCACCTGAGCATTGGTGGCGCGGCGAGCCTTGAGGGTATCTAACTCCTCGGCGCAGTCATGAATCTGGCGCTGGAGTTCAAGCGCATGCTCCTGCAGATGCAGCAGTTGTTGGGTTGCCTGGCTCTCCATTTCGAGCCGCATCAGCCGGTTGGTCAGTGCTACAATCTGGTCGTGCAGTTCTGCCTGTTCCGCGTGCCGCTGCGCGCGCTGTTGCTCCAGTACATCGTGGGTGGTGGGCGGTGGCGGCACTTTATCCAGGCCGCCCCATCCCAGCGGGTCGTACCACATTTTGCGTACGCTGCCGTCGCGGGTATACTTCGGGCCCGCCGGGGCATCCTCGCCCGCAATCGGGTCACGCGTATAGAGCCCCCAGAGCCCGCGATATCCATCAACCCAGGGGGGCGCGGGTGTCGTCGGTGTCGCCTGGAGCAACCGAACCTCCCAGGTGTGCGGCTGTTCCGGCCCGATATACAGCCCGTCACCCCGGGCATAATCCACAAAGGGGATGCGGAAGAAGCTCAGGTCGGGCAGATCGATATAGGCTTCACCCTGGCGCAGCGTGACTCGCCAGAAGCGCTGGAGCCGCCGCCACGCGCGCAGGAACCCGGTCACATAGGGCACCTCGGCCACCGGCAGGTATTCGCCGCGCCGATAGTAGTTGGCGTGGGAGCCGGCCCCGACATAGACCAGCGGATGCTCGCCAATCCGCTCAACTTCCGGATCATCCCAGCGGCGGCGCAGATCATCGCCCTTAAATTCATGCGAAGAGTAGGCCAACCAGGTTGGCTGTGGCTCTTTGTTTTCATTTTCGACAACGTAGATGGTAATCATTTCCCAGTCGGCCTCGTGGTCATTCACTCCATTGAATGATGAGCGCCAGTCGTTGAAGGCATAGAAGAACCAGTACTGGAGCGCAGTGTAGCCATTCTCGCGCACCACGCGCCCATAGTAGCAGTAGCGTTCGTCCTGTGCCTGGATCGCCTGGTAGCGCTGCGCGGCATCGGCGGCCAGCCCGCCGGGCACCTTCCCGCGTAAGAGCAGCGTCATCGAGAAGAGCATATCGGCCAGGCGCGCTGTCAGTCCCACACGCGCCAGACGCCCCGGTCCCGCGTGGAAGTTGCGCAACGTTGAGGTGCGGTAGAAGTTGAGCACCTGCGCCGGGTTCAGTGACTCGGCAAAGCTGAGGTAGTAGTAGGTTCCCGGCTGATCGGGCCAGGGCTGTGCCAGCAACTCCGGGGTTAACGCGCCCCGGGGAATAACGACCTCGGCTACATCATTGGGGCGCTGGCGGCACAACTGGGCCTCGGCGATATAGCGGTCGGCATCCATCGGGTAAAACTGCTCACCATAAGTAAAGCAGACCACCGGCTCGAATCGTCGCAGGAGCGCAATATCTTCGGCGAGTAGCTTACTCGGGTGCATTAGCCATCCTCAGCCATGTCGCGCCGGGCCTGCCGGATCGCCGCCTGCTCTTCCTCGGCACTGCGCGCGCTTTCCGGGTCTTCGCGGTGCTGCGCCACGCTAAAGGCATTTCGCACATCCCGCTGGTTCAGATAGAAGACAATAATCACGGAAATCACCATATTGAGGTATTCGGCCTCTCCCCGCGTATAACTGATCAGTTCAGCAATCAGGTTCATTCCCTGCGCAATCAGCGCCATCAGCCCGGCCCAGGCCCGTAACCGCAGAATGCCCACACCGCTGATCAGACCAACCAGCCCCATGACCAGATTTGTCGCCGCCAGCAGTAACTCCGGCAGCGTGATATCCGGCAATTCCGCGACAACTTCCGGCGGGAGCGCGCCCCAGTAACGCGCCCCAAATGCGCCCAGTATCAGCCCCCAGATCGCGGTAAACACCAGCCCCTGGATCAGCACGAGCGCACCGACAAGGGTAACACTAAGCGGTCGTTTCATAGCTGCCATACGGGTGTTAGGAATGCAACCGTTCCAATTCTAGGCAGGATTGACTGCGTGTCAAGAATGCGCCGGGCGATCAGGGTGCGCCGGGCGTTCGTGGGTGTCATGATGATGATTGATCGGTATCAAGCAGGTGTAAAAACGCCGCGACGATCTCCGGATCGAAATGGCGGCCCGCCTGACTGCTGATATAGGCCCGGATCTGCTCATCGCTCCAGGCCGGGCGATAGGGCCGATCCGACTGGAGTGCATCCCAGACATCGACCACTGCGAAGATGCGTGCCGCCGGCGGAATTTCCGTACCACGCAGTCCATAGGGATAGCCGCTACCGTCCCACTTTTCGTGGTGGTAGCGCGGGATATCCAGCGCCGGGCGTAAAAAGTCAACTGGTGCCAGCATCTCGTAGGCATAGATCGGGTGTTTCTGCATCAATAGCCACTCCTCAGGGGTCAGCGGCCCCGGCTTGAGCAGAATACCATCGGGAATACCCATCTTGCCAATATCGTGGAGCAACGCGCCCCGGTGGATATGCACATGCTCCTCCTCCGCAATGCCGAGCAACTGAACCAGGCGCATGGTCATGGTGGTAACGCGTCGGCTATGTCCTTCAGTCTCTCGATCACGCAGTTCCAGGGCGCGTGACCAGCCTTCCAGGGTGGCATCATAGGCATGCACCATTTCCGTGTAGAGGTTGGCATTGGTGATTGCCAATGCTGCCTGGTTTGCCAGACCCTGCAAGAGCGCCAGTTCATCGCTGGTAAACGTGCGTATTGCATCTATCGTGCCTACATTCAGAATACCAACCAGCTTGTCGGCGCGGCGCATCGGTACACTGACAAAGGTACGGGCATTCATCTGCTGGTGCAACCCGGCGTTGGGCAGGTGTGGCATGGTCTGCAGATCAGGGATAACCATCACTTTGCCCATCTGCGAAGTGAGCGCATCATACACAGCACGCGGAGTTGGCACAACGCTTTCTAGATAATTGGCCGGCATGCCCAGCGCAGTGGCACAGTGTAGCGCATCCTGTTCCGCTTCATAGAGTTGGATCACTGCGTATGTAACCTGCAGGGTATGCCGCGTCTCCTCACAAATAATGCGCAGCACCGTCGGCAGGTCAAGATGGGCATTCAGGCGGGCGGCGACCCGCAGCAGCGCCGATCTGTAACGGTGGCTGCGCGACGTGGCCTGTGCTGCAAGGACTGCATCCTCGGCCGGCAATTCAGCACTCCAGTTGACCACCCAGTTCTTGCCCAGATGCTTGGCGACTTGCAGCGCCTGGTCCGCATGCTCAATCAGGATATTCAGATCGGCTGTGTCGGCAAAAATTGTGCCGGCTGTTCCCAGGCTGGCAGTTATCTGAAGCGGTCCCGTGGTTGTCGTCAGGGCTATCTGCGCCAGGTTGATCCGCAGGGACTCGGCAATCCGGCCGGCGCGCTCCTGATCGGTTTCCGGCAGCAGGATGATAAACTCCTCTCCCCCGTAGCGCGCAACAATATCCACGCTGCGTATGGACTGCCGACAACAGTGTGCCGCAGCGATTAACGCCTGGTCGCCGACGGTGTGTCCGTAGATGTCGTTAATACTCTTAAAATCATCTAAATCGAGGATAATAATTGCTGTGGGACACTGCTTCTGCACTGCGTGTTCGGCCGCATGCCGCGCCAGGGTAAAGAAGTGCCGCCGATTGTACAGCCCGGTGAGCGCATCAATCAAGGCCAGTTGTTGTACCTCGGTGAACAGTCGGACATTTTCCAGCGCGATTGCCACCTGGTCCGCAAATGCTGTTGCCAGGCGGACATGATCATCCGTAAAATGGTTAGGATGTACACTGTCCAGGGTCAGCATGCCAATCATCCGCTCCTGAAAGATCAACGGCACTCCCATCCAGGAGCGAATACGGTTGTGGGGCGGTTGTTGAAAGATCGGGTGCGCGATTAACGCATCATTGAGCAAGTAGGGCCGGCGCTCTCGGTAGACTATGGCATTCGGCGTGTCGTGGGTCAGGGGCAGTTGCAGGCCAATGACCGCGCGCATGTCGGGGTAGCCCCGGCCACCGACAATTCTGGTCATCTCGTCGGAGACGAGTTGAACCGAGCCGCTGTCATGCGGTACGACAATTGCCAGTTGTTCCAGGATACGCTCAAGCGACTCTTCCAGATTAAGGGTGGACGTGACCACCGCCGCAGCCTGGCGCAGGGTCTCGGCCTCCTGAACGCGCTGCCGGGTGGCCGCATAGAACTGCGCATTCTGAATCGCAATCGTTGCCTGCTGCGCAAACAGGCTGAGCAACTCCACATCGCATGGGCCAAAGCTGCGGGACAGGTTAACACTGCCGATGCCGATCACGCCTACCAGGCTGTCACCTGCCGACAGCGGTACCAGTACCAGCGTTTTGGGGCCCAGCAGTTCATATATAGGCAGGCGACCCTCCCAGGTCAGATAATTCTCAATGATCAATGGCTTGCGCGTCTGTGCGACATACCCCGTAGCCCCTTCCCCCAGGGCCAGCCGCAACCCGGTGTAGTCACGCTGCATATTGTGGCCTACCATAACAACAAGATCATTGCTGTCCGCAGTATACAGGCTAATCTCAGCATCCGTGGCATCCAGCAGATCAACCGCGCGCTTCAGAATTGCCCGGAGCAGGGTTGCCGGATCGAGCTTGCTGGAGATCTCATGCATTGTGGCCTGGAGCGCCTCTAACTGTTGTACCCGATGGTTCAGTGACGCCTCGATCTGCCGATGTTCGGTTATCGGGACTATAGGATTTCCCCGTGCATCTGGAGGCGGTGCGTCCGGCAGCGTAGCTGCTCGTAACTCAGCGGTGCGTTCACGCAGGAGGGATTCGAGCGTTGCCACCCGTTGACGGAGATACAGATTCTCGACATGCGCGGTCGTTGAAGGGTTGAGGTTGTTGGTCATGGGAACGCTCCGGATCTGGTGATGTTCAGAATTGCTTTAGGAAATGGTCTGGCTCCCTGCTCTCTGTGCCGGCTCTCTGTTCTCCGTGATCAATTATGCCATAAAAATCACTGGAGGAGTCGGGCTGGTATGCAAAATTGTGGGGAATGGATTCCAGTATGTAGTGGAACATTCTGTTCTAAATTACACGCGTTACGCGGTGGGGGTTTGGACCACGAACGCCGCGACATGAACGAAAACCGCGCACCGACCAGTGCTGATATGCATCGGGGCGTTCATTCCAGGCACATGCCTGATTTTCCTGCCCACCGCGTAACTTCTGTAGATTATGCGGGCGGCAGCATGCTGCTGACCGCAATGTCGGGTGCTTTCCGGCCTTAGAGACTGTCTGAAACGGGTTGGTCATGGGGTACGGCCCTGGAGCGGGAGTCCCGGCTTCAGCCGGTGTGTGGCCGGAACCGGCGGAAGCCGGGACTCCTGGGGCGCTGTCCGGTGTCTCAGGGCACTCAGCATGCCGTGGGACCGACGCGAAGCAGCTTTTCAGACAGTCTCTTAGAAGGCCGGGCCGCCCATCCGTCCCACACAGGAAGACTCCGGCGCGGCGGTTGGATTGTCCAGGAAGGCGCGGATGATGCCGTAAGCACATGCGCCGCGTGTGATGACCGCATGCCCGGTACCGGGGAACTCGTAGAAGAAACTGGTACTGAGCGTTCCTCCGGCCATCCGGCCCCACGCCGGGGGTGTCACCGGGTCATACTCGCCTGAGAGCAGCAGCGTGGGAACACTGCTCTGCACCGGCATATTTTCAATCGGATCAGGTTGTTGCACACCCCAGGCCGCGCAGAGTTCAAAGATGGTCGGGGTGTTCTCCATCACGCCGCTGAAGAAGGTGCTCAACCGGGGGTAGCGCGACATCTCGGCGTTTACCTCGTCCAGGTTGGTAAAGGCAATCTCTTCGCTGCACTGCACCGAGAAGTACATCCCGTGGCTAAAGCCGCCCGAACCCGTCAGGCGGCTGCTCTCCAGGTTCGCCAGCGGGCCATAGTTGCCATTCCGCGTGGCATAGATCATCCCCGGCAGTTGCGGAATAACGGCGGTTTTGTAGAGCATGCCATAGGTCAGGCTGATCAGCCGGTTGCCATCCACCACCAGGTCGATCCGGCCACTCGATGTGTTAACGCCCACCGTAACCGGGCCGGCGTTCAGTTGATCCACCAGTTCATAGAAGACCCGCTCCAGGTCGGGGTAGCGGGCGTTACAGTTGGGGTTCTGGGCGCAGCCGGTGAAGAGCCGGTTCAACGCGCGGTCGGCGTTGGCGGGCATCTCGGTGTGCAGGTTGACCTGCGTTGGGTAGACCGAGTCGAGCACCACGCTGCGCAGGCCCGCCGGCTGATCGCGCATCGCCGTCAGCGCCAGCCGGGTGCCGTAGGAGATCCCGAAGAGGTTCCACTGGCCGTAGCCCAGCGCCATCCGCAGATCTTCCAGGTCGGCGGCGCTGTTGGCGCTAGTGTAGGCCGCCAGGTTCACCCCTTCCTGCTCCAGGCGATCCCGACAGCGCAGCATGGCGCCTGCTTCGGCCTGGACTTTCTCGGTGCGGCTGACGGTGCGGCCCAGCAGTTCACCATTGGCCTGGTAGACCTCCGGGCACTTCAGGGCCGGGCGGGAGTAGCCGGTGCCGCGCTGATCGATCACGATAAAGTCCCGGTTGCCGATGAAGGCGCGCCAGCTATTGGCAAAAACCCCGGCATTTACAACGGCGGGACTGCCAGGGCCACCCGCCAGGTAGACCAGCGGATCGGGGGCGGGGTTGGGGCCGGGCGCGCGCACAATCGCAACGGCCAGTTGGATTGTTCTGCCGGTGGGCTGGCTGCGATCCTCGGGCACGGTCAGGTAGCCGCACTCGACCCGCCGCCCGGCAACGCCACCAAACGCGCAGGCATCCAGGTCAAAGCGGACCACGGAGGCGGGGGCGGCATCGGCGATCACGCCGCGCAACTCATTGCCCAGCAGTCCGAGCAGCACATTGTAGGGCGGTGTGTTCTCCGGATGCACCTCGAAGCGCGCCCGCTCGAACCACTGCACAACATACTCCTGGCCGTTGCCCAACCGCTCGGTCTGGGCCGGGCTCAGCGGTAGCCCGAAGAGCGCCAGGCTTTCTTCCTCATTCTTCCCGGCGCGACCATCCAGTTCCAGACCGCTGGCGCGCCAGGTTGCCAGGATTTCACCGCAGACATTCTGCCCGGTTTCCGGGAAGAAGCGGCAGTCCGGTTGCGGCGTATCGGCGGGGAACGCCTCCCAGTTGCGGCCGCTCTGCTCCAGGCGTTCAACGCCCAGGCGACCCAGCAGCACATCGAAGGGGGGTGGGTTGTTCGGGTGCAGCTCCAGCCGGGTGCGCTCAAACCATTGCACCTGGATGGTCTGCCCCTCGACGACCTGTGGTTGTTGGGGGGTAATCGGCATGCCAAAGACGGCCAGCCCGCCATGCTGCTCCCAGAAGGCATAGATGCGTCCGCCAATACACTGGCCGGTTTCCGAGAAGCAGCGGCGGTTGGTCTGCGCCTCTGCTGCGCGCGGAACGGCACCGGCCACCAGCAGCAGGCCAAGCGCAAGCAGCAGTAGCAGGGGACGAAGCGAGCGAAGAGACATCGTGGGCTCCTTTCGATCGTGGGTGATGAGTGATGAGTGACGAGTGATGAGTGATGAGTGTTGAGTGATGAGTGTTGAGTGATGAGTGTTGAGTGATGAGTGATACGGATTACGGGATACGGACTACGGACTACGGACTACGGACTTGCATATGGCCGCCTCCCAATCCTCCCAATCTCAGCGCGCAGGTATGCTGTCATTGTGCCCGCTATCTTAGCACGTCCTGGGGATTTTTCAATTGGCGAGTGGGGCGTTGGGATGGGCGAATGGGGTGGGATGCGCTGCTGGCATGCAGGGTTTTCCGGTAGGGACGCGCTTATGCGCGTCCGCAGGATTGCAGGCGCATCAGGGTAATTTGTAATCAGGAGCTAACCAGAGGAATACGTGCGTATCAAGTAACAATCTCATTATCACCACCCAGCCAGAAGTCATCAGGTAGTTCAGCATCAAAGTCTTCGCTTATCTGGGCGGCACCTTTATCGAGGCCCATAACACGCGGGGGGAGTTGCGCGTCGCGCTGCAACTCCTGAGCATAATGCTGCTTCAGTGCGTGTGAGAGCGCCTGGATGATTTCAAGCTGCTCAACCGGCGACAGTGCCCGGGCCGCGTTGAGAATATCTTGAACCGTTGTCATGATCATTTCTCCGTGACAGGTGGTTTTACTGTCTTACCAGGGCATTGTAGCGGATGTTGCCTACACGCCGCAACACCAGACCGGGAGCGCTGCGCGGGAGAGGGGACAGGTTAGCCTGGCAAGGGCGCTCATAGCATATTGGCAGAATGTTGCATCAGTGCAGCATTGAATGCAGCATCGGTGTAGTACCATTGGATCAGAACCGCAGTACAGAAGGTGGTGATGACCACCGAAACCGGTTTCAACAGCAGAGTGACAATCCTACCACACATTGCAGCCCTGTCATCATCTTCCCCTACACGACTATCATCATTCCCAACATTTTGCCAGGTCGTTAGCGTTCATCTTTCTGGCTATGGCTTCATCAGGCGATGCTGTGTAGCTTGCTCCATGTGTCTCCCTGAGCATGCTATTGCATGTTGAGCCGTTGTTGAGATCGCTGCCATATGAAGGATCAGGAGGTGCCATAACGAGATCTGCGCTATTTCTGTAACAAGCATATGTACGGCTTGCTCTCAGGAAGATTCTTAACTAGAAGGGAATGCGTATGGACCGCGTTTATCGTCCGCCGCGATCAGTTCTCCTCGTGCTGGGTATTATCTACATCATCGGGTTATCCCTTCTCCTGTTCGCAGGTAGGCCGGCCTACGCCGCGCCCCACGAGGATACTCAATTTTGGGGAATGGTTGAAAATGGACGTGTCACCATCCTGTTACACGCCTGTGGTTCTGGCTCCACCCTACAAATTCGTTCCGAAAGCCTAGAAGAAGGATGGATCTCGGATCTGTTTACGCGCGATGGCGCCAATAATTGCGGTTCGCCGACGCCATCAACAACCTGGAAAATTGTCATCAATGCCGAAGTCGGGCAGGAGTTTAATATCTACTCCTGGATGGGGGACTCGCCGCTCAGTGAAGCTGATTTTATGCAGCGTGCCCGCCGCGATGTCTGTACGGTGACATCGGCAACTGGAGATGTTGCGTGCGACCGTGAGTCCTACTGGCAGCCACGTATCGAGATTGATACCCCTGTGGAGGCACAGGAGGTAAATGGGACTATAAGGGTGAAAGGGTGGGCCATCGATCTGGCGTCAACCGGCGGCACCGGCATCAGTGAGGTAGAAGTATTTGCCGACACCGGAACGGAAGAGATCTCGCTGGGCACGGCGCGCTATGGCGAGACGCGGGGCGATGTTGCGGATATGTACGACGATCCGCGTTTCTCCAATTCCGGTTATACATTCGCCTTTAATCCGCGTGATCATGGTCTTGATAATGGTCCTGTCACCCTGCGGGTGGTTGCAAAGAGCGGCCCTCGACCGTGGTGGGATGGACCGTTGCCCGAAGTCGCCGAGAACCGCCAGTTTACGATCATAAATGCAACGAATCCTTGGGGATGTAGTCAGGATCAGTATCTGGCCGAATATTTTGATAACGTGACGCTTAGCGGAGAGCCGGTTCTCACGCGCTGTGAAACTACCATTTCGCATACCTGGGACGCTGGCGATTCACCCGGCACTGGCGTCGGTGATGACCAGTTTTCCGTTCGCTGGACCGGGAACTTTGACTTCGACGCGGGTGAGTATACATTCTTCATGCTCACTGATGATGGTATGCGCGTGTGGCTGGATGACGACCTGATCTTTGACCGCTGGTTTAATCAGGAGCCATTCCCGGAGCATCAGGTAAAACGAACAATTGGTGAGGGTAACCACACCATCAGGATTGAGTATTTTGAGGATTTGTATAGCGGGGTGGCCCAATTCCGCTATATGCAGACGCCGGAGGTGACATCTGTGTCGCCCGACACGGCAGTTGCCAATGCCGGTCAGGTGCCGATTGTCATCAGTGGCGATCACTTGCAGGCCCCGGTCACAGTCGAGATCGACGGTGTGGCTCTCCAGGATGTGACGCTGGAAGATCCGACGACTCTGTATGCGGTTGTTCCCGTTGACCAGTTGGCGCAGGGTACCCACGATGTTGTCATTGATAGTGATGGCTATACCATCACTATGCCCGGAGCATTTGAGGTCACCGAGGAAGTTCCGGAAACCCTCTTTCGGGCTATGATCTATCTGGCATGCGACAATGATCTGAACAACTCGGGTGGCTGTGATAGTATCATGGACAATCTTGAACGTGCCATGCTGGATCATCCGGATTTGCGGATCGTAGTATTCTTTGATGGGCCGGAAGATGGCGACACCGCTTACTATCTCATCCAGCCTGATGACCAATATGCGAAACCGGCGAATTATACCGATGGGGTCAACCGTTTCCCCATAGGTGAAGCGAATACTGGTGTACCCAAAACGCTGGTTGAGTTCACCGGTTGGGCGCATAGTCACTACCCTGGGCGCTATAAGTTTTTGAGCTTTATTGGGCATGGGGGCGGATGGGCCCCCGAACTCCATCCGGGTCAACCCCGTGGTATTTCTTCAAGGAGCAGCCCGGAGGACATTGGCGGCATGCTCTGGGATAATAACCCACCGAGTGTTCTGGCGACGCGTTCAATGGCCCAGGCTCTGGAGACGGTGACGCGTGCCTACTCTATCGATGTGCTCTATCTCGATGCCTGTCTGATGAGTTCAGTTGAGGTGATGGCGGAGTTTGCTCCCTACAGCGATTTCATTATTGCGCATGAGAATATTACGTGGAACATTCCCGATCCATATCGTGGCTATTTTACCAATGTCACCAGCGATATCACACCCAAAGAACTTGCCCGGCATCTGACGGAGGTCAACCTTGAGAGCCTGCTTATTCCGGGCTTACCCCATCAGGTGACGGTCATTCGAACCGACGCTATGGATAACGTCACAGCAAAACTGGATGGATTGGCCACCACGCTGTTGGAGTTCCTGCCGACACAACGCCCGTTTATCCGTGAGGTGGTTGTGCAGACTGCCCGTGTTGATGCAAACAACGATTGGGAAATCACTATCGAGGATCAGTTTATTGATGCGGGCGACTTCGCTCAGAACTTGATCGACCATCCCGAGATTCCGCTTGGTGTTAAAGCAGCAGCACAGGAGTTTATCGATGCCATTGATCAGGCTACTCTGGTTAATGAGCAGCGTAGTGGTGCCCCGTTCGATGGCGGTCAGGAATGGGATCTGCAAGCGTTAACCGGGCAGTCACTCTACTTCCCGCTTGCGGACGAGTGGCGACGGGAAATGTATGGACCAGGCATGTTGCCCAATTTTGCCGGATCAACCCGCTGGGACGACTTTATTCAGTCCTGGTATGCGGAGTTACCGGCCCCGGAACCACCAACCGAACCCTGCCCTGAGTGTCCAATCCCGCCAATGTCGGTGAGTTTGAGCATCGGTGGGCCTGAGATAATCCCGGTAGACCAGACAGTCTATGTTCCCGTCTTTCTCAACAAAGTACGCCAGCAAGATGATGTCCGTGGCGTGCAGTTTGCGCTCCGGTCAAGCAAGCCAGAGCTACTGTCTCCGCTCCAGAGTATGAAGCAACCACCACGGATCGGTGATTTCTTCGCCGAAGAGAGTTACATGGACGCAGTGCCAACGAACGACACATGGAGTTTTGTACTCAATGCGCCACCGCCACCAGCGCATGCGGCCGAAGGATCAGGCATCATTGTAGAACTCCCCTTCAAGGCAAAGGGAACCGGGTGTGTAACGCTTGAGTTTACTGAACACCTGATAGTAACCAGCACAACTGGGGAAGTCAACCATCATGCTGCTACCAGGACTATCTGTATCACCGATGGAGGCGTGATAACTGGGACCGTCTATCTGGAGAGTCGAACCGCGGGTCACTATGGTGATACGCAGGTCGTGCTCAGTGATGGTCACAGGAGCTATACGACAACCACTGAACCGGATGGTACATTTACCCTTGCCGATATTGCTGAAGGAGATTACACGCTCACTGTTTTCCGCCGTCTCTTCGTAACTGCTATACGCGAGGTCAATCTCGACGGTGTAGAGACTACGACCATGTCTGATATCGGGTTATGGGCTGGCGATATGAGTGAAGATAATGCGGTAACACGCCATGACTGGTACATCTGCGCGGCGGCGAGTATCCCGGTCAACGATCCCGATTTTGATCTTAGGGTTCATAAAAGAATAACTTCCCCCACCCCCTAACAACTCTGCTCAATGTTCACGTGGGTGAAGCGTGTAATTCCATTGAGGACAAACGTCAT
>JGI12109J20283_10055015_pt1 | contig 38137 bp, 19 predicted proteins | sample ElkSlonscriptome_12_FD_20283 | JGI IMG/M metagenome (IMG submission 20283)
GCGGGAGCCACTCGTTGCGCTGGCCCGCCAGTACCCGGATCTCTCGCTGGAACTAATTAATGTACTCAGCCAGCGCCTGCGCGAGGCTAACTCCCGCGTTGCCGAGCTTACCCGGACCATGCCCCGTCAGTTGCACAAGTTGTTTGACCAGTTTGAATAGACCTGGACGTGCTATGTACTTTGAGCAGCATAAACACGAATCCTTCTGGCTCCAGCGCCTGGCGCACCTGCAGCCAGTGGTACTGCCCTATGTCTTTCCCCAACTCGACAGCAACATGCGCGCCGCCGCAACTAAACCGGCAACCGGCCGGCTTGATGTACCCTTCAGCCCGGCATTGCAGGCCGGTTTGCAAACGCACTTTCCTGAGCATGATCAGCGTGATCTCCTGCTTTCGGCATTTGTGGCTTACCTGGCACGGCTGAGTGACCGTGCCTGTTTTGATATCGGCCTGAATGTGCCGCGTACACATATCGCCACCAGCCACTCCGGATTGCCGGCAACCTATGTGCCGCTGCGCGTAGAAGTTGATATGACGCAGCCCTGCACCACCCTGCACCAGACAATCCGGGAACAGGTCGCGCTGCACCGGCAACATGGCAGCTACATGCGCAATATCGGCGAGCGTTACCCTGAACTGCAAACCATCCCGCGCCTGTCGATCAATATTGCCCAGGTTGACAGTCTTGATGAGTATGAGCATGCGCCGGGGAATATTCTGACGCTGGTACTGGCCGCGGAGGGCATCTACTGGGATTTTACGCCGCAGGTGCCGGATGAGAACTACACCGGACGCGTGCTGCGGCGCAGCGATGACCCCCAGGTGCTGGATCATACCTGCGCTACCCAGATGTTGCAGCGCTTTGTCACCTTTACCCAGTCGCTGCTTGCCAATCCAGATATGCGCCTCGCTGATATTCCGCTGCTCTCGGCGGAGGAGCGCCAACAGATCCTGGTTGACTGGAACGCGACCCGGACCGACTACCCGCGTGATCGGTGCATTCATCAATTGATTGAGGCACAGGTGGCCCGCACCCCTGATGCGATTGCCGTCATCGCGGCGGACCGGCAGATGAGCTACCGGGAGTTAAACCAGCGCGCCAATCATCTGGCGCAGCAGTTGCAAGCCGTAGGTGTGGGGCCGGAGACGCTGGTAGGTCTCTCTGTGGAACGCTCGCCGGCAATGGCGGTTGGGCTGCTGGGTATCCTCAAGGCCGGTGGTGCCTATGTCCCGCTGGATCCAAACTACCCGTCGGAGCGCCTGGCGATGATGCTGGCGGATGCGCAGATCAGCGTGCTGGTGACGCAGGCCGAGTTGCAACAAACGCTGCCGGCGCATACCGCGCACACCATCTGCCTGGACACCAGTGCAACCCTCCCGGAGACAATCGCCAACCCAACCAGTGGTGTGCGCCCGGACAACCTGGCCTATGTGATCTACACCTCCGGCTCAACCGGCACCCCCAACGGCGTGATGGTGCCGCATGCGGCGCTGGTGAATCACGCGCTGGCCTTCGCCCGAACGTGTGAACTAAGCCGGGAAGATCGAATGCTGCAGTTTGCTTCGATTAGCTTTGACGTGGCAAACGAAGAGATCTTTCCATGCTGGCTGTGTGGTGCAACCCTGGTTATCAATCCGGTCCATGTCCTGGCAGCATTCGCCGATTTTATGGCATTCCTGGAGCAGCAGGCAGTAACCGTCATAAATCTGCCGGCCTCGTTCTGGCATGCCTGGGTGGATGCTCTGCCTCGAACGGCGGCCCAACTCCCCTCCACATTACGCCTGGTAATTACTGGTTCGGAGAAAGTCCATGTCGGGCACTACCTGCGCTGGCGCGAAATCGTGGGTAAGCGCATCCAGTGGCTGAATGCATATGGCCTCACTGAGACGACCATCACCGCCCTGATTTTTACGCCCGATGACCAGGGCAGCGAACTGGCACAACTCCGTTCCATTCCGATTGGTCGCCCGATCGACAATGTCCAGGTCTACCTGCTGGATCGGCAGCGGCAACCTGTCCCGATCGGTGTGCCGGGAGAGTTGTACATCGGTGGCGCGGGCGTGGCCCGGGGCTACCTCAACCGCCCGGAACTTACGGCGGAGCGGTTTCTTCCCGATCCGTTTAATTCCGAACCGGATGCGCGGTTATATAAAACCGGCGACCTGGTGCGCTACCTGCCCGACGGCACGCTTGAGTTTCTCGGACGCATCGATCATCAGATCAAACTGCGCGGCTTTCGGATTGAGCCGGGGGAGATCGAAGCGCTGCTCCTGCAACACCCGGCGGTGCGTGCGGCGCTGGTTTGCACACGGGAAGCCGACCACGGTGCGCTGCAACTTGTTGCCTATCTGCTGACGCACCCGGAGGAGCAGGTGACCCCCGTGATGACGCGCACATTTCTCAAGGAGCGCCTGCCGGAGCATATGGTTCCCACCGCTTTTGTGCTGCTTGATGCCTTTCCGCTGACGTCCAGCGGCAAAATTGACCGGCGCGCGCTGCCCGCCCCAACTCAGGCCGACCTGGCTGCCGACCAACCCTACGCTGCGCCGCGCACACCCACTGAAGATCTGCTGGCAACCCTCTGGACAGAGGTGCTGCATCTGGAGCAGGTGGGCATCAATGATAATTTCTTTGAACTGGGGGGGCACTCGCTGCTGGCAATCCAGGTTATTGCGCATTTGCGCTCACAACTCCAGGTTGAACTGCCCCTGCGCACCTTCTTCGAGACTGCCACCCTGGCCGAACTTGCGCAGCAGATCGATCTGCAACGCACTGCTGACGCGCCGGCCTCCCCCGATCGGTTGCCGATTATGCCGGTTTCCCGCGCCGGCAATTTTCCGGCATCGTTTGCGCAGGAGCGGCTCTGGTTTATTCAGCAGTTTGCCCCCGACTGTCTGGCCTACAACAGTCCGGCGGCCATCCGCTTCCAGGGGCAACTCAATACCAGCGCGCTGGAGCGGAGTCTCAACGCTGTTATCAGCCGTCACGAGACGCTGCGCACAACCTTTACCGCCGTTGACGGGCGACCGGTTCTGGTTATCGCGCCCGAACTTTATCTGCCCCTGCCGGTGATTGATCTGCGCCACCTGCCGTCGGATGTGCGCGAGACGGAAGCCCAACGCCTGCTCGCTGCCGACCAGCAGCCGTTTGACCTGGAACGCGGCCCGCTGATCCGGGCTACGCTGATCCGGATGGAAGCCGCAGACTACATCCTGTTGGTAAATATGCATCACAGCATCACCGATGGCTGGTCGTATGCGGTCTTCTACCGTGATCTGGCGGCGTTCTACAATGCGCATCTGACCGGCACACCCGTGACGCTGCCCGATCTGCCGATCCAGTATGCCGACTTTGCGCAGTGGCAGCGCCGGCGGCTTCAGGGCGCGCTCCTGGAGGAACAACTGGCCTACTGGAAAGCCCAACTGACCGACTGCCCGACCCTGCTTCCACTGCCGACCGACTATCCACGCCCGCCGGTGCAGTCCCTGCGTGGTGGGCTCTACCGGCAGCCACTGCCGGCAGCCCTGGTTGCGCGGCTCAAGGAGGTGAGCCAGGCCGAAGGATGTACGCTTTTTATGGCAATGACGGCCGCATTCGCTACGCTGCTGGCGCGCTATACCGGCCAGAACGATATCGTGATCGGCTCCCCCGTGGTTGAGCGTGGGCGTAGCGAGATTGAACATCTGATTGGCTTTTTCGTCAACAACCTGGTGCTGCGGCTAGATCTGGCGGGCAACCCCGGGTTCCGCGAACTGCTCCGGCGCACGCGTGAGGTGGCGTTGGGCGCTTATGCGCATCAGGATGTGCCCTTTGAACAGGTGATTGATCTGCTGCGCCTGGAGCGTGATCTGAGCTATCAACCGCTCTTCCAGGTTGCGCTGGCGATGGAACTTGAGCCATTCCGCGGCCTGGATCTGCCCGGCGCACACGGGGAACATCTGGAGGTTGTCACCGGCGGTGCCTGGTTTGACCTCTCGCTGGTGTTGGAAGAGCGGGCCGAGGGGCTGGTCGGGGCATGGGAATATGCGACCGATCTATTTGCGGAGCCGACGATCCGCCGCATGGCCGACCACTTCGAGCAACTACTTCAGCAACTCTGCGCCAACCCGGAACAACCTGTCGGCACACTGTCGCTGCTCACCCCGACTGAACGACAGCAGATCCTGGTTGACTGGAATGCGACCAGTGCCGATTATCCCCGCGACGCCTGCATCCATCAGTTAATCGAGGCACAGGTTGCCCGCACTCCGGATGCTATCGCCGTTATCGCGGGTGATCGGCACCTGAGTTATCGGGAGTTAAACCGGCAGGCCAACCATCTGGCGCACCAGTTGCAGGCGTGGGGCGTGGGGCCGGATGTGCTGGTGGGCCTCTGTGTAGAACGTTCGCCGGCCATGGCGGTCGGGTTGCTGGGCATTCTCAAAGCCGGGGGCGCATATGTGCCGCTCGATCCGGCCTATCCGCATGAGCGACTGGCCCTGATGCTGGCGGACGCCGGGGTAACGCTGCTGGTGACGCAGCCGCATCTGCGGGAGCATCTGCCGCCCCTCACCGCCGAGGTAATCTCCCTGGACCCGGATGCGCCGATACCGGGTGAGTGGGACAACCCGGTCAGCGCCGTGCAGCCCGAGAACCTGGCCTACGTGATCTACACCTCCGGCTCAACCGGCACCCCCAACGGCGTGCTGGTTCCGCACCGTGCCCTGGTCAACCATAACACGTCGATTGCGCGCCGCTGTGAAATCCAGGCCGGTGATCGCATCCTCCAGTTTGCCTCGCTCAGTTTTGACGCCTCGGCGGAAGAGATCTTCCCTGGCTGGCTCTGCGGCGCAACGCTGGTCTTGCGCACCGATGCGGCGCTGGCTTCCTTCAATAGTTTTGATCAGTTTATCGCGCAGCATGGGATTACCATTCTGGATCTGCCGACTGCCTACTGGCATGCCTGGGTGCGCCACCTGGAACAGACCCGGGCTACGCTTCCGAACACACTCCGACTGGTAATCGTCGGCGGTGAGGCGGCCCTGCCGGAACGCTATGCTACGTGGCAGGCGCTGGCCGGCGCACATATTCGCTGGATCAACTCCTACGGCCCCACCGAGGCAACCATTGTCGCAACCATCTTTGCCCCCGATCCGGCGCAGGTGGAGCAGTTCAGCGGTAGCATGCCGATTGGTCGTCCGCTGGACAATGTGCAGGTCTACATTCTGGATCAGGCGCGCAACCCGGTGCCGATTGGTGTCCCCGGCGAACTACACATTGGTGGCGCGGGCCTGGCGCGTGGCTATCTCAATCGCCCGGATCTGACCAGCGCGCGGTTTATTGACCTGGAGATGGGTGACTGGGACTCGGCGACCGGGGCAACCATTTCGGATCGCCCGATACGGCTCTACCGCACCGGCGATCTGGCGCGCTACCGGGGCGATGGTACTATCGAGTTTCTGGGGCGGATCGACCAGCAGGTTAAGATTCGCGGCTTTCGCATTGAGCCCGGCGAGATCGAAACGCTGCTGGGGCAGCATCCCGCAGTAGCCACAGCCGTGGTTGTGGCGCGTGAGGAAACGCTGGGGGAGTGGCGACTGGTAGCCTATGTCGTGCCGGCAGATGCCGAGCAGCGTTTACTCATTCCCACCCTGCGCAGCTTCTTGCAGGAGCGGCTCCCTGACTATATGCTCCCGTCGGCCTTTGTGCAGCTTGCGGCGCTCCCACTGACCCCCAGCGGCAAACTTGACCGTGATGCGCTGCCGCTCTTCGATCCGGCAACGCGGCAAGATCAGACGGGCTACACGGCCCCGCGTAATTCGGTTGAGGCTACCCTCGCCGATATCTGGGCCGATGTGCTGCGCCTGGAGCGGGTGAGTATTCAGGATAACTTCTTTGCCCTCGGCGGTCACTCGCTGCAGATTATGCATCTGATCACCCAAATTGAGGCTGCCCTGCCCTATCCGGTCGCCATCAAAGATATCTTTCTCTACCCAACAATTGCCGGCCTCGCCGAAGTGTTGGCACAGCGTTCTCCACTCCCGGCCGACTCCGCAACTGCCCAGCCTCAACTTGAGATTGACCGGACAGAGCGGCGGGAAAGCGTGCCACATGCCGGATCGGCCCTTACGCTTGAACTACGGCCGCTCCTGCCTCTCTTTGCCGTCCGTAAGCTTGCGCCGGTAGAAGCTGCAACCTTCGGCACCCTGCCCTTCCCCGGCCTGCCCCCCGCGCTACTGGAGCAATTCGGCGTGAGTCGCAGCACCGTAACACACGAGTGGTATGATAACCTTCCGGTCTTTGATGAGCTGTTAGCGACGCATCTAGGGCGGATTGCCCTCTTTACGCTGCCCCACTTTGATGACCAGTTGTACCAGGATCAGACCGGCCTGATCGCCAGTATCATCGAAGGGTTGGAAATGGCCCGCTGGCTGGGGGCGCGCGTCGTTTCACTGGCCGGGTTGATCCCGTCCGCCACGGATTATGGCCGCGCTATCGCTGCTGCACTTGCCGGGCGCGACGATCTGCCGCTGCTCTCAACTGGGCATGCAACTACCACCGCCGCAGTGATCCTGTCACTCGATCGCATCCTGGCGGAAAGCGGACGCGACATAACGCAAGAGCGGGTGGCGTTTCTGGGGCTAGGTTCAGTTGGTCTGGCTGCTCTCCGTCTGATGCTGCGTTGCCGACCACATCCGGAGACGCTTCTGCTCTGCGATATCTATCAGAAGCAGGCGGAACTGGAACTGCTGCAGCGGGAACTGGTCACTGCGTCGGGCTTTAAAGGAACGATACAGATCATTGCATCGCCGGGTGCCGTACCGTCTGAACTGTATACCGCGACAACCATTGTTGGCGCGACCAACGTGCCGAACATCTTAGATATAACCCGCGTCAACTCCGGTACACTGATTGTTGACGACTCTGCGCCGCACTGTTTCGATCCCGACCAGGCTCGCCGGCGGTTTGAAGCAGAGCAGGATATTCTCTTTACCGAAGGTGGTGTCGTCCAGGCTCCGCAGCCGATTACGGCTACGCGGTACCTGCCGCGCCTGGCAGAGCGGGCCTTGCCCGCGCATGCGAAAGCGCTTTTGGCACACTACAACCCGCATGAGATAACCGGGTGTATTCTTTCCAGCCTGCTATCTGCCCATTTCGCCCACCTTCCGCCCACGCTGGGCTATGTCGATCTGGCGACTACGTTTGAACACTACACGACGCTGCGTCGTCTGGGATTTCGCGGAGCAGACCTGCACTGCGAAGGCTATACTTTCTCTGAATCGGAAGTTACCCGCTTTCGCCGACAATTTGGTACATGACAGCAGCAGAAAATGAGGCAATTATCGTGGTTTCAATGCGACATATCTATCTGATAGGAATCCTGCTCCTCGGCATCACCGGTTGTACCAGTCTGGCGATGTCGCCGGCAGTCACACCAACTGCACAACTGAATCCTACCCCAACCACCGAACCCAGTCTACGAGGGAGTGGCGGCACATTGCGGCTTATTTCCTGGGATGCGCCAACAACGCTCAATCCTCATCTTTCTACCGGCAACAAGGATTTTGAAGCCAGCCGCATCATCTACGAACCCCTTGCCAGCTTTGATAAACATGACAACCTGGTTCCCATTCTGGCCGAAGCGATTCCCTCGCTGGAGAATGGCGATCTTGACCCGGATGGCCTGTCGGTCACATGGCGACTGAAACAGGGCGTGAAATGGTCGGATGGTGAAGATTTCTCGGCGGATGATGTCCTCTTTACCTACGATTTTATTACCAACCCGCTCATCGAGAGTTCGAGTGCATTTGCCTATGAAACGGTCAGTCGGGTCGAAGCGATCGACCGCTACACGGTCAAAGTTCACTTTGCCGATCCCAATCCGGCCTGGTTTACACCGTTTGTGGGCATACCCGGTCAGATTCTGCCTGAGCACAAGTTTAGCGCCTACAATGGCGTGAATGCCAAAGATGCTCCGGCTAACTTTGGTACGAACAATGGTGACACCGTTGGCACCGGACCCTACCGGGTCGTCTCATTCAAACCCCAGGAAACGCTCTTTCTGGTGACAAAACTGGTGGAAACGAATAAGATTGTGTACGAGGTTAATCCATTTTTTCGTGAACCCGATAAACCCTACTTCTCCCGAGTTGAACTGCTCGGTGGGCGCGAACCGCATCAGGCAGCCCTGGCGGTGTTTACCAATACGACCCCCGAACGGGCCGATTATGCCTTCGATCTGCAGGAGTCACCCGACGAGTTGCAAGATCTGATTGCAGCGGGGCATGGCACACCCAACGTCAATTTTGGCAGCCGGTTGGTCTTCCTGGATCTCAATCGTACCGATCCGACACAGGACTCCCGGTTGGGAACGGAGCATCCCTTTTTAAGCGACCTGCGTGTGCGACAGGCGCTGGCCTATGCCATAGACCGCGAAAAGCTTACTGAAGCTATCTATGGGCAGTTTGGGCATGCTGCGGACCAACTCGTCGTTGCGCCCGAAGAATACCACTCGTCCACGACAAACTACACATTTGACCAGGAGCAGGCCAGAACCCTGCTTGAAGCAGCCGACTGGATCGATACCGATGGCGATGGTATCCGCGATAAAGATGGCATGCCGCTTCGGTTTGCCTACGAGTCCTCAGTGAATTTTCGCGATTTGCAGCAGATGGTCCGCCGTGACTTGCGTGCTGTTGGCATAGAGATAGAGATCAAAACGGTTGATGTGGGCGTTTTCCTGGGTGATGATCAGTCCCATCCAGACTCAAGCGGGCGCTTTCTGGCCGATATGCAAACCTATGATATCTCGATGGATACCATCGATCCGGGTGCCTACCTGGGTTGGTGGAAATGTGATCAGATACCCCAGGCAGAGAACGAGTGGGTGGCCGGGATCAACGTCTCGCGCTGGTGCGATCCCGAATTCGACGATCTGCATGTGCGTGTTATGACCGAGATCGATAAGGTTGCGCGCCGCGAGTTAATTATAGAGATGAATGATCGGTTTATTGCAGACGTTGTCGCCATTCCCCTGGTGCATGTAGCGGATATTTCCGGGATGCGCAACGATCTGGCCGGTGTAGAACTGACGCCGTGGGACGCCGATGTGTGGCAGATCAAAGACTGGAGGAGTCGTTCATGATGAGTACCGATACACCAGACATGCCTGTATTTGAGACTCCCACCGTAGCAGACGCGGCTCCTGTCCCATCCGCGCGGGGCAACTGGCTGCGGAATCTGAACATCGGCAGCAAGCTGACCATCGGGTTCGGGTTACTGGTGGGGCTGACACTGCTGGTCTTTGGTATCAGTGCCTTTGCTGCACGCCAGGTAGCTCTTGCCCAGCAGCGGGTTGACGAGAGTTCCCAGGTTGTGCTGGCTTCATCGCGTGCCCATGCTAATCTGCTCAGAATGACCAGCAATGTACGCGGCTACCTGGCTCTGGGCGATCCCGCATTTCTCCAAAGCTATCAGGATGTGGAGCAAGAATTTCGCGGGAATCTCAGTGTATTAGGCCAGTTATCCGACCGGCCTGTGTTTGGCATGGAAAACCAGGAACGCCTGGATGTCCTGAAGCAGCAATTCAATGATTGGCAAACTCTGCCCGGTGAACTCTTTGCGCTGCGTGATGATCAAATGGAACGCGAACCGGCTTATAACTGGTTGAACACAGCCGGTGTTGCGGATGGCGGGCAGGTACTCATCATTATCAACGAGATGATCGAAGAACAGGCCCGGCGGGAACCTTCCATCGAGAACAATACGCTGCTGAAAGACATGGCGGCCTTTCAAAGCTCTTTTGCAGCGATGTTTTCCGGGTTGCGCGGGTATGTTACCACCCGCAACCCCAACTTTCGCTACTATGAATATGAGGTAAATCTCGAGATTAATGATGATACCTGGGATACACTGGGTAAGCAGATGTATCTCCTTACGGATACCCAACAGGAGATGATGCGGAATATTGCGATTCATCGCCAGAACTTTATTAAAGAGGTACCGGAAGAAGCCTTTGCTATCCTGGAGAGTGATTCCTACGAATGGCGTCGGGATCTCTATACATTTGAAAAAGAGGTCGAGCCATTAACCAGTGAAATGGAGAGTCTGCTAAGTGCGATGACTGATAATCAGCAGGTAACCCTGCAGCGTAATCTTACCCAGGCACGACAGACGCTCAATACGGCCGTAACGCACACCATGATTGTTGGCATTACTGCGGTCGTTCTTGGTATGATCCTGGCATTTGTCTTTCGCCAGACCATCGCCGGGCCGGTACGCCGCCTGACCGGCGTCGCCCGACAGATTGGCGGCGGCGATTTAAGCGTCCAGGCACCGGTTGAGTCCGGTGACGAAATCGGCATCTTTGCTCGCACATTTAATGATATGACCCGGCAGTTACGCCAGACGCTCTTCCAGATCCGCAAGGAGAAGAAGCGCGCCGATGATCTACTGCATGTGGTTATTCCAATCGGTGTAGCGCTTTCCTCAGAGCGCGATTTCAACCGATTGCTGGCAAACATCCTTTCAGAGGGAATGAACTTTTGCCGGGCGGACCGGGGCTTACTCTTTCTGCGCGAAGAACGGGAGTTAAAACTGGTGATGCTGCGCAAAAGCTCCCAGGATACCCTTATCGACACGCAGATGCGGGCCGATCCACTGGCACATATTCCGCTGTATGATGCGGAAACCGGCGAAGTAGACAATCTGCATCCCGCGCCGTATGTTGCCTGTCGCGGTCAGTCGGTCAATGTTGGCGACCTCGCCGGTGCCGCTCCACCATTTAATTTCCCCCGGCTGATGCAGGTCGCAGCCGTGGATCATTACCAGGCTATTTCGCTCCTGGCAATTCCCCTGAAGAATAATCAGGATCAGGTGCTCGGCGTCCTGCAACTGCTCAATGCCCAGGATCAGGAAACCGGCCAGGTGATCCCCTTCGATGCCAATCTGCAGCAGATGATGGAGTCGTTTTCATCGCTGGCTGTTGCCGCACTCGAGTCCTACATTCGTGAACAGAACCTGCGCCAGGAAATTCAGCAACTGCGCATTGAGATTGACGAAAACAAACGCCAGGAGCAGGTGAATGAAATTGTTGACTCTGACTTCTTCCAGGATTTGCGCACCAAAGCGCATAACCTGCGCAACCGGCAACGGTCGGAGGTCAAACCCAACTCCGAGGGCCAGTCCGAGATATAAATTACGACAATGATGTCCATTCATACGCTACTAGAGGGAGCATAGCATCATGACGCGCGAGTCACACGAGGATGATCTAACGGCGATTGTGCATGGAATGAAAACGGTGGCCTCACCGTTTCGGACTGTGCTCAACGAACTGCATCGCACCTATCAGGCATATAATGAGGGTACACTTTTTCATACTACGCCAGAGCTAGCCCGATCCAATCCCAATTGGTTTGGGATCTGCGTCGTTGATACATCCGGCCAGATCTATGAAGTTGGAGATAGTCAGCATGCCTTCACAACGCAGGCTCTGGCAACGCCCTTTGTGTACGGCATGGTCCTGGCGGATCAGGGGCGCGATGCGGTGCTGGAGCGCATCGGGGTTATGCCCGCCGATGACAGTTTTTATCTGCCCGATACGCCGATACACTCCCTGCCCAATCCGTTGATCCCGGCGGGCGCCCTTGCCACGGTGAGCAGGCTGACAGGCAGTACCACGACTGATCGGCTGAACCATGTTCTGGAGCTATTTCAGCGGTATACCGGGCATGAGATGCGCATTGACGCCACGGTGTTTACCTCCAGTCGCCTGAGTGGGCATCGCTACCGCGCCCTTGCCTACCATATGCTGGATCGCGGGCTTATTGGCGAACATGTCGATGAGACGCTGGATCTCTTCTTTCAGCAGCAGTCGCTGCTGGTTACCTGCCGCGACCTGGCCGTTATGGGGGCAACGCTGGCGAACGGCGGCACTAATCCCGTCACGGGCGAGAGTATCCTGAGCCCGGAGCATGTCCGCGATCTGCTCAGCGTCATGCATGCCTGTGGCATGCGCAATTTCCAGGGCGAGTGGAGCTACCGCGCCGGGATGCCTGCCGAGAGCGGCGTCAGCGGTGGTCTGCTGGCAGTTGTGCCGGGGCAGGTCGGCATCGGAGTATTTTCGCCGCTACTCGGTTCGCATGGACACAGCCTGCGCGGCATCAAGGTCGTCTACGATCTGGTACAGCGGTTTGGTCTGCATCAGTTTGATGCGCCCCATGCCGGTACAAAGCTGCGTGAGGCATTGGCGGGGCGCTCCGCAACCACAGCCCGCAACCGCGTGGCGCGGGCTCTGAAGACACCTGATTAACACCAGTTCCGCGATCTCTAGCTCGGAAAGAATGTCGCCTGCGGCTAGGGCGGAGGCGACATGCCCTTCCGGGTTCGTGACCGCGTAACTCATCTTACAGGAGTTACGCGGTGGGGGGGTGGACCACGAAAGCCGCGAAATGAGTGAACAACGCGAAACGACCAGTACTGAGATGCGTTACGCGATCCTGTGTTTGACTGTGGATATTGCCTCCAGCGGGGTGGAAGAGGACATCCTTGCTCACAAAAAAGTTGTACTGTGTGCAACTTTTTTGTGAGCAAGGATAAAACAGCACCATGCTGCCGCAAGCGCATCGGGCGTTCACCTGGGCACATGTCCAGTTTGTATACCCACCGCGTACGTCGTGTCATGTAACACGAGTTACGCGGTCACTGACCCGGCGCGGAGTCTCGCCTCCGACAGGGCAGAAGAAACCAACTTTTTTGTAAAAAGGATAAAACAGTACCATGCTGCCGCAGGCGAAGACCGCCTTCACGGAAGCACATAGCTGATCTGTACACCCACCGCGTAACGCGTGGAAGAGAAGAAGCGTAGTATCTGCTGAACACAAAAAGAGCGCGGTGACGGGAAAGTACCTGTCACCGCGTTTGTATCAACCCAGCACTACCTAAGGAAAAAGAACGCCCCTGATAGCCTAATCCTCACTCCGCTGCATAATCACATAGAGCAGCTCAAGCAGGATATTCTTCACGCTCTCGCGCTCAGAAGCAACACACGGGAGCACCTTCACATGCGGTGGTTGGCGTAACGCCAGCCGCAATTCGTCCGGTGCCCAGGCATTGGGACGATCCTGTTTGTTGGCGGCGATCACATAAGCCGTTTCCCGGTAGGAGGTAAAGAAATCGATAATCCGATTCGTCTCCCGAAATGTCTCGGGGCGGGTACTGTCAACCAGCACAACCAGCCCAAGCATCCCTTCCGAGAGGATCTCCCACATAAAATCGAACCGCTTCTGACCTGGCGTACCAAACAGATGCAGCACGAGGTCATCGGAAACGGCGATACGACCGAAGTCCATCGCCACCGTCGTTTCCTTCTTTATATGTTTGGTGTCGTCGGAGGCGCGTCGCTCGGTGGAGACCACTTCGATCTCACTAATTGACCGAATAAACTCAGTCTTCCCGGCGTTGACCGCCCCACTAATAACCATTTTTACCGTCTGCACACCGGCCCTCCGCTACGGTGCTGTGCCCTGGCAGGAGCGCACAATTCTACATACCACGGATACGATTGATAATGCGGTTAACCAGGCTCTTCTTGATCCTGGGCGCTTCCCTTGCTTGTCCACTGCCTGCTACTGGCGCAGGTTTCGGTTTCTTGACGACATCCACCAGACCTGCCGTCATAAAACCATACACAATTCGACAGACATCGAACTCGCTAAGACTGGTCTTTTGCGCAATGTCGGCAAGAGTATCCTTCCCATTAATGCGAGCAAAAACCCGCCACTCTTCGGGAGCCAGTTTTACCCCCTTTGCCTTCTCGCCAGGCTGCTCAACAAACCTGACAATCATATCGGTACTGGGAATGCGATCTTTGATGCGACCCCACTCATCGATGCGCCGCACTCCCTCCATAATCAAGTTCTCAACGGGCAACGGTGTTGGCATAATGGGTTCAGCCGGATCAGGTTTCTGGCCCTGCTCAAAACGAAATTCACCATCAGGCCAGCCAAACAGTCCATAGACTGATTCCTCCGTGTGGACCTGTAGAGTTTGCTGTAGATCCTCATGTGAAAGGATATTTTCGTTGAGGATCGCCTGCGTTAGTGTCAAACTGTTCCCACCATGGTTACAGGCCTGTCGGGCCTGATCCAGTTGTTGGGGAGAAAGTTTCCCCTGGCGGATCAACAGATCGCCCAATTGCTCCCCCTGATGACGTGCCGCGTAGATTAGCTTGCCCTTCTCAAAGTACAGGATGGCTTTCTCTTCATCCCGACTCAGATGCAAGCACCCGGTCTTGTAGCCACGGTCTACGAGGTACAAAAAATCAGAAAGGCCAAAGTCTCGGATGTTACCAACCAGCGCCATTATAATGCCTCCAGGGGCGCTACCAGTCCTAGTCCTGTTTCCATATACATCAGACTGAGGTTGCTAATGCCTGCTCGTCGGTCGTTAGTGTCTCGCGTACTGAAACACCGTCAGCAGCCAGTACCGGCAAAAGTGCAGCAATAGCGGTCTTTATCATTGTATCATCTGGATCGCGGGTTGTCAGTTGTTGCAGTGAGAGGGAAGGCGCAATCAGTGTCCGTACCCACCCGCGATGGTAATGCCGGGCCGAGAGCCGCAACAGTTCGTATGCCACAGCCGCAATAACCGGTACCAGCACAACGCGCGAAAGTAACCTGACCCAGAAGGGCAGCCCACCCAGGAACAGAAAGATGACAAAACTGATCAATACAACGACTGCCAGAAAGCTCGTACCACAACGCGGGTGAATAAGCGAGAATCCTCGCACGGACTCGACCGTCAATGGTGCGCCGGCCTCATATGCGTTGACTGCTTTATGTTCTGCTCCGTGGTACCCGAAAACCCGTTGAATTTCGGAAATCCGGCCGATCATAACGATGTAGCCAACAATGATACCAAGCCGCAGGACTCCTTCGAGCAGTTCACGCTGAAACAGGTTTGCTCCCAGGTGTCCGGCCAGACTGGCGAGTAAAAGCGGTGATACAAAGAAGAGCCCAATCGCAATTGCCAGTGACACTATGAGGGTGCCAATCGAGGCTCCCGTAGACTGCTCCTGCTCACCCAGCGCGGCACTGGCCGAGAAATTCAGGGCGCGTACGCCCAGGTTCAATGCATCCCACAGCATCAACACACCGCGCACAAAGGGAAGGCGCTCCAGGGTCGTACGGCGCTGTGCGTCCAGGGGGAAATGTTTATAGGCAATCGTCCCCGTGGGCCGGCGTACCGCCACGGTTGCCTGTTGCCGTCCCCGCATCATAACGCCCTCGATAACGGCCTGACCACCATATGCAACGTGCTGCTGTCCCATGCAATCCCTTTAACTAGAAGGCTGTCGTTGGCACATCGATGCACAGAACGACAGCCTGTAGGTTATTATCATAACACGGTCTGGGAACTACAACAATAGTGAACGGGTACTAGTTAACAATAGGTAAAATGGTACAGGTAGTCCTAATGTTCCTCGGATTTGACACTCCGCCGGGCCAGCGTGGTAGCGGCGGTGCGTACGCCGGTAACAAGGCTGGAGATACGAATAATCGGCGTGATCACCCGTTCCGCAATAAAGACGGTTGTTGTTGTCACCGCGCTGCTCGACTCGCGCACATCATCCGTCACGGAGCGGGCGCTGTCCAACACTTCGTTGACCTTTTCGGTAGCGCTGTTAATACCAGGTGCAAGTGTATCACTCGCCAGTCGATTCAAAACACGAATAACATACAAGACGGCGATAAGCAAAACGATAAGGAGAATAGCACTGATCATCTGAAATACGGCCACGATAACAATCGCAACATCACGGGCAATGACCCGGAATTCTTCAAATAGTGACGCGGCAACAATGAATGCAATAGTTATAATAACAATCGTTACAATACCAGTAGCGATCCACTTGAACACAACAGCACTCCTGCCGGCAGCAACGCATCCTGGCGCGCCACATAGCTTTACTCAGCAACGGGTCAACTCCCCCGGGGCCACCCGGACGATTATATCATACTCGTAGGCGTGAGGCAACGATAATCAAGAGCCATGCTGCCAACACCGCTTCCAGCACCGGTACATCGGCTGGGGTCGGCAGGCCAAGCGGGAATTGCAGACCAAGCCCATACGCCACAAGACACCCCATAAATGCGGCTAACCAGAAGATCGGTAGTTGCAGCCAGTGTTTTCCCCACAGGAAGTGGGCCAACGACGCACAGGCTGTTGCCAGCAGGAGCAGGAGTGCGGTCGCTGGAGCCAGGGTATTCATAGGTCGGAGTTCTCCGCCGGCTGTGAGCGGGCAATCCGTCCTCCCCCCAGTAGCCGATTGCCGTCATACAACACGCCCGCCTGTCCCGGCGTAATCGCCCGCTGTGGTTTGCTGAATGTAACCTGCAGCCGCTGCTCACCGCATGGTGTGATGGTGGCTTCAACCGGTGTCGCGTGGGCGCGGATCTGTACCTGGCAGGTGAACGGTACATCCGGCCAGGTACCGTTGCCGAATTTCGCCTGCTCAATGGTAAAGATGTGCCGGGTGGCCGCTTCCGCCGGGCCAACGATCAGGGCGTTTCGCTCCGTATCGAGTTCGGTGACAAAGAGCGGCTGTGGACTGGTAATCCCCAGCCCTTTACGCTGCCCGACCGTGTAATATGGCAGCCCTTTATGCTGCCCAACCACCTGCCCGTCGTGGTCGATAATTGGGCCGGGCAGCATGCTTTCGGGGGCTTCCTCGCGCAGGAAGCGGCGATAGTCATTATCGGGAATAAAGCAAATATCCTGGCTCTCCGGGCGGTCAGCCGTCGCCAGCAGGCGCTCCCGTGCCAGCGCGCGCACCTCAGCTTTGCTCATTCCGCCCAGCGGGAACTGCAAGCGGGCCAACTCATGCTGCTGAAGCATATAGAGCACGTAGGACTGATCCTTGGCATGGTCAACGCCGCGCCACAACTCGTATGGCTGCCCATCCGGCTTCCGGATCTGCGCATAGTGTCCGGTTGCCAGGTAGTCAAACCCCAGCGCCTGGGCACGCTCAAGCAGGAAGCGAAATTTTAAATCGCGATTACATGCCAGACAGGGGTTAGGTGTATAACCATGCGCATATTCACTCAAAAAATATTCGATAACGTGCCGGCGAAACTCCCGCTGATAGTTGAAGACATAGTAGGGCACGTCCAGTTGTGCGCAGACCCGTCGCGCCCCGGCGACCATCTCCTGCGAACAGCACTGGCTCTCGTAGATGCCCTCGTCATCCCCCTCCCAGAGATGCATGGTGACGCCGGTAACAGCGTGACCCTGCTCGTGGAGCAGCGCCGTCACCAGGGAGCTATCCACGCCGCCGCTCATGGCGACCATAATCTTTGCCATGGAGTAGAACCTCGGTAACTCTGTTGAAACGAATCTATTTCACTCTATTATGCAGATCTTTGCTTGCAATATGTCTATTATACCCCAGACTGCCCGGTTTATGGTATCCGTTTCGGGTAATTTACACGACTTACGCGGTCGTTGGCCCGATAGGAGATTCCGCCTCCGGCAGGGCGGAAGAACCCATACGTTTTTCACAAAAAATTTGCACACAGTGCAAATTTTTTGTGAAAAACGATCAAAATGTACCATGCTGCCGCAGGCGAATCGGGCGTCCACCGGGGCACATGTCCAGTTTGTGGACCCACCGCGTACGTCGTGTAATTTTCGGCCCTTCAGGATACCACTGGGTCATTCCCCAACGAGGTAGGGGCGAAAGACGTTTCGCCCCCCCGGAGGCGCAACGGGCTATCCCTATGGAATAAACCAGTAGTATCTTTCAGGGTTGGGTTGCATGAATGGTCGTTGCCAACACGCGGGTAGCTCCGGCACGCGTTAGCGCTGTCATCACGGCCGCCTGGTTGTCCGGATCGGTCAGAGCGAACATAACACCGCCCCAACCGGCCCCCGACAGTTTGGCCCCCGGTGCGCCGGCCGCGCGTGCGGCCGCAACCAGATGCTCCAGTTCGCTCGACGAGACGCCAATCTGTTCCAGCAGCGTCTGGTTGGCGTTGATGAGTACACCCAGCGTCGCTTGCTCACCGGTTGCCAGCGCCGTGTGTACCTGCTGTACCAGTGTGCCGACCTGCGCAAACAACTGCTCATAGTGCGTAGGATTGGTCTGCCACTGCCGGCGGACCATGCCTACCGGCAGGCGGGTCGCGCTGCGGATTCCGGTATCGCCGACAACCAGCGTCAGCGGTTCGGCAATGCTGATGGGTGTAATTAGATTGGAGTGCGCCGGTCCGCGCCGCTCAAACCAGATCGGCTGGTCATAGGCAACCACGGTATTGTCAATGCCGCTGGGTGTACCGTGAAAGCGTTCTTCACTGGCGTACACCAGCGCCGAAACCTGCTCCGGCGGCAGAGTGTGCCCCATGAAGGTTGCCAGCGCGCGCACAAGTGCCGTGGCGATAGCGGCACCACTGCCCATGCCCCCGGCAATCGGAATGGTTGATGTCAGGGTGATATGCAGATCGGGCGGGTCTACTCCCAGATGGCGCAGGGTTGCGCGGACCAGTTCGCTCAGTGGGTCGTCCGGATGGGCATCGGCGATCCAGGCGCGCCCCAGGTCGGGCGCATTGAGCCGTACTCCACTGCCCGGCGACCCGGCGATAATCTCTACATGGGCGCGGATATCGGGGAGGGGCAGCGCAATGGCGGGTTGCCCATACACGACAGCGTGCTCGCCACACAGGATCAGTTTGCCTGGGGCCGAGGCGCGGGCGGATAGGGGCGGAAAAGCCGAAGCTGCGTCGTCATACTGCGCGTCCATCATCATTCGCCCAGACAGCTTATTCCCACTCGATTGTCGCCGGTGGCTTAGAGGAAATATCGTAGACCACCCGGTTTACACCTGCGACTTCGTTGACGATCCGACTACTGATGCGCCCCAGTAGCTCGTAGGGCAGGCGTGCCCAGTCAGCGGTCATGTAGTCCTCGGTGGTAATGGCGCGCAGAGCAATCGTATCGGCGTAGGTGCGTTCATCGCCCATCACGCCAACGCTCTGGACCGGCAGCAAGACGGCGAAAGCCTGCTGGGTTGCCCGGTAGAGCCCGGCGGCGCGCAATTCGCCGGTGAAGATGGCATCGGCCTGGCGTAGTGTTTCGAGCCGCTCCCAGGTGATGGGGCCGAGGATACGTACAGCCAGACCGGGGCCGGGGAAGGGATGCCGCCAGATCCAGTCGTCGGGCAGGCCCAGTTCCAGCCCGGCGGCCCGCACTTCATCTTTGAACATATAGCGCAGTGGCTCAACCAGGGTCATCTGCATGTCAGCCGGGAGACCGCCGACGTTGTGGTGCGTCTTGATGGTGACACCCTGCGCCCGATCCGGGGCGCTGCTCTCGATCACATCCGGGTAGAGTGTTCCCTGCGCGAGGAAGGGCAAAGCGGTGTCCTGGTCGGTCAGGCGGCGTGCCTCGCGCTCGAACAGGCGAATAAACCGCTCGCCAATGATTTTGCGCTTCTGTTCCGGGTCCGAGACACCTTCCAGGGCCGCAAGAAACTCCTCGGTGGCATTAACGGCAATGAGGGGGATGTGTAGATGGTCGCGGAAGGTGCGGATAACCTCGTCGGCTTCACCCTGGCGCAGCAGGCCATTATCGACAAACACACAGGTCAGGCGCTCGCCAACCGCCGCGTGAATGATCAACGCCGCAACCGCCGAGTCGACGCCCCCGGAGAGCGCACAGATGATATGTCCATCTGCGACCTGCGTGCGCACCCGCTCAATTGCCTGGGCCACAAAGTTGGCCGGTTGCCAGTCGGCGGTGCAGCCACACACCGTGAAGAGAAAGTTGCGCAGAATATCGCGGCCAAATGTCGTATGCACAACTTCGGGGTGGAACTGCACCCCATACCAGTGCCGATCCGGGTTGCCCATCGCGGCAAAAGGCGCATTATCACTCCGGGCCAGCGGGTGAAATCCAGGGGGCAAGCCCTCGATATGGTCGCCGTGGCTCATCCAGACAGGTTGCTCATAGGGAGTGCCGACAAACAGCGGGCTATCGTCGGTGACGGTGATCGTTGCCGGGCCATATTCGCGCCGGTGAGCACGCAGTACTACGCCCCCCAGCGCATGGCTCTGGAGTTGCATACCGTAGCAGATGCCGAGGACCGGCAGATCGGTATCGCGCAGCCAGTCGGGAAGGGCCGGTGCTCCCGGTTCATAGACGCTGGCCGGCCCACCGGAGAGAATAACACCACGCGGATCGAGGGCGCGCACCGTTTCCTCGGCAGCAGAAGACGGCAGCAACTCACTGTATACTCCCAGTTCGCGGATGCGCCGGACAATGAGTTGTGCCGTTTGTGAACCAAAATCTAAAACAGGTATGCTGTTGGGCATAGAGGATCGAAACCCGGCCTGGCTAATAATCGCTCAGGCTACCAATGCCAACGACAAACGGTCCATGGAGTGGAAGCGCAATCTCGGCCAGTTCATCGCCGATATAGTCGTTCAATTCGTAGACTGGTTCTTCCAGTGGCATCACGATCTCAAACGAACGATGCTCATCCACTTCATCGCGTGGGTCCAAAGCGTCAGAGAACCTCTTGCCTATGGTTGTCACTACCACCGAGTTATCGCCACCATGCTCATTCGGCTCGTAGCGGTCAGCCTGCCAGTCGTTGTACCAATCCATACCGTTGACCAGATAACGGTACTGGTACTCCTGGCCCGGTTCAAGTTCCAGGGTGACACTCCAGTTATCATCATCGAGGGAGAGCGGAGTGGCACTGCTGTTCCACCGATTAAAGTCACCGACCAGATGGATGGTGTCGGCCCAGATTGCGGCGGGCATCGCAAAGGTCACACGGACTTTCCCACAACCATTAGACACTTTGGTGATCATCCTATGATACTCCTTTGTTCATTTCAGATAACGACTCCATTGTCATCATCCCAGCACAGTATAGTATATCATATCATACAAATGGGGTTTGTGCAGTATGCCAGCGTTATAATTATAATGCATGAGATATCGTGATGCATTGCACATTCCATCCGAGAATGGTAGACCCGTGCTTGTGCATTTATTGTGATTGCGCCTCTGGAATTGCGTAGATCGTTACCTCGTCCATCTGGAAGACCGGCTGCCCAATCCGGTCAAACTTTGCCAGGCTCTCCTGGGTGTAGTTCTGCCGCTCCAGCCCGCCGATGTAGACATACCGTACATTGTATGTATCAAGTAGTTCGCGTGCCTGCGCCGGATCGGGCGTACTGTAGATGAGTTCGACATCCGTTTTGCGCGGCTCCAGTTCGGCACGCGCAGCTTCGTCACCACCACGCCACTGCTCCTCGTGTCCGACCCAGCCAATCACAGTCGGCAGACCGGTGCCGGCGGCAACCCCCCCAAAACCTTCGCCATTGTACGAGCCGCCATGCGGATGCACCGCCTCCAGCACCACGCTGCCGGGCGTGACATTCTCGCGTAGCCAGCGGATCGACTCCCGTCCGGCGGCCGTGTGTTCACGCGGCGTTTCTCCCAGCAGACCAACCTGCATTCCCTTGGTCACCATGTCGCGCAGGTTAATCGCCGGGTAGACCAGACCGCCGGCCAGGAAGACGGTAAACACCGCACCAATGCCGTAGGCGATAACGCGGCGTGTGTGCGTTGTCTGGGTGAGCAGCCACCAGAGGGCGTAGGCGGTTACGCTGCCCCACAGCAACCAGACCTGATAGTAGAATTTAAAGATGGTGTTGAAGCGTACCGACATGCCCTCGAAAACGTCGCGGATGTAGATTAGCTCAGTGCCGAAACTGATGGCACAGCCCAGCGTGATAATCAGCAGGACAAATGCCTCGGCGGGTGCAGCGGCCAGGCGGACGGCCTGTCGCGCGGCCAGCAGGCCCAAACCCAGCAGCGCCAGCAGCGGAAAGCCGACGAGCAACCCGATCAACAGCAGCAGCGGTGTCAGCCAGGGATTGAAGGCCAGGTTTAGCGCAGAGCGCGTGAAGGAGGAACTGGCTTCACCTTCGGTGTGTCCGGCGACGATGCCGAGTGCATCAACCGAGCGCTGCGATGGCGTCTGACTGCGGCTGCGGGAGAGATAGACAAACGCACTGAGCGGCACGACAAACAGCCCGAAGATAATCAGAAATGCGTGCAGGCCACTCCGGTCCGCCCAGACCGGGCCGATAATCCGGGTGATTCGGCCAAACAGCGGAATATCGAGCAGCGGCGCGGCGGAGCCAACCAGCGAGTGAAAGGTCAGGTAGAAGGGGCTGAACAGGAGAAAGAGCGCCGGCAGGACCAACCCGAATTGTTTCCCCAGGTGCCGCCACGGAATTGTCCCGGCGTTCAGGCGCAGGTAGAGCAGCAGGATGGCTCCAGCATAGAGCAGCACATAGGTTGGCAGATCCCAGCTATTGATAGTGTAGAGGCTGCCCAGGATCAGGCCAGTCATAATGAGGTCGGCCCATCCCTGCCGACCCTGTGCAAATGTCGGGAGCGTCGGGCGGGTGAGGGTTGTCAGGGCCAGCGCCATTGTCAGCAGACCGAAGGGCAGCGCCATCACATGCGGATGCATATCGCCCAGCCAGAAGCTGAAGAAGGGAAACTCGGTGATGGTGTACTGACGCGGGCGTCCCTCGGCGCTGTAGTCATCCCAGAGCGTGCGCGAGGGCCACCACCAGTTAAAATTGTCGAGCCCGTTCTCGCGCTCCAGCGTGGTTATCTCGCCAAAGTCCGCTGCGTTGGCCGGGTAGGGCAGTTCGATGGGTTCTTCACCTCGGATGGCCTGGGTAAGCGCGGAGGCCAGTTGTGGCCCGTCGAGGGCGACAACCCGGTGGTTGCCCGTAATGACCTGCAGCGCACCGGCCTGATTGCCGACCAGCAAGACCAGCATAACGCTTAACAGCGCTACAAGCAGACGTGGACCGAATGCCCAGGGGCGGCGGGAACGCTGCGCGTTAGCATCGTCTGTCTCTGGCTGCTGCTCACGGCGGGTCAGGGCAATCAGGTTGAAGACGATGCCGGTTGTGCCGAGCGCTGTGAGCGCAAAGATCAGCGCCAGCGCCAGGTTATACGCCACAGCCGGGTCGCGCCCGCTGAGCAATCCCACCACGGCCATGAGCAGATACCCAAAGTAGTAGTAGTTGATGCTGTACCCGGCGAGCCAGGGATCATGCGGCGGGAAGAGGGTGCTGTTGCGGATGGCATTAAAGAAGGCGTAGTCCATTGGCCGTTCGGTGCCCCAGGGATGCGGGTTGTAAGAGCGTAGCCACGCCATAAACAGCAGCGCCACGACAAATATAATCTCGTAGGTCAGCAGGGTGCGCCCGGAGAGCCGATCCGCCTGTGGCCCAAGGAGCAGGCGTGCAAGGCGAGCTTTTGTCGTCGCCGGTTCCATGCCGGCAGGTGCATACTCGCTGATGCGGGTGCGTTGCAGCAGTAAGCCCGCGCCACCGACCAGCAGGCCGACGATTAGTAGCAGCGGCGCGCCAAATGAGCCCAGGCCAAACATCGCCAGCAGCCACCCGCCGTAGCCGATGAGCAGTAAGCCCATGCTCTTGCTGAAAGCATAGCCCTGATCGGGGAGCGCGCGGAAGAGGAATGTTGAGAGTGGCAGCCCCAGCAGGCCAATAACCTGCACAACGAGCCACCAGATAAAGATGTCCATGATCATTTCAGTTATCCGTAGTCGGTAGTCGGTAGTCGGTAATTTGCAACTGTCAATTGACAGGGGTTACGCGACCACGCGTTTGGGAGCGAATTTCGCTTCTGGCAGGATGGAAGAAACCATCCTTTTTCACATAAATTTTTATACATCGTGCAAAAATTTATGTGAAAAAGAGAGAAAACATACCATGCTGCCGCCGGCTCCATGTGCTATTATCGGGAGGAACCGTCCGGTTTGAATGCTCACCGCGTGAGGCATGTCAATTTACTCATCACGGATCTCCGCGAGTAGTTGTCGGGCTTCCTGGTTGTATGGGCCGTCGGGAGCGAGTTGCAGGTAGGCCTGGAGTGCCGAGATGGCCTGCTCGTCGTTGCCTCGCTGCCGGTAGAGTTGGCCCAGTCGGTAGTAGGGCTCTGGAGCCGTGTCATCAATGCTCAGCGCCTGGCTCAGGGCCATTTCGGCTTTCTCAAGTTCACCCCAGCCCAGCAGCGCAGTTGCCAGCTTGTTCCAGTTGCCCGCTGTCGGATTGTTGCGCGCAGCCAGCATGTAGACCGCTTCGGCTTCCGCGTAGCGCCCGGCTTCTGAGAGAATATCCCCCCACAGATGATGCAGCCCGATGTCGCCGGGATTTGCTTCAGCCGCCACTTCGAGTACATCCGCCGCGTCGTCAAGCCGTCCGGCGGCGCGGTAACGTTCGGCCAGGCCGAAGGCCAGCACTGAGTTCTCCGGGTTGGCGGCGACCTGTTCTTCCAATGCGGCAAGATCAGCGGCAGGTTGGGCCGGTTCGGCGGGATCGCCTGTTGTCGCGGCTTCTTCCGGTGGCACCGGCTCTACCGGGTCACGCTCTTCCTCGGTGACGAGCGGGGGGGGCGGCCGCGTGATCGGTACATCCGCCGCAAAGTCATACGTCTCCGGCTCGGCATAGACCGAGGGGATGTTACTCACCTGGTAGATCTGGACACCCGGACTGGTGTAGCGCTGATCAAGGTAGGTTCCCTCCATCTCGGCAAACTTTGCCAGGCCCGCTTCATTATAAAACGCATGCTCGATACTGCCGACATAAATATAGTTGACGCCATATTTTGCCAGCAGCCGTAGCGTTGTCTCAAGATCAGTGGTGCGGTAGAGCATATCAATATCGTCGTTGCGGATCTGCGCAATGGTCGGGTCACGCTGCTCGTTGACGTGGAGCGCGCTGATGACCGTGGGTAGTCCGGTATTGGCCGCAACCCGGATGCCGTATGCCCGGTAAAACCAGAGATTCGACTGCAGGACAATCGGCGTGCCGGTGATGTTGTCGTTTAGCCAGGCAATCGCCGCCGCATCCGGTTGCAGATCGATCTGGAGCGTATCCACATTCGGCTCGCAACCACCAAACGCCTCACAGTTGTAGATGAACTCGGCCTGCTCAAGAAATGCCAGCCCATTGAGTGTGAGCCCGGTTTCCACCGGGAAGCGGTTGGCGATACGGTTGGGAATGCCGATCAGCGGGAAGAGCGCGGTTAAGGCGATCAGTGTCGCCGGCACGACCAACCCGGCCGCGCGGGCCGGTTCACCGCCGACCCGCCGCAACCCACGCAGCAGCAGCGGCAGGCTGATTGCCGCCGCCAGCGCCATCAGCGTCCAGATCTGCATGCCAAACTTGAAGACGGTGTTCATGCGGTAGGCATCGCCGCCCATCAGATGATCGCCAATGAAGATGACCTCAATGCCCAGGGAGACCGCCCAGGCCAGCGTTGCCAGCAGAAAGGCAAACCAGGTTGCCGGAGCGATGCGCCGCTGCAGCAGGAGTAGCGCCCCACTGATGAGCAGCATGCCCAGCCAGAGTTGCAGCCCCAACACCGGCTCCACCAGCGTCAGCAGCAGCAGCAGCACGACGATCATGAGCATCAGCCGGCGCGCGTTCACCAGCGATTTGAATGCAAAGGTCTGTCGGGGTGGGGTTGCGCCGGTGACAACTATAGGTTCTGTCGGTTCTGCCGGTTCTGCCGGCGCGTCCGTTGCATGCATGAGCAGCGGCGGTTCTGCCGGTGGTTCTTCAGCGATCGTCTGTTCCGCCGGCCCGCTCAACGTCGGGTTGGCCTCCTGTGTCACACGGCGGCGCGGCAGCAGTCGCCAGAGCGCACCGAGGATCACCGGCAGCAGAATTGCCAGGAAGAGCCCATAGATCGCCAGATATTCGCCGGCACGCGTCCCGTCGCGCACCAGGCCAATCCCGGAGACCAGCGCGTAGAAGTGGTCGAAGAAAGGCATATAGAAGGCCATCCCGCCGATTGCCAGCAGACCCGCCAGCAATACTGCCTGCCCCAGGCGCAGCCAGGCGACACCCTGCCGGGTTGAGCGCCACGCCGCACCGCACAGCGCCACCCCGATGAGCAGCGTGTAGGTGGGAAAATCCCACGAGTTGGTAACGGCCAGCGTCCCCAGCGTTAACGCCGTCAGGAGGAACAACGCGGTACGCGGCACCCCCCGACTGGTAAACGCCTGTCCCAGCAGTTCCCAGGCCAGCGCAATTGCCAGCAGTGCAATCGGTAGCGCGATCATGTGTGGATGCAGGTCGGCAAACAGGAAACTCCAGAAGGGGAACTCGTTGATGGTTTGCAGCGGCTGATCGGGTGCTTCGCGCCAGATGACCCGGCTGGGACCGATATACCAGGTGCCCAGGCTGCGACCCAGACCGGCGAAACCTTCGCGGCCCAGGGCTGCGAACACCGGCCGCAGCCCTTGCGACCAGCCGACGGGGAATACAGTTGCCAGGTTGCCCAGGACGGTCAGGCAGGCCGCGCCAAGCAGTCCGTAGCGAATGCGCCCGGTGATCTGCGCGACCAGCGTGTAACCACCGGCCAGCATCAGCCCGAAGAGCGTCGGAATTACCAGGTTGAATGCCACGGCGGGAGCGATTCCCGTGAGTTTAATCGGCAGCGATACCAGGTAGATGCCGTAGTAGTAGTAGTTGATATAGCCGCCGCTAAAGAACGGATCGAAGGGCGGCATCACCGGACTACGCAGAATCGCATTCAGGAAGCCAAACTCCATCGGCTTCTCGCCGCCCCAGGTAGGATGCCAGAGATCCGGGTTGAAGGCGCGGATCGATGCAAACAGCGCAAAGCCACCCAGGAACAACCCTTCGCCGATCAAGATACTGCGATACCGTGCCCGCAGATGGTTAACCAGAACCTGCCCGCCCGTGGAGAGTTGTGTACGCAGTTGGGCGAACTGCCCCTGTTCTGGTTCTAGAGTGGCTGTCCGACCCATCCAGAGCAGCACCGCGACATTGAGCGTCAGCAGCAGCAGGAAGCCGCCCAGCATGCCCCAGGCATCGTAGTGCCAGACGGAGAAGCTAGTCGGTAACCAGACGGCATAGCCCAGCAACAGCAGTCCAATCAGGCGCGCCCAGACCAGGCCGCCATCGCGCCAATGCCCAAAGATCAGCACTGCCGGCGGCAGCCCCAGCAGCGTTAGCAGGTAGAGCGCTGCCAGCCAGACCAGCACCGCCAGCCAGGAGTTTGTGCTGGCCCAGGTGTTCCAGGCATAGCCTTCAACGGCGGGCAGTTCGTTGACCGACTGATCGAGCAACAGCGGGGGTGGAGTGTCCAGCGTAGGTGGATCGACCGGCAGGTCGGTCGTTAGCATGGTGGGCGTACCCGGCCGCGCCACCCGGTAGATCGTTGTATCGCCGACGGTGAAGGCCACATCAAGCAGGTTGCGGTCGGCTAATGTCTCAAACTTCGCCAATCCCGTCGGAGCATAGATGGCTCGCTCGACGCCGCCAACGTAGATATATTCGATAGCATAGTCCTGGATGTGTTGCCAGGCCCGTTCGATATCGGTGCCGTTGAAGATCTCCGCGATGACATTCTGGCGATGGTTGACAATCGGCGCGACCTGCACCGCGTTGCGCTGCTGGATCTGGTGCCACTCCCAGCCGAGCAGCGTCGGCAGGCCGGTGTAGGTGGCAACACGCCCGGCCCATTGGTACGACGGCAGATGCGCCTCAACGATCACGGGCGTGCCGGTTACGTTCTGTTGCAGCCAGGTTATCGCCGCTGCATCCTCGCTCAACGGGAACTCCAGACCATCCTGGGTATAGTTAACATAACGCATAAACGTCATGCCGTCGAGTGTGCGGGGCAGATCGCCGGGGAAGCGGTCACCGATACGCGCGGGGGTGGCCGTGAGCGGGTAGATCAGCGCCGCCGCAAGCAGCAGACCGGCGGCTCCGGTCCAGGACCAGCGCAGGATCGGGGATAGCCGCATCGTCGTCAGCCGCGCCGCCACCCAGGGCAGCGCAACGGCTGACGCCAGGCCAAACAGTGTCCAGGTATGGATGCCAAACTTGAAGACGGTATTCATCCGTCCGATATCGCCGCGTACGGCGACAATCTCGACCATCACGGCCAGTGCCAGCGCCGTGCCCGCCCAGAGTAGCGGCAGCAGCATGCGCGGCGGCAGGTGGCGGAAGCGCAGCGCCAGCCCTGCCGCGCCGAACAGCAGTGGCAGGAGTAGGAGCAGGGCCGGGACGTTGACGACAAGGCCGACCAGTATTAGCGCCGGCAGGCCGACCACGACCCCACCGACCAGCCAGGCGGGCAGGCGCATCCGGCGGTAGGCCAGCAGGAGGCCCGCACTGGTCAGCAGGAACAGCCAGAACCCGTACATCCGCAGCGCCTCGCCGAGCGACGTACGCGGTGCAAACAGCACCTGCTCCAGCAGATTGGGGCGTAACCCTTCGCGCCAGAGATCCGCCCCCGACGACTCGGTGACAAAGTTGCGGATAAACGGCATAAACAGCAGATTGCCCACCAGAACAACCAAACCGGCGGCGAACACAAAGCCGACAACATAGCGCAACGCGTCCAGTTGATCGGCTGGATCACGCTGCTGCTGGAAGCGCCACCAGAAGACCATCCCCAGCGTGACAACTGTCAACCCGGTGTAGGTGGGATAGTCCCAGGTGTTGGTTACGCGCAATGTGCCGGTCAGCAGTCCCAGCAGCAGCAGCACTCCGATAAACTGAAGACGCGCGGGTGTCGGTAGCCGGCGGGGTGCGGTGGCGAGTGCAGTTGCAGCGAGCGGCAGGCGGGTCAGCGCAACCGTCAGGCCCACCACTGCCAGCGCAAAGGGCATTACAATCATGTGGGCATGCAGATCGGCAAAGAGGAAGGTAAAGAAGGGAAACTCATTCACCGTTCCATCGACAATGCGCGTGGCATCCCAGAAGGCCCACTCGGGTCGCCCGGTCTGTGTTGCGGCATGCCCGGTGACAAACCAGACCGCCTGCGCCAGATTGCCCAGCAGCAGGACAAACAGGGGTGCCATTAGTGCCGCGATCTGCGCCTGTCGTTCGCGTAGCGCACGAAAGATTGTCGGCTGGGGATTCTCCAGATTGTGCGCGTCGGCCCGTTTTTGTGCCGATAGCAGGTTGTAAACCGCGCCCCACGCACCGAGAGCAGTCAGCGCAAAGAGCGTGGGCACGGCCAGATTGTAGGCAATCGTCGGCTCAATCGTCGTCAGATGGACCAGCGTCCCGATGATCACAAAGCCAAAGTAGTAGTAGTTGATGTAGCCGCCCGCGAACCAGGGATCGTACGGCGGGAAGGCTGCGCTCTTCAGCACCGCGTTGAGATAGGCCAGATCCATCGGCTTTTCGCCGCCGCGCGCCGGGTGCCACAGGTCCGGGTTAAACCAGCGAATAAGCAGCAGTAACACAAACGCCACCAGGTAGACCGCCTCCGCCGTCAGCAGCGCGGTCTTCCGTTCGTGCCAGAAGGCCCGCAGTTGGTCGCGTGTGCGCCAGGCCACCCAGCCGCCACCGACCAGCAACGGCAGCGCACACAGCCAGACACTCTGCGGCGTGAATGACAACAGTTTGAGGCTACCCAGCAGCCATGCACCGTAGGCTACCAGCAGTAGGCCCAGCGTCCGCGCCAGCGCAAAGCCCCGGTCAGGCAACCAGGGCAGCAGGCGGAACAGCAGCGCAAAGGTCGCCAGGCCCACCAGTTCCAGCACGATTAGCCAGAGCAGTGGTGCAAGCGTATTGATCAGGCTCCCCGGACGACTAAACAACTCGGACCACGTACCGCCGGCGCGATAGGCAGGCCACTGGCTCTCGGTGAGCCGTAGTGCCGTCGCGGTCTGGTCGGCCACGCTCACGGGGAGTTTGTAGACCTCGCCCCAGTTGACATCGCTGGTGATCAGATCCTCAGCCCGCTCCCGTGAAAATGCATCGGTCTTGCGAAAGATCAGCACGCGCGGGTGGTCATAGACGGTAAAGGCTTCCTCGGCGATCTGATCGGGGATCTCGAAGCCAAAAATCTTAGGGTAAGAGGTAATCTCGGCGACCAGTTCAAACCCCAGATCGCCGCTAAACAGGTAATGGTAGTAGCGCATCAGGGCGGGGTAGCGCATCGGCAGGCGCACCGTCGAGCCGTAGACGCGATTACTGGTCAGGGTAATGTAGTCGGCTGCTTCCAGTTGATCCAGCAGGCCGGGCTCAAACTCATTCTGGGCGTTGTAGTCGCCAAAATATTTCCGCTGATCATCTTCGCCATAGGGCTGCGAGGTGATGCCCTGGTAGGTGTTGCGCCAGGGATCGCCGCCGGCAACCGCCAGCGGCAGTGCGTCGTCCCAGCCCTCCGAGATGATGCGGGAGCCGGGCGGGACATGCTCATGCACCCAGCGCGCCGCAATCACCCGCGAGTGCGGCTGCGTATAGATCCGCGTAAAGGCATAGGCCCAGGCAAACGTGCCGAGTACGACCAGCAGCGGCACCCAGCGCGCCCCAGCCGCCAGCCACGCACGCGGCTCCGTCATCTGCGATTTACCGTCGGCCACATATCGGCGGCTCCACTCCCACAGCCCGATCAGCAGCCATGCACTAAAAATAATCAGCGAGCCGTAGATCGGCAGCATATAGCGCAGCGTGGCGGCGAACTGCCGCCCCTGCCAGGCAAAATAGAAGGCAATCCAGATCCAGAGCAGCAGGCCGGGATAGGCAATCCTGCCGGCAAGATACTGGAGCGCATCCGTGCGCTTGCGGAAGACCGTGCGCAAATCCAGCGTGCGCAGGCCAAACAGCAGCCAGCCGGCCCAGGCGGTCAACCCCAGCGCGGGCCCCATGCCCCAGAGCACCATATTTTTCCAGGGAAACCAGTAGTCCGCGCGCCGCACCCACTGCTGCGAGGGATAAAAATCAATTTCACCCGTGACAAACTTCTGCACTTCCTGCAAATTACCAATAAAGCGTGGGTCCAGGCGCACATCAAAAATGCTCCACCCATGCATAAATGCCAGGGTAGAAGAAGGTTGTTCCCCGGCGTGCCGGCCCATGATCATCGGTGAAGTCGGGGTCGAGCCGATAAAGGCATCGGGCTGTAGCACCCGGAAGGTAAACAGCGTCAGCACCCCGGCCAGGAAGAGCAGCGGGAAGTTGTACCCCAGGAAACGCTCGGCAAACGAGCGCCGACCCGGCTGGGCCTGCGCCGTATCGCCGTTGGGTGCCGCCGCGCGCCAGGCCAGAGCTGCCTGCACCGCGGCAACAATCGCCACCAACCCCAGCGTTGCCAGCGTGATCCGGGTCGCCATCCCCGCGCCAATGCTGAGGCCCAGCGCAATTGTCACACCGAGCCCGCCACCCTGGGCCATCCGCACTGCCCAGTAGAGTGCCAGCAGTGCAAAAAAGGTTGAGAAGGTCGGGTCCACAAAGAAATGCGCCTGCTGGATCGGCATAACCGCCAGGGCCAGGAGCAGCGCGGCCAGCAGACCAACCCGCCGGTCAAAGAGCCGCCGCCCGATCAGGAAAACCAGCAGGATCGAACCCAGATCAAAGAGCACTGCCAGCGACCGTCCAACCTTGTAGATCTCGTGGTAGCCGGTCAGGTTGCGCCCCCCAGGATTGAAAATCCATTGTAGTGGAGTTAACTTGGGAACGCGCAGTTCCGGGTTGGGGATCTGTGGCCGCCCGCCGGGAGCGTCCATGGGTACCGTAATATCGGGGATCGTCTCCGACATGGCGGCATTGGGCGTGAGCGTAACTGCTACCAGTCGCGTCAAGGCAATCGGAAACGAGCCATACACAAAGAAGGTTTTGCCGACATTGCGCGGATTTCCCGGCGAACGCGCCGAGTCAAAATATTCGCTTGGGCCGGCCGGCACCCGCACCAGTGAGGCGGTATCGGTAAAGAACCGCTCATCGGGATGCTGCCCGGTCCCTGCGTCCCAGGTGGTTAACCCCAGCGTGCGGAAATAGGCACCCAGGAACAGAATCAAGATCAGCGCAATCCGGGTCGCCCACGCAGTACGCCACCAGGGGCGTACAACGCTGGTAGACGCAAGTCGGGTATCGGCCGGCTCACCCGCAATCACCGGGGGAACCACGGCCTGTTCCGAAGAGGGAGTGGAGGAGTGTTGTAAATCCACGCTATCCTGCCTGTCGAAAAAAATTGTCCTGAACGTCACCCTGATATAAGCTGCTGCGCACAACAGCCGGGCATAGAATATGCCGCTGGACATTATACCAACGGGTAATGGGCGGCGGCAAGGGCTGGTTTTGTCACTTACATAATGTTTTGCTTGACAAAGCCAGAATCGCCGTGTTATAATCTGATTGAGCTATGCGTAGTAGCAGCAAAAAGGCTTTGCCGAAGAATAAGCCTAAGTTGTATCAAGAATATTATTATAACGCACCGTGACATATAGTGCATAATTTTATGGTTTCCTACGATATTTCGTCATATATGCGTCGTCAGACTATCTGGGGAAACCGAACCTGAGGCGCAATACATTTAATGGTTGCCAATATGAGTATTGAACGCAAAGAGCAAGGCGCGACACGTCAGCAAATTTTGCAACTGCTTCGCCGGCACGGTCAAATGACGGCGCTGGAACTAAGCCAGGAACTCAACATTGGCGCGGTCGGGGTGCGGCAGCATCTGGCGCTGCTTGAGCGTGACTGCCTGGTGGAAGTTTCCGGGGTGCGCCGCAGTGTGGGGCGACCCAGCCATCTCTATACCCTTACCTCTGAGGCTGAGCGGCATTTTCCCAAGCAGTACGAGAAGTTTGCGCTCGAAGTACTCGATTATATCGCCCTTCAGGGGGGTGAAGAAGCCGTCTCCCAACTCTTTTGTGCCCGCCGGCAGTCGCTTGCCGCAACCTATGCGCCCCGACTGGACGGCAAGACCCGCGCTGAGAAAGTTGCCGAACTTGCTGGCATCCTGGCAGAACAGGGCTATATGTGCGAGTATGAGCAACTGGAAGATGGCTCGTTTCTGCTGACCGAGCATAACTGCCCGATTGATTGCATCGCACGCCGGCATCCGCAGAGTTGTGATCAGGAATTAAAACTCTACGAAGAACTGCTGGGTGTCGAGATCGAACGTGAAACAACGATCGCGGCGGGTGATCTCTGTTGTCGTTACCGCATTCCGGCCTGAGTTCCTGACTCACACTCACTTCCCTGCCCAACACCAGAACATTCTCTCATCCTGATATTCGTTTTGCCACCAGATCATTATCATCTGACCCGGTTTGTCAAGAATAAGGTTACGACTTTTTGTCGTACCATCCTGGGTTAGTAATGCTCTGCGCTCGTCCGTATATTTTTCCGCATATTTGCAGCACGTTGGCATAGATATTGCATTCTCGTGAGGTAGCAGGTCAACCTTGACCTGTGTTCGTAGTTGCCAATTTTCGGGTGTATGCCGCATTCCGTGGTAGACACTATTCATACCGTGACGGTTTAAGCCGGTTCTAAGCAGAGCAAGACTAAACAAGACTAGGAGGTCTCAGATATGGCTTACGAATTGCCACCACTGCCGTATGACTACAAAGCGCTGGAACCCCATATTGATGAGCAGACGATGCGGATTCACCACGATAAGCACCACGGCGGGTATGTAACCAAGGTGAATGGCGCGCTGGAAGGCCACTCCAATCTCCAGGGTATGACCATCGAGCAGTTGATGGCCTCGATTGACAAAGTGCCCGAGAGCATTCGCACCGCAGTGAATAACAACGGCGGCGGTCACGCCAACCACACGCTGTTCTGGCAGATCATGAGCCCGCAGGGTGGTGGAACACCTTCCGGTGCGGTTGCCGATGCGATCACCAGCACCTTCGGTAGCTTTGACAAGTTCAAGGAGCAGTTTGAATCCGCCGCTACCGGGCGCTTCGGCAGCGGTTGGGCCTGGTTGGTCGTCAACGCCTCCGGCAAACTGGAGATTATCAGCACACCCAACCAGGATAGCCCGCTCTCTCAGGGTAAGAAGCCGATCCTGGGCGTAGATGTGTGGGAGCATGCCTACTACCTGAAGTATCAGAACCTGCGTGCTTCGTATGTCCAGGCCTGGTGGAACGTGGTCAACTGGCCGAAAGTGAATGAGTTCTACCAGCAGGCGAAGGGTTAAAGGATTTTAACATCTTTGGCAAGACAATGAAAAGACAGGATGGATTATTTCCATCCTGTCTTTTCATTGCCCTTTTGCTCTACAATATCATTCGGTTCAAGGTACAAATGCCAGGACACTCACGGGACTCCCGTAACCAGATTGGATCTTCATGCCGCTGATGACCAGGTTTGTGCCAGTGGGGGGCAGTTGTTCCAGGTTTGTCAGATTTTCCAGTACCAGTTGTTCTGCCGGCAGGTGTGACACTGCCGGTTTGTCAGCATGACTGACTGAGCCTCCGATATTCGGCGTATCGCTCCCCAGACCGCTAACCCGGCGCTTTTGCGTCAGAAACTCGATAGCAGCGCTACTGAAGCCGGGCACCTGTGGTACCTCGTTTGCATCCAGGTTGAGATACTCATCTGGACGATCCCAACGGTTATCCCAACCCGTGTTTAAAATCACCATACTATCAGCCGGAATCCGTCCATGGCGGCGTTCCCATGCCCGAATTTCGGAAATGGTGAGCAGGTATGCCGGATCATTACCGGCCGGATCACGCATATCCAGTACCACTGCCGGGAGGATCAGGTTGCGTGGTGACATATGATCAAGCGTTATATCGCTACTTTTTGCCCTGGGTATGTTGAGATAGGTGGCACTGGGCAGACTCAGATACAGTGCTTGTGGTCCATCCTGTATGTGGGGTAGTAAGATCTGCGTGCGTGACTCGCCCGGTTGTTGGGGCATATCCGGCGCGATGACATGACTGAGATCAACGATGTGTGAGAATGCCAGAGTTTGTTCTTCTAGCGATGTTGAGGAGGTACAGGCAGTCCCATAAAATATGAATAGAATTAAGCAGGCAATGAGGTTGTGATATTTCATAAAGTAAAAACCTTATAAAAATATTTTAGAGCTGTAAAAATGTGTTCATTCCGCTGTTTTTTAGGTGGTATATTTGTTCTCTGTTCTTTGTTTATTTATTTTTGCTATATGCCTGTTGATTCTGACATAGGTCCTCACTGGGGATAGTACTTATGGATTGTAATAATCAGCCATTCGATCACAAAAAGATCCTGGAAATGTATGGTAATGTTGACTATATTTGAATATAGTTTCGCGTCTCTGAGTACAATGTCTGCACTCGGGAGGATGTGCATATTGCAAGTTTTTTACGATAAATCTGCTGCTTTTGTACTGCGGTGCGGTAAGTCGCCAGCTTTGTTGGCGTCAGGTGATACGGTTGCCTGTAATAGTAGTCTCGAAGCTTTAACTCTACCAGATAAGGAAGACTGGATGTCCATACCCATATTGTAAGGTAAGACGGTATCTCTGCCAATCCGACTGTGTGCGAGTTTGAGCAACGATGTTGCTCTGCTTGCCAAATGTTAGCATTCCGGTTTCGGTCGCGCGTTCATTTTTCTAGTCGAGGAGGAAAACAACCCCATGCAGCGTACGTTCAATCTGATCATTTTCGGTCTGCTCGTCGTCATTCTTGCGGTTCCTGGGAGTGTAACCCGTTCTGCTCCGGCTACCGCGCCGCGCGATTCGGCTTTTGGTATCAGTAGCCATATTGCATCTCGTTACGCAACATTTGAGACGCTAAATGTTCCTGTTGATCTACTTAATCAAACGGGCGCAGGTTGGGCACGCGAGGATTTTCAGTTTGCGCGTATTTCACCGGAGCGCGGTATATATGATTGGTCCTGGCATGATGAAGTTATAGACCGGCTCAATGCCCAGGGCATCAGTGTTCTCGGTGTGTTGAATGCGCCGACGCCAGGCTGGGCGACGCCGCATAGCGGATCGCAAGGTTCCTTTGCTCCCGACCCGCAGCTTTTTGCCGAATTTGCTGCTGCTGCTGCCGCACATTTTAAAGGACGCGTAAACTATTGGCAGATCTGGAATGAGCCCCACGATGCTCAATATTGGAGCCCCCAACCATCTGAGGCGGCATATGCTGAACTACTTAAGGTAACGTATCCGGCAATTAAGACAGCTAATCCTGATGCAAAGGTTCTGTCAGCAGGGGTTGTTACTCCTCATCCGGGCGTATCATTTTTACAGAAGATTGCTGATAATGGCGCATGGAATTCCTTTGATATTGTTGCTATCCATCCATATACCCGGCCAAGAAGCCCTGAAGATGGGCAGGTTGATACCGCTGGTGTTGGCTCCGTGAAAGCACTTATTGGTCGTCTGGATAGTAATAAGCCAATCTGGGCAACAGAGTTTGGCTGGTCAACTGGTGGTCCCGACAGTACCAACGAGGATGATCAGGCAAACTTTCTGGTGCGTAGCGCGGTCATGATTCGTGCTGCCGGGGTTGATAAGGTACTCTGGTACAACTTCAAGGATGATAGTGCGCAGGATATGTATGGTCTGGTCCGTTTCGGTAGTGGGAATACAGATTATACGCAGTTAAAGCCTGCTTTTAATGCCTTCAGAACACTTAATGAGCAGTTGGCAGGAACGACACCTGCTGGTGAGGTGATTCCTGGCGGTCAGGAAATTGTTTGGAACTTTGAGGATGCCGGATCATGGCAGGGTGGTGCGCAGGATGGCGCTTTTACTCAGAGTCGTGCTCAGGCGCATAGCGGTAGTTTTTCTGGGGAGTTACGTTATACTTTTCCTGGTGTCGGTAATGACTATGTTGCGTTTATAAGCGGATCGCCAATACCTATTTCGGGTACTCCGGGACGGATTGGGATATGGGTCTATGGTGACAGCAGTGGGCATGAGTTAAAGGTCTGGTTACGTGACAGTCAGGGCGAGACCCTTCAATTTCGACTAGGTGTTGCCGAGGGACCAGAATGGAAGTTTCTTTCTGCGCCGATTCAGGGCCCGGTTGAGCAATATAATCGCACTGAGGGATCAGGCAACCTCCGGCTTGATTTCCCCGTTAGCTTGCGCGCGATAGTCTTTGATGATGCCCCGGATACCCGTAGTGGGAGTGGTACCATTTATCTCGATGATGTAACGGTAATGCCGGGTTCGGCGGCCTATGGGCGTCGTTTTAGCAAGGGGAGTGAAGTTGTTGATGTACTCTGGGCCACCGAATTTGCTGAAGTTCGCATTCCCACGCGCTCCAGTCAGGGTCAACTGGTTGAACTCTGGGGTGAGACCAAAACGGTGAATGCGACTGGTGGACAGTTTACCTTCAATGTTGGAACAAATCCGGTTTTTTTGACGCATACGCCAGCACCGATGCCAGCACCGATGCCAGCGCAGCCGCAGCCGCAGCCGCAGCCGCAACCGCAGCCGCAGCCGCAACCGCAACCGGAAACACCGAGTGGTCCGCAGCGCTGTTTTGATGAGACCGGCTTCTGTATTGCCGGGCGTATCCGCGAGTATTGGGAGCAGAATGGTGGGTTGGCCGTCTTTGGCTATCCGGTTGGCCCGCAGCAGGGAGAAGAGGTCGAAGGGAAACAACTTCAGGTGCAGTGGTTCCAGCGCAACCGGCTGGAGTTGCACCCGGAAAATGCGCGCCCCTATGATGTGCTGCTCGGTCGTCTGAGCGAGGAACGTCTCTTGTTACTGAATCGTGTCTGGCAGGAAGAGCCGCGCGCCGGGGGCCAACAGTCGGGTTGCCTCTGGTTTGAGCAGACTGGACATAATATCTGTGATCAGGCTCCGGGCGTGGGTTTTAAGACCTACTGGGAGGAGAATGGGCTGCGCGATCCGCAACTTGCGTCGTATGACCAGAGCCTGTCGCTCTTTGGTATGCCGATAACGGAGCCCCGCATGGAGACGAACAGCAGCGGCGACACGGTGATGACCCAGTGGTTTGAGCGAGCACGCTTCGAGTGGCACCCGGATAACCCTGATAACTTCAAGGTGCTGCTGGGGTTGCTCGGTAATGAGATTGCGAACGAGTAATAACCCGGATCCCGCACATTCTTCCGCTGTCCGCCTGTCCCGGTGGCAAAGCGGAGGAATGTGCGGGATCATTAGCACAGAATAATTGGCTATCGCATCCCCGGTTTCGTGATGAGACCGGGGTTTAGCATGTTCTCAGAGACTGTCTGAAAAGATGATTCGCGTCGGTCACACGGCATGCTGGGTGCTCTGCGACACCGGACAGCGCCCCAGGAGTCCCGGCTTCAGCCGGTGTGTGGCCGGAACCGGC
>JGI12109J20283_12680564_pt1 | contig 38136 bp, 30 predicted proteins | sample ElkSlonscriptome_12_FD_20283 | JGI IMG/M metagenome (IMG submission 20283)
TGGTCCTCCCTGGGGTATGGATTGGTGTGCGTACTCCAACCATACCACCAGGGATGTGGTGTGTCTGCATGCGATACGCATGGGTAAAGTAAAATGGTCATCTCTGAAACCATGTCTTAGACATACATTCCTCCGTTGTGCTAGATGATCATAATGGCGATAGAACTGCGGAAGCAGGCCATGTCTATTGCCCGACGGCGGGCAGGGCGGGAATCAAAAAGCCGTGGGCGTAGATCCGCCCACGGCCGGGGTATCGCACTGGAGTAGCGGGTTACTTGAGCAACACCTCACCTGAGGGCGGTATGCCGTTCATTGCCGGAGCGCAGTGTGCGCCGGCGTGGTTGAACAGCATCATGTCGCTGAAGTAGACCATTGGTAAAATAGTTCCTCCGTTTGCTATCGCTGTGCTAACGATAGCATACCCAGTTACGCATGTCAATCGGGATGTTCTCCGACTTCAGACGGATTTTGTCGTGCCAGAGCGTTGGTCCGGCATCGGGGCGAAGCGTGGACCCGCTTCTGCGCATCCTGATGAATAAAATGCAATCGTGTGCGGAAACAGGGACGTACCGATTGTTCTGGATCACCGTCCGCGGAAACGCGTCCAACGCAACGCGCCGGAGGTGATTCACCTCCGGCGCAAACAACAGGCACGTATGCCGTTGAACGACGTTTGTACTTATGCGACCAGTTCGCCCTCTTCGATCTCCTCGTGCAGAATGTTCCGTTGCACATCGGCAGCCGTAGCGACCTCGGCGACCTCGGCGGGAGCGGCCTGCGCCCGGCGGGCGGCGCGGCGGGCCTTATATTCCATCACTGCCATAACTTCATCCACTGGTGTCGAAGTAGCGGCGGCAGCCTGGGCCATGGTCAGGCGGTTGGTGGGATCGATACCATATTTGCGGAGAACCTGTCCGGCACCGGGAACACGGGCAGCGACCTGATCGACGTTCTTTCCTTCATAACCGTAGTTACGCATGATAATCTCCTCGTGTGTAATCACTTCAATTGTGTCCGCTACGCTCCAGTGATTGACACAGGTGACAGTCATAGTTGACGACCGGAGCGTCCAGTTGCACCGTTGCAACTGTTGTTACTATTATGATACCATGTATTTTGTACAATTTCAACAAATGATCTGGTATAAGTATTGTACAAAAAGTACAAATCTCGCCGCACGTCGGCCGGTTGCAGCTCGGAACGTTCTCGCATAGAATAGGCGTCGAGTTACTCCACCGCAGCCCCGCGCCCTATCCGGTTGCCCGGCGCGCAGGTACGAGGAGGTAATGTGTGGATTTTCAGTTAACCGAAGATCAGCAACTACTGCGGGATACCGTTCGGCAGTTTGTCGAGAATGAAGCCGCCGCCGGCGCGGCCGCGCGTGATGAGCAGATGGAGTGGCCGACCGACCTGGTCCGCCAGATGGCGGAACTGGGCCTGCTGAGTGTGGCGGTTGGCGAGGAGTTTGGCGGGGCCGGCATGGACTATGTCTCCTATGCGCTGGTGATCGAGGAGTTGAGCCGCGTGGATGCCGCGCTCGGCGTGATTGCCTCCGTCAACAACTCGCTGGTCTGCTTTGGCCTGGAAGAGTTTGGCACCGAGGAGCAGCAGCGCGAAATCCTGGTACCGCTGGCGAGCGGGCAGGCGTTGGGCGCTTTCTCCCTCAGCGAGCCGGGAGCCGGGAGCGATGCCGCTTCCCAGAAGACCACCGCCGTGCGGGAGGGCGATAGCTATGTGATCAACGGCGTCAAGAACTGGGTCACGAATGGCGACCATGCCGACACAATTATCCTGATGGCGATGACCGAGCCGGGCAAGGGCCACCGGGGCATCTCGGCGTTCCTGGTGGATACGCACGCATCCGGGGTGAGCGTGATCAAGGTGGAGAATAAGCTGGGCATTCGCAGCGCGCACAGTTGCCAGATGGCCTACGACAACTACCGTCTGCCGGCCTGGCGGCGGTTGGGCGAAGAAGGCCAGGGCTTCAAGATTGCGATGACCATCCTCAATGCCGGGCGGATCGGCATCGCGGCGCAGGCGGTCGGGATTGCCCAGGGTGCATACGAGGCGGCGCTCAACTATGCGCAGGTGCGCGAGCAGTTCGGCCAGCCGATTATTGAGTTTGAAGGCGTCGGGTTTACGCTGGCGGATATGGCGACCCGGATCAAGGCGGCGCGGTTGCTGACCTACGCGGCGGCCTGGCGTAAGGATCAGGGGCTGGATTATATCAAAGATGCGGCGATGGCGAAGCTCTTTGCCTCCGAGACGGCGATGTGGGTGGCGACCAAGGGAGTGCAGGTGCATGGCTCCAACGGTTACAGCAAGGAGTATCCGGCCGAGCGTTTCTTCCGCGATGCCAAGATTACCGAGATCTATGAGGGTACCAGCGAGATCCAGCGGCTGGTGATTAGCCGCGAGATTGCGAAAACCTAGCGTTACCGCTTCATGCTACTTCACAACAATGGTATAATATGTAACAGGATTTACGCGTCAGGTATTCAAACCGGACGTTTGATTGGACAGAAAACAGACGCGCCTGTGGCAGCATGGTACTCGTTTACCTTTTTTACAAAAACCTGCACTTTCCTGCCGGAGGCGCAGTATGCCTGTTCGTAGAGCACCGCGTAACTCCATGGTTGTAAGAAGTCTATAGCGTAGGAGTCTCGTATGGAACTCGAACGCCTCAATCGCCCCGGCGCGAAGCAGGTGCTTGCGCTGATTGGTCTTGGTGGTCTGCTCGCGTTTGCGTTTATCGTCGGAACGTGCGTCTTTATGTGGTAATCGGGATACCAATCCCGCCATACATCACGGAGTTGGCACCTCGAGACCCTGGAAGATCGCTCTGGGGTCTCGGCTGCGTTTACGGGGTATTCAGGAGGGAACCATGCTTGAAGAGTTATCGGTACGCACGCCGAACCAGGAGTGCCTGGTTGAAATAACTGACCAGGTTGCGCAGGTTGTGCGCCGGCAGCAGGTTGAGTCGGGGACGGTGTTTCTGTATGTACCCCATACCACCTGCGGTATCACCATCCAGGAAAACGCCGACCCGGGCGTGCAGCACGATATGCTGATGGTGTTGCGGCGAATTGTGCCCCGCAACGACCAGCAGTATCGGCATATTGAGGATAACTCGGCCGCACATCTGCAGGCCAGCATGATGGGCTTCTCCCACTTTGTCTTTGTGGAGCGGGGAGAATTGGTACTGGGACGCTGGCAGACGCTCTATCTGGCCGAGTTTGATGGACCGCGCACCCGGCGCGTGCTGGTTAAAAGTGTGCGTGATTAGGCCAGGGCATCCCCGGCTTCGATCATATTCTCCAGCCGTCGGAGCGCATCAAGTTGCTTGCTGTCGGCATGTGGCTGCCCGACATGCAGCGGCTCCTGCTCCTCGCGCCCCAGGTAGTAGGTCATGCTGTGTAGCACCGCAACCGGGTCAATACTGCGGACCCACACCCCCTCGGGCACATGCAGAATAATCGGCGCATAGTTCAGGATTGCGCGCACACCCGCTGCCACAAGTATATCCGTTACCTGCTGCGCGCGGGCAGCCGGGACGGCCACAATTGCCAGCCGGATGCCATGCTCGCGCACAATCGAGGGAATATGCTCATCACTCTGAATAGTTAGCCCGGCGACCTCCTCCCCAACCTTCTCTGCATCATTATCAAACAGGGCAACGATATAGATCCCCTTGCTGCGAAACCCCTCGTAGCGCGCAATGGCCTGCCCCAGGTGCCCCACACCCACCAGCGCAACCGGCCACTCGTGGGTCAATCCGAGGATGGTTTCGATATGATTGAGGAGTTTCTCCACATCGTACCCAATGCCCTGCTTGCCGAATTCGCCAAAATACGAGAGATCCTTGCGGATCTGGGCCGCCGTAACATTGATCCGCTCGCCTAACTCTTGCGATGAAACCGAGTGGATTCCCTCTTGCAAAAGGTAGCGCAAACTGCGGGCATACAGCGGTAACCGACGAATAACAACGTCGGGTGGCAATATGTCTGGTCGTTCCACAACTGCCTCCTCCTCAGTGTGAGTGAACATTCGAGACACTACGGGCTCAACATAGCATCTCTGGCGCGGTAAGTTAAGTAATGTAATTCACAATACCCCATTTTGTGAAGTGTAGCACTTTAGTAGTCAAACTGTCAAGCTTTTGGCGAGAAAGAAGTTGAAGATGTGTTGTTTTGTGCGGGTATGGGTGCTTCTGCGGGCAGATTGTAGGGATTGATGCCTGAATGGTTATAAAAATATGTTTTGCAAGCCGATAGAGGAATAGGTTTTTGTTGGGGATGATCCGGTTCAGGCAGCGACATGCGGTAAGTGCATTATGACACAATTTATCTGGAGCAGCCTCTTTCAGTCTGTTGATCGACCCGAACGCCGGCTTCGTCTGCGGTCGCATGGGACTTTTTCCTTCTTCCGCCCTGCCGGGCCAACAACTGCGTAACTTATGCATTATGCATGCTATCCGCGTTCCGGCGGTTTGCGCCGCCCAAACCAGCCCGAGCGCTCAACCTGGTGCGGTGGGGTGTCGAAGGCCGCTTCACCGGGACGCCGGCCGGGTTGCTGGTTGAGCCATGCGTCGCGGGTCTGCCGGGCATGGGTGAAGTGGGCTTCGAGGTGTTCGGCATCCGCCGCTTCCAGGTCATCGCGCATTGCAAGTAGGAAGCTGATAGTCTCGTTGATCCAGCGGGTCAGTGCGGTGCCATTGGTCAGGCAGATATCCCGGTACATGGTCGGGTCGCCCGATGCCGTTCGGGAGGTATCGCGGAAGCCGCTTGCGGCCAGCGGGGCCATCTCGCGCCATGCCGGGCTGCGACTGGTGACTTCAACCAGGGCGGTTGCCAGCAGGAAGGGCAGATGCGAGATCCCGGCGACATAGGCGTCATGCTCGGCGGGATCGATGTAGTAGGGTTTGGCTCCGACGGTTGTCACCAGCGCCTCAACCGCATCGATGGCCGTCTGCGGCACGGCGGCGGCGGGCGTGAGGCAGTAGATCGCGTCGTGGAAGAGGTCGGGGTCGGCGGCCTGCGGGCCGGTCTGCTCCTTCCCGGCCATGGGATGCCCGCCCACGAAATGAACCGACGCCGGCAGCAGTTCGGCGGCCCAGGCGCAAACCTCGGCCTTGGTGCTAGCGGTATCGGTGACAATGGCATTTGCCGGGAGCAGCGGCGCAAGCTGAGTCAGGAGCGCGCGCACCGCCTGAACGGGAGTTGCGATAATCACCAGTTGCGTGCCCTGGAGCGCCTCTGCCGGGCTACGTGCGGCCTGGTCGATTGCCAGGCGACCCCGCGCCGCGCGCGTGGCGGACTGCTCCTGATCATAGCCGACGATCTGCACCGGACCCAGGGCGGAGGTTTGCGCATCGGCTGTCCGCAGCGCCATGCCCAGCGATGTTCCGATCAACCCCATGCCGATTATTGCAATCCGGATCATACGTTTCCTGTTCTCCTCAGCCGTCACCCAGATAGACTGCGCCCTCTTCCTCCTCAACCCGCGAGAGGAAAAAGATCTCGGCAGTAATCAGGATTAACGTAACCAGCAGCAGGCTAACCCAGGTCATCACGCGCAGCCCCCCCAGGATCGCTATGCAGGCACAGAAGAGGCCAATCTCATACGACTGACGGCGCGACCGGCGCACATCCATCCGGCGGGCCCGCTGCCGGAAGATCCGCTGTCCCAGCGCGTAGAGGAAGGGCCGGATAAGCGCGGCGCTGCTCCAGAAGAGCGCCAGGATGAGCAGAACATAGACCGGCAGATCGGGGAGGGAGAACAGCCAGTCGGTGGGTGGCGGCACAAATGCCAGCGTGTAGAGCAGCAGCGCAGTTCCGCCGACACCCTCCAGCGCGAGGCGGGATAATCGCATATGCCGCTGAATCGGCACAAAGGTCAGCAACCCGGCCGCCAGCACCAGTGTGTAGAAGAGCAGGCGCTGCGGGGCCAGCGGACTGACCTCGGCACGCAGGTCAGCCAGGAAGAGCAGCGTAAGTGCGCCGGCCCAGCAGAGGCCCGCCATCAGTGCCAGGCTGGTACTGAGCGTCACCCGCTGCGTAATTGACGAATGGGTATCGCTCCACTCGCGTATGCGACTGCTATTCACGGCACTCCTCACTCTGCAAGGTTGAGCCGGGCCACCCGCTGGCGCAGCAGATGATCGGCCAGCACCAGCGCCAGCATCGCCTCGGCGACCGGCACCAACCGGGGCAGCACCGTCGGATCGTGGCGGCCATGGATCTCAATTGAGGTCGGGGTGCCCTGCTGATCGACGGTCTGCTGCTCCTGAGCAATCGAGGCAGGCGGCTTGGCGGCCAGGCGTACAATAATCTCCTCACCGGTGCTAATCCCTCCCAGGATACCGCCATGGTGGTTGCTGCTGGTGCCGATGCGCCCATCGGGATGCTGCACAAAGGGATCGTTATTCTGCGAGCCCTGCATCTGCGCCACGTCAAAGCCCTCACCCATCTCAACGCCCTTGATTGCCGGGATGCTAAACATGGCCTTGCCGATATCGGCCTGGAGCTTATCAAAGACCGGCTCGCCCAACCCCGGCGGCACGCCCCGGGCGCGAACCTCAACAATACCGCCGAGTGAGTCGCGTGACCGGCGGGCGGCTTCGACCCGCTCAACCATCTGCACGGCAACGGTCGCATCGGGGCAGCGCATAATGTTCCGCTCGATCTCATCCTCGTCAATGACCTGGGCGCGCAGATCGCCCAGCGCCAGTGTGTAGGCGAAAATGCGCACGCCGACCGTTGCCACCAACAATTTGGCAATCGCGCCCCCGGCAACCCGCCCGATGGTCTCGCGCGCGCTGCTGCGCCCGCCACCGCGCCAGTCGCGGAAGCCATACTTGGCATCCCAGGTGTAATCAGCGTGACCGGGGCGGTAGCGATCCTTAATCGCCTCGTAGTGCCCCGGTTTGGCATCGGTGTTAAAGACCAGCATGCTGATCGGCGTGCCGGTTGTGCGTCCCTCAAACAGCCCGGAGAGAATCTGCACCTGATCGCGCTCCTGGCGTGCGGAGGTAACGCGGCTCTGCCCGACGCGCCGCCGATCCAGTTCGTGCTGGATATCTTCTATGCTGACCGGCAGACCGGCGGGGCAGCCATCAACGGTGCAGCCCACGCCGGGCCCGTGGGACTCGCCCCAGGTCGTCAGGCGGAATGTATGACCAAAACTATTTCCCGGCATGGGTTGTGCTACTCTCCTGGACGCTGATGCATGTACCCTATCCCCTGCAAGGGTAGACTTTTTAACCGGATTGCATTGGAATGCGGTCGGCTAAACCGGCATCGACCGCCGCGCTAGAAAAACATTTCCCGCATAGGACGGACTACCGACGCGCAGAAGCGCGTCCCTACCACAAAAAGCCTACACCTGCGAGAGCCCCTGTCTTCTGTTCCCTGTCCCCTGTCCCCTAAACCTACCGTTTGCGGGCGGCCTGTTTCTCCACGAGTGACAGGCTTTCCTGGATCTTGACATCATTTGGCGCAATGGTGAGCGCATCGCGCAGGGTGGCAATAGCTTGATCAAACTGGTTGAGTTGCGCATAGGCTAACCCCAGGGCGTGGCGATAGTTGGTATCGCGGGGGCGTATTCTGGCCGCGCCTTCCCAGGCTTTCATCGCCATATACCACATGCCCCGATTCTTAAAGGCGACCCCGGCATTGTAGAGATCGGTATCCTCGTGTGCTTCCAGTTCCGGCACCAGGCGCACTTTGGGACCATAAAAATCCCGGTAACTTTTGAAGGTGAGAAAAACATAGAGCGCCAGCGGGACAACGCCGCACACCAGGATGCCGACAACAACCCCCAGCAGTGACCCCACCATCCCGGGTTCTTCCGAAGTCACCCCTACTGCGGCCACGCCTGTACCCAGGAGACTAAGCCCAAGCGCCGGCACCGCAGTGAGCAAGCTGAGAACCAGCAGGACACAATGCACAACATAGGCCCATGGCCGACGTTTCAGAAATCCGCGGCCAATAAAAATATAGAACACCCCCAGCAACAGCGTCAGCACACCGACCACAACGCCAATCGTCGCTCCGAGATCAAGTAGCCCCAAGGCTCCGGCCAGTTCCGGATCGGCCGCAAACGTTTCTCTGGCTGAATCAGAACGGATGGCTACTGAGAGGTATATCGCAAACCCAATGTAGAAAAGCCCCCCCAGGACACTGGGTATCCCGGAGATGAACCAGAGGATCGCCAGAATTGTTGTGGCGATTGAACGCTGCTCGTTTGCCGCGCTCCGGGCCATCAGGTTGTTCCGGCATTTGGGGCAACGGGCGTGGTGCAGTTCGGTTGCCGCGCCGCAGTAGGGGCAGGGCAACTCCGCCGGAGCGGACGGCGCGGGAGTCGCCGGTTCCGGTTCCGGGACGGGATCTTTCGGGCGTATTGCCAGCGGTGTAGCGCCGTCATAGCTCAACTGGCGCGTTGGGCCGGTTTCCGCCGGCCCCGGCGACTGAGCCGCGCTGCCGGTCTCCTCCAACGTGGTGGTCACTTCCGTGGCGGGCGGTGGGTGCTTCTCATTCAGCCAGGCCAACCCTTTTTGTGCATTCTTGTTAGCGGGATTCAGATCAAGCACATTTTCCAGGCAAACACGCTGGTCCGCCGGATCATCAACCACACTGGCAAGCCATAACCAGGCCATCTCGTTGCGCTCATGCGCCTCAACGACTTGCATTAGGAGTTGACGCGACTCTTCGCGCTTCCCCGCTTTGGCGGCAGCAATCCCCTGCCGCAACAGATTGTCCGTATCGGCCATGATGCTGCTGATCCTATCGCGTTATACCGGCTTTCCGCCAGCTACTCACCAGCCACTCCTCGTACACCTGATTGTACACCGCAATCGTACTACGGGCAATGTGTCGCCAGTTGTAGTTATCCCGCACCTCGTTCAGCGCGTTCACCACCCGCGCCTGCGACCAGTCGGGATGTTGCAGCGTATGCAGGATGCCCCAGGCCAGCGATCCGGCGCTGCCCGGATAGACGATAATGCCGGTCTCGTGGTGACGTACGACCTCCATCAGTCCGCCCGTCTGAGAGACAACCACCGGGCACTCGGCGGCAAAGGCTTCCAGCGCAACAATGCCGAAAGGTTCGTAGAGCGAGGGAAAGGCCGCGACATCGGCGACATGGTAGAGACAGTCCCGCTCTTCATCGGAGACAAAGCCGGGAAAGAGGACATGCTCCTGCAATCCGAGCCGCTCGGCCTGGGTGCGCAGTGAGTTCAGGTAGGGGCCGGTACCGGCAATCACCAGGCGGGTATTGACCTGTGCCAGCACCTGATGCCAGGCATCCAGCAACACCTGTAATCCCTTCTCATAGACAATGCGCCCGACATAGAAGGCCAACCGCTGCTCGTCGGCAACATAGCGCCGGCGAAAAGCCAGTCGTTCCTCCGCATTGCGAAAGGGATTGGGCGGCACATAGACGCCATTCGGCACCGCGTTGATCTTGTCGGACGGTGTGTGGAAATACTCGGTCATTTGTGCCGCCATAAAGTGGGAACAGACAATCACCCGCCAGGCCTCATAGGTCAGTTGCCACTCAATGTCGTGGACGCGCCGCGCATGATCGTCGCTGAGCACCCCCTGGCGGCGGCCACGCTCGGTGGAGTGAACCGTTGCCACCATTGGAATGCGCCACTCCTGCTTGAGGGCAATGGCGGCGCGGGTGGTCAGCCAGTCGTGGTTGTGGATCAGATCAAACCCACCGAACTGCTCGTACAGTGCCCGGCCCGCCTGCTCCAGTTCGCGATTGGTCTGCTCAACCTGGGCAATAAACCCATGACCGTTCACGTAGGGCGGATGAGCACGGAAAATCTGTGCGCCGGGAGCAACTATTTCGTATTCAGCGCCACCCCGCAGCCGGGGGGTGAGGACAACGACCTCAACCCCTTCCGCCGCGAGGACGGGTAGCAGGTCGGCAATATGTTTTCCCAGACCGCCGATAAGATGGGGCGGATATTCCCAGGTTAGCATCAAAACGCGCATGAAAGCCTCGTTACACCAGTTCCTGTTAGCAGTACGTACCAGGGTATATCGGTTACTGCTACGACGATACGCTACGCAAAGCAGTTGAGATTATAGCATCAGCCGGCATTAGGGACAAGAGCAGATGGCTGAAGATCTGTTTAGATTGAACTGATTTACACGAGTTACGCGAATGTTCCTTCCGGGTTCGTAACCGCGTAACTCCTGTGATTCAGCCATCTGCCGTTAGCCGTCAGCCGTCAGCCGTCAGTGGTCGGGTTTCAGACGTTGGACGAAGGTTGCCGGCATGTGTTTGACGGAATGGGCACATCAAGATTTCTCTCTTTCAGGTATCGGCAATCAGCACTCAGCGGTCAGCATTGTACCAAACTGAAAGCTGAGAGCTGAGAGCTGATGGCTACTCCAGGTCAAATGTGGCAACCAGCGGCAGGTGATCCGATGCTTCCCGTACTGTCGCGGGTTCGGTGACAACGAAACAACTTGTGAGTGTCGTCGCCAGGGTCGGGTTGGCAAAGATGTAATCCAGGCGTGCGTTGGGACGGTGAGCGGGCAGGGTAAAGCCTGGTGTATTCGGGTGCAGGGAGCGGTAGCAGTCGGTGAACCCGGCGGCCCGCAGGGCTGCCGGCGCATAGTGAAAGACCCGTCCGCCCTGGGACAGCAGCATAAGTTTGAGCAGGCCCGGCAGCGCATGGATGACCAGCCGATCCCCTGGCGCAATCGCGTTAAGATCGCCGGCAATCAGACAGGGGGCCGGTTGTTCAGGCCGCGCATAGCGCAGGAGTACGCGCACCTCCCACCAGCGCCACAACTCCAGCAGTAGGGCCGGATGCGGAACCAGGTGTACGCCAAAGACCTGCAATTGCTGCGTGGGCAGCGCGATGGTTGCCGCAAGAATGGCGGTGCGAATTGGCGGGAAGGGCCGCAAACTGTGGCATGCAACCAGCGGGTACCGGCTGATAATCCCCAGATGATGCCCGGTATTGCTCGGCGCATAAAAGGAGTGGGCGTCGTGATCGAGACATGCGGCAAACTGCGTCAGCGTATCCAGATCGTGCAGTTCTTGAAGGAGCAGAATATCCGGCTGCACCGCCTGCAAGACCGCGCTGATCAGGTGCCGGCGTTCGTACCCACCAAGGAGGATGTTGTAGGTCATGCATTTGAGCATAGAGATGTACGTTACAGCACGTATGCTGTTCTCCACGAACGAGTGCTATTCGCCTCCGGCAGGGCGGAAGAGACCTTTCTTTTTGACAAAAATTTGGCTCGGAGAGCCAAATTTTTGTCAAAAAGATATGAAGTACTATATTGCCACTGGCGAAGTTGACGTTCAGGTTTATCACCCGGCCGGAATAGGCTGCACTGCGTAAGTCGTGTAATTCACAGGAGTTACGCGGTCGTTGAACCGACAGGAGACTTCGCCTCCGGCAGGGCGGAAGTTTCCATCTTTTTCACAACATGTTTGTGAAAAAAGATCAAAAAGTACCATGCTGCCGCAGGCGAATCGGGCGTCCATCGCATGAAACGTCCAGTTTGTATGTCAACCGCGTAAGTCTGTAATCCATACAAGTTTAGATCAGCGGGAGCACGCGGGCAATCACAAACTTGAGATAGCGCCCTTCGGGGAAGCCTGCCGGTACGGGATGGTCGGCGGGTTGCCCGGCCTCGTGCAGGATCTGCAGCCGCCGGCGGGACTGCTGGGCGGCCTCGGCCAGCGCTTCACGAAACATCTCCGGCGAGACCTGGCTGGTACAACTGGATGAAACCAGCAACCCACCCGGTGCGATGCAGCGCAACGCCAGGGCATTCAGGCGGGTGTAGGCACGCCCGGCGGCGTAGCGACTGCTCTTCGCCCGGGCAAAACTGGGCGGGTCAAGGATCACCATCTCGAAGCGCCGCCCCTGCTGCCGGAAGCGGTCCAGCAGTTTGAAGCAGTCATCGACCAGGAAGGGGTAGTCCTCCGGGTTGAACCCGTTGAGTTGCATGTTATTGGCGGCGTCAACGGCGGCAGCATGGGCGCTGTCACAACTGACCACTTCGGTTGCGCCGCCCCGTAGCGCGTAGAGCGAGAAGCCGCCAGTGTAGGCAAAGCAGTTGAGCACACGCCGCCCTGTGGCCCACTGCTCAACGGTGTGCCGGTTCGCGCGCTGGTCGAGGAAGAGCCCGGTCTTCTGTCCAACGTAGAGGTTGGCCCGAAAGAAGAGGCCATGCTCCTGGATTACCAGATCTTCGGGCGGAAGTTCCCCCCAGCGTTGTTGCAACTGCGCCGCGGGCGGTTGGGAGCGCGGCCCGGCGGCCGTCTCTTCTTCAGGAGCGGTTGGGCGTCCTTCGCTATCCGGTTCGGGGGTTTTCTGGACAATCCCGCGCAGGGTGGGATCACAGCGGCGCAGGGCAGGCACAACCAGCGGCACCAGCTTTGCCACACTCGCGGCATAGGTCTGGATGATGGCATAGTCGCCATAGCGGTCTACAACCAGACCGGGCAGGCCGTCCCCCTCGCCATAGAGCCAGCGGTAGGCGTTCGTTTCATCTTCGCGGATGGTTGCGCGCAGATCCCACGCCTCCGTGACCCGCGCGCTGATCCAGTCGGCATCGGGGACCGTATTGCGGGAAAAAACACGGAGCGCAATCGGGCTGTGGGCATCCCACAGTCCAACTGCGCTCAGATTGCCACACCGTAGCCGCACCCAGGTGCCGGAGCGCAACCGCTCCCCACCGTTGACCTGGTTGCGGTAGACCCAGGGATGCCCCTGCGCCAGCCGCCCCTTGAGGCTGGTCGGAACGGACACCTCCGGGAGCGCTTGATCAGCCGATGGTCGCGCCACTGTGTACCGTTTTGTCATGCCCAAAGGCCGATTCACGCGTGCGGGGGCGAATAGCGACATTGCGCCCGATGCGCGCGCCCGCCGGAATCTGCGCGCGTGCGCCGACCAGCGTCAGGCCCGTGTTGAGGATGTAGGGTGCCTGATCATTGGGCGTATTATCCTCGCCGTCGCCGACCAGCGCGCCATCACCGATACGCGCATACTCATCCACGATGGAACGTTCGATCACCGCGCCGGGGCCAATCCAGGCGTCACCCATGATAATCGAGTCACGCACCACCGCATCGGAGGAGATAAACACCCCCGGCGACAGCAGTGAGCGTGTCACCTGCCCGTGTATCTGGCAGCCGTCGCTAATCATACTGTTTTCCACCCGGGCAGCGCTGCTGATATCAACACCGGGACGCTGCGCGCTGGTGGTATGGATCACCCAGTCGGGGTCATACAGATCGAGCGCAGGTGTCTCGGCAATCAGCGACATATTCGACTCATAGTAAGCCTGAACGGTACCCACATCGGCCCAGTAGCCGTTGAAGGTATAGGCATGCGCGTCAAGCTGGGTAATCAGGCGCGGCAGCAGTTCCCGCCCAAAGTCCGCCTCGGAGCCACCCGCCAGGATCTCCATCAGCACCTGCTTGCGGAAGACATAAATGCCCATCGAGGCCATACTAATACTGGTACGGCGCGGCTTCTCGATAAAGCGCTCCAGCCGGCCATTTGCATCCACCGCGACAATGCCGTAGCGGTGCGCCTCATGCGGGCTGACGCTATGCACGGCCAGGGTCAGGTCAGACTGCCGATCCTCATGGAAATTGAGCAACGGCCGGTAGTCCATGCGGTAGATATGATCGCCCGCGAGGAGCAGCACCGCGTCGATCGGCATATCGGCGATCATATCAAGATTGTAGCGCACGGCATCGGCGGTCCCGCGCTGCCAGCCGCCGCCTTCGGGCGTGGGTGAGGGATGCAGAATGCGCAACCCGCCCTGTGCCCGGTCAAGATCCCATGGCCGGCCAACCCCCAGGTGGGCATGCAGCGATTGTGGGCGATACTGTGTCAGCACACCAACGTTATAAATCCCCGAGTTGACGCAGTTGGAGAGGGTAAAGTCAATAATCCGGTACTTACCGGCAAACGGTACTGCGGCCTCGGTGCGCTCGGCGGTCAATACATTGAGCGCAGGTGACTCACCACCTGCCAGGATCAGTGCCAGTGTTCGTAGCATAAGAAAACCTATGTAACAGTTAGGGGTTAAGGATTAACGGTTACTGTAAGCTATAACCCCTAACCCCTAACCCCTAACCCGTAACCGTTAACCCCTAACCCTTAAATCGTCTCCCCACTGGGCACATCACCCGGTGGGAAATCCTCCGTATCGCAGTCAGCGTTGATCAACACATTGCGCCCAATGCGGATGCCGGGTGGAATATGCGCGCTCTTGCCCACCACCGTAATCCCGGCAGCCAGCTTATCGGGCTGCGTTTTGTTCGGTGTGTCGAAGTCGTCGCCGCATCCCAGGATCGTCCCCGCGCCAACCACCACCTGTTTATCGACGACAACGTGGTCAAGCACCGCGCCCGGGCCGATCCAGGTATCGTTCATCACGACGCTATCACGCACAAGCGCTCCCGGCGAGACATATACCCCCGGCGAGAGCACCGAGTTCTCGACCGTGCCCCGGATCACACAACCGTTGCATGTCATGGCGCGGTCAATTTTGGCCTGGGGACCGACCTTGACCGGTGGACGCTCCTCACTGCGGGTAAAGATGATCCAGTTGGGATCGAAGAGATCAAAGCCACTGCCCGGGTTGAGCAGTTCCAGGCTGGTCTCCCAGTAGGCCTGCACTGTTCCGACATCGACCCAGTAGCCATCAAAGCGATAGGCATAGACCCGGTCACGCGGGATCATTGCGGGAATAACATGCTTGCCGAAGTCGATGCGGGGTTCTTCCTCGCTGCCCTCTTCCAGGCGCTGGATCAGCATCTCGGCATTAAAGACATACACGCCCATGTTGGCAAGCGTACCTTTGTCGCGGGCCTTGGGCTTTTCGCTAAACTCAACAATCCGGCTCGACTCATCCGTCGTCATAATCCCGAAGCGGTCGGTCTGCTCAACCGGCACATCGCGGACGGCTACCGTTACATCGGCACGGTACTGCTGGTGCGCCTCAATCATGCGGGTGTAGTCCATCTTATAGATATGGTCGCCTGAGAGCACCACAACAATATCGGCGCGATGTTCGCGGATGTAGTTCAGGTTCTGGTAGATTGCATCGGAGGTACCGCGATACCAGTCTCCGATATCGCGCCCGATGTATGGTTGGAGCAGGCGCACGCCACCACGCGCCCGATCCAGATCCCATGGTTTTCCAATACCGATATGTTCATTGAGCGAGTGGGGCCGGTACTGGGTGAGCACAGCAACATCAAAAATACCGGAATTGACGCAATTCGAGAGTGTGTAATCGATAATGCGGTACTTGCCCGCAAAGGGCACAGAGGGTTTAGCGCGCTTCTCGGACAGGACACTGAGACGCGTACCTTCACCTCCAGCCATAATCATCGCGATAACTCGCATAACACCACCGCTGGCTTCACAACTTTATTTCAACTTTCGCAGGCTGCCCTTTGATTGTAACCGCAAATGGGTTTATGTGCAAAGTGGGAACGTATCGGGTGCTTTAACCAGCGGCAGGGTAGCGCAGATGACCCGGTTACGTCCGCTGGTTTTGGCCCGGTAGAGCGCTTTATCCGCGGCACCGATCAGGGTTGTGGTTGTGTTGCCATGGGTCGGAAACCCGGCAATCCCCAGCGAAATTGTCACGGTGTCGAGTTGTTGCTGCTCGTGGGTAATGCGCAGTTGCTCAACCCCGACGCGGAGGTGCTCGGCGCGGATCTGCGTATCCTCCAGGGTCGCCTCGGGCAGGATGAGCATAAACTCCTCGCCTCCATAGCGGCAGGCAATATCTTCACTGCGAATATGTTGTTGCAAGAATGCCCCCAGCGCCTGCAGCAGTGCATCACCGCCCTTGTGTCCAAAACGGTCGTTAAACTGCTTAAAGTAATCGACATCCAGCATGATGATGCCAACCGGGCGCTGATGCCGTGCTGCATGCTGTAACTCGCGTTGCAAGGTTTCATCCAGATAGCGCCGGTTGAAGAGCCCGGTCAGCGCATCACGGATGGCCTGGTTTTGCAGATGTTCGCGCAACTGCAGATTGGCAATCGCCAGCGCCAGATAGTCGGCCACGGTTACTGTCAGCCGCTCGGCCCGCCGACGCGCTGTGAGTGAAGGTAGCTCCGTCTCGCTGAGGCGCAGCACGCCGAGCGGCTCACCATGGGCCACCAGGGGCACACAGAGCGACGGGATAGCGCTATCGGCCATGCGGCAGCAGATGTCGGTAGCGCCAGGGTCGCTGGTATGCAGCGGTCCCTGCATCAGTGTCCGGCAGATCGCGCCGGTAAAGCCCGGCGGCCAGCGTTGGGGTGGCCCCCATGCGGCTGCCAGTTCAAGATAGGTACGCGTGGCGTCAACAATATACAAAGCCCCGGCTCGGTTGGGAAACAGCCGGCTGATCACCGGGATGATTGCCTGGTATGCATCAGTGATGGTCTGGCAGGTCTGCAACACATCGCTGAGTTCATTCAGCAGCGTCATATCGCGGTTGCGCTGCTTGAGCTTTCCGACCCAGACCTGCGATTGGGCATGGGCCAGTTGCAGTGCCTGCTCCGCCTGTTTGCGCTCGGTAATATCGGCGATAATCCCGATCACGCTTTCCAGGTTGCCCTGTGCATTCACCAGGATGCGGGTGGAGAGATCGCCCCAGAAGAGGTTGCCATCCTTGTGCCGGAAACGCTGCTCCAGGCGAAATCCCTCTACCTCGCCCCGCAGCAGCGCCTGCATGGCCGCCTGGTTGGTTGCACTATCCTCGGAACTGACCAGATCGAGCCAGCGTTTCTGGTAGACCTCGTAGCGGGTCATGCCCAGCATTTCGAGCCAGCGACCATTCACCTCGATGAAGTGGCCCTCCCGATCAAGCAAGACGATGCCGACGGCGGCATTATCGAGGATGGCCTGGAGGCGATCCTGGCTCTCCCGAATAGCGGCCTGGGTACGTTTGAACTTTGTGATGTCGCGGGTGATCCCGCCGAGGAGCAGCCCGGTGTTGGTCTGAATCGGAAAGATGCGGGTAGAAACTGTCCGGCGAGTGCCGTCAGGTAACTGTGTTTCGCTTTCAATGGGCTGCTGGTGGATGGGATTGCCCTGGCCGGCGTTGTAGAGCATGGTCAGCACCGCAGCTTTGATCCGCTCATGCATGGCCGGGGTGCGATACTCTTCCGGAGTCAACCGGAACAGCACATCCCACTTGGGTTGCCCCAGGGTTTCGGTGCGGCTCAACCCGAAAATTTGCTCGGCCCCCTCGTTCCAGGCAGTAACGCTTCCCTGCGCACCTACCAGCAGCAGCGCATCCTGCGACTGTTCAAAAAACCCGCGGAAGGTCTCCTCACTGGTCTGCAGCGCATCTTCCATCCGTTTGCGTTCGGTGACATCGGTGATTACGCCGATGTAGTGCGTGAGCCGGCCCGTCGGCTCGTACAACGGTGTGATGGCAAGTTCATTCCAGAAGGGCGTGCCGTCCTTGCGGTAGTTCAGCAGGACTATCTGGCAGCCCTGCCCGGCCGCCACCGCGTCCCGAATCGCTGCGACATCGGCCGGGTCGGTGTCCGGTCCCTGGAGAAAGCGGCAGTTGTAGCCCAGGGTCTCGGCGGGCGTATAGCCGGTCATCCGTTCAAATGCGGCGTTACAGTAGATAATCGGCATATCCGGCTGGTTAACATCGGTGATCAGGATGCCGCTTGTCACCGTTGCCAATGCCCGCTCCCAGACGCGTAGCACGGCTTCGGCCTGGCTGGAGCGGGTCAACACATGCGAAACATCGAGTCGTTCGGTATCGGCCAGCGCCCAGAGGGGATCGCGCTCCTGGCGTAGTTCCGCGCACATACGTCGGCAGGTGTCCAGGCGTTGCTCAAGTTCCTTCACCCGCTGCTGCAAGAGGGCAATAATGGTCTGGCATGGCGTGGTGCCATCGGGTTGGTACTGCAACACCGGGGTTCCCTGACCGCCTGTTCCGTCTGTTCCGTCTGTTCCGTCTGTTCCGTCTGTTCTGCTGCGATCAGGGGTGGGTGGGTTCACCGGGAAGGTGGTTGTCAACAGCGTCTCCGCAGTTGTGGGATCAACCGGCCGCGAGAAGAAGTAGCCCTGTCCGTATTCGCAATGTAACTCCTGCAGGTAATGCAATTGCGCCGCAGTTTCGATGCCTTCTGCAATCGTCTCCTTCCGGAGCGTGTGGCTCAACATCACAATACTCTGCGTAATGGCGGCACTCTCGTCATTAACTTTCAGGGTGCTGACGAACGAGCGGTCAATCTTGAGGATCTGGATCGGGAAGCGGTGTAGATAGCGCAGCGAGGAGTAGCCGGTTCCGAAATCATCAATGCACAACTGGACGCCCAGGTCACGCAGCCGCACCAGCTTCATAATGGTCGTTTCGACATGATCCATCATCACATTTTCGGTAATCTCGATCTTCAGGCCGGCGGGAGCAAGGCCGGTTTCCTGCAAGATGCGGTGGATCTGTTCCACGATATCGTCACGCATAAAGGCTTTGCTGGAGAGGTTCACGCTAATCGTTAGCGACTGTGCGGAGGCGACCTGTTCCTGCCAGTGGCGCATCTGCCGGCATGCTGCGCGTAGCACCCACCAGCCCAGCGGGATGATCAGCCCGGTCTCCTCGGCAATCGGGATAAAATCACCCGGCGCGATGAGCCCGCGCAGTGGATGTTGCCAGCGCACCAGCGCTTCAAATCCGGCCACCTGCCCGGTAGAGAGCGAGACGATGGGTTGGTAGTGGAGCCGCAACTGCTCATGCTCAATTGCATGGCGCAGGGCATTCTCGGTATCCAGGCGTTGCACCACGGACGAGTGCATGGTTGTGTCGAAGACGGCGTAGTGCCCCGGTCCCAGCGCTTTGGCCTGGTACATAGCGGTATCGGCGTCGCGTAGCAGATCTGCCGGGCACTGATGCTCGTCGGCGTTGAGAACGATGCCAATGCTGGCCGAACTGGACAACTCCTGGTTGTTGATATAGACCGGGTGTGCCAGCGCCTGCTGGATGCGATAGACCAGCGTCAGTGCGTCAGCTTCGTCGCGTAGATCTTCCAGCAGAATAACAAACTCATCACCGCCAAAACGGGCAATCGTGTCACTGACCCGCAGACACTCCTGCAACCGGCGAGCCGTGATCGTCAACAGATGATCACCTTCCAGATGCCCCAGGCTGTCATTGACCACTTTGAAGTTGTCCAGATCCAGAAAGAGGACCGCAAAACGGCCGGCCGGGTCACGCTGGGTTCGGCGCAGGGCATGCTCCAGCAGTTCCATGAACAGCGCGCGGTTGGGCAGATCCGTCAGCGCGTCGTGCAGCGCCTGGTGCCGGAGTTGTTCTTCGGCAGCTTTGCGCTCGGTAATATCGCGGATGAAGCTACAGAGATACTCCTGCCCCTTGAACGCCAGATAATTTCCAGTAACTTCCACCGGCAGCACACTCCCATCTTTTCGGTGGATTGCGGTTTCGCAGGTGGCTGAGCCATGCAGCTTAAAATGTTGCCAGAGATGGTTCCAGTCTTCGTCTGCGATGTTTGCGTTGATATCGGTAATGCAACGGCCCAGCAACTCCTCGCGGGGGGCCGCATAGTAGTGACAGGCAACATCATTGACATAGAGATACTGACCATCGGGATCAATCCAGACCACCGCATCGGCGGCGCGGTCCAGGGCAAACTGCGCCAGATGCAACGCTTCCTCGGCCTGCTTGCGTTCGGTGATATCCTGCGCCGCCCCGTAGATCCGCACCACGCGGCCCTTTGCAGCATCCCAGACCGGCTTGCCATAATCGCGCAGCCAGCGTACCGTGCCATTCTGTGTGATAATCCGGAACTCGCTGACATCCGGTTGACCGGACAGTAAGCGCTCGTGGCGTCGCTGGGCGATCGGCCAATCTTCCGGATGGATCAGGCGCTTCCAATGATGATCTGCTTCCATTTGTTCCGGGTTGAAGCCGGTTGTGCGGGTGTAGGCATCTGTTACCCACTCGGTGATAGCAGTACCGTCAGGCATAAACTGTATGGCATAGGCATAGTCGGAGATAAGTTCCGAGACAATGCGGTAGCGGGTTTCACTCTCGCGCAACGCTTCGACCGCGCGCTGACGCTCCTGCATTTCGGTCTTTAATGCCTGATTACTCTGCAATAGCTGCGCGGTACGCTCCTCAACCCGAATTTCCAGTTCAGCATGCGCCTGGCGCAGGGCATTCTCGGCCTGCCGTCGCTCGGTGATATCGTGAATAATCGCGTGCAGCCGGAGTTGTCCCTGGATCTCAATCGGCACCGTGTAGATTTCCACATCACGGATCTCCCCCGAAGCCAGGCGATGCTGGAACTGGAAGTAGAGCCGCTGCTCCTGTTTTGCTCGCTCCAGCTCTGCGAGGATTTCTTCCTCCGGCAGGATGTTCATCCGGACAATATTCATTGTGCGCAAGACGGGCAGGGGGTACCCGTAGAACTCACTTGCGGCGGGGTTGGCATCAACAATTGCGCCGGTCTCAGGCTCGATCAGCAGCTTCACCGCCCGGTTCTTCTCAAACATAGCCCGATAGGTCGCCTCGCGCTGCCGGAGTGTTGCCACGGTCTGCTGGTGCTCGCTGATCTCGGCCTGCAAAGCGCGATTGCTCTGCGCCAGTTCGTCCGTCCGTTGCCGGACCCGCTCCTCAAGTTCGTTATACGTCTGGTGCAGGGCTTCCTCAGCCAGTTTGCGTTGTGTAATGTCTTCGTGCGCAACCACCAGGTAGGAATGATCATCTATGTCAAAACGGGTGATATGCGCAATAAACCAGCGCCGTTCGTCGGGTGCATGGCAGGGGTACTCCAGCGCAAAGTGCTCCAGATTGCCGGTGAGAACTGCGCGGAGACCGGCGGCAAACTCCTGGGAACCTTCGCTGCTCGCACCGGCGGCCAGATCACACACCTGCAAATAGTTTACACCCTCGGCAACCGGGCTATTCACCGGAGGATTGGTTGCAGCAAAATCATTCCAGGCCTTGTTGACAGTGATGATTGTGCTGGTTGCATCCAGGACGGCAATATGGGCCGATAGGGCATCCAGGACGGCCTGCTTAAACTGTTCACTATGCTGAAGTGCCTCCTCAACCCGCTTGCGTCGGGTGATATCCTGAGTCATCACCATACAGGCAAGAATGTTGCCGGCATCATCATAGACCGGCAGCGTGTGGACTTCATAGGCGCAGGTGCGATAGGTCGTTTCAAAGCTGGTGGTTGTGCCGGCAAGCGCGGCCCGACAGTGTGGGTCAAGCGTGGCACCCATTGCCGGCGGCAGTACCTCCCAGATGGTCCGGCCCGCTATCGCATCCGGGAAGAAGCCCATATTGTCCAACCCTGCGCCATCAACCAGGATATAGCGCAGGTCGTGGTCTAAGAGGGCAATCGCGCCATTGGGAAAATGACGAGCGATAATCCGATAGAGTGTTTCGCCGGGCGGCAGGATCTCGGGTTGAGGCCGGGATGGGGCATCAGTTGGTGAAGCAGACTCCCGTTCGGCTGCCAGTGCCGCTTCCAGTTCGGCAACTCGTTGCTTGAGGTGCGCGTTCTCGTGCTGTAGTGACTGCGCAGTTCTATGGCCCATAGTTTTATCCAGATGTCAATGGTTTTCCGGGGACCAGGCAGGGATGAAGTCTGAACGACGCCGTCCCTGCCTCTATGCTGTATATGCAATTGTGTTGTTGATCAGGATAAATCAGACAACATGTGCAGGAGCCGGGCAGTTCCTACCGGGTCTATCGTCCAATAGCATGCTACCGACCGACACACGCGCAAAGTAAAACGCTGGTCTACCTATGAGTATAACTGAATAATCCAGTTTATAACATCCGTAAATATACGTATTTCTTCACCGGCACTATTTTGTGTGCTGTGTATGACGGTTGGCGGCCGCTCACTGCTCGGCCGCAAAGCCATTCTGCTGTAACACATAGGCAATGCCACTCTGCAGATTGCTCAGGGTGACAATATCGCCCAGGTCGGCCCCCATGCCGACCAGCGTCTGGGCCACTTCGGGGCGAATGCCGGTCAGGACTACACGCGCCCCCAGCAGCTTGACTGCCTGGGCTGCCCGCACCAGCGCGCTGGCAACCTGCGTATCGACCATCTGGACGCCGGTAATGTCGAGAATGACCACTTCGGCCTGGTGCTCGGCCACACCTTCGAGGAGCGTCTCGAGAATCTGCTGCGCGCGACCGCTATCAATGCTGCCGATCAGCGGCATGGCGACTACCTCATCGGCCAGGGGAATCAGGGGAGTACTCAGCTCGCGCAGGGCGGCGCGCTGGACCTCGATCATCTGTTCTTGCAGCGCCATGCGTTCCGCTTCCGCGCGATGCTGCTCCGTCAGGTCACGCGCAATCCCCGCAATCGTCAGCAGGGAGCCATCGCTGTCACGGACGGCAAAAGAGGACGAGTGGGCCAGAAAGGTACTGCCATCTTTCCGCCGGTAGACCATCTCGCCCTGCCATAGATCCTGCTCGGCGACCTGCCGGGCAATGTCCTCCAACCGTTCGGGTGGATCGTCATGGAATTGTGCGGTATGCATGCCAATCATCGCCGGGCCATACCCCGTTATGCGCTGGAAGGCCGGGTTGGCATAGGTGATGGTGCCCTCCAGGTTGACCTGGGCAATACAATCGGGCGCATTCTCGGCCAGCGCGAAGAAGATCCGCAGTTCGCGTTCCTGCTGTACCTGCACGCTGATATCCCGAATAATCGCCGCTGTCCAACGGATTTGTCCGGTATGGTCTTTGATCGCAAAGCCGGAGGCCTGGCCGGTAAAGCGACTGCCGTCCGTGCGCTGATAGAGCAGATTGTCGCGCCAGATCCCCTCCGTCATGATATTTTCGACAATCGCGGGGAGCCGTTCATGTTCCTCTGGCGCTAACGTGTCGAGAATGGTCATCCCGATGGCACCTTGATCGAAGTTAAACAGGGTGCGATAGGCCGGATTGGCATAGATGATGGTGCCTTCCATATTAGCAACGCCAATCGCATCGGGCGCATTATCAGCCAGCGCCTTGAACAGCGTAAGTTGCTCCGTAACGTCGCTGGTTGCGGCGGTATTACGCTCGGCGGTCAGGTGGGCAACAGTCTGCTCAAGTTCAGCCACCCGCTGCCGTAGTCTGGTCAGTTCATCGGTTTCGGAGGTTTGCTGAGGCTGTTTCCGCTTCATTGCTTCTCCTCGTATACTCACATATCATCTGTAGCTGTTGTCACAATCTTGCGCCCAAAGTATAACAGCGCGGCAATCGCAACGCAAAGGTACGGTCACTTCCGGCAGGGCATGCTACAATGCTGCTCTGTTCCCTTGTTTTTGTTCTCAATGGCAGGAGTTATGCGGTGCTCGTTCAAACCGGGCGTTTGACCCGGTGGAAGTCCGATTTGCCTGCGGCAGCATGGTACTGTTTTATCTTGTTCACAAACATTCGCACAACGTGCGAATGTTTGTGAACAAGCAATCGGTAACTTCCGCCCTGCCGGAGGCGATATCCCCCGCCAAACGCGGAATCGTCTGATACATAGCAGCATTGGTCGTTTCGCGGGGTTCGCTCATGTCGTGTTGTTCGTGGTCCAACCTCCCACCGCGTACTTTGGGTTATTGACAGGAGTTACGCGGTGGGCGTGCAAATCGGGCATTTGCCCAGGTCAGAGGCAGAATCGCCTGCGGCAGCATGGTATGGGATCTTCCGCCCTGCCGGAGGCGGATCGGGCTGTTCATGCAGGTGAACACCTGGCTTGAAACCGACCGCGTAACGCGTGTCATTGAGTGTTAATGAGGTCATCTTATGTCGGCTACCATACCGTTGCCGCAATGCGCCCACTTCCCGCTGCTCGGCATTCCGCTCGAAGTGCGCAGCAATAGTCCTGCCGTTATTACTGCGGCGGAGCGTGCATTTTGCCACTGGCGTAGTCTTGCTCCGGAAGAGATTGCATCCGGCGCACCGTTGCGTCTCGATCTGCTGCTGCAACCGGGAGAGCAGTCCGACACATCCGGCCCACCCTTTGTGCGGCGTGGGCAGGGGATGACTATGCTGGCGGCCGGCGGTAGCAATCTGCTACTGGCGCAATTGGATCGCGGGGAGGCGCTCGGTTTTGTAACTCCCGAACTGTTCGCCGACGAGCTGAACTTTCGCGCAGATGTCCTGGAGTGGCTCGCATTTCAATTGGTCAGTACCCACGACCGGGTAGCTTTGCCCGCCGGGGCAGTGGTGCAGCAGGAGCGTGCCGTGCTTCTGGTTGCACTCGATCAGTACGAACTACCGCTCTTGCAGTATGCCTGCTTGCGTGCGGGTCTACGCTTCCTGGCCGCCGAACAGGTTTATCTGGGCCAGGAATCCGGGTTGCGGCTCTGGGGCAGCCATCCGCGCCTCGCTTTGCCGTCGGTTGCGCAGCAGATCTTCCCCGATCTGGCAGCGCAGACGCTGCCGGTGACACGCAATGGCGAAACGCGACTGGTGCTGGATATCGCCGCAGCAGAGGCGCAACATCTGGCGCTCTCTGCCGGGCATGCTGCCGTCTGCCTGGTGCAGCCACACCCGGGATTGTCGAGCATCCTGGAGCCGGTTGATCCGGCCGCGGTCGTTAACCAGTTGGTGCAACGCGCAGCCGGCACGGCCTTCTATCAGGAGATCCGCGAGGTAGCGGTAGCACTGGCACAGGCGGGGGCATACCGCCTGTACGCGGGCGGCGACCTATCGGGAGCGGCGGCACTGGTGCGGAGCCTGGTGTAGTAGAACCAGGTTACAGGTTACAGGTTACGGGGTGAGTCGAGTTGCACCTCGCTTCTTGGCGACCTTTGCGTCTTTGCGCGAGCGTATTTGAATGGTATTATGCCAGGGACAGATAGTTCCTTATGCCGGGCTGGGGACAGGGTGGCGCGCGAGGGAACCAGCCCGGCACAGGTATGGAGGAGGGATTGAGGGCACGCGGGTTGCTGTCGTGTATCGCAGTACAGCGTCCAACAAAGCGCGTTGGTGGGAGAGGTTTGTGCAGCACCTCTCCTATATGCTCATGCTAACGTAGATAGCAGCGGTTAACAATGGGTCAACAGGACTGTCTTCCAACTACAACCCAACGTACTATCGTGTATCGTACGTTGGTGGGGGCCGCTGAGAGACTGTCTGAACAGGTGGTTCGCGTCGGTCACATGTCCATGATGGTTGTACTGATACCAGACAGCGCCCCAGGAGTCCCGGCTTCAGCCGGTTCCGGCCGCACACCGGCTGAAGCCGGGACTCCCGTGCTGGGGCCGTGCAGAAGCGATCTCCATCCAGCCCCTCTGCTCCGGACTCTTGTTCACGATCGCTCCCGCATGACGGATGGGACGGGGTGCCAGGCCAACACTCCCATGACAAACCTTTTTCAGAAAGTCTCTGAGCGGAATCGGGTTTCTCCCCTACGTTAACTCTGGTGAGGTGCAGCGATGCGGGTGCTTATCACGGGTGGAGCCGGGGGTGTGGCGCGGCACCAGGCGTATGCGCTGGCCCGGCAGGGCTTCCAGGTTGATCTGCTTGACATAAGACGGTTTCGTCAGGAGGAGTATCCGTCCGGCATTACCCTGCACCCGGGCGATCTGCGCGACTATCAGGTGTTGTCCCGGCTCTGTGCGGGCCGGGATGCCATCATTCACCCGGTTGCGGCCCCATCCAACCAATCTGCTGCTGATGCCACAATCGCGGAAACCCATGCACTACTGGAAGCCGCCCACCGGCATGCCGTGTCCCGGTTAGTCTGTATCTCCTCCACGGCAGTCTATGCACTCCCCCAGCCGACACCTATCACCGAAGCTGCACCGCCGGCCGGCAGCGGACTTTACGGACGGACCTGCCTGGCGGTTGAGCGTATCTGCGAAGAGTATCGGGCGTTGGGGCAGCATATCACTATCCTGCGCGCACAGCCCTGCGTTGTTCCCGATCGCTCCGGGGCATGGCGGCTCCTGTTCGACCGGGTGCAGAATGGCAGGCGTATCCCGGTGATTGGCGCGGGCGATCACCGCTACCAGATGCTGGCCGGTGCCGACCTGACCCTGGCGGTGCTGCTGCTGCTGACCAGCCCATCAACCTGTACCAATGACACCTTCAATATCGGCGCGCAACGTTTTGGCATGCTGCGGCAGGATCTGCGGGCGCTCTGCGATTATGCCGGGAATGGGGCACGCGTGCTGCCAACTCCTGCCGGTCCCACGAAAGCAATACTCCGATTGCTCGATATGCTGCGTCGTGCGCCACTTCTGCCTCAACTCTACCTCATCAGTGATCGGGATATATTTGTTTCGACGGCCAAACTTGAACAGGTTCTGGGATGGCAACCACGCTACAGCAACGCCGAAGCGCTGATCCATGCCTACCAGGACTATCTGGATCAGCGTGACCCATAGTCCGGCAGTGATGGCCCTATCTAACTTACAGGAGTTACGCGGTGTTCTCCCCCGATGCACCGCTTCGCCTCCGGCAGGGCGGAAAACAACATCCTTTTTGGGAAAAATGTGGCTCGGAGAGCCACATTTTTCCCAAAAAGACGGGAAAGGGGCCATCTTGTTCACAAAACATGTGCTCTCAGAGCACATGTTTTGTGAACAAGACAAAAACCAGTACCACGCTGCCGCAGGCGAATCGGGCCGTTCATCCAGGCAAATGTCTGATTTGAAGACCCACCGCGTAACTCGTGTCCATACTATAGAAGTTACGCGGTCCCTGAATCGGAAGTGTAGTTCCGCCTCCGGCAGGGTGGTGTGAGACATTCTTTTGGTATAAGTATTTGCTGGTGGCATCTTTCTTGCATACATAAGCCAGAAAGCAAGTGGTCGTCTATCCCTGATGATCGCTCAGCCGGGTGGAAGGAATTCCTGTAAAAGTAGCAGTAACCGGGTCAGGAGTTCCATCACTGGTATTGCAGCAGCAGTATACAGTTTGCTGAGAGGATTCGGTAATTATGACAAACTTCACGCCCTACCAGGCGACCCTTGCTACAGCGTCAACTGATGTCTTACCTACCGGCGTGCCCGGTCTGGATATGGTTCTGGGTGGTGGGTTGCCGGTCGGCAGTATGCTTCTCATTGTCGGTGGGCCGGGTAGCGGCAAAACGATTCTGTCTCAACAGCTCTGTTTTAATCTAACGGCAACCCATACACGACGCGCAATCTACTTTAGTACATTGACCGAGCCGCACAGCAAAATTGTGCGTCAGATCCGCCCATTCCACTTTTATGATGATCAGCGGCTGGGGGATACAGTCCTGTTTCTGGCGTTGGAAAAATTCATGCAACAGGGGTTGGAAGCCACGGCAGAAACGATTATCCGCACTGCACGCCAGCAGCGGGTTGACCTGGTCTGCATTGATGGGTTCCGGGCAATCGAGGGGATGTGTGCGCAACCGATTGATGCGCGCCACTTTCTCTACCAACTCTCGTCGCAATTGCATCTGCTGGGGACGACAACCTTGATCACTCTGGAGCGCAACGTCGACGAACTTGACGACTATGGTGTGTATACCATTGCCGATGGAGTGCTGGCCTGTCATTTTGATGTTCATGGCGTGCGGCATCAGCGCAAGATCGAAGTACGCAAGTTGCGAGCGATGGCACCGCTAACTGGCCTGCATAGTTACCGGATCAGCGCTGCGGGATGGACCGTTTTTCCGCGCATTGAAGCCCTGGTCGCAGCCGAGATCAAGAATCCTGAACGGCATAACGGGTCCGGATATCTGAGTTCCGGTCTGGCGCGGCTTGATGATCTACTGGGAGGTGGCTATAAAACCGGTTCGACCACCCTGCTCATAGGTGAACCAGGTATGGGGAAAACGCTACTCAGTTTTTACTACTTGCAAGAGGCCATCAAACAGGGCGAAGCGGGGCTGTTTATTGGCTTTCATGAATGCCAGGATCAACTCCTCGAAAAAGCCGAGTATTTTGGCATACCGCTGACAGCCGCGGTACAGTCCGGTCAGATCCAGTTGCATATCTTTGCGCCGACTGAGGTGGAACCGGATGGGGTTAGCACGGTCATCTGCCGGGCCGTGGAGGAGCGGGGCATTCGGCGACTGGTGATTGATGAGCTCTTTGAACTGGAACGGGCAACCGCGCGGGAAGAGCGCATGCATGACTATCTCGGCGCGCTGGTTACTTATCTGCGTCACATGGGGGTAACAACCTGTATCACTCGGATGATCGATCGGATTAGCGCCGAAACCGCTGATATAAGTGCAATGCCGCTGGCAGTTGCCGCCGGAAATGTGCTTGTCCTACGGAATATTATACAGGCAGGCATCACACAGCGAGTGCTCTCAGTGGTAAATACGCGCGGTAGCTACGTTCAGCGTAGTGTTGAGACATATACCATCAGTCCGGAAGGCTTAACAATTATGGGAACTGCTATATCTTAATACCAGTTGTAGCAGTCTGAATGAGTACGACTATTCTTATGAAAGCATCTCACATGGCAACGGTTCTAGTCATCGACGATGAAGCTCCTATTGTCGAATTACTTGTCGATATTATCGAAGATGAAGGACATACAGTCCTCCAGGCCAATAACGGTATGGAAGGCCTGACGCTGGCACGGGAAAAACAGCCCGATCTCATTATCTCCGACATAATGATGCCACTGCTGGATGGGTATGCGTTCCTGCGAGAGTTACGTGCGGATACCTCTATCGCCCATATTCAGGTTATCCTGATGAGCGCAGCTTTTCCTCTAGGTCATCTCGGCAATGGGACTAGTGATGAATTCCAGGCTGACGGGTATCTCCACAAACCATTTGAACTTAATACGATAGAAGATATTCTGGATGAACTGAACTAACCGGGGTGTAGCGGGTAACTAACTGACGGAAAAGCTGCACATGCAGGCAGACGCGTATCCACGCCATCGTCCTGATATCACGCTGAACCAGGCGCGTCGGGAGGGTGAAGGATCGCGGTGCCGCCGCCGGTCCGCCGACCCTTCCCCCTACATTAGCACCCAGAACAAGCTACCACAGAAAAAAGTGCGCCTATTGCATCGCCAGAAGAAACCCATGGTTCTTCTGTGTTTCGTATGTCGCTCTGATCGCGTGGTATCGATCCTACTGCATAAACAGATCTGCGCGGGGATTATCACCATTACCGTTCACCCGACGCAACCCCTGTTGCATTGCGCGAACGGCATCCTGCCCCAGCCAGAATGTCAACAGTGAACCGATTACCAGGCCTACCATACTACCCAGTACGGCCCCTACTACAAAGAGCAGGACCGGCGATTCTGACAAATCGGTACTCATTTTGCGCCTCATTGTACAACTACAACCGGTGGAGCTTTGCCCCAGATCTGCTCCAGTCGATAGTAGTCGCGCTGCTCAGGACTAAACACATGGATAACAACATCACCATAGTCAAGCACAATCCAGCCGCTGCTAACCTCCCCTTCAATGCGGGGATTAAGCTGGAATTCATGCTGCACAACTTCATCAATATGTTCGACAATGGTTCGTAACTGACGCTCGTTATCACCAGAACAAATGACAAAAAAGTCCGCAATGGTACTGAGGCGGTGGATATCCAGCATAACAATATCATACGCCTGTTTATCCTCAGCCAGATCTACCACGCGCCGCGCAAGTGTTGCCGTTTCGATAACGTGTCCTCCTGGGTCAGAAATCTGTTCGTTCAATCCTATCATACCTCACATACTGTGTAAACTAAACGTAAACCACTACTCAATCGTTGCCGGACAAGTAAGGGAAGTAGCGCGAGGCATATGCCTCCGGGGGGATTCGCGTGGAAACACAAACGCTGCACTGGCCGATAGGCGGTGCAGTTTACGGGCAAGGCATCGTGATGATATGTATCCGCGCCGGGCCTGATCCTGAAGATAACTCGCACAATTGCTTTCATACAGTATCACATGACATCTACGTCGAAGCCATTTACCCCCTCGTCGTTGAGCAAGGTACGCTTCCAACCAATACTGCTCGTATAGAGCAAGTATAGCACCTCTGCGGGGCAATCGTCAAATTGATTTCAACTTTATAGAGCTACGTCAACGTCAGCGATAGTGATCAGCGTGCTGCGGTCACGCGCGTGGTAGGAGATATCGCCTCCGGCAGGGCAGAAGCTAAAAAGTATCATGCTGCCGCAGGCGAAGACGGCCTTTGTGGGAGTACAGGGTTGATGTGTACGCTCACCGCGTAACCCGTGTCACTTTTAGACGGAATAACCAAACAGAGGACAAAGAACGGCATGGCTGCCGCTTTACAAAAACGAACGTGCGTGCTAAAATAGAGGCAAATTGGACACATTCGTACTGGGCGCACACTGGTGCCCAGTATAGTATAGATGGTATGCCACCGGGGAGACGCATATGTTTCAGCGATTGGATGAACTTCAGACAGGAAGCCTGTATATTTTGACGGGTCAGGCCGGCGCGGGGAAGTCGCACCTGGCTGCCAGCACCCGCCGGAGCGGTACACTCTGGGTGCTCGATACGGAAGGCGCGGCCCAGAATCTGCAGGGCAAGCCCGGCATTCACCGCCGCATTCAGGTGGTACAGACGCTTTCGCTGCGGGGGCTGATCGAGGCAATGCACGAGATCCGGCAGGTGGGTAAGCCCGGCGATGCGGTGCTGCTTGACTCGATTTCGAAAGTATTCCAGGCAATGCGGGCCTATGCCCAGCAGCGCGCCGGTGGTGAGACCGACCGTAAGACGATTATTGACTATGACGAGCATGCCTCGGTCAACCGGAACATGCAGACAGTTTATACGGGCCTGACGGAGCTGAAGCAAGCCGGGTTCCATGTGATCATTATCGGGCATCTGGCGCGCAAATATCGGGCGCAGGAGAAGAACCTGATGGATGAAGGCATTCGCGTGCTGGCCGACGAGCAGATCGCCTACGAAGCTGATGCGATTCTGCTGGTGGAGCGCGAGGGCGACAACCGCAATATGATGCCGATTATCAAGCCGCCGCGTCCGGCCCACCTTAAGTTGGAGCAGTGCTACCCGGCAGTGATCGGTACGCTCTACCCGGAATTGGCGCAACCCACCGGCAGTCGCTCCCGTAAGAGCAGTAAAGCTGCTGCAGCGCAGTCCCAGGCCGACGACGTTGCGGAAGAAGCCGAGTCCGCTGTCCTTGAAACAAACGATACACACCAGCATGGTAAAACTGCTACGCCGTCACGTCCACTCGCCAACCCGCCCAAAGATACGGACGAAGCCGAGCGCCGTTTCTTTGCCCGCTATGGCGATATCATCGGGGGCGCGGAGTGGAACGATGTGCAGCGCTACCTGGGCAGTCTGCAACCCCGGCCAACCAGCGTGGATGAGTGGATCAGTGTGGCCGAGGCGGTGCGGGACCGTTCACGCGATGCGTCATCGTCGGTGGCCGCCGCGTAAGGTACAGGGGCAGGTTGCAGGGTGTGCCTCCGTACTTCACCGTTGCAATGGTCCCTGGTTGGTTATGGCGCCCACGAGAGGCCCGAGTCGGCATCAAGGCGCATATCACGGGTCATCTGGCGGGGTCTGGTGGTGCGCAGGGTGCCATTTTCGCCGATCTCAACATCGGCAACCCACAACTCAAACCCGCTCTTGTCTGGTGGAATTGCCAGGAACGCCAGGAACTGTCCGTCGGGTGAGAATGTGGGCGCACGGGCGGTGCCCTGGTTGGTCAGCCGCCGGGGAGTGGCGTTGCTGCCCGCAGTGGCATTTGCCGGCAATACCCAGATATCCGTCCGAGCTTCGTCACGCGCTGCGAAGGCCACCCAGCGCCCATCCGGTGAAAACACCGGATCGTATGCCGGCACCGGCGCACCGGGGAAAGGCGTGCTAACCTGGCTGGTTAATGCCAGTCGATAAAGTTCCGGCTCGCTCTCACCGCTGATGCCGATATGGGTATAGATTAACATCGAGCCGGAATCGTCGTATACCATCGGGCCTACGTGGGCATTGTCGTCGGCATAGAGTTGCTGTCGTCTGCCTCCTGCGACCGGGAGGGTAAAGAGTGTGAGGGTGTATTCAAATGCCGGAGAGCCGGTTGGTGGCCCATACTGTGCCGCCATAGCAATCCGTCTGCCATCGGGCGACCAGGTGGGGTAAAAGGCCCACTGGCTTGTATAGATCCGCTCGTGGCTATGTGAAACCGCCGCCGATCGGTTTGCGGTGAGGCGGTCCACAAATTCACCCTGCGCGTCGGCCAGCAACACATCGCTATAGCTTTCGCCGCGCTCCACATACGCAATCTGTGTGCCGTTGGGTGACCATGCCGGTTGCCAGGCGTCACCCTCGCCCAGCAGCGGGCGTCCCTCGCGCTCCTCCCACAGCCAGACGGTGCCCCGTCGTACAAAGAGCAGCCGTCCGGGGAGCGCTTCTCCCTGTACCGGCTCCGCTTCCATGGCTTCGTTTTCCTGCTGGGCTATGCCAACCAGTTCCGGCTCCGCTGAACGCTCAACCGGTTCGCCGCAGGCAATTAGCGCCGGTAGCAGTAGGAGAAGGAGGAGTGCTCGAATGTGGGTAATGTTTGACATAATACTATCGTAAAGAACAGAGAACAAACCTGTAACGTTCATCGTCCGGCAACTATATGAGTTACTTCCTTCATTTACACGAGTTACGCGGTTGCTCACCCAAAAGGAAATTTCGCCTCCGGCAGGGCGGAACCGACCTTTCTTTTCCCCGAACATTTGGCTCCTTGAGCCAAATGTTCGGGGAAAAGAAAAAAGAAGTACCATGCTGCCGCAGGCGAATCTGACTTCCATCTTGCCAAACGTGCAGTTTGAAGGCCCACCGCGTAACTCCTGCAATTTACAGACTATCTACGCGATCAGACACCGGCTCAATTGTGGCGCGTACCAGGTCATTCGGCAGATTCGCGGGCATGAGTGTGCGCAGCGCTCCCGGCACAACCTCAAACGTTCCCGGCGTCTGACCAAAATTCTCCCCATCGATCTGCATCGGCAGAGCGGGATGCGCCGTCACCTTAATGGTGCGGGCACGGTAATATTCTATGTCGGGATTGGGCAGATGCACATAACGTTGTGCCAGGATTGACAGCGCATGGTAGAGCGCGCTGACAACATTATCGCCCTTGATAACACAGACATCGAGCATGCCATCGTCAATCTGGGCGCGATGAGTAATGCGCACGACCCCGCCATAAAGCTGGCTGTTACCGATCACAACCATCAGCACGCGCCGCTTCACCGTCTTTCCATCGAGTTGTAGTAGCAAACGTGCTCCGCGAAACTGCAGTGCCAGGCGGAACCCGCGCAGCACAAAAGCCAGCATGCCCAGACGACGCTTCTCGGTAAATTGGACCTGGGCCGTGACGGCCGCGTCAAGTCCAATCCCGGTCATCAGCAGGAAATAGCGCCCATTGGCGCAACCCAGATCAATGGTGCGTGTCTGCGCATCAAGCAGGGCGATGGCGGCGGCCTGCGGCTGGAGCGGCAGCTTCAACTCACGGATCCAGACATTGGTGGTGCCGAGCGGAAGTGCCCCCAGTGCCGTTAGGCTGCCGACCACTCCATTGCCGACCATCCCATTGATGACCTCGTTGATGGTCCCATCACCACCGGCAGCCAGTACTACCTCGTGCTGCTGTTCAACTGCCATCCGCGCCAGGCGGGTGGCATCATCCGGCCCACTAGTTGGTTGCAAGTCAACCTCCCACCCACGTTCTCGCCAGACATCTGCAGCGGCTTGCATCTGCTGTTCCGGCGACTCGGTCTGACCGGCCGTCGGGTTAAAAATAATCGTTGCATGCATAACAATCACATCCTTGCGGAGCCTTGATAAATTCCTCTCCCATGTTCTGGTGTACTGGAAGGGTGCGCTACCGATGCCATTCTGCGTAACTGGTTCAGTATACCATGGTTGTTCGGGGCATATGCTGATATAATCTACAATCACGCTGAGTGCGTGAGCAGCGTCTTGCTGCCTGGCGGGTGCGCTCCTACGCGCTATGCAGCATGAATTCGGAGGAACGTGTTATGCCGTCCAGGAAACCTAAGACCGCCGTTGTGATCATTCCACCGGAAACGGTCTGGCCGCCGATCCAGTCGATCCGGCAGCAGCACGACCGGCAGGTGCGGCGCTGGATGCCGCATATCACGCTGCTCTACCCATTTCGGCCCCGCGAAGCATTTGCGACGGTCGCGCCTGCACTGGAACAGGTCTGTACGGGTATGAAGCCGTTCCCGGTAACGCTGGCGCAGTTTTACAGCTTTTCGCAAGCGCGGGGGCGTTATACCCTCTGGCTGGCCCCCGAACCGGCAGCGCCATTGGTAGAACTGCAGACCGCGCTCTGGCAGGTGGTTCCCGACTGCGATGATACCCGGCGCTTCCGGCATGGCTTTACTCCGCACCTGAGCGTCGGCCAGGTCCACGGACACGATACGATGTCACGCCTGGTTGCCGCTTTACAAAACGACTGGAGCCCGGTACAGTTCACTGTAATGGATGTCTGTCTGATCTGGCGGAATGATCCACCCGATGATATCTTTCGGGTAGCACAACGGCTGCCGCTGGGATCGGTTTGAAGTGGCGAGGGAAGTTGTGGCAGGAAAGCATGTGCTGGTGACGGGAGCAACGGGGTATGTTGGCGGGCGACTGGTGCCGCGTCTGCTGGAAGCGGGGCATCGTGTGCGCTGTATGACGCGTGATACCGCGCGGTTGCAGGGGCGCGCGTGGCAGGGACAGGTTGAACTGGCGGCGGGGGATGTGTTGCACCCCGAAACGCTGCCTTCGGCGATGGCCGGGATCGAGGTTGCCTACTATCTGATCCATAGCATGGGTGGCGGGCAAGGCTTCCACGAGCGTGATCTGGTTGCGGCCCGCAACTTTGCCCAGGCTGCGCAGGACGCGGGCGTGCAGCGGATTATCTATCTGGGCGGACTGGGTGACTCGAATACGGAACTCTCGCCCCATCTACGCTCGCGCCAGCAGACCGGGGAGGCGCTACGCACGGCCACTGTGCCGGTGACGGAGTTTCGCGCGGCGGTCATCGTCGGATCGGGCAGTCTCTCGTTTGAACTGGTGCGCTACCTGACCGAGCGACTGCCGGTGATGATCTGCCCGCGCTGGGTTTTTACTCGCATCCAGCCGATCAGTATTCGTAATGTGCTGGACTACCTGGTCGCCGCGCTGGAAACCCCCGACAGTACCGGGCAGATTATCGAGATCGGCGGCGCGGATGTGCTGACCTATAGCGCGATGATGACCGGTTATGCCGAGGCGCGTGGCCTCAAGCGGATGCTGCTGCCGGTACCCTTCCTGACTCCGCGCCTCTCCTCCTACTGGCTCCATCTGGTGACACCCATCCCGGCCAGTATTGCCCGTCCCCTGATTGATGGTTTACATAACGAGGTGGTTGTGCGCAATGATGCTGCCCACCATATCTTCCCGCAGATCGAGCCGCTGGACTATACGACGGCGGTGCAGCATGCGTTGGAACGGTTGAATAGCGCACAGATCGAAACCACCTGGAGCGATGCGTTGGTCAGCAGCCAGGACGGTCTGCCGCCGGTGCTGCTGACTAGCCGCGAGGGGATGATTGTGGAGCGACGACAACAGACGGTTGCGGCTTCGGCGGATACGCTCTACGGGATCTTTGCCGGGCTGGGAGGTGAGCATGGCTGGCTGCATATGAACTGGGCCTGGCATCTGCGGGGCGGGATTGACCGACTCGTCGGCGGCGTCGGGTTGCGCCGTGGACGGCGTGACCCGGACGAGGTGCGGGTGGGTGATGCGCTGGATTTCTGGCGGGTGGAAGCGGTCGAGCCGGGGCGCTGGTTACGGCTGCGCGCCGAGATGAAGTTGCCGGGGCGGGCCTGGCTGGAGTTCGAGACCCACCCGCAGACTGAGCGGCAGACGCTGCTGGTACAGACGGCCTGCTTTGCGCCAAAGGGGCTGCTGGGACAGCTCTACTGGTATGGTCTTTATCCCTTTCACCGGCCTGTCTTTCGCGGGATGATCCGCGCCATTGCCGAACGCGCTGAGCGAATCGAGCGGGTTGGTTCACGGAGGTGAGTTCTGATAGAACAGACAAGCAAAGAACAAAGAACAAATATCCTACTCGATAGAGATGTAGGAGGCCGGTTTTGTTCTGTGTTCCTTTGTTTTTTGTTCACTGTGGTTTCTCTATTCTGGGTTTTTTATGTCGAAATATACGCGTGTTTTTGTGTTGTTTACGGCGGCCTATTTTCTTTCCTACTTCTTCCGCTCGGCGAATGCCGTCATTGCGCCCGACCTGACCCGCGCGCTGTCGCTCAGTGCCGCCGATCTGGGGCTGATGACCAGCCTCTTCTTTGCCGCCTTCGCGCTCTCGCAGATACCGCTGGGCATCGGGTTGGACCGTTGGGGGCCGCGCTGGGTGACGCCGGGACTGATGCTGGTTGGGGCGGGCGGCAGCCTGATCTTTGCGGTGGCCCCCACGTTTGGGCTGCTGGCGCTGGGACGTGCCCTGATCGGCGTGGGCATGGCGGGCGTCCTGATGGGCTCGCTCAAAGCCTTCAGCCAGTGGTTCCCGCCGCACCGCTTTGCCACCGTTTCGGCGCTGCTGGTAGGCATTGGCGCATCCGGCGCGCTGGTGGCTGCCTCGCCGCTGGCCTGGTTGAACCGGATCATTGGCTGGCGCGCAGTGTTTGTGATTGGCGCAGTGGTAACGGCCGCAGTTGCGCCGGCAATTATGGTCTGGACGCGCAACACCCCGCCGGAGGTGGCCTGGAAGCCGGGGGCACCCGATCTACGCGGGCTGCGGCAGGTCTTCAGCGATGGGCGCTTCTGGCGAATCGCGCCGCTCAACTTTTTTATGACCGGGTCGCTGCTGGCGTTCCAGGGGCTCTGGGCCGGGCCGTATTTGTTCGATGTCCTGGGCTTGAGCGAGATTGCGGCGGGCAATATCCTGCTGCTGCTGGGGATCGGCACAGCGCTGGGCTTTGGCGGATCGGGCTGGTTGGCCGACCGTCTGGGGTTGACGCGGGTGGTCGTAGTGAGCGCGCTGCTGTTTGGCCTGAGCCAGTTGGTCTTGCTGCTCACGCCGCCAGCGGCACTGGTCAGCCTGACCTATCTGCTGTTCGGGGTCACGGGGGGCTTCAGCCTGATGCTGCTGGCGCATGTTCGGCATATCTTCCCGCCAACCATGACCGGACAGGCGGTCACGGCGGTCAATCTCTTTGGGATCGGCGGGACATTTCTGCTCCAGTGGTGGATGGGCCTGATCATCGGGGCCTTTCCGGTTGATGCTGCCGGGCACTACCCGCCCCTGGCCTACACCGTTGCGCTGCTGGTTACGGGTGTGGGTACCGGCGCGGCGCTGGTCTGGTATCTGCCGCTGGCGCGGCAGCGCGAGCCGGTTGACGCATATGCGCCGGATCAGGTTCCCGCCAAGCGCCGTTAGCCCGGACTACCCCTACCATGTCGTGGCCCAGGCTGCATCGGCCTGCGTGAGCGGCGGTAGTTGCCGATAGTCCACGGTCAAATCGTAGTCGGCGTTGTTATACAGCGTATGCAACACATTATACCCAGATTGCGCCTCCGACCATTTGCGAGCGCTGCCTGACTGTGGTATACTCCCGTTTGTGCAAAAAGAGCGTGGTCCCCGATAGCTCAACGGTAGAGCGGCTGACTGTTAATCAGTAGGTTCCAGGTTCGAATCCTGGTCGGGGAGCCAATCGTAACGAGCATTTCCCCGTGGGTCTTCGGTTTTGCGAAGAGTGCCGGCGGGGAAATTTGCATGTTCGCGGTAGGAACGTGGCTGCTCGCAGCCACCAGGAAGATAATACCCGGCGCGATGCCGCTCTCTGCCGCAAATGCCTGGATAACCGCTTTGCTGCGGTAGTCACGCGTTGCAATGAAGGTGCGCCACGCATCCGACGGGATGAGGTTATCCGCCGCAACTGTATTTGCCTCGGCCTCCTTCCCATTGCCTGTGGCATCATCGGCCACGATCCTGTTCTGGTACGCTCACTGGTCATTATCGCAGGTTATCCCATCCCACCCCCATTCTTTCTTTAAGCCGGCACAACCGCGTTCCCAGCGTGGCCCTCCTGTTGCGTTCTTCTAAGAGCCTGTCTGAAAAGGGTTGGTCATGGGGCTACGGCCCCGGAGCGGGAGTCCCGGCTTCAGCCGGTTCCGGCCACACACCGGCTGAAGCCGGGACTCCTGG
>JGI12109J20283_10905229_pt1 | contig 37944 bp, 37 predicted proteins | sample ElkSlonscriptome_12_FD_20283 | JGI IMG/M metagenome (IMG submission 20283)
TCCAGCTCGGCGTTGAGCAATGCGGCCGCTTGTGCCGGTGTCAGCGATGAGAAATCCTCATGTAACGGGCCGATCCGGACTTCCCAACCACGCCGCGCGGGTCGCCGTCGAACATCAGCAAAAAGCACGCTGCATCCGGTTCGGGCCGACAGCTGATGAACCAGCGTCATGGTATCAACGGTTCGATTGAAAAACGGAGCCTGGACCGAATCACCGCCCTTGGGCCGCTGATCGAACAACAGGCCAGCGACCCCACCCTGGCGAAGTTGGCGCACCAGCCGCCGCATCGCGGCACTGCCTGCTGCTGCGAATTCACCGCCAAATCGGCTGCGGCGGGCCGTCAGGAATTCATCCAGTTCATTCGAGCGAGGCGGCTTGTACAGGTACACCAATGGCAACAGTTGGGTCACGTACATGATGCCGGCTTCCCAGTTGCCGAGATGACCGCTGATCATCAACACGCCCTTGCCGCGCTGTTGAGCGCGTTCCAGATGATGCCAGCCCGAACGTTTGAAGCGCCGTTGAATCCATTCGCCCGAGCGGTACCAGATCGGCCCGATTTCCAGCATTGTGCTGAACATCTCGATCAGATTCTGACGCTGCAGTCGCTTTAGCTCCTGCACGTCGAGTTCCGGAAATGCAGTGCTCAGGTTCAGCTCGATCTGCCGTTTCTGGCGTTTCAGCCACGGGCCCGGCGTCAACCAGACCAGCCAGCCCAGCACTACGGCCAAGCCGCGAATACCGGATAGCGGCAGCCATGCCAGCAGGCGCACCAGGCGCTTGCCAAGCCAGATTTTCATATCGTCAAGACCAATCGATGGGGCGTGAACATGGGGCGAAATGCTACCATTTCGGGATTGGAAAACCGAGCACCAGCGACAGCATGATCGGATTGATTCAACGCAGCCGACAAGCCAGCGTCATTATAGATGACCGCACCGTGGCCTCCATTCAACAAGGGCTGGTAGTGTTGGTTGGCTTCCGGGCCGGTGATCAAGCACAGTCCATCCCGCGTTTTGTACAGCGCTTGCTGAATCTGAGAATATTTTCCGATGACGGCGGCAAGATGAACCTGAGTCTGCGCGATCAGGCAGGCGGGCTGTTACTGGTGCCGCAATTCACGTTGGCCGCCGACCTGCGGTCTGGCAACCGCCCAGGTTTCAGCCAGGCCGCCAAGCCCGAGGCTGGCCGGTTGCTGTTCGACGAACTCAAGGATGTTGCTCGCAGACAATGGCCCGACAGTCAATTCGGTGTGTTTGGCGCCGACATGCAGGTCGAATTGATCAACGACGGGCCGGTCACGTTCTGGCTGGAAGTGCCTGCCGGATCAACTCAACCCGGTTGATTTCGCAAGGCTGACTGCTGCTGAATGATAAAGCGCACCGGGTCAGTCGTCGCGATGGTCTGGCCACCCTGGCGTAAGCGAAGTTCTGCATACAGCGTATGCGGCCCACGGTAGACCTCGTTCAGCGTAGTCGACAACCCGCGGGTTGTCGCCTTTCGATCACCATCAACGAACAATACGATTTCAGTTCCGGGCGGCAGATTCCCCTCGATTGCCATCTGGACGTCAACCGTATAGGCCGTATTCCAGATAATTTCATCCTGGGTCGGTGACACGATGCGAAAATTCAGGTCCGTTGGTGCATCGGCTGAATCGTTTTGGTCGCGCGCGGGCAATTCTCCGATCGCGACCGGCTCAACGACGGTCAACTCGGGTAAATCCAGCGGCTCGGCGTCCGAGGTCGGCTTCTGATCGGTATAAACGACATTGCCGTCGGCATCAACGGTCTTGTAGATCCGATCCTGTGCCATGACAGGCAGCAACAGCGCGATCAGCAACGCGGTCAGCATTATCTGAAGCTTGTTTTTCATTCCATGCTCCTGGCACTGTGTGCCGTTCATACAGCAACCGGTCCAAATACCGTCTACCCACTCTATGACGCATGGTACCCGTTGAAGGTTCCCTGCGCCACTGCATCGGCACAGCCTGGCGCTGATCGATGAGGAGCCATACCGATCCGGCACCTAGAAGGGCCGGATCGACTGAGCGGACTCAGGATTTGTAGTACATGTCAAACTCGACCGGATGCGTGGCCATGCGCAGTCGGGTAACTTCGACCATCTTGAGTTCAAGATACCCGTCAATCAGATCATCCGAGAACACATCACCGGCCTTCAGGAATTCGCGGTCGCTGTCCAGCGCGTCCAGCGCCTGATCCAGGCCATGACATACCGTCGGCAGATCGCGTGCTTCCTCAGGCGGCAAATCGTAAAGATCCTTGTCCATCGGTGAACCGGGATCGATCTTGTTCAGGATGCCGTCCAGTCCGGCCATCATCATCGCAGCAAAGGTCAGATACGGATTACCTGCAGCATCGCCAAACCGGATTTCGATTCGACGCGCCTTCGGATTTGCAACCCATGGTACTCGGCATGAGGCCGAACGATTGCGGGCCGAGTAAGCCAGGAAGACCGGCGCTTCAAAGCCCGGCACCAAACGCTTGTAGCTGTTGGTGGTCGAATTCGCGAATGCGTTGATCGCGCGTGCGTGTTTGAAAATGCCGCCAATGTAATGCAGTGCGGTTTCGGACAACCCGCCGTATTGATCGCCGGTAAACAAGTTAGTGCCCTGATTCGCCAGCGACTGGTGAACGTGCATACCGGACCCGTTATCGCCAACCAGCGGTTTTGGCATGAACGTTGCAGTCCGGCCGTGCAGATGAGCAACATTCTGAACAATGTATTTGAACGTCAGCAGCTCATCGGCCTTGCGCGTGAGCGTATTGAACCGCGTACCAATCTCACACTGGCCCGCGGTACCGACCTCGTGGTGATGGACTTCGACCGGAACGCCGCAGGCTTCCAGCGTTGCACACATCAGGCTGCGCAGGTCAGCCAGGCTGTCGACCGGTGGCACCGGGAAATAGCCGCCCTTGACACCGGGACGATGTCCAGTATTGCCGCCATCGTATTTCTTGTTCGTATTCCAGGCCGCTTCTTCGGAGTCAATCGAGAACGAAGCGCCCGACATGTCGTTTTTCCAGCGCACATCGTCGAACACAAAGAACTCGGGCTCTGGACCAAAAAACGCTTCATCTGCAATGCCGGTCGAGGCCAGATAGGCTTCGGCCCGCTTGGCCAGTGAACGCGGACAGCGCGTATAGCCCTGTAGCGATTCAGGCTCGAGCACATCGCAGCGCAGGTTCAGTGTCGTGATATCGGCAAACGGGTCGATGTAGGCTGCCGTGGTATCCGGCATCAGCACCATGTCCGATTCGTTGATACCTTTCCAGCCGGTGATCGACGAGCCATCAAACATCTTGCCCTCATTGAGCATGTCCTCGTTGATCTCCGAGGCGGGCAGCGTGACATGCTGTTCCTTGCCCAGCGTATCGGCAAACCGCAGATCGATAAACTCGACGTCCTCATCCTTGATTTGTTTCAGGATGTCTTCAGCACTCATAAGGTATTCCCTTGGGTCGGTGATTTGGAGTCAATATCGTATCGGATTCAATTCTTCAGCATTGGTCAATTATTGACCAATGCCGTTGGATAGCGATGATTTGCCGGTCTTTTTTACTGAATCATGACCGATCCGGACGCAGGCCAGAACCAGGCCAGCAGAAAAATCCCCAGCAGCAGGCGATAGATAACAAACGGCATCAAACCAAAGCGACGCAGCCAGGCCATGAATATGGCAATGGTCAACCAGGCAAATGCGCCGGAAATCAGCGCACCGATCAGAAACTGGAGCAACTCGAACTGTCCACCGGCACGGAAGCCGCTGACAAAACCCCAACCACCGGCCGCAGCGATAATCGGAATCGACAGCAGGAAAGAAAATCGTGCCGCAGCCTCACGCGACAGCCCCAGACCCAAACCGGCCGTGATCGTGATGCCCGATCGCGATGTGCCCGGAATCAATGCCAGGATCTGAGCCAGCCCGATCAACAGCGCATCGCGTCGGCTGAGCTGTTCGATCGCACTGGAGCGTGCGCCCATGCGGTCGGCCAAACCCAGCAGCAGACCGAAGATGATGGTCGCGGTTGCGATCAGCAGCGGGCTGCGCAGCCAGAGTTCGATCCAGTCGGATGCCAGTGCACCGACGATCAAGGCCGGCAGGGTCGCCACGATCAGGCACTGCAGCAACAAGCGATCCGTCAGGCTGCCCTTGCCGAACACCGATCGCAGCAAGCGCAACAGGTCCTGGCGGAAATAAATCAGTACCGCGGCCAGCGTGCCGACATGAATTGCAGCATCGAAGGCCAGGCCCTGATCCACCCAGTCGGTGAAATAGCTGACCAGCACCAAGTGAGCAGAACTTGACACCGGCAAGAATTCACTGATGCCCTGGATCAGCGCGAGCACGACAATCTGGAGCCAGGTCATCGAGTGTTGCCCGGCCAGCAGGTTGGCGGACCGATCAAGCTCAAGCGTTCAAATCCGGGTTCAATGTGTAGCTGCCCATCAAGCTGGCCTGCGCCAGAATATGTCCCTGCATCGCCTCGATCACTGTAGGACCGTCAAAACGCTGAGGCACATCCAGCTGCGCGACGTCCAGCGCGTAGAGCGTGAAATGGTAGTGATGCAGCCGCTCGTCGTTCCACGGCGGACACGGTCCGTCATAGCCGAAGTATTCACCCTCCAGATCGCTATCCGCCATGAACTGGGTGTAATTGTTCATGCCCTGGCGACTGCCCTCGGGACCCGGCGGATTGGTCTTGCCACCCTCCACCACGCCCTGACCGCAAGAGCCCTGGGGCAGCTCACGCACGGCCGAAGGCACATCGATCATGACCCAGTGATAAAAATCGACTCGCGCCAAATCTGTCGGGATGACCTTGCCTGCCTGATTGACGTCATCCGCCACCGAGGGCACGTCCGGATCAACACAAAGCAAGGCAAAGGATTTTGTGCCCTCCGGAACGTCCGACCAGCTTAAATGCGGACTGACATTATCCGAAAAAACCATGGGTTGCCCCTGATCCAGCCTGCCAAAAGCGAATCGGGCGGGAATGGCTTGTCCATCGATCAGGTCATCTGAAGTCAGCTGCATGGTTCGTTCTCCATTGATTTGAACTTTTCATTGATACGAACCGCTATGCTATCAGCCCGATTCTTTACTGACCACACATCGACAGACCAACCCTGCCAAACCCGTTCAGCGCTGTTCTTTCCGTCCTCTAGCACTGCTGTATGTTCATGCAAGTACTGTCGCATTGATTACCGGGCAAGGCGTTCGCGCCAACCATGCCGGCTATTTGTGACACTGGTTCGACTTCCGCCTTGACCACCCTGTTGCGCAACTGGATTTGAACAGACTGGCACGCAACCAAATCGATTCGAGCCGCTATTCGCACGTGCTGCTGGCCGACGGCAGCTACGCCCATCCGCCCGAAACTTCAGCGAGAATCTTGAAGACTACGCCCGCAATGGCGGCCAGTTGATTGCAATTTATCGAGCCACTCAGTGGGTCGAAATGCTGAACTCTGAATGGTCATTTGTCAAAATCGATGAGCCGGATGCAAGCACAGAGGAAAACAACGATCACCGCCGCCAGGCCGAATATAACCCCGATCGTGCGCGCACCTTGATTGGCGGCAGCGCGTTGTGCATGCGGCTCGATGTGTCGCATGCGCTTGGCTTTGACCGCTTGGCTTTGACTAAGATCAGGACGAAATCAGCATAGTCCGACGCGGCGCGCATCGCTTGAGTTCAACCAGCAGCCCCTACGATGAGCCCGGCCGCTATACGACCCGGGTGCTCAGCGCCGGCCACCGCTCGCAGCAGGCCCAATCGCGGCTGGCAAATCCTCCGGCGCTTGCGGCCACACGCTTGGGTCAAGGGCCCGTTGTCCGCATGGCGGATGACTATGTATTCAGAGACTATCGGGTAGGCACCGAGAAACTGTTGACCAACGCGCTGTTGTTTGGGCCATTGATCGAGCCGACGGAATCCAGCGTGCCGCAGGATGAACCCGCGGGGCACGATCGACGCGGTTCTCAGCCGGTATCGAGCAGTAGATCCTGGTGCTCGGGACCGGCAATCTCAAGCAGTGCTTCGGGGTTTTCCAGGCTCAGGCGCTTGCCGTGTACGCTGATCAGCTCGTCTTTCTGCATGGTGCTGAGCGTGCGCGATACGGTTTCGATGGTCAGGCCCAGATAGTTGGCGATGTCCCTGCGATCCATCGCCAGCCGGAAACGGTTCGCGTCGTGCCCCCGTCGCCCGAGACGGCGGGATAGATTGAGGATGAATACCGCAACACGCGCCCTTGCCTCCATCCGGTTGATCACCATCAGCAGTTCGCGCATTTCTGCCATGTCGGCAGACAGCAACTGCAGCATCAGGTGATTCAACTGCTGGCTTTTGTCCAACATGTTCTTGAAATCCCGGAAGGGAATTTCGCAGTAGTGGCTGTCTTCCAGCGCAACCGCAAACCCCGGGTGCCGTTCACTGCCGATGGCATCCAGGCCAATCATCTCGCCGGGCAGATGAAAGCCGGTCACCATTTCATCGCCGTCGGGTGAAATCTGATAGGTTTTGACCGTGCCAGAGCGAACCACGCAGATGGTTTTCAGGTTCTGGCCCGCATGAAACAGGTGCTGGTCCTTGTCCAGCGGACGCTTTCGATTGATGATGCTGTCCAGCTCATCGCGCCTTGATTCAGCCACGCTGTGAGCAAAACACAGATCCAACAAGCTACAGTCCCGACAGGACGTCTGGGGACTACCGGATTGTTTGATACTGATTGGATCGTTCAAGTTTCGATCGCCCTCTGTCGATTTCGGAAATCGATCGCTGTTCTACTTCGTTTTCCTAAGGATACTTGAATCAAAATCAGAACGTGAAGAAATCGTAAAGCGAAGATCATCAGCAGTGCGCTCGCTGGCAAGAATGCGCTGCTGGTCGATGGGCCGGAGGAACACCGGAGACCGGTGATGCCGGACCCAGAAATTAACCGCGCAGGGCTAAATCGCCTGGATCGCCTGCACGGGATTTGAGAGGCTCAAACGATTTTTGAAAAACTCGAGATCTCGGACTCGCTTCGATTCAGATAGCTGTCAAATACCATGGCGATTGCGCGGACGAACAGCAGGCCAGCCGCAGTGGACTCGAAACCACCATCCACCCATCGGATCAAGCCGTCCTTAGCCAGTTGCTGCAGCTGCTGGATTTCGCGCTCGAAATAGTGACTGAATGCGATCTGATAATCCGTCTCGTAGTCGCGCCAGCGCAAACCGCCGGAGCACATGATCTTGCTGATGATTCTGGCGCGCAATTCATCATCGATGTTTCTCGTCAACCCGCGTGCAATTGGCAGCCTGCCCTGCTGCAAGCTGCTTCTCCACTCAGACAGGCTGCGATGGTTCTGGGCAAAGCTCTGATCCGCCTGCGATATGGCACTCGGTCCCATGCCGATCAGGTCAAGTCCGGCCTGGGTCGAATAGCCCTGAAAATTGCGCACCATCGTGCCCTCTCGATGGGCCCTGGCGAGCGGGTCCTCCGGCAGCGCGAAGTGATCCATGCCAATGAATTCATAGCCCACATCCAGCAGCCGATTGAGCGTGTTTCGAAAAATCGCCAGCTTGGTTCCCGATGACGGCAGCTCATCCGGGTTGATCTGACGCTGAGCCTTGAACAGGTTCGGCATATGCGCATAGTTGAACAGCGAAATGCGGTGCGGCTGCATCTGGATGATCTGTTCAATGGTCCGGGCAAAATCGGTCGTCGTCTGAAGCGGCAGGCCATAAATCAAATCCACGCTGATCGATTCAAAACCGACCGTTCGAGCGGTATTCAGGATGCGCCGAACCTGCGCCGCATCGTGTACCCGATTGACCGCTTTCTGCACTGATGAATTCAGATCCTGTATACCTATCGAAATCCGATTGAAGCCGGTTTGGGCCAGCTTCCGAATCCCTTCCGGATCAACGGTTCGAGGGTCAACCTCCAGCCCGATTTCGGCTTCGGCCGCGAATGGAAACGACGTTTTCAACAGTCGAATCATCTGATCCAGCTGATTGCTGGTCAGGAAGGTCGGTGTGCCACCACCAATGTGGACCTGACGCACCAACCGGTCACGATCGATGTGCCGGGCCAAAGCACGGATTTCCTGCTCCAACATCACCAGATAGTCTTGACCCGCCTCGGTCGAGCGCGTGATTTCGCGATTACAGCCGCAGTAGAAACAAGGGCTGGAGCAGAATGGGACGTGCACATACAGCGAAAGATCAGCCGGGATCAGCAGGCTGTTACTCTGGTCCAGCGCCTGGACCCATTGTTGGGGACCGAAAGAATCGCTGAACTGCAGTGACGTCGGATACGAGGTATAGCGGGGCCCGGGTCCACCATAGTGATCGATCAATTGAGCGTCAAATTCTGGACGTAATAGCTGAGTCATTCAATATCCGAACAGCAAGCAAACAGAAGGCCAAAGTACAGTCAGCATACGGCGTCTGGCCGGACGCGCGCTTGATATTGATCAATTTCTCTTATCCAACGACACAGTCCACCAGAAACTGCAGCGTTTGATGCGGAATACGCTGTGCCAGCCACGGACCCGCTGCAATCAGAATGCCCGTCAAGGCCAGAATGGATGCGGCCAATGAGCGCAGCGCCGGGGTTTGCACACGGCTGCGGATACGCAACAAGCCGATACCGCCGCCAACCAGCAGCGGCAGCGTACCAAGGCCAAAACCGATAACCATCCCCAGCGTATCCAGTGGACTGGCCAGCAGCCAGGCGGCCGCCAGCACCGAGTACAGCAAACCACAAGGCAGCAGCCCCCATAACAACCCAAGCCCCAGTGCCTTGTCCCATCGATCTGCAGGCAGGAAGCGCGTCAACTGCGGCATCACCCGGCGCGTCAGCGGCGCGGCCAGGTCGCCGGCCACATCCCGCAATCGTCCCGGCAAAGCCACATACAGCGCAATCATTACAATCACCAACCCGAGCGCTATACGCATCAGCGGCACCCAGTCGCCAGGCAGCAATCGACCAGGTAACAGCCCAAACGCCGTGACCAGCAAGCCTAGCAATAGGTAGCTGGTGATTCGACCTGCGTGAAACAACAGGCTCAGGGCATCTTGACCTTTCGGAATCTGGCCGTGCAGGACGCTCATGATGCCGCCACACATGGCGACGCAGTGCGGCGAACCGAATAGACCGGCCAGAAAACCGGTCATCAAGGCAGCACCGAACGTCATGCCGCTCGATCAGCTCGTGTTGGAATCGGAAGCGTCGCCTGCAGACTGATTGAGCTGGGGCTTCTTGTGGGGCTGTTGATCACTGGCAATACTCGCAGGTTGAACAGGCTCATCATCATCCAGGATATCCATGGCCGGCGTATCCAGATCCTCGAACTGATCATTCTTGACCGCCCAGAAAAATGCCCAGATCGCCAGCGACAGCAGCATCAGCGACAGCGGAATCAACAGATAGATAGCTTTCATGCAGAATGAACCAGCCTGACCTGATCCGGGTTCGACGGCGAACCCGAAAAGGACTGCACACGGCCTGACAGCCGGCGCGCGTTCAGCACGACCGCCAGTGAGCTCAGCGACATGCCGATTGCCGCAGCCCAGGGCGGTATGAGACCAACCGCGGCCAATGGCAGGGTCGAAAGATTGTAGGTCAACGCCCAGGCCAGATTCTGTCGAATGATGCCGCGCACGCGGGGCCCGTTTGTAAGCAGTTTCAGCAGACCGCCCAGGCCTTTGCCGGTGACCATCAGGTCGGCCTGCGTCTGGGCAATGGCTGCACCTTCGGCCAATGCAATCGAGACATCGGCGCCTGCCAGTACCGGCGCATCGTTGATGCCATCGCCCACCATCGCGACGACGGCACCTTCGGCCTGCAATTGCTTGACCATGGCCAGTTTGTCCGAGGGCTGAAGGTCGGACCGGAAATCTTCAATGCCAAGACTGTTGGCCAGTGACGCGACGTTGCCGATCCGGTCACCTGAAGCCATGATGATGCAAAGGCCCTGTGCCTTCAAACCATCGACCAGTGCCTGACTGCCCTGCCGCAGCGGGCTGTCCAGCCGAATGCTGGCAATCCATTCCGCTCGGTCTGCAGCATGCCGAGCCAGCGTGACCCAGATCCCGGTTTCAGGCACCTGGATATCCAGTCCTGTCTCGGAGGCAACCCATTCCGGCCGGCCGAGCCAGAACGCATCACCGTCCATTCGGCCCGACACGCCGCGACTGCCATGACTGTGGGCTTGTTCAACTCGATGACCCGCATCACTGGCATGAAACGCATGCGCGATCGGGTGATGACTGATGCGCTCGAGCGCGGCGGCGCGCTCGAGTACGGCAGCTCGGGACCACGAAGTATTGGAGGGCAGCCTGACTTCGGCAACTTCCATGCTGGGTCTGGTCAGCGTTCCGGTTTTATCCAGCACCACGTGGGTGATATCCGACAATCGGGACAGTGCATCCGGATTGGCCGTCAGAATCCCGGATTGTGCCAGGCCCTTGGTGGCCGAAGCCAGCGCGGTCGGCGTTCCGAGCGCCAGTGCGCATGGACAGGCCACGACCAGCATAGCCAGCGCAATCGGAATCACCTGTCCCGGATCGATCTGCCACCAGATCAGGGCTGCGATGCTGGTCGATAGCAGAATCAGCCCGATGAACCAGCCCGCAACGCGATCGGCCAGTTGTGCAATGGCCGGTCGCTGACTGCGGGCTTCGGACAACAAGTCGACAATGCCGGCCAGCACCGTGGATTGGCCGGTTGCCGCAACGTCAAGCTGCAGTGAACCCTCACGTAGCACGCTACCGGCCAGGACTTGATCGCCCGGCTGACGTGCGCGAGGCAATGATTCGCCGGATAACAGCGCCTCGTCCACGCAGCCGTGACCGTCCACCACCGACCCGTCGGCCGGAATGATCTCGCCTTCGGCCACAATCAGGCGGTCACCGGCCTGAAGCTCGATCAGACCCACCGCTTCGGTACCGGACGCCGTCATGCGCCGGGCCTGGCCGGGCAGTGCTCTGGCCAGTGCACTGTGCAGTGCGCCGGACTGTTGGCGCGAAAGCATGACCGCAAAGCGGCCCAGCAGCAGGAAAAAAATGAACATGACAACGGAGTCAAAGTACACCTCGCCCTGACCGAACAGCGTGATCAACACGCTACTGAACAGCGCAATCAGCATGGCGGCAGCAACTGGAATATCCAGGCCAAGATGGCGCTGCTTGATGTGCTCCCAGGCCGAACGATAGAACGGCTGACCGGCATACAGCGCGACCGGCACCGCAACCAGCATGCTGATCAGCCGGAAGAACTGTTCGGTTTCCGGGTCCATACCGCCTGGCGTGCCGAACGAGCCGGCGCCGATATATTTCGACAGCGCATAGCTCATGACCTGCATCATGCCCAGGGCGGCGACCATCAGGTAGCGCAGCATACGCCGGCGCTCGTTGCGATCCCGATCGGCATCCGAAGCCGGAGAATCCAGGTGCGGCGGATACCCGAGGCGGGCCAGCGCTTCGCCCAGCTGGCTCAGGGGGGTCTGCTGCGGGTCAAACTGCAATCGCAGTCGCCCATCGCTGACGTTCAATCGCGCTTCGCGCACACCCGGATATGAACTCAGATAACGATGAACCAGCCACGCACAGGCCGGACAGTGGACGTTTTCCAGCACCAGCACCATTTGCACCGCGTCCGGTTCGCGCTGGCGCGCATGAAAATCGAGAATTGCATCGCGATCCCAGGCCGAAAATCGTTTCATCACGTGCGCTTCGACCGGACGTTCCGGCAAGCGATCACGAAAGTCATAATAGCGCCCCAGGCCCGCATCCTGGATCAGGCTGGCTACAGCCAGACAGCCACTGCAGCACATCGGCTGCTCGACCCCGTCTACGGCCAACTGCAGATCCACGCCCGCTGGAATGGATTCACCGCAATGAAAGCAGGAATCGCGCTCGCTCATGACGCCCTATAGCCGCTCCGGGCGCAGCTCGATCAGCAGCGCCTCGTTGGCCTGACGCTGGTATGTCGACGAGATCCACCAGTCCTGACTGACATTCGAGACGATCAAACGGCCGCGCACTGGAATGCGCTGCGCTTCGGCCCTATAAATCGCATTGATGGCCGAATCATCCCGAATCAACAGCATGCTCCGATCCTGATCCGCATCGGTTGGATGTTGTGCAATCAGCAGCAGTTGGGCATCCAGCGCAGCCGGCTGATCGGCGGTGAGTCGAAGAACCCACTGCTGCGAATCCAGCTCGATCGCTCCACTCAGCCCGAGCGCTTCGGCCCGGTCGGCGCGCACGTGAGTATCGACCAGCGCCTTACCGAGTTTGGCGTAATCACCGGTCATCATTTCCGGCGGGTTACGCACCGCAAAGGTCAACGTAATCAAGCTGGAAGTGATGCCCCACAGCAATAGCGCTATAACGAACCACGGCCAGAACTGGCGGTACCAGCGGGTCGATGGTTGTGGATTGATTTCATTCATGACTGCACTCATGGTCTCACCCAAGGGTCAAGGGTTCGGGGGTACGTAAAAACGGGTCTCTCCAACCGCGAGCAGCCCGGCTGTCGGCGCATCATCGGCCGTTGTTTCGGACAGGATCTGAATCTCGATCTGATGCAGGCCTGGCCCAATGGCGTCGGCCGGCAAGGCCAGCGTAACTGGGCGATTACTGACCGCACCGGGAGGCACTTCGATGGCTGTTTGTGGCGACACCACCGTCAGACCGTCCAGGCCCGTGGCCGTGAAGCGCACACGCTGGCTCGACTCTGTGCGGTTGGTGATTTTCAGCGAATACGGATTTTCGATCTGATCACCGGCCATTCGATACAGCGCTGTTCGGTCGCGCAGCACATCCACCTGGACCGAATCACGGCCGAAGAAGACCACGGTGAACAGCGTCATCAGCGCCAGCAGCACGGTCAGGTAGATGAAGATCCTGGGCCGCAGAATGCGGGGCTTTTCTCCCTGCAGCGCCGACTCGGTCGTATAGCGAATCAGACCGCGCGGATAGCCCATCTTGTCCATGACCTCGTCACAGACGTCGATACAGGCAGCACAGGCGATGCACTCGATCTGCAAACCATCGCGAATGTCGATCCCGGTTGGACACACCTGAACGCAGCCCATGCACTCGATGCAGTCGCCCAGGCCAAGCGCCTCGGGGTCGGCGTCTTTCTTGCGCTTGCCGCGCGGCTCGCCGCGTGCCACGTCGTAGGAAATCACCAGGCTGTCGCGATCGAACATGGCCGATTGAAAGCGTGCGTACGGACACATGTATTTACAGACTTGTTCGCGCATGTAGCCGGCATTGCCGTAGGTAGCAAAACCGTAGAACAGGCTCCAGAACACTTCCCAACCACTCATTTCCAGCGCAAACATCGATGGCACCAGCTCGCGAATCGGCGTAAAGAACCCGACAAAGGTAATGCCGGTCCACAGCGAAAACAAAATCCACAAGAACTGCTTGGTGAATTTACGACGAATCTTTTCGGCCGTCCACGAGCCCTGATCCATGCGCATGCGCTTATTGCGTGCGCCCTCGGTTACGCGCTCCATCCAAAGAAAGACTTCAGTCCAAACCGTCTGCGGGCAGGCATAACCGCACCACAGTCGTCCGGCCAGTGCTGTAAAAAAGAACAGGCTGATCGCAGCAATGGCCATCAACAGCGCCAGCATGAAGAAATCCTGCGGCCAGAACGTCATGCCCAGAATATGAAATTCACGCGCCGGCAGATCGAACAACACGATCTGCGTGCCGCCCAGCTGAATCCAGGGTGCAGCATAAAACAGGCCCAGCAACACCCAGGCTGCAATCACACGCAGCCGCGAAAACCGGCCCACAGTTTCGCGCGGATAGACTTTCGGCGCCTTGACGTAGAGCTTCAGCTCCTGCGGATGTTCCGCCTGTGCCGGAGTGCTCATGGGGATGAACTGCGTGTGGTTCTGGGCTGATCCGGCGTGGATTCATGAAAGCGGCCGGCCGGTCGGAGCAGCAGCCAGGTGGTCGTGCAGGCGGAGGCAAAGCCAATCCAGAATCCGAAAAACGCGATGCTGTAGCCCTGCTCCCTGGAAATGGTGATATCCGGAAAGGAGATGGCGGCCAATTCAACCGGATCAACAAAGGCAAACAACACCATTGTCGCTACGCCGGCAGCAAAAAACGAGGGCCACAGGATGGCGCCAATACGCTGAATCAGCGGTCGAGGCGGTATTCGTGCCTGTCGTTCGTTGGATGCATTCATCGAGCCTTACCAGCGTGCTGGAGCCTCACTCGTCGTGCAGGCTCAGAATGTACGCGGTCACAAGGCGTGACCGGGTTTCGCCAATCAGGTCGAGCTGCGCCGGCATCACGCCCGCACGCCCATTGCGAATGGTGTACTGAAGCGTGTCCAGGTCACCGCCATAGGTGTAGACGCCCGAGGTCAGATTCGGCGCACCCAGTATCGGATTGCCTTTGCCTTGCGGACCATGACAAGCCAGACAGACCTGGTTGTAGTGCTCCTCGCCTGCAGCAGCCATGGCCGGATCCACCGATTCACCGGCAAGTTGCTGCACGAAGATCGCGGTTTCCAGCACACCTTCATCACCGAGCACGGCACCCCAGCCCGGCATCGCCGCCTGACGGCCATTGACGATCGAGGTCAGCACCTGCTGCGGCTGATCACCCCAGATCCAGTGATCATCGGTCAGGTTCGGATAGCCGACGGCACCGCGCGCATCCGAGCCATGACAGGTCGAGCAGTTGTGCGCATACAGATTGCGGCCAATTTCAACGGCCTCGGGGTTGCTGGCCAGCTGCTCGAGTTCGAGCGCGCCAAGCGCCGCATAGCGCTGTTCAAACGACGCGCGCGCAACCTCCATTTCCTGCTCGTACTGCGATTCCTGCGACCAGCCGAGCACGCCCTGAAAGCGGCCGAGCCCCGGATACAGAATCAGATAGACCACTGAAAATACGATCGTGATCCAGAACAAACCCATCCACCAGCGCGGCAGCGGATTATTCAGTTCTTTCAGATCGCCATCCCATACGTGCCCGGTCGTTTCGCTGCCGTCGTCTTCCTGAGCGGCATCCACCTTGATCCGGCTGGACCAGATCAGAAACCATACGGTAACGGCTATCGTGCCAATGGTGATGATCGTGATGTACCAATGCCAGAAGGTGCTCATTGCTGGCTCTCCTCATGCGATTGTTCGTTCGAAGATGAATGCGTTTCGTAGCGACGATCGAGGTGGCGGCGCTCCTCGATGTCGTCCTCCAGCGGTTGACGCGCCTGAGCATCGAAATCAGAACCACGCTTGATGATATAGACCCAGACCACAACCGACAAAAAACCCAGCAGTGCCAGAAGAGTGATAATGCCGCTGCTCATCGACTGGCTCCAGCCGCAACGGCTCGTTCATCCTGGCCGGTCCAATCCTGTCCGAGTCCCTGCAGATAGGCCACGACCGCGTCCAGTTCGGTCTTGCCGACCAGTTCGTCGGCAGCGGCCGCGATCATCTCGTCGGTGTACGGATCGCCAAGGCGCTGCAGTGCGCGCATATGGCGCTGAAGCTTCTCAGGATTGACCATGCGCTGTTCCAGCCAGGGATAGGCCGGCATGTTGGAATCCGGCACCACGGCACGGGGGTCGACCATGTGCAGATAATGCCAGTCGTCCGAGTATTTGCCGCCGACACGCGCCAGATCCGGACCGGTGCGCTTCGAACCCCACTGGAACGGGCGGTCGTACACAAACTCGCCGGCCACCGAATAGTGCCCATAGCGCTCGGTCTCGGATCGAAACGGCCGAATCTGTTGGCTGTGACAGCCATAGCAGCCTTCGCGCACATACACATCCCGACCGGCAAGCTCCAGCGGACTGTAGACTTCAACTCCGGGGGCTGGATCAACGATGGTGGCCTTGAACATCAGCGGCACAATCTGGACCAAGCCACCAACGCTGATGACGACCAGGATCAGCACTGCCATCAGGCCGATATTCTTCTCGATGATTTCATGTGACATCGTAATCTCTCCTGTTAGGCCGGCTGCGGGATGGCGACCGAAGCGCTGCGGTTGGGCGCCGTCTGCCAGGTTTTGTAGACGTTCCAGACCATGAAGAACATGCCGCTCAGGAACACGATGCCGCCGAGAAGCCGCAGCATGTAGAAGGGTTCGGTGCGGGCCAGGACTTCAATGAAGGTATAGGTCAGCGTACCGTCATCATTGAACGTGCGCCACATGATGCCCTGCATCAAGCCGGCCGCCCACATCGCCACGATATACAGCACCGTGCCGATGGTCGAGGTCCAGAAATGCCATTCGATCGCCTTGATCGAATACATTTTTTCCACGCCCCATACGCGCGGTAGCAGACTGTACAAACAGCCGATCGAAATCATCGCTACCCAGCCCAGTGCGCCGGAGTGGACGTGGCCAATGGTCCAGTCGGTGTAATGCGACAGTGCATTGACCGTCTTGATCGACATCATCGGGCCTTCAAAGGTCGACATGCCGTAGAACGACAGCGCGACGATCATGAAGCGCAGAATCGGATCGGTGCGCAGCTTGTGCCAGGCGCCCGACAGCGTCATGATGCCGTTGATCATGCCGCCCCAGCTCGGTGCCAGCAGAATCAGCGAGAAGATCATGCCGAGGGTCTGGGCCCAGTCCGGTAGCGAGGTGTAGTGCAGATGGTGCGGGCCGGCCCACATATAGATCGCAATCAGCGACCAGAAATGCACGATCGACAGTCGATAGGAGTAAATCGGACGATTGGCCTGGCGCGGCACGAAGTAGTACATCATGCCGAGAAAGCCTGCGGTCAGGAAGAAGCCGACTGCATTGTGGCCATACCACCACTGGACCATGGCGTCGACCGCGCCGGAATAGACAGAATACGATTTGAACAATCCGGCCGGCATGGCCAGGTTGTTGACGATATGCAGCACGGCCACGGTCAAAATGAATGCACCGAAAAACCAGTTGGCTACGTAGATGTGCTTGATCTTGCGCTTGACGATGGTGCCAAAGAACACGACTGCGTAGGATACCCAGACCACCGCGATCAGCAGTGCTATCGGCCATTCCAGCTCGGCATATTCCTTGCCCATGGTCAGGCCCAGCGGCAGCGTGATGGCCGCCGCGACAATCACAGCGTTCCAGCCCCAGAACGTGAACGACGCCAGCGTGTCGGAAAACAGCCTGGCATGGCAGGTGCGCTGCACCACGTAGTAACTGGTCGCAAACAAGGCCGAGCCGCCGAACGCAAAAATCACTGCGTTGGTATGCAGCGGACGCAGTCGACCATAGCTCAGCCAGGAAATGCCGTAGGTTAAGTCCGGCCAGATCAGCTGCGCGGCGATGATGACACCGACCAGCATGCCGACAATGCCCCAGACAATTGTCATCACGGCAAACTGGCGCACAACCTTGTCGTTATAGGTTTGATCAGTCGCGATCGAACCACTCATGGTGGCGGTTTGGTTCATGGCAAATTCTCGGTAAATTCCTTACGCGTATTGTCCTTGCTGGTGGCCGCCGGCCAATTGATCCGAGTCAAACTTTCACGGCTTTTGGTTTATTTTTGTCCAGTTTTCGTGACCAAGCGAATTCCACTCGGCGAACCAGACGGATTCAGCCCGACCACTGGCATTAGATTCTTGTGCAGCGCTGATAAACGCCACCCTGGCGCTCGTTCAATGCCAAACTACGACTATGCACCCCACCCGCACCAACCCGCCCGCTGTCCCGGCGATACGCTCTGAACGCATGGTGTTGCGCCCCTGGCAGCGGGGCGACCGGCGCGCGCTGATCCAGATGAGCCGGGATCGTGACATGATGCGGTTTGTCACCCGCGGGCAGCCGATGAGCCATCGTCGCATCCAGGCGTTTCTGAAGCGGCAGGAACATCATTTGAAACAGTACGGCACCTGCTTCTACGCAATGGAATTGTGCGATACAGCGCGCGTAGTCGGTCTGGCCGGATTGCAGCCAGTGAATGCGGAAACCGCCACAACGGTCTCGTTCGAACTCGGCTGGTGGGTCTGGAAAGACTACTGGGGGCAAGGGCTGGCGACCGAAGCCGCGGCTGCATTGGTGACCTTTGCAAGAAACCAGCTGAGGTTGAACACCGTTTTTGCGGTGATTGATCCGGATAACCTCGCTTCCATCCGCGTAGCGGAAAAGCTGGGGTTTGATCTGATCGATCAACGGATGGCGTCTGCTACCAACTCATCACGCCCGGACTGGCTGATTAATTTTTATCAACTGGATCTGCAGTCTGGCTGAACACTCTTCGCGTCGAACGCACCGGCCCGATTGCAGCAATTACCCGGCCATGCCGGCCTCTTCCAGGCGCTGACGATAGCGTGCAAGGTTGTTGTGCTGGTTGCGCCCGAGCTCATACAGAAACGCCCACGAGTAGATACCGGTGCGATGGCCATCGTCGAACTGCAGCTCGACCGCGTAGGTCCCAACCGGAACAATCGCGTCGATATTGACCCGCTCCTTGCCGGTCATCAACTTCGGCTCGGACAGGCCGTGGCCACGCACCTCGGCCGACGGCGAGTGCGTTCTCAGGTATTCACAGCCCAGCTCGAACTGCTGGCCGTCGGCGAAATCAAGCACCAGCATCCGGCGCGATTTTTCGAGCCGGATTTCGGTCAGTTCCGGCGCTGTCACTGCCCGGCAACGCTGTAGAACGTCGGCGAACCCGGGCCGACCGGCAGATCCAGCCCGAATACCCAGAGCAGAAAGAGCAGCGACCAGCCGATGAAATAGCAGATCGAATACGGCAACATCGTGGCAATCAGCGTGCCAATGCCGAACTGCTTGTCGTAGCGCGTGGCCCAGGCCAGGATCAGGCCGAAGTAGCTCATCATCGGCGTAATGATATTGGTCGTCGAATCGCCGATTCGATAGGCCGTCTGAATGACTTCCGGCGAGTAGCCGATGATCATCAGCATCGGCACGAAAATCGGCGCAGTCACCGCCCATTGGGCCGAGGCCGAGCCGAGGCTCAGGTTGACGATGCCGCACATGATGATGAACAGAATAAATACCAGCGGCCCGGTCAGGCCGATGCTCTGCAGGAAGTCGGCTCCGGTTACGGCCGTGATCAGGCCCAGATTGGACCAGCCGAAAAAGGCCACGAACTGGGCGGCAAAGAACACCAGCACCACGTACAGGCCCAGCGTCGAGATGGCCGAGGCCATGCCGTCGATGACGTCGCGATCGTTCTTCATGGTGCCAACGACCTTGCCGTAGGCAAACCCGGTGACCAGGAAGAAAATGAAGATCCAGGCCACGATGGAGCTGAAAAACGGGCCGGAGGTCGACAGAAAATCGCCGCCGGCAGCGACCGCCTCCGGATCACGTAGCACGCCGTTTTCGGGAACCACCAGCATTGCAATCAGCGCCAGCACGCCCAGCATGCCGAGACCGGCCATTTTCAGGCCTTTCTTCTCCTGGGCCGTGATCGGCGACATCTGGCTGTCGTCCAAGACGTGTGGGTCGGCATTCGAGTCATCGTATTGTCCAAGCTTGGGCTCGACGATGTAGATCGTGACCAGCGAGCCGATCGTCGTGATCAAGAAGGTCGAGACAATCATGAAGAACCAGCTGGCAGTGGCAAACACTTCATAGTCCGGATCGATCAGCTGGGCCGCTTCCTGCGTAATACCCGCCAATAGCGGATCGATCGTGCCGAGCAGCAAGTTGGCCGAATAGCCGCCGGAAACACCGGCGAAGGCCGCGGCCATGCCGGCCAGTGGATGGCGGCCCAATGCCAGGAAGATGGCGCCGCCCAGCGGCACCAGCACCACGTAGCCCATCTCCGATGCAGTGTTGGACAACACGCCGGCGAATACCAGCGCCACGGTCACAACATGCTTGGGCGCATTCAATACGATGCTGCGAACCAGCGCCGACAGCATGCCTGATTTTTCGGCCACGCCCACGCCAAGCATGGCGACCAGGACCACGCCCAGCGGCGCGAAATTGACAAAATTACTGACCAGGCCGCCCAGAATTCGCCGCACGCCTTCGGCATTCATCAGGCTGACCGCCTCGATCGTCGCGCCCGCCGCAGCCGTCGAGCGCGGATCTTCAACGCTGATGCCTAGCCAACCGAACAAGCCCGACAGCAGCACCATGCCAAATGCCAGGAACGCAAACAGCGTGACCGGGTGTGGCAGCAGATTGCCGAGCCACTCAACGGTATCCAGAAAGCGAGTGAACAAGTTGCGGGAAGAGGAATTCGCGGAATCAGCAGAAGTCGGCGTGTTCATGGACGGCAGTCGCTCGAAATTTTTCAGCCGTCATAGTAGCAATTCCGACTCGCTCAAGCGGCGCTTGTCCAATACAAGGGCTCTCAGCGCGGTTCGGCTACCACGCGAAAGCGCACGGTCAGTTCATCGGTCACGCTCAAGGCGCCGCTTAACGCACTGAACGGCGTCAGCCCGAATTCGCTCTGACGCAGCGTAAAACTTCCGCTGGCACTCAGCCCCCGTTCGGTTCTGGACCAGCGCACTGGCAGCCGGCGGCTGCGGACCTGATCCCGAATCTGGACATAGGCTTGCAAATCTGCCGCCCAGGCCGGACCACTCAGTTCAATGCCGCGTAAAAGGATGCGAGGGAATTCATCCACATGCAGCACCGCCTCGCTCATCAGATTGGCACGCGTATCGTCGATGGCCTGCTGTTCAAGCGCCGGATCAAAACCTTCAGCGGCCCGCCAATCGGGCCGATCAACAACCAGCTGACCGACATCGATGGCGAGGTCAACCCAGGATTCAATGGGATCTTCAGTCAGCAGTACCCTGCCCGAAATCACATCACCGCCAATGACATGCGGATGACCGAAACGCGCCAGCCGGCCAGCAGGCAACACGACGATGCGCACATCGGATTCAACCACTTCAAGCAGCTGTCCTGCTTCAGGCGGCGACAATTCGGGCCACTGCACTTGATCAGTCCAGGCCAGCCGTTGCTCGGTGCGTTCTGGTGAGGTCGATGCGCAGGCGCTCAATAGCGCAAGGCCAAACAGTAAAGCGAAATTTCGAGGCCAGACTGACAAGGTATTTTCCATCGGATGGATTCGCATATGGACAGAGTCAGTGCATAATCTACCCTGAGTTGAAACCGGAGGTTGTGATGGATTGGAGGTTGAGGAACACCTCAGAACGCTACGGGCTGGTTGCTCAGTTCCTGCACTGGTCGGTTGTGGTCGGCATCATGCTCCAATATGCTTGGGCCTGGCGCATCGATAATACCGAATCCATTCGGCAGCAATTCAGCCTGGTCAATGAACACAAGTCGATCGGCATGACAATCCTGCTGCTGGTGTTGCTACGTATCGGCTGGCGGGCGATCAATCAAACACCGGACCATCCGCCAGGCACCCGGCTGTGGCAGGCCAATGCAGCCAATTTCACCCACGCGCTGTTGTATTTTCTGATTCTGCTGATGCCCTTGACCGGCTGGATGTATAGCTCGGCTGCAGGCTACGGCGCCGAATTCTATGGCTTGCTCGATATCCCCGACTTTGTCCCAACCAGTGAGCGGCTGGAATCGTTCATGCACCTGGCCCATGAAAGCATGGCCTGGGCGATCCCGGTCGTTGTGCTGGTTCATGTCGCCGCCGCGCTGCGTCACCACTTTGTGTTGAAGGATGATGTGCTAAAACGCATGTTGCCCTAATCAATTATTCGAATTGCCATGACGCCATTTAAAACACTTTTGATCCTCGCAATTGCATCAGCCGCTGCCACAAGCTGGGCGGAAACCAGCTGTTTTACCGGCGGCCACGACAGCGGCGAGTTGACGTTTCGGTCCGCCGTTGAAGGTACTCGCTTCAGCGGACTGTTCGGTCAATTCGACGTTGAATATTGCATGGTTGATGGCCAGCCCGAGCAGGGCCAGATTACCGTTGTGGTCGAAACCGGGTCAGCCGATACCGACAACAACGACCGCGATGAAGCGTTGTTGGGACCTGAATTCTTCGACGTTGAGCAATTCCCGCAGTCGAGCTGGTCCAGCGATTCCATTCAGGCCACTGATGCCGGTTTCACTGCCGATGGCACGTTGGAATTACGTGGCATCAGCGCTCCGGTCGCAATTGATTTTCAGTTGAGTCCAGACGGCAGTGATCAAAGCCTGTCCGTGCAGGGGCAATTCCGGATGCAGGGCGGGGCCGCGATCAACCGGCAGGATTTTTCGGTCGGTACCGGCGAGTTTGCCGATCCGGAATTTGTCCGGAATCAAGTTGACGTCGAGTTTGCGCTGACCCTGAGCAAGTCACCTTGATGGTCCACAAGGAGCTGCCTCAGTCGCTCTTCTCTCGCGCCAGCAGCTTCTGTTTGCGCGCCAGTCCCCAGCGATAGCCGCCCAGGCCGCCGTCGCTGCGCACAATCCGATGGCACGGCACCACAACGGCCAGCGGATTGGCCCCACAGGCGGTCGCCACGGCACGATGACTATTGGGTTGACCAATGCGTTGCGCCAGCTCGGCATAGCTCACGGTCTGGCCGCTGGGTATGCGCTGCAGTGCCGTCCACACTCGCCGCTGGAAAACAGTGCCGATCAGATCGACGGGCAGCCGGCCCAGGTCTGGATGGCTCTGGTCCAGCAGTTCAACAACCTGATTCAGCGTCGACTGAAAGGCCGGTGCCGCCGGTTCGATCCGAGCATTCGCAAAGCGTCGAACAAGATCCTGCTCAAGCTCGTATGGTTCATCGCCCAGCAGAATCGCGCACAAGCCGCGCTCGGTCGAGGCAACCAGCACCCGGCCGAGACTGCAGTGACCCAGGCCATACTGGATTCGAATGCCCGCCCCTTTGGCACGATAGTTTCGGGCCGACATGCCCATGCCCTCATCGATGGCCTGATGAGCGCGACTACTCGAACCAAAGCCCGCCTGATGAATGGCCTCGGTCACTGAGCACCCGTTTTGCAGCAGCGTGCTGAACTGCTGCAATCGTCGACTGCGGATAAACTCGCCCGGGGAAATGCCCAGCACCTGCTTGAAGACGCGCTGGAAATAGCCGCGGCTCCAACCGGCAGCTGCAGCCATGCCGGACACACTGCCCGGCGCGGCGATGGCGCTGCGACAGGCACGCTCGAGTCTTTCAAGCGTGCGCTGCTGTGCTGGCTGCTGGCGGTCGGCACTCGTCTGGCCTGTTTTCGTTGCATTCATCTTCCGTCTCAAACAGCTTCAATTGCATTCATTATTTTCAGTCCGACACTGCCTGAATCTAAAAAGCATACCGGCCGCATCGTGCAGATGCATTCCGATTTGTCACCGACGCAGGGCTCCAGCATGCCTGCCGGCATTGACCTGGCTCTAATCACTTCAACACAGTATGATTTCCCGATGACGTTGAGCGACCACATTCACGCGGCTGCAAAGTCAGGACGACCGCTGATCATGGGCATCATCAACGCCACGCCGGACTCATTTTCCGACGGCGGTCAATTCGATCGACCCGAGCTGGCGTTGCAGCACGCCGAGCAGATGGTGAAGGCCGGCGTTGACATTCTCGATATCGGCGGCGAATCGACTCGACCCGGCGCTGAACCTGTCGCCGAGGCACAGGAACTGGCGCGTGTGATTCCAATCATCGAAATCCTCCGGCAGCGGCTGGATACGCCGATTTCCATTGATACGATGAAGCCCGGCGTCATGCAGGCCGCGGTGGAAGCCGGGGCCCGCATGATCAATGACGTCAATGGCTTGCGACAGGAACACGCGCTGGAGACTGCGGCCGATCTGCAGGTGCCAGTATGCGTCATGCACATGCAGGGCGATCCGATCACCATGCAGCAGCAACCTCGATATCGAAGCGTGGTCGATGAGGTGATGGACTTTTTCCAGACCCGCATGCAGCAGTGCAACGCGGCCGGCATCCAGGCGGAGCATCTGATTCTCGATCCAGGCTTTGGCTTCGGCAAGACGCTGCAACACAATCTGGAGTTGCTGGCCGCTTTGCCGAAACTGGCGAAGCTCGCGCCGCTGCTGGTGGGCATCTCCAGAAAATCCATGCTCGGCACCATCACCGGACGGCAACAGGCCAATGATCGCGTTGCTGCCTCGATTGCCGCCGCAGTGCTGGCGGCCGATCGCGGTGCCGCAATTGTCCGAGTGCATGACGTGCAGGAAACGGTGGACGCCCTGCGCGTCCGCACCGCTTTGAAGGCCGTAGAAGAATCAGACTGAAGGGTCTTGTTCCACCATCGGTCGTTGATCGATGGTGAAACAACCGGTTTATTTGATGACTTTAAGATTCGGCCGCTTGGTTTTCTTGCCGGACCGCGGCCCCTTGTTGCTGGAATCTGCGTCTTCAGATTCAGCGGACGAAACAGTTTCTTCATCCTCGTCAGGAAACATCATGCCCTGACCATTTTCCCGAGCGTAAATGGCCTGTACCGCTTCGGTCGGCACCAGTACTGCGTGCGATACGCCTGAAAAGCGCGCAACGAAACTCAGGTATTCGTTGTCGATTTCCAGCTCTCTCACCGCTCTGGGCGCAATATTGAGCACAATTCGTTCGCCCGAGCGGACGCTGTCAGGCACGTTCACGTCAGGATTGTGAGCATCGATCAGCACCTGAGGCGTCATGCCGTTATCGACAATCCATTCATTCAGCGCCCGCAGCAGATAGGGTCGACTGGAGTTCACAGCAAACGGCTGAGTCAGCCTTCGCGGGCAGCGCGCTCGACTTCGGTCAGACTGCGCTGGAACGCATCGCGGCTGAACATGCGGTCCATATAACGATGAATGTTTTGCGTAGTCTTTGACGGCAGGTCGATTTCGTAGGCCGGCAGGCGCCACAGCATGGGCAGCAACGCGCAATCAACCAGGCTCAGTTCGTCGTTCAGCAGGAACGGTGAGAGCCCGAACAATTGATCGGATTGAATGATGCTTTCACGCAATTGCTTGCGCGCATTTTCAACGCGCTTGGCGCCGCTTGATGTCTCGATGATGCGGCCGTTTTCAACCCAGTCCCGGTTGATGCGGTACAAGGCCAGGCGAAGTCTCGAGCGTGAAACCGGATCAATCGGCATCAGCGGTGGATGCGGATAGCGTTCATCGAGATACTCAGTCACGACCCAGGTGCCGTAGACCACCAGGTCGCGATCAACCAGCAGCGGCGGCTCACCATAGGGGCTGAGCTCAGCCAGGTCGCTGACGACCGAACGATCCTGCTCGATATGGATGATCTCGACGTTCAGGCCTTTTTCGGCCAGCACGACTCGAACCCGGTGAGTGTCCAGACAGTTCTCGGACGAATACAGTGTCATCATGATGACGGGCTCCCTCTAAGGACAACAAGTCGGGCGGTCACTTCTTCACGTCCTTCCAATACTCGTGGTAGAGCAACCACGCAGCAAACGTAAAGATGACGAGGAACAGCAACACCCAGATACCCATGCGTTCGCGCTCGAGAATAACCGGTTCTGCCATGTATTCGAGAAATGCCGTAATGTCGCGAATGGTTTGTTCGAATTCTTCCGGTGTCTGCAGGCCCGCCTGCTCGAGTTCCAGTGCCGTCACTTCGCTGTGGGATACGCCGGTGTCATCCTCATAGGTTTCGACGACCGGGCGCTGAATACCCTGGAGTTGCCACAACACGTTCGGCATGGCCGAGTTGGCCAGAATCTTGTTATTCCAGCCTTCGTCGGTCAGGTAATAACTTTTCAGGAAGGTGTAGATCCAGTCCGGACCGCGCGAACGGGCTTTGAGCGTCAAATCGGGTGGCTTCTTGCCAAACCAGTCCGACGAGTTGTCCGGCATGGCGGCAATCATGTAGTCGGTAATCTCGCGATCGCCGTAGATCAGATTTTCTTCGACCATCTCTTCCGGCAGTTCCAGATCCTGCGCCAGTCGCTGGTAGCGCATGTACTCTGCCGAATGACAGGAGTGGCAATAATTCATGAACAGACCCGCACCACGCTGCAGTGATGCGATGTCCTGAACATTGATACCGGACGATTCCAGGCCTTCGTAACCGCCTGCTGCCATCAAACCGGAAGTCGCGCTCAACAATGCAGCTGCGCAGAATAATTTGAGTCGCATGGTCAAGTTACTCGCTGTGGGCGTCTTGAATCGCTTCATGATGTCACCCGCTCCGGTACCGGTTTGGTTTTTTCATATTTGGATATGAATGGCATCAACGCAAAGAACGCAAAATACATGAACGTCCAGAAACGCGTTTCGATGGTTTCGGCTGTTGTACCTTCGGCAACACCCAGCATGCCAAGACGGATAAAGGTGACGGCGAAGACGGCCAGCATGATCTTGCTGCCCCAACCCTTGTAGCGAATCGAGCGGACCTTGGAACGGTCCAGCCACGGCATCAGGAACAGAATCATGACTGCAGCACCCATCAGCAGTACACCGAGCAGCTTGTCCGGAACGCCACGCAGAATCGCGTAATACGGTGTGAAATACCAGACCGGCACGATGTGCTCCGGCGTCACCTGCGGATTGGCTTCGACGAAATTATCCTTTTCGAGGAAATAGCCACCGAATTCAGGCGCATAGAATATTACGAACGCGAAGAGCGTCAGAAACACACCGACACCGAAAATATCCTTGACCGTGTAGTACGGATGGAACGGGATGCCGTCCAGCGGCCGCCCCTGGGCGTCCTTGTTCTTCTTGATTTCGACACCGTCCGGATTATTCGAGCCAACTTCATGCAATGCAGCCAGGTGAAGCACGACCAGCATGATCAGGGCCAGCGGCAGCGCCACCACGTGAAGCGCGAAGAATCGGTTCAGCGTCGCATCCGAGATAAAGAAATCGCCTCGAATCCACTCGACCAGCGGATCACCAATCACCGGCAAGGCCCCGAATAGCGACACGATCACCTGTGCGCCCCAGTATGACATCTGGCCCCATGGCAATACATAACCGAGAAAGGCTTCTGCCATCAGCACAAGGTAAATGAAAACGCCAAGAATCCAGACCAATTCACGTGGCGATTTGTACGACCCGTACATCAGCGCCCGGAACATATGCAGGTAGACGACAATAAAAAAGAAGGACGCACCGGTCGAGTGCATGTAGCGAATCAACCAGCCCCATTCAACATCACGCATGATGTACTCGACCGAAGCAAACGCTTCGGCCGCGTCGGGCTTGTAATGCATGGTCAGGAAAATGCCGGTCACAATCTGGTTGACCAGGACCAGCATTGCCAGTGAACCGAAGAAATACATGATGTTGAAATTCTTCGGCGCATAGTATTCACTGATATGCGCTTTCCAGAAACTGGAAATCGGTATGCGTTGATCGATCCAGCTTCCAACTGCGTCGACTTGACGACTCAGCGTGCTCGCAGGTTTAGCCATTATGCAGCTCCTTCGGGATCAACACCGATCATGATGGTGTTGTCATCAATATAGGAATACGGTGGAATCACCATGTTGGCCGGGGCCGGTACGCCGGAGTACACACGGCCAGCCAGGTCGAACTTGGACTTGTGACACGGGCAGAAAAAACCGCCTTTCCAATTCTGCTCGAATGGTTGCGCGCCCACTTCTGTAATCAGTTCCGGCACACAACCCAAATGTGTACAGAACATGTTCATCACCAGCAAATCCGGTTTGAGAGAACGATGTTGGTTTTGCGCATAGTCCGGCTGCTGCTCGGCATTGTCCGAGTTCGGATCACTGAGGTCCCCTTCTATTTCAGGCAGCAACGAAATCATTTCTTCAGACCGACGCAACAAACCAATCGGCTGACCACGCCATTGAACGCGGAGTATCTGGCCCGGTTGGAGATCGCCGATGAATGCTTCGACCGGGGCACCAATCACCCGGGCCTTGGCGCTGGGTTTCCACGACGCATAGAACGGCCAGGCCGCAAAACCAGCGCCAACAACGCCCAAAGCACCGGTGCCGGCCAATAGCAATGTGCGCCTGCTCTTGTCCGGCTGCGGATCCAGCGAGGCCATGGTTTCTGAGTTAGACATGAATCGGGTACTCCAAAATCAAGCAATAGCTGTTAAAAGGTCAGTCGGGCCGGGCTTCAACAATGCGCCGGCTGCTACAATTGGATTGGTGAAAAATGAATGTTCGGCTTGCGGTAATGGCCTACGAACAGGTCTTTTTTCCGGTAATCCAACATTTTAACGAATTTTAAGCATTTTGACCAATTTTTCGGTTTTGAACGCCTTTGGGACTTTAAGCGCAAGACGGACTGGCGCGCACCCGGTGGCCATACTTATGTATCAAATAGTACACTTGGCCTGTCGATAAAAGTTCAAGCTTTCAAGCAAGGTCACTCCAGCACCCGAATCCATGCAACGCACTGTCCACTTTTTCTTTCAGATCCTGATCGCAGGCCTCGCTCTGGCCTTCGTACTGGTGTGGTTCAAACCCGATCTGTTGCCGTCAGGACAGGTCGAGGTTGTTTCCACGTCCAGCCCGGCCACCTCGTATGCCGATGCGGTCAATCGCACTGCGCCCTCGGTGGTCAGTATCTATACCCGCACCATGGTCAGCGAGCCGCTGGTCAACCCCAACGAACGCGTCACGCTGCACAACATGCTGATGCGGGATTACCGCGTATTGCGGCCCCGCGACGGCCTGGGTTCCGGTGTCATCGTGTCGCCGAACGGCGTCATTCTGACCACAGCACACGTCATCAACGGCGTTGACAATATTTTCGTTGCGCTGTTTGACGGTCGGGTCGCCGAAGCCCAGGTCATCGGCACCGACCCCGGCACCGACCTGGCGGTATTGAAAGTAGACCTGGACGATCTACCGGCCGCGGTGTTCAATACTGCCGCTCAGCACCGGCCCGGCGACGTTGTGCTGGCCATCGGCAACGCGTTCGGCCTGAACCACACGGTCACGCAGGGCATCATCTCCGCCATCGGCCGTGGCGATCTGAATATCAGCGCCTATGAGGACTACATCCAGACCGATGCGGCCATCAATTCGGGCAACAGCGGTGGCGCCCTGGTCAATCCAGAGGGCGAAGTCATCGGCATCAACAGCGCGTCGCTGTCGCAGAACGTCGGCGCCCAGGGCATCAGCTTTGCCATCTCATCGCGCATCGCGACCGAAGTGCTGGAGCAGATTCTCGAATATGGCGAAGTGCGCCGCGGTTGGATGGGGGCAAACCTGAGCGATCTGCCGCTGATCGATCTGGAGGGGGACGGTCCGGTCGAGGGCGTTCAGATCAGCCAGATCTATCGCAACGGACCGGCCTGGATTGCAGGTTTAAGACCGGGCGATATCCTGTTGAGTGCCAACGGCCAACCGGTCGGCAATGCGCGTGAACTGACTCTGCGCGTGGCCGATCTGCCGGCAGGCGAAGAACTGGAATTTATCGCCATACGCAACGGCCAGCGATTCACGACCTCGGTGCGCCTGATTCAACTACCGCCGCTGCAGAGCTGATCCGCCAACGGCAATAGCACCCCAAAGACGCGGCATAATAGCCGGCTGAACGCTCACACTCGGGATGATTGATGTCCATTAAATCCGACCGCTGGATCCGCCGCATGGCCGAACAGCACGGCATGATCGAACCGTTCGAATCCGGCCAGATACGCCACGCCGAAGACGGCACCCGACTGGTCTCCTACGGCACGTCCAGCTATGGCTACGACGTGCGTTGTGCTGATGAATTCAAGATCTTTACCAACATCAACTCGGCCGTCGTCGATCCCAAACACTTCGACCCGGACAGCTTCGTCGACGTTGAAGGCGAATCCTGCATCATCCCGCCCAACTCCTTCGCGTTGGCGCGCACCGTTGAGTATTTCCGCATCCCGCGCGACGTGCTGACGATCTGCCTCGGTAAATCCACCTATGCCCGCTGCGGCATCATCGTCAACGTGACGCCACTCGAGCCCGAGTGGGAAGGGCATGTGACGCTGGAATTTTCGAATACCACGCCGTTACCGGCAAGGATTTATGCGAATGAAGGCGTGGCGCAGTTCTTGTTTTTAGGCGCGGATGAGGTGTGTGAGACGAGTTATGCGGATCGGGCGGGGAAATATATGGGGCAGCGAGGGGTTACGCTTCCGAAAACGTGATTTTGATTTTTGTTCATGCGTTGCCTTCTCGTCTTTGAACATGCGCTGAGTTCTGAGTTTCAAAGTCAACAATGTTCCGCCGCGTGCTACGAAAGCTGCGAAACAAATTTTGAGACACTCGCACACTATATCCATTTTCCTGCATCTGATCCCTGAAATGACCCGATGGAGTGCGGAAGGTCGGTCCTGGACACGATCTCCATGCGCATGGTAGAGAAGGTCGAGACCTTATCCCGCTTTGAATTGCTGACACTCGAAGCCACGCACAACCAGTACTGAGTTGTTCGCTGGGTTAGGCGCTCGTCTTAGGATGGCTTTTAGTGCATGTCTTGTATTCACCCCTTAAATTCTCAGAATATTTTCTTCATTCGACGCGCATTCAACTCTATACAATCGCGATCGGCCAAGATCGTGTGAGCTCAGCCGATCGCGCATTTCACCCGGTGCTTTGCGATCAATCAATGCAATCGTCGGCTGGTATTAGCGACACAAGCTGTTTCTGGCCGGTAGTCTCACCCATTTCGTAATTGGCGATGGCCAAGGTGCAAGTCAGGAAATCAATTTGCATTTCTCCAACCTTTTCGAGTGCGACGCCACCAGCAGCCACCGGATCCGGTCCGCCGCTCAGCTGTACGTCAAAGTTGGCGCGGATGCCGTCGAAGGCCGTGCTGTCGAGCGCATACCATTTCTGCTCACCGGAGGCGTCGACGACATTCCAGCTACCGGATATTTGATCACGACCACGCACAGGATGAATGCTGATTCCGCTGCCCGGATTGCTGGGGTCGAACCAGAGGCCCGTGAAAGGCGAGGACAGCGGTGGATCTGCGGGTAGATAGGCGACTGCAGGAAATTCGATTCGAGTACGCACCTGCGTGCCGATCTGTGGCACCTGTGGATTGCCGGTGACGGTGTAGGTCAGACGGAACCCACCACCTTCTTGAAACTGACCGTAGGCATTCGCGTGGAGCAGAATGTTCATGTTTACCTGACTGGGCCGTATTAGCTCTTCAAAAAAATCAGCGTTTCCTTTACGCAGCGACGGCATGTTTTCGAAGTCGACGATGGTGACCATGCCGTCGACGGCGGCCTGCTCGAATTCCTCCAGACGAACAAACCAGATCGAGACTTCGCCTTCACCCGTCAGTCTTGTATGCACCGGGGCCTGGTCGACGCCCGGCGCTGTCCGATAGACTTCATAACCGGAGAAGCTACTGAGCGGGCAATCGAAGGCGGCTGGAACATCGAAGAGTGCCAGCAGGTTGAACGACTCGGGAATGCATTGACGCTCCCGATACAGTATCAGGGCCGCCCATTCACCGTTGGTCGGAATCAGCGCAGGGTCGACCGATGGAAACTCCAGCCGCGCATAGAACGGCGGTCCGAACGTTTCTTCCGGAATGCTAAGACGCAGTTCAGCCTGTGAATTGGAACTAGTCAGCGGCGACAGGAAGCTAAGAACAACACAAAGGAACGACCATTGAAGGCTAGACTTGATCATGATTTATTCTCCCAATGAGATATTGACGAAGACCAGCGGTATAAGACGCTGATAGATCCAGTGTCGTAAACTAAGCTTGGGCTGGCTTTAGAGAGCGATCATTTTGAGATCACGTCACCATCATTTTTGCTACCGATTCGTGCCAGGATCATGAGCTCACCGTATGTCCCATAGCCTCAGTTTTGGCGCATTCCAGCTCGACACACAGGCGCATGAGCTCCGTCGTCATGGGCGTGCCTTGTCCCTTCCGCCGAAAGCCATCGATGCCCTGGAGGTTCTGGTCGAACGTGAGGGCGAGCTCATCACCCGGCAGCAGATGATCGATGCGCTCTGGTCGAATCGCGTCGTCGAGGATCAGGGTCTGAATCAACTGATCTATCTTCTGCGCAAGGCGCTTGGCATGCGCGATGATGGCCAGCCGTGGATCGCAACTGTGCGCAAGCGAGGCTATCGATTCAACGGAACGGTTGTCCGCTCTCGGTCCAGCCCAAACAATCCTTCACCTGACGACAGCCCTGCCAGGGATGCCTCCAGCACGGATCCCGACGTCAGGGCGCACCTTTTGCGCAGCCGGTTTCTGTGGCACCAGTGGCGCCCCCCAGCCTGGCTGGAGGCGATCAACGAGGCCCGTCAGGCACTCGCGCTTGATCCGGACAGCGCCGAAGCCCGCTACTGGTGGGGGGTCTCTCTGATTACCCTGGCGATCAGCGGTTTCAGACCACCGCTCGAGGCCTTTCCCAAAGCACGCCAGCTGCTCGGCGAAGCTATCGCAATCGATCCAGAGCTGGACCTCGTTTGGGAGGGGCAAGGTGCCATCGCGCTGTTTCATGATTGGGATGCCGAGACGGCTCGGCGCCATCTGGCTCGTGCTGTGCGAAACAACCCCCAGTCAACGTCGGCACGTGATCTGTTCGCGCTGGCGACGGCGGCTTCTGGAGATCTTGACGCAGCGCTCGAGGAGGCCAGGACCGCACTCAAAATCGACCCGCTCTCCGCAATCGCAGGCACCGACGTCGGCGTAATCCAGGCCATGGCAGGACAACATCAGCAGGCCGTCAAAGCGTTTCGCTCTGTACTCGCACTGCATCCGCTGTTCGCCCACGCGCGGAGCTATCTCAGTGTCAGCCTGACCAGCCTCGGTCAAACCGAGGCCGCCCTGAGCGAAGCGGAGCGCGCCATTGGCGATTCCGGCCGCGATATCGGGCTGTCCCACGAAATGGCCCTGGCCTGGGTTGAGGCCGGTCAACACGAACGCGCCGAACGCGTCCTCGGCACACTGGCCGCTCGTTTTCAAACTGACTACGTCGATGCGTACTTTCCGATGCAGGTCGCTGCAGCGCTCGGCCGTCTGGACGAAGCGCTGGCCTGGATCGATAAAGCGATTGAGCAGCGCTCACGCTCGCTCTGCTACATCCGCATCGATCCAATGTTCGATCCACTGCGCCACCTCAGCGATTTCCAGGAGCGCATGAATCGCATCCTGTCCACCCGCGCGCCAACACCTGGTTACGAACACTGAAAGACAAGCTGAATGTTGGTTAACCAATCAAGGCCTCGTATCTGACCCCAGGATCCCGCAGGTTTGAAATTGAAATCAGTCTTGGTCTGCAAGCATCATTGCTGGATCTTTACTGCAGCGACAGCTCCAATCTCAACGCCCTTGATGACTATTTGCCTGATGGCCACTTGAATCAGCTGACTGCTGATCAGTATTGTCGACAGCGCCAAAACCCGAAACATACGAAAAGCATAGGGGATCTCGGATTCTTAATTCTGCATAGGGATATGATCGTCCCATCGGAAACCGAGACCACCCGCCTGCCATACCCCTTCGCCGAAGGGGCTCGGCGAGGAAATGTCGAGGCGAATTGGCAGGTCGAAATCGGGTTTGAAATCCTCAGTGCCCCGAACCGTGCTGCGGTGGAGTATGCGCAGTCCCTGTTTGTCTGCCGGTAAATGGGCTTCGGGCGAGGCGCGATGAGCCACCGCCAGATTGTCGACAAAGATGCAGTCGTTCTTTCGATATTCGTAGGCAATCGAGTAGCCACGTTCGAAGCCGGCGTTGAGAACATCATTGTATTCGTGGCACAGCGCCCTCAGCTCATCGGCGTTCAGGAGTCGGAATTGATCGGTCGCGGGCAATTTTTCGATCACGGCCCCGGTCATTCCCAAGTGCAGCCAAAGACTTTTATGACCAGATATTGGGTGAGTGTGAACGGCCGGATGGACAACACCTGAAGCTGAATTGACAGACGATAAGCGGCTCCAGAAAGCCTGGCGCTCGTGGCCAAGTGCCGCATAGGCTGCGCCTTGATGGGCAAACCAGGTGCCACCGCCATTCTCGGCAGGACGCACGATATGGTATCCGGCGTGCGAGAAAGTATCCGTATTGAAGCTGCCGTCGTTGTGCCACTGTGGACCAACGCCAGGAATGCCGTAGCGTTGGTCGTTGGATAGACGAAACAAGTGACGATTGCCTTTCGGCGTGGCCGGGTGAACTCCATGGGTGCTGTGTAATTGTTTCCCGCCCCACCAGGTGCTGGCTCGTAGAAAGTCGTCCGGGTCCAGCGCACGCTCGCCCTTGAAAACCAAAAAGCCGCGTTGTGCCATGACCTGTTCGAGTGCAGTGATGACTTCTGGCGGAGGACGCTCTTCAGCGAGATCAACACCTCGCACTGAAGCCCCGATCGGATCCAGCTCGGAGAGATCGGCACCGAAGGATTCAATGACGGCATGGTGTTCAGCGTTGATAGAAAAAACGAACTGTTCGTAAGATTTGTTTGATTTATCAGCCATTTACCAAGCATAACGCATACATCGCCATGCTGTAGCGCTTCATGATCCGCTTTCAGCTCACAGCAAAGCAGGACAGCCAGCACAAACGCTTTGCGGGCGGCGAAACCGCCTTTAGGTTTTTTTGGGGTTAATCCGTAATAGAAATCTTCGGCATGCGAATCTTCGTATTCAACTGCTGCCTTGCCAACCGCGCACTGGCCGCCCGCGCAATCTCCCGAAATCTTATTGACACGGGATGCTCCGGATCCGCCGCCACCGTTGGCACGCCCTGGTCCGTCGACGTGCCAATGTCCGCATTCAGCGGCACTTGGCCGAGCAGGCTCAGGCCCATTTCGCTGGCGATGCGTTGGCCGCCGCCCTGGCCGAAGATGGCTTCCTCGTGGCCGCAGTTGCTGCACACGTGCGTGCTCATGTTTTCAACGATGCCGAGGACCGGCACGTTGACCTTGCGAAACATCGATACCGCCCGGCGCACGTCGTCGAGGGCAACGTCCTGCGGCGTGGTCACGATGATGCTGCCGGCGACCGGTATACGCTGGGCCAGCGTCAGCTGTACATCACCGGTACCGGGCGGCAGGTCGATGAACAGGTAGTCAAGATCCTGCCAAAGCGTGTCGGTCAGCATCTGCTGCAATGCCTGGGTGGCCATCGGGCCACGCCAGATCATGGCCTGGTCAGTATCAACAAGGACGCCAATACTCATGCACTGAATGCCGTGCTGCTGCATCGGCAGGATGCGCTGGTTGTCGGTGGTGCCGGGGCGGCCCTTCATGCCCAGCATGCGTGGCTGGCTGGGTCCGTAGATATCGGCATCGAGAATGCCGACCGTCGCGCCCTCGGCCTGCAGCGCCAGCGCCAGGTTGGCGGCCAGCGTTGACTTACCGACGCCGCCCTTACCGGAGGCCACGGCAATGATATTGCGAACACCCTCGACCGGCGCCAGGCCGTTCTGCACGGCGTGCGCCTGGATACGGCTGGTGATATCGACGGTGACCTGCTCGATTGACTCGTAGCCGAGCACATGCTGGCGCACCAGTCCTTCAAGCGATGCTTTCCAGCCTTCGGCCGGATAGCCCAGTTCGATATCGACCGCGGCCTTGTCATCGGACACGGCCACGCCGCGCACGGCATCACCGAGCGGTGCACTGCTGTTCGGGTCATCCAGTTCGCGTAAGGACTGCTTGACTTGATCTGCCAGAGGGTTTGCTGTCACGACGTCATCCGCTGCGTTTTCGATCATTGTAATGAGGCTGTGTTGATCTGACAGCGGCACAGCATCGTGATGCACCCGGGTTTGCGATAATAAGCAACTGCATCTAAGTAACAATGAACTGATTATGCCGAGACAACTGCTGGTTACCGCCGCTCTGCCTTACGCCAATGGCTCGATTCACCTGGGCCATATGCTGGAATTTGTGCAAACCGACATCTGGGTACGCTTCCAGCGTGCGCAGGGGCACGAGGTGGTGTTTGCCTGGGCCGATGATGCGCACGGCACGCCGATCATGCTGAATGCCGAAAAGAAGGGCATGACGCCGGAACAGCTGATTGCGCTGTATCACGAGGAACACCAGCAGGACTTCCGCGATTTCCATCTGTCGTATGACCATTTCTCGTCGACGCACAGCGCAGACAACCAGGCACTGGTCGAGGTTTTCTGGCAGCGTTTGAACGAAGGCGGCCATGTGGTCAGCAAGACCATCGAACAGCTGTATGACACCGAGCGCAACATGTTTCTGCCGGATCGTTTTATTCGCGGCACCTGCCCGAAGTGCGGCGCAACCGATCAATACGGCGATTCCTGCGAGCGCTGTGGTGCCACGTACGAGCCGACTGAACTGATTGATCCGGTTTCGGCGGTGTCCGGCAGCACGCCGGTTCCGAAAAAGACCGAACACCATTTTGTCACGCTGGCGCCGTTTACCAACGATCTGCAGCAGTGGGTGCGCTCGGGTGCGCTGCAGGACGAAGTCGCGAACAAGCTCGATGAATGGTTCGAGCAGGGCCTGCGCGATTGGGACGTGACGCGCGATGCGCCCTACTTCGGTTTCCAGATTCCGGGCACGGACAATCAATACTTCTACGTCTGGATGGATGCGCCGGTCGGCTATCTGTCGAGCTTCAGGCAATACTGCGAACGACACGGCCTGAATTTCGACGCCTGGGTCAATCCCGACAGCAGCGCCGAGATGCATCATTTCATCGGCAAGGACATCATCTACTTCCACTGCTTGTTCTGGCCGGCCATGCTGAAAGGCGCCGGCTTCAAGATGCCGACCGCGGTGCACGCGCACGGCTTCCTGACCGTCAACGGCACCAAGATGTCGAAGTCGCGCGGCACCTTCATTACCGCGCGCAGCTGGCTCGACCATCTGCAGGCCGATGACTTCCGCTATTACCTGGCTGCCAAGCTGGGCTCCGGACTGGCCGATATCGACCTGAATTTCGATGACTTCACGCAGCGCGTCAATGCCGACCTGGTCGGCAAGCTCGTCAATATTGCGAGCCGTGCCAGCGGCTTCATTCACAAGTTTGGCGACGGCCGGCTTTCTGACACACTGCCGGACGCAGCGCTGTATCAGACGTTCATCGAGCGCACCCCGGCCATCGCCAATGATTTCGAGCAGCGCAATTACAATAGCGCGATCCGTCAGATCATGGCGCTGGCCGATCGCGCCAACCAGTACGTCGATGAGCACAAGCCCTGGCAGATGGCCAGGGAGGACGGCCGCGAAGCCGACGTGCTGGCGGTGTGCACGCAGGCCATCAACCTGTTTCGAGTGTTGATCACCTGGCTGGCACCGGTCATCCCGAACATTGCAGGTCGCGCAAGTGAGCTGCTGCAGACCGATCTGGAGCACTGGGGCGGGCTGGAGCAGCCGCTGCTGAACCATGCCATCAACACATTCAAGCCGCTGAGCCAGCGCGTCGACCCGAAACAGATCGAGGCGCTACTGGCCGCCAGTCGCGAATCGCTGGAAGCCGCCGAACCGGGTCCTGAAAACCAACAGGACGAAACACCCGTCGACACGCTGAACCTCGAAGACGAAATCACGATTGATGATTTCAGCAAGGTCGATCTGCGCGTGGCCCGCATTGTCGAAGCCCGCCTGGTTGACGGCGCCGATCGGCTGCTCCAACTGACGCTCGGATTGAACGACGACAATCCGGATTTGAAACGCCAGGTGTTTGCCGGCATTCGCGGTGCCTATGAGCCGGACCAGTTAGTCGGTCGATTAACGGTGCTGGTGGCCAACCTCAAGCCACGCAAGATGCGTTTTGGCCTGTCTGAAGGCATGGTGCTGGCCGCCAGCGGCGATGGCGACGGTCCGTTTCTGCTGTCACCGGACAGCGGCGCCACACCGGGCATGCGGGTCAAGTAGCTCTGGACGGCACCTGACCGGCTTATCATAGGACGGTATGGACCTGGCCCTTATTGTCATTAGCGCTGCACTGGTCAACAACTTTGTCCTGATCCAGTTTCTTGGCCTATGCCCATTTCTGGGCGTATCCAGCCGGCTGGAAGGTGCAGCAGGTATGGCCATGGCAACCGCATTTGTGCTGACGCTGTCGTCGGTCGCCAGTTACCTGCTGACCGCATGGGTGTTGGCACCGCTCGGACTGG
>JGI12109J20283_10360196_pt1 | contig 37941 bp, 28 predicted proteins | sample ElkSlonscriptome_12_FD_20283 | JGI IMG/M metagenome (IMG submission 20283)
GTCGCGATGGTGGGAGACGGGATCAACGACGCGCCGGCGCTCGCGCAGGCCGATCTGGGCATGGCGATGGGCGGCGGGACCGAGATCGCCGCGGAGGCGGGGGACGTCGTCCTCATGCGCGAGGACCTGCACGGTGTGGCCGACGCGGTGCGACTGTCGCGGAAGACGCTGCGCACGATGAAGGAGAATCTGTTCTGGGCCTTCGTCTACAACACCGTCGGAATTCCCGTGGCGGCCGGCGTGCTCTACCCGACGTTCGGGATCCTGCTGTCGCCGATCCTGGCGAGCGCCGCGATGGCGTTCAGCTCGGTCAGCGTCGTCGGCAACTCGCTGCGGCTGCGGGGACTGCGCCTCGGGGCCGAGAGCGGTCGGCGTCCGCGGGGGGATGGGCGGAGAGATGGCCAGGAGCCCCGAGCGATCCCGGAGGCCGCATGAGCACGCACCCGCACCACCAGTCCCCGGAGGACCGCGCCGCCGTGGGTGTCGATGCCGACGCGCGGGACCGCAATCTCAAGCGACTGCGCCGGATCGAAGGGCAGGTTAGGGGCATCCACCGCATGGTCGAGGAGGACCGATACTGTCCGGATATCCTGACGCAGGTGGCCGCCGCGCAGGCCGCCTTACGCTCTGTCGCGCGCGAACTTACGCGCAATCACCTGAAGCACTGCACGAGCGCGGCGATCGAGGCCGACGACGGCACCGCCGACGAGGTGATCGACGAGCTCGTGGACCTGATGTACGCGAAGCTGCGGTAGATGCACGCGGGCGACCGCCGGGGCGAGGCCCGCGGGCGTCCCCCCGGAGTCGTCGGACTCGTCCGCGAGGTCAGCGACTCGCGTAGGCCGTCGCGCCCTCCGACGAAAAGGCCATGACGTCGTAGGCGTCTGCGGGCTGCCCCTCGATCTCCATTCCCGGAGACCCGACCGGCATGCCGGGAACGGCGAGGCCGAGAGACGCGGACCGCACCGCCTCGTCCGCGAGGTAGTCGCGCAGGACATCGGCGGGCACGTGACCCTCGACGAGCTCTCCACCGACCATCGCGGTATGGCAGGAGTGCATCTCGCCCGGGACGCCGACCTCTGCCTTCACATTGTGCATGTCGGGGCGCTCGATCTCGCGGACCTCGAACCCGTTCTCCTCCAGGTGCGCGGCCCAGTCGCCGCAGCAGCCGCAGGTGGGCGCCTTGTAGATCGTGATGACGTTGTCCGGCTGATCGAACGACGCCGCCAGGATTGCGGAGGGCGCGGGACCCGCCGGGGCGGCGGCCACCGGCGCAGGCGCGGCCGCGGGCTGGGCGGGAGCGTCCGTGTCGCCGCGGTTCATGAGGATCGCGACGGCCAGGCCGGCGAAGAAAGCTGCGGCGAGAAAGGGAAGCTTGGACATGTCTCGATGGGGTCGGGTTCGATTGGCTGCTGTCTGAATCTATGTCTTGGCGGCCCATGTCTCACCCCCCGGGGTGGCATCACGCGCGGGAAGGTCCGGCGGCCGAGGTGGAACCCGGCGGGGTCGATCCACCATATTCCATGACGGAGTACCCTCATCTCGAATCCCGGACCCGCTATGGATCGCGCACGCTTCGCCGTCATCGGTGCAGTCATCGCCGCTGTCGCATTCACGACCTGGCCCGCCGCATCGTTCGCCACCGCGACGACTGGCCCCGTCCACTTCGAACTCCGGACGTCGGTTCCGGCGGCGGATTCCACGGTCGCGCCGACGGACGAGGTTCGGCTCTGGTTCACGCAGGAGCCGCAGGATGGCACGACGCAGGTCCGCGTCATGCGGGGGGACGAGCGTGTCCCGACGGGCGACGCGCAGATGGATCCGGACGACGCGAGCTCGTACTTCGTGCAGCACGAGATGCCCATGACCGCTGGGGAATATCGCGTCATGTGGCGCTCCATGGCGCCCGATGGGCACGTGGTGAACGGCGACTTCGAGTTCGCGATCGCGGAGGCCGGAGGCGGGAGCTGACTCCGGTCCTCTCGGCCGCGATCGGCTCGCTCTACTTCACCAGTGTCGTTCTCGCGGTCGGGTGTCTCGTGACTCGTGCCGCGATTCTACCGCGTGCGAGCCGTCGCGCGGTCGGGGGTGCGCTCCACGGTGACACGATGCCCCGCCGGGTCGCCACCGTCGGCGTGGTTGCCGGCGTCGGAGTCGTGGTAGGGCTGGTCGGCCTGTTCGCCCGTCAGGCGGACGAGCTGCGCTTCCCGGGTGATCCCTTCCGGGGAGCTATGGACATGCTGCTCGGGACCGCGTGGGCGAACTCGTGGTGGTGGGCCGTGGGCGGGGCCATGGTCCTGCTCCTCGGGACGGCTCTGGCATCACGGGGACGCTCTCCGGGGTGGTGGCTGGCCACGCTGGGCCTCCTCCCCATCGTCGTGCTTCCGGGACTCACGGGTCACGCGAACAGCGCGGATGCCCGAATGCTCGCGCTCGCTGTGGACGGCATTCACGTGATTGCCGCGGGTGCCTGGATCGGAAGCCTCGGGGTCGTGATGTTGGTCGGGAGGCGCAACCTCCGCCCCCTGGTGGAGGCCTTTTCGCCCGTCGCGATGGTGGCGGTCGGGCTTCTCGTCGCCAGCGGAACCGTCGCGAGCTACCGGATGATCGACCCGATCTCGGCGTACTGGACGACCCAGTACGGCCGTATCCTCCTGTTCAAGGTCGGTCTCTTCCTGCTGGTCGCCGGCCTGGGCGCCTGGAACTGGCGGCGCCGGACACCCCGGCTCGGCAGTCCGGAGGGGGACGCGGCGATGGTTCGGTCGGGGACGACGGAGTTCCTGATCGCGCAGGTCGTTCTGGTGGTGACGGCGGTGCTCGTGCGCACGTCGCCGTGACCCCGGCTCCGGGTCAGGCCGGTCCCAGGCTGACTTCGACCACCGCGCCACCCTCGGGACGGTCACGGGCGCCCACGGTACCGCCGCTCCGCTCGGCCAGCGACCGTACGATCGCGAGGCCGAGTCCGGTGCTGGCGTCCGCGCCCCCGGGAGTCCGCGCAGGATCGGCGCGGTAGAAGCGCTCGAAGATGCGCTCGGGGTCGGGTCCCAGACCGGGTCCCTCGTCCTCCACGCGGACGCGGACGCCGACTCCGTCCCCCCCTCCATCGTCCGAAACGACGACGGTGACGGTCCCGCCCTGGGGCGAGTGTCGCACCGCATTCTCCACCAGATTCCAGAGCACCTGGCCGAGCGTGGTCGAATCCACCGCGCATCCGTCGCACTCGACCCGAAGGTCGATCGTGACCGATCGGTCGGTGTGACGGGCGGAGAGGCGGTCCACGACGCTTCGTGCGATCCGGCGAACATCGGTTCCGACTGCGGCCCGGCCGTGTCCCCCTCGTCCAACGCCGATCACGCGACCCGCTGAATCGTCACGCATCGCCCCGTCCCTCGCCGTGGGGCTCCGTGTCGAGTCGCCCCGTGTAGAGTCGGCTCGCGCGGCTGCCAGAAGCTCTTCCGTGATGCGGCTCAGCCGGTCGATCTCCTCGAGGGCGCTCTCCAGCACCTCGCGATACTCCCGGGGCTCGCGCTCCCGTCGCAGCGCCACCTCGATTTCGCCCCGCAGCGCGGTCAGTGGTGAGCGAAGTTCGTGGCTCGCGTCCGCCGCGAACTGTTCCTGCGCGTCATACGAGCGCTGGATCCTCGCGAGCATCGTGTTGAGGACCTCGACCAGCCGTCGGTACTCCGTCGCGTCGGCCCAGGCGTCGATGCGGGTATCGAGCGAGCCCGCACCGATCTCCTCGGCCTGGTCGATCACCTCGTTGACGGGGCGGACGACGCGGCCGGCCAGCCACCAGCTCCCCACGAAGGAGGATCCGGCGACGGCGGCTCCGACCAGGAGCAGCAGCAGCGCGGCACGCGCGAGCATCTCGTTCCGCGCGGTGAGCGGCGCCGCCACCTCGAGCACGTGCTCGTTGTGCATCGGCCCGAATCGATCCAGCGGATAGTACACGGCGCGGACCGGCGCTCCCTCGTACCTGGCTTCCCGCCAGACGATCTCGCCCGCACCCGCGGCCCGCAGCGCGTCCGGATCCACCGGGAGGTCCTCCGTCATGAACTGCGACCGGAGCAGGGACCGCCCCTCGACGCTCCACACCTGGGCCCACCGGATGAGGTCGGTCACCGATCGCGCCTCCTGCACGGTCAGCTCCCATTCGTGGAATCGCATCGCTCCGTCCGGTGAGTCGGTCACCGAGGACGCCTGGATGGAGGCGACGGCCACGATGGAGGCGTCGAGTTCGCGATCGAGCTGCAGGCGGAGGCCGACGAGGACGGCCAGCGCCACGATCGCGAAGGCCGCGGTCATCGCCGCGGTCGCACGGAGCGCCAGCAGCCGACGAATGGACGTGGTCGTGGTCACGCGTCCTCCTCGCGCAGCACGTAGCCGACCCCGCGGACCGTCTGCACGAGTGGCGTGCGCTCACCCTGGCGCAGCTTCTGTCTGAGGCGACGAACGTGCACGTCGACGACGTTGCTCATGGGATCGAAGCTCAGGTCCCAGACCTTCTCGAGCAGCTCCGTGCGGCGCACGACACGCTCGGCATTCCGCATGAAGTATTCGAGGAGCCTGAATTCCAGCGGTGTCAGATCCAGCGCCTCCCCGGCCCGGGTCGCGCGATGCCGGATCAGGTCGATGTCGACGTCGGCGTAGGTGAGGCGGTCGAGCCGCTCCCGCCCTCCGCGTCGCATCAGGGCCCGAAGGCGCGCGATCAGCTCGTCGAAGGCGAAGGGCTTGGTGAGATAGTCGTCGGCCCCCGCATCCAGGCCGGTCACGACATCCTCGGAGGCATCGCGCGCGGTGAGCATGAGGACCGGTGAGGCGACGTCGCGCGACCTCAGCTCGCGCACGACCTCGAACCCCGAGCGTGCGGGCAGCATGACGTCGAGCACGATGGCGTCGTACGGGTGCACGGCGGCCTTCAGCAGGCCGTCCTCGCCGTCGTGCGCCACATCGGCGGTCCACCCCTCCTCGCGCAGCCCGCGGGCCACGAAGCTGGCGACCTTCCGGTCGTCCTCGACGATCAGGATTCGCATGCGCCGAAGATAATGTGTGTGACCTGCGGAATGCGGCGGTTCGAGGCGCCGATGACGGAATCGTCATTCAGCCTTCATCCGCGCTTCACCCGGGGTCGGTGAGCTTCAAGGCGTTCGTCGGAATCCGTGCAAGCACGTCGGGCGGCGAACCGATCTACTCCACTGCCCTCACGCAGGGCCGTCTTCGGACCCGGGCCGGTCTCACGCAATGACTCGACACATCCACCGACGCGACTTCCTCCGCGCCACCGGCGTCCTCGGCACGCTGACGGCCCTCGAAGCCGTGCGCCCGTCGTGGGCGTCCGCCACCGACGGCTTGCAGCGTTCTGCAGGGGGGGTGCTTCACGGGAGCGGGCGTGAACTCGACCTCGTGATCGACCGGACGCGGCTCGCCGTGGACGGGCGGGGCACGCGCGCCGTGACGATCAATGGGACGATGCCCGGACCGATGCTGCGGTACCGAGAGGGCGACGAGCTCGTGATCAACGTCGACAACCGGCTGGACGAGGACACCTCGATCCACTGGCACGGCATCATCCTTCCGAACGATCAGGACGGGGTGCCTGGCGTCACCTTCGACGGCATTCCGGCGCGATCGCGGTTCACGTACCGCTTCCCACTCGAGCAGAACGGCACCTACTGGTACCACAGCCATTCCGGATTCCAGGAACAGCTCGGGATGTATGCGCCGCTCATCATCGACCCGGCGGAGCCGACCGTCGAATACGATCGCGAGCACGTCGTCCTGCTCGCGGACTGGACCTTCGAGGATCCGTACCGGATCATGGCGCGGCTCAAGAAGCACCCCGACTACTACAACAACCAGCGCCGGACGCTCTTCGACTTCTTTCGCGACGCCGCGGACGACGGACTGGGCGCCGCGGTACGTGACCGCCTCGCGTGGGGCGAGATGCGGATGATGCCCTCCGACATCGCCGACATCACCGGCACGACGTACACGTACGTGATGAACGGGATGGGTCCGGTCGGGAACTGGACCGGACTGTTCGAGCCGGGCGAGCGCGTCCGCCTCCGCTTCATCAATGCGTCCGCCGCCACCCATTTCGACGTCCGGATTCCCGGTCTGCCCATGACCGTGGTGCAGGCCGACGGGCTGTACGTGAAGCCGATCGAGACCGACGAGTTCCGCATCGCCATCGCCGAGACGTACGACGTGATCGTCGAGCCGCGCGAGAACCAGGCGTACACCGTGTTCGCGGAGGCCATGGACCGGAGCGGATTCGCCCGCGGGACGCTCGCCGTCCGCGAGGGGATGGAGGCCGAGGTCCCGCAGCGACGTGAACGCTTCCTGCTGACCATGGCGGACATGGGGCACGGGTCGCACGGCGACCACGAGGGGATGGACATGGGAGGCATGGACCACTCGGCGATGGATCATGCCGCGATGGACCATTCCGCTATGCTCCGCGCTCCCGGAACGATCCCGCCGGACGTGACGCACGGTCCCGGGGATCACGGCGCCGCGAACGCCGGGGTCGCGATGGTCGCGACCTCGCGGATCGACGAACCCGGAAATGGTCTCGGGAAGGACGGCTGGCGCGTGCTGACCTACGCCGATCTCGAGGCCACGGAGCCCCGCCCGAACTTCCGGGCTCCGGATCGGGAGATCGAGCTGCACCTCACGGGCAACATGGAGCGCTACACATGGGGGTTCGACGGCGTCCCGCACGCCGACGCGGAGCCGATTCCCCTGACGCTGGGTGAACGGATCCGACTGACGCTGGTCAACGACACGATGATGGCGCACCCGATCCATCTGCACGGCATGTGGATGGAGCTGGAAAACGGGAAGGGCGACCTCTGTCCGAGGGTGCACACCGTCGACGTGAAGCCGGCAGAACACGTGTCGGTGCTGTTCGACGCGGATGTGCCCGGTCGATGGGCCTTCCACTGCCACGTCATGTATCACATGCACGAGGGCATGTTCAGGGTGTTCGAGGTGAGGGAGCCGACGGCGGTGGACGGAGAGGGCTCGTGATGGAGGAGGACCACGACGCGGGCAGGCCGACGCGCGCCCGCCGCGCCGCGGCGCTCGTGCTTCAGGGCGTGGTGTTGGCTCTGACCGCCGGGCCGTCGGCGGCGCAGATGGGCGGTAACACCTACACGTATGTCGCATTCGACGAGCTGGAGCTGGCCACGTCGCCGGAGGCGCAGCCGGTGGTATTCGACGGCGAGGCGTGGTACGGGGGCGATTTCGATCGGCTGTGGCTCAAGGCGGCGGGGGAGTTCGGCACGTCCGAGGGACAGCGCGACGCCGAGGTCGCCCTTCAGGCACTCTACAGCCGCGCGGTGACCGCTTTCTGGAATCTGCAGGCAGGTGTGCGCGTCGATCACCGTACCGAAGACGGCGGAGCTACCCGTCCTCGTCTCGCATTCGGGGTCGAGGGACTCGCGCGATACTGGTTCGAGGTGGAGGCCTTCGCCTTCGTGGGGGAGGATGGTGACGTGACGGGCACGCTGGAGGCCAGCTACGACATGCTGCTGACCCAGCGGCTCGTCCTCGAGCCCGAGGTCGAGATCTCGCTGGCCAGCGAGGCGATTCCCGAGTCGGGACTCGGGTCGGGGTTCACCGAGGGTGAGTTCGGCCTCCGACTGCGCTACGAAGTCCGGCGGGAGTTCGCGCCGTACATCGGATGGTCCTGGGAGCGTGCGTTCGGGGAGACGGCGGATCTGGTCGGGGCTCGCGGCGAGGACGGGACGGAGGGCACCTTCGTGGCGGGGTTTCGCTGGTGGTACTGATCCGAAGCGCGAGGGCACGACCGCACGACAGGTAGACCAGCGCGACCCGTATGGAGTCGAACCGGACGCATTCAGGCAGGGGGACTCATTCAGGCACTCGGCCACACAGTAGAACTCCTCGACCCCCTCGCACGCGGCGTCCGTACGGGCGCCGGGTTCTTCTGGAAGTCCGGCTGGGCGTTCGTGCTCGGCTATACGGTGAGCGGGATGATTCAGGCGTTCGTGCCGAAGGCCCGGCTGGTGGAGCTGATGGGGGGCGCGAGTCTGCGGTCGGTAAGCCTGTCCACCATCTTCGGGGCGATCAGCTCGTCCTGCTCGTTCGCGGCTCTCGCTGCGGCCCGATCGCTGATCGCGAAGGGCGCGCACTTCATCGCGGGCGTGGCCTTCATGTTCGCCTCGACGAATCTCGTGATCGAGCTCGGGATCCTGATCTGGATCTTCCTGGGATGGGAGTACGTCGCGGCGGAGATCGTGGGGGGCATCGTGATGATCGCGATCAGCAGCATGCTGGTACGGCTCACCTATCCCGACGACACGCTCGAGAAGGCGCGCGAGCACGTCGAGGCGACGACGCCGGCCGAAGAGGACGACTTCGACTGGAAGACGCGGATCACGAGCGTGTCGGGATGGCGTCGCGTCGGGCACAACTTCGTGTCCGAGTGGAAGATGGTGTGGCGGGAAATCCTGATCGGATTCACCATCGCGGGCTTCGTGGCCGAGCTCGTCCCGGCCTCGGTGTGGGGGACGATCTTCCTGCTCGACGCTCCCGCCTCGATCCCGCAGTGGCTCATCGTCGTCGAGAACGCCCTGGTCGCACCCTTCGTGGCGGCCGCGACCTTCATCGGCAGCATGGGCAACATCCCGCTCGCGACGGTGCTCGCCGCCAACGGCGTGCTGTTCGCCGGAATCATGGGGTTCATCTACTCGGATCTGATCGTGCCCCCGCTCGTGGCCGTGAACGCCAAGTACTACGGCTGGCGCACGGCGCTCTACATCGCCGGGATCATGTATGTCAGCATGGTCTCGACCGCCCTGATCCTGCACGTCGGATTCGGAGTGATCGGGCTGACCCCGGAGAGCACCCGTGCGGTGGAGGAGGTCACACGGTTCGGGATCGACTACACCTTCTGGCTGAACGTCGCCTCCGTCTTCGCGGTCGGCGTGCTCGTGTGGGCACACCGGCGCTTTATCGCCGAGGAGGGCATGCCGGACATGATGGAGATGGAGGGAGACGGCGCGATCAAGCGGTGGGCGGCGCGGGTGGCGATCGTCGCGGTGGCCGTCGGTGGAGGGACAACGCTGTGGACGGTGCTCGGCGCGTAGCGGTCCGCGTCACTCTCTCCCGTCGCGGTGGAGCCTCCATACGGCGTCGGAGATCGCCGCCGCCAGCGCGTTCGCCCGCTGGTCGTCACCGGGATAGCCCCGGATCAGGACCACCAGCACGTAGGGGACGTCGTCGTCGGGGAAGACGACGGCGGCGTCGTGGTGGATGCCGGTGATGCCGCCGGTCTTGTTGGCCACACGGACGCCCTCGGGCACACCCGCCGGGATCTTCTCCCGGAACTGCTGGCGCTCGAGAATGCCGAGCATCTCCTCGCGTGACGCAGGGGAGGCCACGTCGCCCTCCATCAGGGCGCGCATCACCACACCCATGTCGCGAGCGGTGGTGGTGTTCGAGAGACCGGCCTCGAAGGCCGGGATGTCTTCGACTCCGCGGAGCACCTCGATGGAGTCGGCGCCCAGACGGCGCAGCGTGACGGTCACCCGCTCCGCGTCGGCATCGGCGATCAGCAGGTTGGTGGCCAGGTTGCTGGACCGGGTGATCATCCGCTCGATCAGATCACGGCGTGAGACGGACTCGCCGACCCGACCGTACAGATCCTGTTCCGAGTCCGAGGAGCTGTCGAGCCGATAGGTGGATCCGTCGAGGATCGACCGGAACTCGGTCGTCACCGGGATGGCCGCGTCGAGCTCGAGGCGCCCCGCCTCCTGGTCCAGGAAGAGCTGGAGCATCACCGGCACCTTCATGGTGCTGGCGGCGTGCATCCGAAGGTCGGGCGCCACCAGAACGGAGTCGCGACCGTCGCTGGACCTGTAGTAGACGCCCACCTCGACGCTGTCGGCCCGTACCTGCCGGATCAGCTGGATGATCTCGATCGGGGGAGAACGCATCTGCTGCGCCACGCCGCCGAAGGGGAGCGCGACGAGGAGCGCGACCGCGCAGACGAGCGCGGACGCGCAGGCCGATGCAGCTCGGGTACGGGCGCCGAGTGGGGGACGGATACCGATCATGCCGGAACCTAGAGCCATTGCTGGAAGAGGACCATCGCCACGACGGAGAGTGTGGTTACGGTCGCGACCGACGACCGCCGTCCCTGCTCGAAGGCGTCCGGCAGGAGCTCGACCAGCACCATGAAGACCATGGCACCCGCGGCGAACCCGAGTCCGTAGGGCAGGGCCGGCCGGAACGCCTCCACGAACAGGAAGGCGGGGACCGCCATGAGCGGCTGTGGGAGCGACGAGAAGACGCTCCAGCCCGCGCATCTGAGTACGCTCACACCCTGGGGGCGCAGCACTGCCGTGATCGCTACGCCCTCCGGCACGTTGTGGATGGCGATGGCGACGGTGATCACGGTCGCGAGGGTCATTCCCCCGCCGAAGGACACGCCGACCGCAACACCCTCCGAGAAGGAGTGGACGGTCATGACGATCATCATGAGCAGCATCTTGCGGGCGCTCTCTCCCGTCGCCGCCTCGAAGACCAGTTCCTCCTCGTCCTGCCCTCCGAGGATCCGTTGCGTACCGAGGATGAAGAGGACCCCGAGCACGGCCCCGATCACCGTCTCGACCCGGCCGTGAACCGTGCCCTCGGAGACGAGGCCGAAACTCGCGCCCAGCATGAGCCCGGCCGCGACGGCGTTCGACAGCGCGACCACCCGATCGGACAGGTCGCGGACGAAGAGGAAGGGCAGGGCACCCAGCCCGGTCGCGACCGCGGTGGCGAGGGCGTACAGGAAGACGAGCGTGACGTCGTTCACGACACCCCCGCGAGCAGCACGACCACACCCATCGCGAGCGCGGTGACGACCGCGATGCTGGTGTGGCCGGCCTGCCGGTAGGACTCCGGGAGAAGCTCCTCCAGCACCAGGTAGAGCAGCGTGGCGACGGCGAAGCCGGTCACGACCGGAATGGCCGCAGGCAGTTCGCGAAGCGCCACGAAGCCGGTCACCGCGAGCAGTGGTTGGGCCACGTTGCTGGCCACGACAAGAGGGAGGATCCGCCGTCTCGACACCCCACCGGCGTCCAGAACGCGGGTCAGGATCATCGCCTCGGGCACGTTGTGGACCGCCAGCGCGGCGGCCACCGTGATCCCCAGGGGGAGGGAGAGCGTCATCGCCACCGCGATCGCGAGCCCTTCATGGGCCCCGTGGAGCAGGTCGCTGACCACCGCACGGCGTCCGAGCGCGGAGTGGGCACCGGTCGGATTCATCAGATCGAGTTCACCGGAGCCGGTCACCGCGTGCGTCCCGCGCACCACGATCACCCCCAGGATCGCCCCCACTCCACCGGCGAGGAGTCCCCCCTCGAGGCCCAGCGTCATCAGCACGTAGGCGACTCCGAACATGAGCCCGGCGGCGACCGCGTTCGACCACCCGTAGGTGGTGGGCCCGGGTCGGAGGCCGAGGGCTCGAGGGAGTACGCCGACGGCGGCCGCGAGCGCGGCCAGGGCGGAGTAGAGAAAGACATCGAATACCGGTGCGGTGGTCATACCGGGGATGATGCCTGCGAAGGCCGATGCGGGCCAGCCCGTGTGATCGGGATCCTGCTCAGAAGAGGTACCCCAGGCCGAGTCCGAAGACGACGGCATCGCGTCCGCGACCCTCGACGACGTCGTAGAAGGCCTGCGGCGCGAGCACCCAGGCGCTGTCGTGCCCGAGATGGAAGACGAAGCTTCCTCCGATCCGACCGATCAGCAGGTCCTCGGTGGTCCAGCCGTGGGCCGCATCCCCCGCCGCCCCGGCCGAATGCCCGTGAAGATGGTCCTCGTCGAGCCGCTCCCAGCCACCTCCGGCGAAGATGTGGAGGTTCGGTACGGCGGGAATCGGCGCGACGAACAGTCCGGCTCCGGCGATGTACTCCCGCTCGAACTCGTCGCGGGCGTAGTCGAGGAAGATGCCGGCGCCCCAGTGGTCACCGATGGAGCGGAGATAATCGAAGCCCACGGTGAAGGCATTCGACCCACCCTTCCTCGTATCTCCGACGAAGAGCATTACCTCGTTGGCCGCGTGGGAGGCGTGGTCGTCCGGGTGCACGTCGCCCGTCGCGCCCGGGCGTCCGCTGGCTTGTTGCGCGTGCAGGGGAAGCGCGAGAAGAAGAACCAGCGGGACGGCCAGGGCGCATGCCGGGGATCGCATATCGTTCGGGCGTTCGGGTGAACGTGGCCGGCTACACGATGATCCTACCGGTGGGAATGTGACCGGTCTGTCGGGAAGCTCCCCATGGCACCGTCCGGCACCACCCTCGTGCGGGCCCGGGCTACCCGGTGCTCTGCATCGCGGCCGCGACTCCGTTCACGCTGGATCGGAGGACGTTCTCGAGTGCGCCCGTGGCACCCCGGCCCCGGTCGCACCGATCCAGCAGCTCGATCTGCAGCAGGTTCAGGACATCCGTGTACGGATTCCTGAGGCGAATGGAGGTGCCGATGACGGGGGTGTGCTCGAGCATGCGGTCCTCACCGCTGATCCACAGAAGGGCCTCGCACCCCCTCTCGAAGTCGCGCTGAAGCCGGGCCAGCAGCGCGTCGTCCCCCGGTGCACCGAGACGCTCGACGTAGAGGCGGGCGATCGGCAGACGACTCCGGGCCATCTCCCGAAGCGCGTTGTCCACGACGGCCCGCAGAAAGGGCCAGCGCTCGTACCCGGCACGGAGCATCGCCCGGCGTTCGGGGGCATCCGCGAGGCGATCGTGCAGGGCCGTCCCGATCCCGTACCAGCCGGGCACGATCGCACGGATCTGTGTCCACGCGAAGCTCCACGGGATGGCCCGCAGACCGTCGAAGGTCAGCTGGCCGCCCGCGCGACTCGATGGGCGGGATCCGATCGGCAGGCCGCTCACGGTACGAATCGGCGTGACACGGAGGTACCAGGGCCAGAAGTCGGGATCGTCGATGAGCTCTCGGTAGGCCCGACGCGCGTCTTCCGCCACGTCGTCCACGAACCTTTCGAGGTCCGGGGCAGGGCGGGGGGCAGCTTCCGACCGACCCCGTCGCGCACCCACGAGCATGGCGCCGACGATCTGCTCGACATGGCGACGTGCCAGCGGAAGCAGCCCGTAGCGGAAGGTGACGACCTCCCCCTGCTCGGTGAATCGAATCCGCCCGGTACGCGCATCTTCGGGGAGCGCGAGGATCGCACGATTCGCCCGGCCACCGCCGCGGCCCACCGTACCGCCACGGCCGTGGAAGAGTCGCAGTTCCACCCCCGCTTCGCGCGCCGAGCGCCCCAGCTCCGCCTGTCCGCGGTGCAGGGCGACGTTGGCCATCCAGTAGCCCCCGTCCTTGTCGGAATCGGAGTAGCCGAGCATGACCTCCTGAAGGCCGTCGCGCGCCTCCAGCTGCAGACGGTAGAGCGGGTGCGCGTAGAGCGTGTCCATCCGACGGCCGGAGTCCTCCAGGTCCTCGATCGTCTCGAAGAGAGGCACGAAGTCGAGCGGACATTCGACCACGCCGTCCCGGAGGCACCACAGCCCGGCCTCTCTGGCGAGCAGCATCGGCTCGAGTACGTCACTCGCGTCGTGTGTCATGCTGACGATCCAGCTCCGCACGGAGTCGGGTTCCCGGAGGATGGCCTCCCGCACCACCTCGAATGCGTCGAGGATCGACCCCAGTGCGTCGTCCTCCGCCGTGTCGCGGGCGTCCCGGTCCGGCACCAGCGGGCCGTCGTGCCGGAGCGCGCGGTCGAGAATCCGGAGGCGCGCCTCCTCATCCAGACTCTCGTAGTCGTCGGACCATCCGGCCTCCGCCAGCAGCATCGCGACCGCCCGCTCGTGCACTGCGCTGTGTTGCCTCACATCGAGGGTCGCCAGATGGAATCCGAAGGCGCGAACCCGCACTCGGAGGCGCTGTAGCGCGCCTCGCTGCGCCACGCCGTCGAGTCCCACGGACGCGAGGGCGTCGGCGAGTGCGGTCAGGTCCTCGCCGAAGGCTGCCGCGTCCCAGACTTCGTCCTCTGCGGTCCGAACCGCGCGGATTCGACGCCGCAGCAGTTCGACCCAGCAGCGGAACGGCTCGCCGGGATGCCGTTCGTGCACCCGCTCCCCCTCGGGGAGGGAGGCCACGACGCGTTGGAGGCGGGCGGCGAAGTCGGCGGGGACCGCCACCCGGCGGTCCGAGATGCTGAGCGTCCGCCCGAGGTCCTCGAGTTCCCGGTCGTATCGGTGGAGGACCCGCTCCCGTTGGCGCTCGAGCGTGGCGCGGGTCACCTCCGCGGTGACATTCGGATTGCCGTCCCGGTCGCTACCTATCCACGACCGATACCGCAGGAAGGCCCCCGGATCGATGCGCCGCCCGAATACCTCTTCGACGGCCCGGACGAGATCACCGTGGATGTCCGGGACGACGTCCCAGATCGTTCCCATGAGAAAGTGCAGCCCCTGCTCGACCTCGTCGTCCACGGAGGGACGCTCCCGCCGCACGTCGTCGGTGGCCAGGAGGAGGGCGATCTGTGCGTGGATCTCGTCGAGCACATGCTCCCGCTCCTCCGGTGTCGGATCGCCGCGGGAAAGATCCAGAAGCAGACGCGAGAGCGCGCGCTGTTTTTCGAGCACGGCAGGCGGACGGGCCTCGGTGGGGTGAGCGGTGAGGGTCGGCTGGATATCCAGACCGCGCACCAGCCCCTCGAACTCCTCGAAGGACACGCCGTCTTCGTGGAGCCGATGCACGGTGTCGAGGATGGACTCGGGCCGGGGTCCCGGCCGCGACCGGTCCCGATTGATACGGACGATCTCCTGCTTCTCCGCCTGATTGACGAGGTGAAAGAAGGAGGTGAAGGCGTCGACCAGTGCGCGAAGCTCGTCCAGATCGGCCTCTGCCACGATCTCCGCCGCGCGGTCGAGGCCCGCGGGATCTCTGCCCTCCGACGCCGCCTTGCACAGGGTACGGAGCGTCTCCACGCGGGCCAGCGCGTCGCCGCCGTAACGGTGACGGATCGCGTCGCCCAGCATGGCGCCGAGAAGATTCACCTGCTCGCTGAGGGGACGCGAGATCCCCGTGCCCTCGCTCTCGATCTCGAGGCCGGTCCAGCGGGTCGGGGTCACCGATCAGCCGGCGGCACCGAGGTCCGGCCGCCGCGTGTGCCAGTCGGTGCTCTCCTGGTAGCGGTGGGCTACCCCGAGGAGAAGGTCGTCCCGGAAGAGGTCGCCGATCAGCACCGTGGTCTGCGGCTGCGGTACCTCGCCGCCGAAGTCGTACGGGACCACCACGGAGGGATGCCCCGTCTGATTGGTGAGCCCGATCTCGCCGCCGCCCGACACGAAGAGGTCGAAGCCTTCCATGATCGCGGCCATCTCCTGTTGGAGAACGTGTCGACGCCGCTGCGACTGGAGGTACGCGAGTGCCAGGTCGTCCCGCCCGCCCGTGAAGCGCTGGGTGTCGGGGCTTTCGCCGGCGCGGATCGCGGCGTCGTACGCCGGTCCGACATGGAAGTCGAAGGCGGCCGCGGACTCGATGCCCAGTGCGTTCGAGCCCCCGCCCGGAAGCTCGGGCATGGGGCGCGGATCGGCGCCGAGGTCACGAAGCGCGGCGACGAAGTTCTCCGGGGCTCGGTCGTCGTAGCCGATGGAGATCTCCGAAAGATCGACGTCGCGACGGAAACGGAAGGGGGTCGTGACGGTCCCCGGGTCCTTCTCGTCCGCTCCGTGGATCTCGTTGAACACGAGCGCGCAGTCCTCGATGGACCGGCAGAGCGGGCCGACCTTGTCCATGCTCCACGCCAGCACCATCCCGCCGTGGCGGCTCACTCGGCCGAATGTGGGGCGGAGCGCGCTCAGGCCGCAGCGGCGGGCGGGGGAGACGATCGACCCCTGGGTCTCCGTCCCGATTCCGAAGGCGACACACCCCGCGGCGGTCGCGGAAGCCGGGCCGGCCGAGGAGCCACTCGAGCCCTGCTCGAGGTTCCAGGGATTGAGCGTCTCGCCCCGGTACCACTGGTCGCCGCGTGCGAATTCGCCGGTGGACAGCTTCGCGATGAGAATCGCCCCTGCCTCGCGTAGACGAATCACGACCTCGCTGTCGTGATCCGTGATCCGATCGCGGAAGTCGGCGGATCCCCAGGTGGTCCGGGTCCCGTCCACCGCGAAGAGGTCCTTCACGCCGTAGGGAATCCCGTGAAGCGGACCGCGCCAGCCATCGGTACGGAGGTCGGCTTCGGCCTGCTGAGCCTCCTCGCGCGCGCGACCCTCCAGGATCGACACGGCGCACAGAAGCACGGGGTCGTAGCGCTGGATCCGCTCGAGGTAGATCTCGGTGAGTTCGGTCGGGGAAAGGTGTCCGTCGCGAATCAGCGCGGCGAGACGGTGGACCGGCAGGAAGGCGATGTCCTCCTCCCGGGTCGGGACCGGGCCCGTCCACGGCTGAACGGATGTCTCGGTCCGCTCGAACATCGCGGCGCCGAACTCCTCGAACATCCGCTGCATGAGATCGCCCGTGCCGCCCGGCCACGCCTGGAAGGTGAAGGCGGGGGGCTCGGCGTTCCCGAGAGGTTCCTGTCGGAGTGCGTCGATCAGGCGGCCCGGGACGGTGCCGGGAGACCGCGCACCGTCGCCGTCGCTGGCGGGCCCGGCGGTCAGCGTCGCTGCCGGCAGCGCGGAGGGTGCGAGTCCCGTGGCGGCCGCCGCGGTCGCGGCGAGACGGAGGAACCGACGGCGGTCGAGTCCCGGGGTGGATCCGACTTCGTCGGCGAGGGCTTCGAGTTCCCGGTCCGCCGGGGGCATCCGTGCGTCGGGGGAGGAGGAGTCGGACATGCTCGTCGTGGTTCGTGTGGGCACGGGGACGCCGAGGCCCGCGCGCGCGTAGGCGCCGGGTCCCGGAGGAACGCTCCCAACATGCACGGAGCGGCGTGAGGGCGCACGCGATGTCGACCCTGCGCCATGTCACGATGGGGGTCCGAGCCCTCGTGCCGCGAAGGCCTGTGCCCGATCCAGCGCCCGCCGGCCCCACGCCGGAGCTCCGAGTCCCTCGAAGATCTCCAGCGCCAGGGACGAGTCCGCCCGGGCGTCGTCGTCGCTGCCCTGCACGGCCCTGAGCGCGCATCGTGCCGCCAGCACCTCGCCCTCCAGCAGGCGAGCACCGTGTTCCCGGGCGCCGGCGAGCGCATACTCGAGCTTCTGATCCGCCGCCTCATGGTCGCCCTCGCCGAGCGCGACGAGCCCCTCGACGCGGTGCACCTCCGCAATCCCGACCGGGTCCCCCAGCGTCTCGTACGCCACGAGCGCACTGCCTGCCACCAGGCGTGCGAGCGTCGCATCCCCGAGAAGGAAGAGCAGCAGAGCACGTTCCTGTGCCACACGCGCCTCCTCGTCCCCGCTCGAGGCACGCCGCGCGAAGCGGTCCGCCGCACGGAACTCGGCGTCCGACTCGTTGAGGAAGCCCATCTCGCGATAGGTGATGCCCATGTTGTGGTGCGCCTGGCCGAGACCTCGTGCGTAGCCGATCCGGCGATAGGCGCTGACGGCGCGCCCGTAGTACGCGAGCGCCTCGGGAAGTTCGTCGCGGAGCGTGGCCACCACCCCGAGGTTGTTGCAGGCACGCGCGGCCAGTTCGGGGTCGTCGGCCTCGGAGGCATCGTCCAGCTGCCGCAGCCACATGTCCCGCGCCCCATCCACGTCGCCCCGCTCGAATCGGAGCGAACCGAGAAGATTCAGGCGTCGTCGCCGGAGGGGGACGTTTCCGTAGCGACGCGTCACCGCGTCCAGTGCATCCAGGTCCGCCTCGGCTCTCTCGGCGTCTCCGAGCCTCCGCGCCACGTCGGCCCGGAGGAAAAGCAGCTCCGGCTCGACCTCGAGGTCCCCGACGCCCCACGGCTCCAGCAGCTCGGCCAGAGCCGGGTAGGCGCGCCCCTCGTTCAGACGGCGAGCGTCTTCGAGAAGCTGCGTGGCGGCGTCGGGGGAGAGATTCACGAGGCCGAGGTCAATTCGCCAGGGCGAACCCGGTGAAACCGGCGAGGTCCGCCTGCAATTCGTCGTCGTCGATCTCGAACGACGTGAGCCGCACGAAGGGGTCGGTCGGTTGTTCCCGCTGCCAGATCGCCAACTGGGACTCGAAGTCGAAGTCGTCGTCGTCCACGTCTCCGTCATCGTCGTAGTCGTCGTCACCGAGGACGTACCGGATCTTGAGCTCGGCCGGCTCCGACGGGTTGAATACGAGGCCCGCGGGCTGGAAGTCGAAGAGAAAGCGACCGGCCGGATCGAGCGTCACCGTAATCTGGATCGAGTCCCCCTCCGTGAAGAGCGTCCCGTCCGGACGACGCAGCAGCGTTTCGTCGTCGATCTCCAGTTCGAGGAAGCGCTCGCCATCTTCGTCGTCGGCCGTTGGAAAGGAGCGCATCTCCAGTTCGCGATCCTCTCCACGGACCGCCCAGAAGGAGGCCTGGAGTGGGACGTTGCCCCGGACCGCGGCATCGAAGCGGACGAAGGTGAGTTCACTCTCGGAGCGCAGCTGGTCTTCGTCCGGCCCCGTTGCGTCGTTGTCGCATGCGGGTTGAACGAGGATGAGCACGCCCGCGAGAATGCGGAGCATGAGGGAGCTGTCGAGCGGGAAGGGACGCTTCATCGATGGAATGCCTGGTTGAGTTGGTGTCGCACATGCGGACACCCGAGATGGGTGCAGACTTCGTACCATCCGGAATGTCCCGTCATACCGTGCGATCCGGGGAACTTCGGTGTAGCGGACCGCACCGGATGTAGCGTCACGCTACGGTTCGCTGTGGGGCGTCGGTCACGCATCGTCCAGAAGCCTGTACAGACGGGTGCGGCTGATCCCGAGTACGTCGGCCGCCGCGCTCTTGTTGCCCTCGGTGTGCGCGAGGGCGGCCCGCGCGGCGGCGCGCTCGATCTCGGCGAGGGGTGCGGGGAAGGGCAGAGGTCCGTCCGAACGGGCGTGCGCGCCGACTCTTCCGAGCGCAAGGTCTTCGACCTCGACGCCTCCATCGCCGAGCAGCACCGCGCGCTCCACGGCGTTTCTGAGTTCACGGACATTCCCCGGCCAGTGGTAGGAGCGTAGGCGCGACGACGCGCTCCGCCCGATGTCCGGGACCGCGAGATCGTGGCGAGCCGCCGTGACCTGCGCGAAGTGCCGGGCCAGCAGGAGAACGTCGTCTCCCCGGTCGCGGAGGGGGGGCAGGTGAATCGGGATGACGTTCAGGCGATAGAAAAGGTCCTCTCGAAATCGGTTTTCACGAACCGCTTTTGCGAGGTCGACGTGCGTCGCTGCCACCAGTCGGATGTCGATCTGCCGCGAGTTCACGCTGCCGAGCCGGCGCACGGTCCGGTTCTCCAGGACCTTGAGCAGCTTCACCTGGAGTTCGGGAGCCAGATCTCCGATCTCGTCGAGAAACAGCGTGCCCCCGTCGGCCGACTCGAACAGTCCCGGCTTGGCCGTCCGGGCGTCCGTGAAGGCCCCCTGCTCGTACCCGAAGAGCTCGGCCTCCAGCAGAGTGGCCGGGAGGGCCGCGCAATTGATCTCGACGAACGGCCCACTCCGGCGCGGCCCGTTGAAATGCACCGCACGCGCGACCAGCTCCTTCCCCGTCCCCGTTTCCCCGGTCACCATCACCGTCACGCCGTCCCGCGGAATGATGCGGGAGAGTCGAGCGAGGGCGTCTCGAAGCTTCCGGCTCTCGCCGACGATCGCCTCGAAGTCGTAGCGCTCCGCCTCACCCAGCCGGAGTTCTGCGGCCTGGTGGCGCTCACGTGCGCGCGCAACCCGCTCCTCCATCCAACCGCGGAGCATCGCCAGGTCGGTCGGCAGCACGAAGTACTCGTGTGCCCCCGCGCGCACGAGCGCGGAGGCGAGGTGATGGTCCGTCTCCACACCGACCACGACCACCGGCAGGTCCGATTCGCCCACGGTGCCATGGACTGCGTCCGCCGCGGCGTCTTCCACACCGCCGGCCGCGACCACGACGCCGACGCAGTCCGGCGGAAGGGAGGCCTCGTGGTGCCGCAACTCGACCGGTCCCCGCGCCCCGGCAGCCTCCACGAGGTCCGCCAGGGTTTCGGAGAAGGATCCCGAGAGGTTCAGGACAGCCAGGGAGGGCGGCATGGGGGTGCGAGCGTCGTGAGCGGCTACGGGGTGTAGCGCTGTGCTACACCCGCAGATCGTCCGGGATCCCTCGCAGGAAGGGGTGAATCGGGCAGGGCTCGGGGCCGCAGGCGGGGTCGGGACCGGGTGGCCCGGTGGTTGCACCTCAACAGGCCGAGCGCCCCGTTCCCGATGAGCGTGGAGGGGCCCAACCTCAGTCAATGGAATCGACGATGCGTACCTTGCACCCACTGATCAGTCTCCTCTCGGTCGCACTGCTGGCGATTACGACCGCCGGCTGCGATCCCTCCTCCACCACCGGGCCGGAGGGCCCGACGGAGATCGAGCGGACGCTGCTGTCCACGGTCACGGACATCGAGCAGGTGGCCGAACGAGCGACCTCTTCCCCCGTACGTCTCGAGATCGAGGTCCGTCGAGGGGGACCCCCGTGGGTCGCGCGAGAGGTGGAGGTCGAGAACGATGAGGATCGCGAAGAGAAGGTCGAGAGTCGGATCGTTTCGGCAGATGCGTCGAACGGAACGCTCGAACTGCTTTTCGGTGGGCTCCTCGTCGACGCCGCTTCGGCGCGGCGGTACGGGGTGGAGGGAGTCGGCCACGTAAGCCGCGAAGCCTTCTTCGCTCATGTGGAGGCCCGGCTGGCGGCCGGGCACCGACCGGGAGTCGAACTCCGCCGCCCACTTCCCGCCACACCGCAGGCTCCGAACGACGCTGGCTTCTCCGCGCTGGAGGTGGAGCTGGACGACGATGCGGACGCGGGAGAGCTGGAGGTGCTCGTCGACGATCGGCATCTGACCGTGACCTCGTCCACGGTCGGCCGCATCACCGTCTTCGGCATCGACATCGAGGTGGATCCCGCGCTGGGTACCGAGACGCGTGAGCGCACCGAAGATGGAGACGACGCGCAGGAGATCGAGGGGTTGATTTCCGGCGTGGACCCGGCGTCGGGTCGGGTCGATCTCATCGACGGTCGTACCTTCTTCGTGATCGCGGAGACCAGGTTCGACACCGGCGACGAGGATCACCTCGTTTCGCTCGATGCGGTCTCGGAGGCCTTGGCCTCCGGTCACTGGGTCGAGGCGGAGGCCGAGGTGGTCGGCTCGACGAACGGATCGCTGATCGCCGTCGAGGCGGAGTTCGAGGTCGAGGACGATGCGGATGAAGACGATATCCCCGGGGCGATCGAGGGCGAGTCGCTCGTCGCCTCGGTGAACTCGGGTACCGCCGACTTCACCCTGGTCAACGGCTGGACGCTCGAGGTCGAGGCGAGAACCCGGATCGAAGATGGCGATTTCCACTCCCTCGCCGAGGTCGCGGACGCATTGGCGGAGGGACGGTCGGTCGAGGCGGAGGTGCTCGTGATCACGGAGGCCTCCGGGCAGCTGCGTCTCATCGAGGTCGAGTTCGAACTCGAGGACGACGGAGACGACGATGTGCCGGGCGGGATCGAGTTCGAGAGCCGCGTGTCTTCGATCGACCTCGCGGCCGGCACGTTCAAGCTCGTCGATGGTCGCACGTATCTCGTCACCGCGACGACGGAGTACGAGTCGGACGGGGACCTGTTCAGCCTGTCGGCGGCGGCATCGGCCCTCGCGGGGGGCGTACCGGTCGAGATGGAGGGCGACGCGGTGGCCGACGGCGGAGCCCCCGATGGACTGCGTGTCGTGAGTCTCAAGATCGAGACCGAGGACTGACGAACCGCCCGGCTCTCTCCAAGGGTGAAACGGGTCCCGGGTCAGCGTATCCCGGGACCCGTTCAGCCTCTGTGAGCAGGGCTCGAGCGTGGCGGGATGGGAGCACGTCCCGAGCGTGGCGGGATTGGAGCACGTCCCGAGCGGGTCAGCCTTCGGAGTCGCCCGGCCCGTCGTCCCGCGCTTCACGCGGCAGCACCGGCTTCACGCGGTACACCCGTCGCGTGACCACCCCGTCGAAGGCTTCCGCCTCCCGCTCGACGTCGAAGTCGCCGTTCGCGAGATAGCGGAGAAGGGCGGTGGAGTGCGCGAGTCCCGCCGATGCGACGAGGTCGAGCCATTCGCCGCGGGCGGTCTCGTCCGGAGCCTCGGTGGTGGTCGAGAAGTAGGTGATGCGGTCGCTGTAGACGCCCTGACCGATGCTCGAAGCGGGGTTCAGCGAGAGGTAGGCGAGGATCCCGCTGCGGAAGTACTCACGGAATTCGTCCCGGTCCTGTGCACCGTATTTCCGATAGCGCGCGTACATCTCGTCGCTCATGGCGGCGACGTCGGCCTCCGCGCGGATGGAGGCGGCGACCGAATCCAGCATGGCGAACTGCGCATCCGTGTACTCGGGATTCTCCTCGTCCTCGACCCACCCGAAGCCGGGAATGAACCAGCCGCGGGGGCTCCACCAGTCGCGCTGGCCACCACGGCGGGAACGGACCCAGGCGCTGTAGCCGGCGAAGTACTGCACCCACTCGTGGCTCGGGTACCCGTGCATGTTGACGTAGGCGTCCGGCAGCCACGTCTCGCGGACTTCCCGACGCACCCGGCTCTCGGGGTAGATCGGGTCGGCGCTGCGCTCGCCGCTCGTCGCGTCCACTCCGAGCGAGCCCAGGTATCCCGCGTGCAGCATGTGGTCGGGATTGATTTCCTGCATCTCGACCGCGAGTCGAGCGCCGTCCGGGTTCAGGATCGGGTGGAGCACCACATTGACGTCGTCGAGCAGCGCGCGGTGCGCGGGGTCGGTCGCCAGCAACGCTCCCAGCCGGAGAATGTGGGATGTGCTCGACACCTCGTTCGCATGCTGACGTCCACTGATGAAGAGTGTCGGCTTGAGGGCATTGAGCTTGGCCTGCGAGACGATCCCCCGTTCGAGACCCGCATTCTCCGGAAGGAACTCCGCGACCCAGACCGGCTGCCCCAGATACGAATCGGCGGCGTGCCAGACGCGGACCCCGGGGAAGGTGTTCAGTCGCGCCAGGATACTGTCGTTCTCGGCGGGCGGGATGGGCGTCTCCCACTGGACCATCGGGGTGGTGTCCCACGTCCACCCCTCCGCGACCAGGGTGCGGCCCAGAGTGGAGCGGGGTGCCGAAGAGCGGGGAATATCCAGGACCCGCGTGAACGCGGAGTCGCCTTCGACGGTCAGGAGGAGCGAGGTTCGTTCGACCACGTCCCAAGCCATGTCCGCTCCGTAGAGACCGGCTCGGTGGAGCGTCCGGAGCTGACCCAGTACGCCCTGCATGAATTCCACCGACAGGAAGCTCCGGTCGACGCCCGCCTCGCTGGTCCTTCCGCGGTGATCCGCCCATCGGTCGATCGAATCGGCTACCTCCACGGTGAAGAGCACATCGTCGAAGAGGGTGGTGTCCGTTGAGGCTGCCGTCCCGGCGCCCACTCCCGTCGTCCCATTGCCGGACACCGTCACGCCGATCAGCTCCGGGTCGTCGAGCGCGATTCCGGAGAGCGTGTAGTCGCGGACCTCGATCTCGGGCACGGGACGGTCACCGGGCTGGATGCCGTGGGCACGGACCACGAGTTCCGGCACCCCCCGCTGTTTGCCGGTCAGCGTGAAGGTGGCGTGGCCGGGCTCGCCTGCACCGGTCGGGTCGATGTACGGCAGGATCCGCCCGGGGTAGTCCAGGTCCCCCACGCCGTAGCGGTCGCCGATGAGGTCGAAGAGGGTCAGCGTCTGGAAGTAGAAGTCCTCGTGCATCGCCTCCAGCGAGCTGACGACCTCCTCCTGTACCCCGATGCGGTGGTCGGGCTCGCTGAGACGAAGATCGAGCCGGAATTCGTCGAAGTAGGGTGCGTTGGCGCCGGAGGGGGCGCCATCCTGGACGTCCATGACGTATTCGATGACCCGCCCGTACACGTCGGTCTGGAGCCGGTCCCAGAAGCGCTCGGGGTCGGTGACGACGCGCTCGTTCAGGACCGTCTCGTCGCCGAAGGCCGCACGCAGACGACCGGTGGTGACCCGGACCTGCTCGTAGTCGGGAAAGAGGTCGAAGAGGGGGCGGACCACCCAGGCGGGGTGGAAGTCGTCCGTCAGGATCACCTCGCCGGCGGCGTCGGTGATCTCCACCCGGTAGATGCTCTCGGGGCGGCGGACCGGGTGGAACGTGATCCGGTCGACGTCCAGCTCGAGTTCGTCCGCGAGCACCGCGTCCACCGGGTACAGCTCCTGCAACCAGCGCGTCTCGGCAGCGATCGTCTGCCACCGCACGTCGTCGGCCTCCTGAAGCGTGTGGTATTCGATCCGGACGTCGGCGACCCGGGCGGCGAGGCCCTCCGCCCGTAGACGGGCAAGCACCACGTCGGTCAGCCAGGAGTAGCCCTGCTTGTACGCGTTGATCACGCGTACTTCGGGGTCGTCGGCTCCTCGATCGGAGAGGGCGTCGCGAATCTCGTCGGCCAGCTGTTCCCGAACCTCCGGCGGCTCACTGACGCGCAGCTCGACGGAGACGGGGGCGGTCCCGTCCACCGCCGGGTAGAGCCGGGTTTCCAGCAGCGCGCGGGCGTCGTCGACCTCCCAGCCCAGGTCGAAGGCGCGTTGGTAGATGGTGTCGCCCACGCCGAAGCCGGTCGACCACGTGCGCACGTCGATCTCGGCGTCCGGAAAGTGAGAGCGCACGAGATCCGTCGTCACGTCGTCGAGCCCGGACTGGGCGGACTCGACCGCCAGTTCGACCTCCACCCGTGAGGGCGCGGCCGCGCGGCCGATTCGAGGCTCCATACCCGCCGTCGAGACGGAGTCGCCGACGACCGATGGTAGGGGAGCCCCCGCCATCGAGCCCTCCTCGGCGAGCCGCCTCATCCAGCTGTCGAGCTTGTGGAGCGCGAGGGCGGCCTGACCTCCGGCGGTGCGGCCCTGTAGCGTACGGCGGGCGTGAGTGCGGGCGTCGTCCAGGTCGTACCCACCCCGTTCGTGGGTCCGCAGGTAGGGTGCGGTGCCGGCCAGCCAGTCGAGCGCCGCATCCGTCCCGATGTCGTCCGCACCCGCCACCACCATGCCGTCCCGACCTCCGAAGGCGTCCTCCACGAGGCGGACCGAACCCGCACCTGAAGCCCCGGTCCAGCCCGGGAGGCCGTCGTCGTCCAGAAGGCGGGTGAGCCAGGGGTGGGTGGAGCCGATCGCGACCGGAAAGCCCAGGCTACCCGGCTCGTCGGTCTGCCGGGCGGGGACCACGAGTGGAGCCCGCAGGCCGGCGGACTCGAGACCGATCCGTGCCGCAAGGTCCGCGACGAGGCCGGCGGATGCGCCGCTGGCGACGGACAGGTAGCCCTCGACTTCGTCCGGTACGAGATCGCGATTCGTGTCGCGGTAGAGTCCGTCGACCTCGTACAGCTCCGGCAGCCCGAAACCCGTGTCTCCGTCCGGGCGGAAGTCGCCGTCGATCCGGGTCTCCCAGGGTTCCTCGGGCCGAACGGCCACGGTCCTCGTGGCGGACCCCGCGACGAGTTCGACGTCGAGGCGGTCGAGGTCCTCGAAGTGGAGAGAGGCGAGGGGGATGGGAGCATCGATCTCCGCCACCGTGGTATCCGTCACTGTGGTATCCGCCACGGGGATCTCCGTCACGGTGGTCTCCGCGCGTGGCGTGACGGCGGGATCGGGCCGTTGGGATCCGGATTCGGCAGCCTCGACGCCTTCCCCACGGAGCGCCCGCTCGAGCGGGTCGAGGTCGGTGCCCGCCGGAAAGGTGACGCGGACGGTCGCACGGGCCACGCCGGGCCGGGTCGCGTCGACGACGAGCCGTTGGAGCTCCACACTCGGCACGCCGCCGCCGCGGGCCTCCACGAATGCCGAGGTCGCGGCGGCCACGTCGCCCCATTCGTCGCCGTCGAGAGCCCAGACTTCCGGAAAGCGCCCAGCCACGTAGGTCCCGATCTCCAGCAGCCCGGTCGCGTCGTGGCCCAGCAGGATCGCGCCTCCGGCGGGGTATGGGTCCGTCGGCGGAAGGTGCACGAGCACACCCTCTCCCGGAGCCGTGCCGGAGAGATGATCCGCGAGGTCGGTCCCCGCGTCCGAGGCCGGCGAGAGAGCGTCCCCCACGATGAGCACCGGGACGTCGGGAACGTCGAGTTGGGATGCGTCGACCACCAGTCCGAGCCTCGCGGCGGACGTCTCGTAGCCCAGCCGAGCCGCGAGGTTCGCGGCCGTCGCAATCTCGGCGACGTTCGCGGTGTCGGGCACGACGATGCGCACGGAGAGTGCGTCCGTCACCCCATCGCCGCTGAGGTCGCGGACGAGGCGACCCTCCTGGAAGAGACCCGCGAGGTCCGGCCGTGGGCCGGCGTCTGCGGATGTCTGCGCCGAGAGCGAGACCGGGAAAGCGATCGCCCCCACCACCACGAGCAGGGGAAGGAGCCGACAGGGACGAAGCTGGGCGAAGCGGACTCCGGTCCGTGACATCTCGCGCCTCTCGGTCACTCCGTGGTGAAGGGCACGAAGTAGACCGTCTCGGCCCAGCGGATCTCGATCCGGCCTCCATCGCCCGCGTCGTTCTCCACCACGCGGATCTCGAAGACCTCGACATTCTCGTCGAGAGCATCGCGGCGGAGTTCGACCCGAGCCTCGTCCATCGAGGGGTCGTACCGGGTTCCGGTCTGACCCGTCATCCGGTTGATGATGAGCGTGCCGCCCTCCGCCTCCGGGATGGAGTAGAGCGTGTAGTCGCCGGCAGGCACCGTGGTGGCGTCGATCACGATGTCGCCGTCGAACGAGAGGTGTGTGGCGCGATTCGCGCCCGTCCTCCACCGCTCGCCGTATGCGACGAGATCGCCGAAGATGGCGCGGCCGCGCCGCCGGGGCGTGCCGTAGTCGCCGGTGAAGGTGATTCCGGCGACGCTCGTGCCCACCTCGCCGCGCCCCGACAGCTCGCCGAGAGGTCGATCGGCGAAGGCGTTCCCGATCGAGTCGCGATCGAGTGCGTCGAAGGCCATCCGGCGGAGGTCGTAGGCGCGGGTGGAGCCGGTACCATCGAGGGCGAGGATACGCCCGTCGTCCGAAATCTCCGCGGTCGAGGGCCCGCGGCTCGGATGGATCAGCTGGAAGGTCCCGTCCGCGTCGGCCTCCATCTCGAAGGTGCTGCCGCTGAACGTCTCGACGGCTTCCCCGAGTTCGCCGCCGGCAGCATCCTGGCGGAATGCGACCTCGAAGGGCCAGTGGAGAAAATCGATGAAGGGCACGGCGCCCGCCTCGGCCTCGAACGTCCGGCTCCGCGTCGCGAACGCCTGCTCACCCGCCGACGACGTCACCAGGATGGTGCCGGAATCGGTCTGCTCGAGGTACTCGTGGCGGAGCAGATCGTCGCTGGGCGAGCCCCCCGCCCACGTCCGCGCTTCCCATGTCGTCACGGTGCCCGATTCATCCATCTCGAGCAGATACTCGCTCCAGGTCGTCCGAGAGCCCCGGATGAGGGCGGACGCCTCGACCCGCCGCTCGCCGAACTCCACCCATTCGACCACCAGCGTGTCCTCGCCCAGGAGGGTGAGGTAGGCGGCCCTGTCGTCCCCCGCCGGCGAGCCGGTGTCGGCGCAAGCGGCGAGGGCGATCCCGGCCATGAGGACCAGTACCGAGAGCAGGGGGGTCGATCGGCGAGTGGTGGACGCGGTCTGGTTCATCGAGCCTGTACCGGTGGAGAGGGTGCGGGGAAGTTCGGCGGCAACGTGCGGCGGCGGCGCGCGAATGTCCAGTCCCCCGGCCGAGTCTGAACGTGTTGTGAGCGCACGAGTTAGAGGCCGATATCCCGGGAGGGTCTCCAGTCTGGCGCCCGAAATGCACGAGGCCCCGGCGGAGATGTCTCCGCCGGGGCCTCGATCCCGCTCGATGCATGCGTGCGGTGTCAGCGCTCCATGGTGGAGATGCCGCGCAGCACACCCGCCAGCTTCGCCAGCTTCTCGGCGTCGCCCCCGAGCTCCATCGCCTCGACGGCGACGGCGTCGGCCTCGAGGTCGGCTGCCACGGCACTCAACTGCGCGGCATCGGGATTCCCGGACTCGACGGCCCGCAGCACACGGTCGACGGACTCCGCCCGGCTCGCGCGGATCCGGTCCGCGCGCTCGAGCTGATCGAGGTAGGCGCGCGCCACCACGGGCGTGTCCTCCCACTCGAACAGCGGCTGCATCTGGGCGTTGAACTCGGCCATGATCACCGCCTCGGCAGCAGCGATCTCATTCGCCGACAGGTGGTCGCTCGGCTCGAGCTCGAACACGTCGATCCCGCGGCTGATCTCGGCACCGTAGATCGCGCCATTGTACCAGTAGGTGGACCAGTATCCGCCGGTATAGAGCTGGTCCGCGTCGATCGGGCCTCGGTCGAAGTAGGCGATCTCGAACGCATTGGCCGGGTCCGTGAAGTCGAGAACGCTCACGCCGCCCTGGTACCAGGCCTGGACCTTGATGTCGCGCCCCGGGATCGGGATCAGCGACCCGTTGTGAGCCACGCAGTTCTCGGTGTCGGTCTGCGGCACCGGGAGCTTGTAGTAGCCCGCGAGGTCCATCGAGTTGTCGGCGTCCCGCGAGAAGATCGCGTTCGCGCCCCAGGTGGCGGGGTCGGAGCCGCGGCAGCGCGGACCGGAGCCGCCGCCCCACTCGTCCGTGAAGAGCACGGTCGAGCCGTCGTTGTTGAAGGTGGCGGAGTGCCAGTACGCGAAGTTGGGATCGTAGACCTCGCCGACACGGGTCGGGTTGGATGGATCCGAGACGTCGAGCAGGATTCCGTTCCCCGAACAGGCGCCGCCGGCCAGGCCGAGCGCCGGGTACGTGGTGATGTCGTGGCACTGGTTGGTGGTCCGACCGCGCTGTCCGCCCGGGACCAGTTCACCGCCAGGGTTGAGGCCGGCGATGTTGCCCTCTGCGTCTGCGAAGATGCGCGGCATGTTCACGATCTCGGCCTCCGCCGGGTTGGCGAGGGGCACCCGCACGACCTCGATACGGAAGAGCGCCGTATTCTCGTTCTCGTCCGGGGTACCGCCGACGCATCCCGCGAGCTCCGCCTCGGGACGGACGCCACTGGTGCCCTGGATGTACACGTAGAGGTTCTCGTCGTCGGTGGGCGACTTGAGGATCGTGTGCGTGTGCGACCCCCGACACGACTGGACTGCGGCGACCTGACGCGGCGCCTCGATGTCCGAGATGTCGAAGATTCGGATTCCCTTCACACGAATGTCGCTGACCGTTTCCTCGACGCCGCCGACGCCGCAGTCGAGACGCGCGCGCCCGGACTGGGAGGACAGCACGAGAAGATCTCCGAAGACCGAGATGTCGCCCTGGCCTCCGGGACACACGACCGCGGTCCTGAGCACCGGGTCGGAGGGGTTCGAGATATCGTAGATCTGGAAGCCGTGGTAGCTCCCCTGAAACATGTAGTTGCCGGCGAAGGCGATATCGGTGTTGCTGAAATCGCTGTCGCCCGGGTTCTCCGGGTTGAAGAATCCCTCGGGGCGCCACATGGAGGCGAGCTTCGTCAGGTTCCAGATGGCCTCGCCCGCGTCCCGCCAGCCGGCCGAGAGGCCGATCCGGGGGTCGTTCGGATTCCAGTCGAGCCGTGGCGGTTCGAGTTCCTCGGTCATCTCCATGCCCATGTCCTGGGCGTCCAGCGACGAAGGGCTCACGAGAAGCGCGCCGGCCATCGCGAGCGCACCCGCGAGGAGTGCGGTGCGGAGGGCGGAGGAAAGGTCGGACATCGTTCTGTTCATTTTCTGGTCTACCTGGTGTGGGTCGTGCTGGAACCTCGAGAGTGGGTCGATCACCTGTACCGCGCCAGAAGCATCCGCATGCGATCGATTTCTGCGCGCTGGTCGGCGTCGACGTCACTCGCGAAGTCCGAGATCTTCGAGCCCTGTCCGGCGCCCGGCACGGAAAAGAGCTCCTGGACCATCGTGATCGCACCGGCGTGGTGCTGGATCATGTACTCGAGGAAGAGCTGGTCGAAGGCCTCTCCGGAGGCGGCCCGGAGTCGCGACATCTGCTCGGAGGAGAGCATCCCGGGCATCGCCATGAGGCCCCCGGTCCCCGATGTCTGGTCCATGCCGGCCATGTCGTGGCCCATCGCGGCGTGATCCATCACGCCCTGCATGGGACCATCGTCGAGTACGACGTCGGGATACTCGAGTCCGCGGGTCCGGAGCCAATCCTGCATCAGCCGGATCTCGTCGCGCTGCGAGATCTCCATCCGGAGTCCCATCTGGCGGACGCCGGCATTCGTGGAGCGCTCTTCGAGGAGCGCGGTCATCTGGAGGGCCTGTGCATGATGATGGATCATGCCCGCCATGAAGTCGGCGTCGGCCTCCGTCCACTCCGGCAGTCCCCGCTCGATGATCTCGCCGGGATCGACCACGCGGGTGGCCTCACCGGGGGCACCGGGCTGTACGACGGTCGCTTCGGGGCGGGCATCGGAGGGCTCGGCCACGCCGGCGGACGGTCCGGGCGTCCCGCCCGCGCAGGCCGACAGGATCAACAGAGCCGGGAGAGAGGCGGTGTACCGGGAGGGGCGCGGACGAATCATCGGCGTGTGGCGTGGCGCGGCGTGTGTGGCGCGGAGCGTTTGCCTACCCCGCACCCTCGCCGTGTGGCTACCTCGCGAAGGCCCTCCGGTTCCCATCGGCCCGAGTCAGTTCGACCCGTTCCCGTCGAAGATTCGAGGCGCGAAGTCGCGAAGGTGCCGCTGTTTGTCGACCTGGGGGACGCCGTCGATCATCCACCGGGGGGCCGGTTCACCCCTCAGGTGGTGGTCGAAGAACTGCGGCAGCCGGTATTGGAAGTCGATCCGGTTCTCCAGCTTCGACAGCCCATGCCCTTCGTCGGGGTAGCTGAGCCAGATGATCGGCTTTCCGAGGAACCGCAGCGCGTTGTACCACTCGAGTCCCTGCTCCCAGTTGACCACGGGGTCGTCTTCGCCGTGCAGGTAGAGAACGGGCGTGTCCATGTCCTCGACGCCGGAGATGGGTGACTGGTCCCAATAGAGGTCGAAGTCGTCGTAGGGATTCGTGCCGTATCGGCCCTGACCGTAGATGTCGTACCGATGATTGTTCTGACCGCTGCCCACGAAGAGCTGGTTGAACTCGCTCACCAGATTGATCGGGGCGGCTCCATGCGCCACGGCCGCGAACATGTCCGAGCGGGTGGCGATGTACGCTCCACCACCGCCGGAGTAGGAGTGGCCGCTCAGCCCGATGGCGGCCGAATCGGCGTAGCCCATCTCGATGACCTTCCGCGTCGCGGCTTCGACGGCCTCCAGCATATCGGAATGGGAACTCCCGATCCGGAATCGCACGTCGGGCTGCATGACCAGGTAGCCGCGTGAGACGTAGCCGGCGAAATTCGGTGAATGCCGGTGGACCGGCGTCGGATACTGGTGCATCTGGTCCGACATCTGCTCGTAGAATCGGACGACCATCGGGAGCCGCTCTCCCTCGGCCCGGGTCTCGGGAACGGCGAGGATACCCTGGAGGGCTGTGCCGTCCGCGAGTTCGTAGTCGAACAGGATGCGTTCGCCCCAGAGGTAGTCGGCCTGCTGCGGGTTGGCGTCCGTGATACGGTCACGCTCGCGCAGATTCGGCCCACTCACGTAGAGGTCGGGGAAGTCGCGGAAGGTCTCGCGGGTGTACAGGAAGACCTCCGCATCGTCCGCCCTGTTCAGCGTCGAGAAGGCGGCGTCTTCGAGCGTGATGCGTGCGATCGCACCGTCCCGAAGCCGGTACCAGCCCTCCTCCTTGGTGCGCTCCCGGAAGGCGGAGAGCAGGATCGGGGCGTCGAGATCGATCCACTCCGCCTCGGGATCGGTCTGGACGACGCGGAGTCGCATTCGGTCGCTGTTCCCCACGCCGCCGGTCAGGAGGCGCGTGGGGCCGCCGTCCAGGGGTTGGAACCAGAGGTCGTACCGGTGCGCCAGAACCACGCCGTCGGCGCCTTCGGAGTCGCTGCCCACCCACCCCGCCACCCCGTAGGGCGGGGGCTCCCCGAAGTAGTCGTACTCGGCATCGGTGAAGTCGACGTCCGCCTCCGCGGTGAGGTTCGCGTGCCGGTCGGTATCCACGTCGTACACCCACACGTCGCCGTCTCGCCAGTAGAGCCAGGACCCACCATCCGGGGACATGCCCAGCGTCCGGAGCTGGCGCTCGAGGATGAGAGTCCGCTCCCCCGTGGAGACATCGACGCGGAAGAAGTCCCCGTAGGATGGACGCCAGTCGCTGACCCACGCGCTGGCGTCGCGGGTGACCGCCCACGCTCCGTCGGGCGTGATGTCGGTGATCCGTTCGTCGTCCGACTCGATGTGAACGAGCCGCTCCTCGTCGAGGTGGAGGGCGGCAAGGTCGGTCCGGGTGCGGTCCCTGCCCAGCGTGCGCTGCTGCTGCGACTGGATCCGGTCGTCGTCCCAGTGCCAGACGTTCACGTCGGCGAGGGGGAGTCCCTCGTCGGGCCAGTCGTCCAGTTCCTCCCGCTGAGCGTTCGTGCCAAGGAACAGGACGGTGGTGTCGTCGGACCATTCGAGTCCGGCGCGCTCACTCATGACCCAGCCCTCCCGAAGGCCGGCCGGCGCCTCGACGACGGTCACATCCGGATCCGTGATCCCCGGGTTCCGGACCACGACGACCGCGTTGTCTCGCTCCGTCATGTCCTCCGGAGTCTCCCCACGAAGCACCGCGAGCGCGCTGCCCTCCTCGGACCAGGACAGCTGAGCGTATCGCGCGTCGGCATTGTCCAGGGCCCGACGGGCACCGGTGGCCGCGTCGAGGAGATACACGCCATTTCCATCTCCATCGGCGGCGTCCACCGTGTAGGCGAGGAAGGCGCCGCTCTGGTTCCACCCGTATTCGTCGACGCCCCCGATCAGCTCGTCGTACCCCTGCGAGAGGTTGCGGAGCACGAGATCCGACCCGTCCGCGTCCGGGTCGCCGGTTCGCTTCATCAGCCAGAAGTGGGATGAACCGGGCGCGAAGCCGAAGCTGCCCGGTCCGGTCCAGCTCCACCGCTCGCCGGTCGGAAGGTTCATCAGGCCGACGCGCTCCTCACCGTCTTCGTCGTCCCACGCGGCGGAGATCTCGTACGCCACCCAGACCCCGTCGTCGGAGAATCGGGCCGACGACCCACGCGGAACGATCGTGGTTTCCCCGTCGGTCAGGCGACGGATGTGGAGGGAGTCGTCCGATCTCGGGCGACTGTAGCTCCAGGCCACATGGGCACCGTCGGGAGAGATCGTCTCGCCGTCGATGGACCGCCAGAGGTGATAGTCGGCGATCGCGAGTGGACGGGCGTCCGCCGAGGGAGTCGACTGTGCCGCGGCCGGGTGCCCGACGACGAGCAGCGACAGGAGGGTGAGAAGGGAAGCCCTGCGGGCGGTTGGGATCACCCTGGGAATGCGTCGGAGCATGGAGAGATGGGGTGGGGGGTACCAGTGAGGCAGCTGGTCTGTGGTGACGCGATCTCGTCGGCCGCGAATCCTTCGTCGGCCGCGACCGCATTGCTGGCCGCGACCGCGTTGCTGGCCGCGGATGCGTCGGGTGGCGCGAATCCGTCGGCGGCCGCGGTCAGAACTTCAACGCACCTCTGAGGCCGAACCAGTTGAAGTCGCTCCCGATGCGGTAGTCCGCCACGACCTCCAGGGGACCCAGCCCGACACCGATCTCGGGAAAGAACCCGACATCTTCGTCTCCATCCCCGAAGAAGTAGGCGGCATTGGCGCCGACGAAGGCGAGGCCGAAGACGCCCAGCCGGGCGCCGACACCCGCGTGGAGAATGTCCGCGTCACCGTCGATGCCTTCGATCGACGCCGGCACGTTGCTGTCGGGGACGACCGTACCGGGATCGAAGTCCGAACTGAATCGGGTCCAGCCCGCCTGCGTATGGACCGCGATGAGGCCCAGGGCCGAGAGCTGGAACTGACCTCGCACCGTGTATCCCTCGTCGAAGTAGTCGCCGAATTCACCCTGAGGGGAGGCGACACCGATGCCGATGCTCTTGCTGAGCTGAGCCTGCGCGGCTGCGGCGGGCACGAACAGGAGGCAGACGATCAGGGGCAGAAGGAATCCGCGGCGCATGGGAGGCTCCGATGGCAGGGAGATGCGTTCCGCCCGAAGGCGAATGTGAACGTGACTCGAGTGTCACGATACGGTCGGTCCCGCCCCGCCAAAAGGGGCATGACGGGCGAACGGCGCCGGGGGTCGTGCCGGCGGACGGGGTCGCAGCCCGGGGGCGGGGATCTCAGCGCGCGATGAACACCACGGTATCGGTCACCAGCGGCTCGAGCGGTACGTGCTGCCAGTCGCCGACCACCGCGATGACGCGATGCTCACCGGGGGCCACATCCTCGAATGTGAACGAGGCCGATCCGTCCCCCATGTGGACGATGCTTCCCTCCACGGCCGGAATCGGCTCACCGAGCGGCGAGATGTCCGCGTCGAGGAAGAGGTGGTGATGCCCGCTGTTGGCGGTCGAGTCGCCCGCCGGCACGATCGCGAGCGCCGAGGCGGTGAGGATCACCTCCACGGCTCCCGCGGCCACCGTGTCGCCGGCGGCCGGCGATGCGATGGTGACCGAGGCCTCGGGTGCGTCCGCCTCCATCCCGGTGGGGGCCTCGCTCATCTCGGTCGAGTCGTCCGCAGGCTGTGCGTCGGCACAGGCGAAAAGGGTGGTGGCGAGGGCGAGAAGAGCGATGATGCGTGCAGTCATGTCTCTGTATGGATGTAGTGATGGAGTGGTTCGAGGTCAGCGTCCCGGCCCGCCGTCGAAGCGGAGCACGACGTCTCGACCCTCCGGATCGCGGGCCAGTTCGAAGCTGGCCGGCACTCCGGGCGCGAGAACCTCGCCCGTCGAGCGCATTGCGGCCGTCGGGAGGATGTACAGCCCCGTCGCGTCGAGTGTGTCGAGGCTCTCGTACCCGGCGAGGTCGCCGAGGTCCCGAATCGTGCCCCCACGCTGAAGAAGCGGCTGGTCGAAGCCGACCAGAAGGTCCATCGGGACTTCCCGCACGCCCGGCCAGCCCTCGACCACCACCGTACCTCCCAGGACCAGCAGGTCGGACACGGCGCGCCCGTTCGGAGGGAGCGACTCGTAGACGTCCGGCCCGACTCTCGTCCACCGCTCCGTCGAGATCAGCTCCAGCGCGTGCCCGAGCGCGACGAAGTTGGCGAGACGCAATCTCTGCTTTTGTGGATCGTCGGAGGTCCCACCCGATTCGATGAGGACCGCGCTGGCTCCCCACGCGGAAATCAGGTCGCCGAAGGCCCGGGGATTGAATGCGTCGTCGTAGCGCGTGACGAGGTCGCCCACGACCGGCCGGACCGCGAGGGCGATGGCCGATGCGATCCGCATGGCGCGCTCACGCGTCGGGTTGATGTCGCGACGCTCGTTGAAGGCGGGTGCCAGCAGGGAGATGGCTGCACCTGCGTCCGTGCGTCCGACCCGCGTACGCACGTTCTGATCATGCAGGTTGAAGGCGAAGTCCGGATTCACCCGATCGTGGACCGCCTTGAGCGTCCGCCCCTCCGGCGTGACGAGGCGTCGGGCGTCCCGGTTCACATCGATTCCCAGGGCGTTGCGGCGCTGAAAGCGGGCTGCACCGTCCGGGTTCAGGACCGGAATGATGTGGAGGGAGATCCGGGCCGCGAGGGATTCCACCAGTCGGTCGTCCGAACCGAGCCACGCGAGCAGGTCGACCAGGGACATGGAGGCCGTGGACTCGTCGCCGTGCATCTGGGACCATGCCAGAACCCGGATCGGGCCGGACCCGAAGACCACCTCCCGGAGGGGCCGACCCTCGACGCTCCGACCCACCTCCGAGACGTCGAGCCGCGGCGTCGCCTCGACGAGGGGCAGGGCGATGCTCCAGTACTCCTCCGGTGTGAACCGACGATCCTCGAGTCCGGCCTGTCGGATCTCGGCGTGAGTCTCGACCCACGCCCCGGGACTTCGGAGGCCCGCCAGCCCCGGAAGATCGGATGCGCGGACGGGCTCGGGACCCGCGCTTCTTCGCTCCGGCGGGTTCGTCGAGCACGACGCGACCAGGAGAAGCGCCGACAGCGTCAGCGCGCGGAAGGCGACCGGGGCAGCAGCGCGATCAGTGGGCATGCCGGCGACTCAGACGATGAGGAAGGCGAGCCCCGTCGACACCAGCGCGCCGGCACCGGCCGCGATGAGCGCCAGGGGAATCTGTGTCAGCACGTGATCCATGACGTCGGCCCCGCAGGCGAGGCTCGTCAGGATCGTCGTGTCGGAGATGGGCGAGCACTGATCGCCGAAGACGGCCCCGCCGAGCACCGCGCCGAAGCAGAGCGACACGTAGGTGGGATCCGGCTGGATGGCGTACGCCAGCGGCATCGCGATGGGGAAGACCACCGCGTAGGTGCCCCACGAAGATCCGATCGAGAAGGCCACGCCCATGCAGATGAGCATGAGAGTGGCGGGGAGCAGGACGGGGCTGAAGAGTTCTCGCGTCGCGTCGACGATGAAGTTCGCGGTGCCGAGCAGCCCGGAGATGTCGCCGAGGGTCACGGCGAGAGCCAGCACCAGCGCGCCGATCGTGACTCCCTTGCACCCGTCCACGAACCCCTCGATGACGTCGTTCAGCGCCATTCCCTTCAGAAGCGCCAGCGCGATCGCCGACAGAATCGCGAGCCCGAAGGCTTCTGCGATGGGCACGTCGATGCCCGCCAGGAAGATCTCGAGGTCGCCTGCGGAGAGCGCTTCGAGGAGGGGCCGGAGCACCCCGGTGAGCGCCGTGGCGATCAGGACGCCGAGGGGCACCATGAAGTCCGCGAGTCCGGGTCGGTACCCCGCGGGGATGTTCAGTCTGGAGAGTTCTTCCGCCGCGATCGGGTCCGAATCGGGTCGGTTCAGCTCCCCCGAGGTCCGTGCCCGCTCCCTCGCCCGACGCATCCTCCCACCGATCACGGGCAGGAGATCGAGAGCGAACAGCAGGGTCATCGCAACCGCGAAGACTCCGTAGAAGTTGAACATGATGGACCGGAAAAAGAACGTCACGGCCTCCTGTTCGGTCGCGAAGAACGGCGTCGTCCCCGCGACGAGGCCCGCCACGTACAGCGGCCACGCGTTGAGGGGGATCACGGTGGCGATGGGGCTCGCCGTCGAGTCCACGAGGTAGGTGAGTTCCTCGTGGCTGACCTTCTCGCGATCCGTGACCGGCCGAACCGTCGTGCCCGCGAGGATGGTCGAGATCGTGCCCCCCTGGTGAAAGATCACACCGACCAGCCACGCGAAGAGGCGCGCGGTCCGGGGCCCGCGGACGATCTTCCGGCCGGCCCACTCGGCGAAGTGCTGGGCGCCTCCGGTACGGGTCCAGAGCCCGATGAGACCGCCCAGCGCCCAGAGGTACACGACCAGGATGAGCGCGAAGCTCTCGGTTCCGATGCTCGGGAGCAGGAAGCTGTCGATCAGATTCGGATCGCGGATCACGAACCCCGCGCTCAGGATCCCCATGAACAGGGATGAGACGACGTCCCTCGTGAAGAACACGAGGATGAGGGTGACGAGTGCCGGAATCACCGAGCTGAAGCCGTAGCTCTCCCCCGCATCGACCGCTACGTCGCCGGTCGGCGAGAAGGTCAGGGCGTAGCCGGCCGCGACCGCGAGAATGAGGATCGGGGCCCACCGGTGGAGCCCACCCCCGGAAGAGGTCCGGGGTGGGGTCGGCTCGGGCGAAGCGTCGGGTGTGGTCACGGGCGGCTCGAAGTTGGGAACGTACGGAGACCGGTCGGCGTCAGGCAGTGTGTGGAGAGACCCCCCATCAATGCGAGGCGAGATCCCGGATCCGCCTCAGCGGAGCTCGGGGTCCACCACCCCGCGGTCGGCGTCGGAACCGGGTGTTTCCGCTTCGGGATCGCGGCCGTGCGCGTGGTCGCGGCCGTGCGCGTCGTCGCGG